>Ga0307374_10004169_pt1 | contig 24218 bp, 20 predicted proteins | sample OX3MG_FD_202532 | JGI IMG/M metagenome (GOLD analysis project Ga0307374, IMG submission 202532) | Soil microbial communities from Risofladan, Vaasa, Finland - OX-3 | ecosystem: Environmental > Terrestrial > Soil > Coastal area > Acid sulfate soil | place: Finland: Risofladan, Vaasa | collected... | reverse complement strand
ACCTGCGGCAAAAGCCGTTCTCGCGGGACGCGCGCGACTGGACCCATGCGGAGAGCTACGAGGCCGCCCAGGCCTTCGCACGTACTGCGCGCGAAGCCCGTGTCGGCCTGATCCTCTACGGGTCGGTACGCGATCCCGAGCGCGGCGAGTGCGGCGTGCTGCTCACGCCGCGCGGCTTCGCGCCGCCGCGCCGGCCGCTCGTCGAGCAGACCCGGTTCCTCACCGTCACCGAGAGCGCGTCGGCGTGGCAGCGGGAGGGGGAGCGGTACGAGTTCTCCTGGCGCTGAGGGTCAGCCGCGCTGGTCGGCGCCGGGCAGTACTCCGGGGCCGGGCGCACGCGATGTTGGCGAGATCTACCGCCGCCGCGGCGGAGCGGCCTCGCTTCAGGCTTGCAAATTAGAAGTCCGGATTCTAATATTCAAGCCATGTACGAACGCCTGTGCACCGCCCGGCTGCTCGAGCTGGCGCGGCGCTTCCCCGCGGTGGCCATTCTCGGGGCCCGCCAAGTCGGCAAGACCACGCTCGCGCGCAGGGTGTTCGGCGGCCTGCGCTACCTGGACCTCGAGGATCCCCGCACGGCGCAGCGCTTCCGCGACGACGCACGCCTCGCGCTCGACGCGCTGCCCGGGGGCGCGGTCCTCGACGAGGCACAAGCCGTTCCGGAGGTCTTTGCCGCGCTGCGCGGCGCCATCGACGCGGATCGCCGGCGCCACGGCCGCTACATCGTGCTCGGTTCCGCCCAGCCGGCCCTGGTGCGCGGACTCTCCGAGTCGCTCGGCGGCCGCATCGCCGCGGTAGAGCTCGAGCCCCTCACGGCCTGCGAGGCCGCGACTGGGGAGCGCCCCGCCGATTGGCGCAGGCTGTGGCTGAGGGGCGGGTTTCCCGACGCGCTCGGCGGCGATTTCCGCGAATGGTGGGAAGCCTACCTGCGTACGCTGCTTGAGCGCGATCTGCCCCAGTACGGCGTTGCCGCCGACCCGCTATTCATGCGGCGCCTGCTGACCATGCTCGCGCACCAGCACGGCGGTTTGTTCAACGCTTCGGCGCTCGGGGCATCGCTCGGCGTCTCCTACCACACCGTGCAGCGCCACGTGGACGTGCTGGAATCGGTGTTCCTGGTGCGCCGGCTGCCGCCGTACTTCCGCAACGTAGGCAAGCGCCTGACCAAGGCGCCGAAGCTGTTCCTACGCGACACCGGATTGCTGCATCACCTGCTCAACATCGGCTCGGCCGAAGAGCTGGACGCGCATCCCGCGCGCGGCGCGAGCTGGGAAGGATTCGTCACCGAGGACATCCTGCGGCGCGAGCGCATCGCCCGGCCCGGCTCGCAGGGCTACTTCTGGCGCACGCAGGCCGGCGCCGAGATCGACCTGCTGCTCGACCGCGGCGACGCCCGCGTCGCGATCGAGATCAAGGCCGGACGCGGCGGCGCCCCGCGCACCCTGCGCGTTCTGCGCGAGGCGCTGCCGGACGTGGGGGCGCAGCGCGCCTGGATCGTCGATCAAGCGCCGGGCACGGAGCTGCTCGCGCCCGGAATCGCGCGGATCGGGTTCGCCGAGGCGAGCGCCGGCACGCCGTGACGCGGCCGGTGCCATCGCGCGTTCGTACCTCGCGCCATCCGGACCGTCCTCGGGAGCGAAACCGCCGGGATTGCGCTTCCTTCGCTGCGGGCTTTGACGTGAGCGCGTAGCGGCATGCCCGGCGCGACCGTTCCGGAAGGGCGCGCGGCGAGATCGACGCGGCGATGCTCGGCACCGACCGCGTTGCGGCCAGCGGCGACGCGGCGAACAGGATCCGCGCCCAACGCACATGGGGCCGTGCTGGTGCAGCGGTACAATCGTGCACGAATGAATTCGTTGCTCAACTGGGCGGCATGGGCGGCCGCTTTCTTCCTCGCCTTCGTTTTGTTCCCGCACACGGTCGCGATGCGGCTGTTGCTGCTTTTCTCCGGGGCGGGCCTCGTTCTCGTGGAGCTCGGGCGGCGCGCCGCCGCCAAAAGGGCATCGGAGATTTCGTTCGTACCGCCGCTGCTCGTTCCGTTGGCGCTCTGGGCGGCATGGGCCGTCGTGTCGCTCACGTGGACCCTGGACCGGGCGGGAACGCTCAAGGAGCTGAAGAACGAGGTGGCATACACGTACCTTGCGTTCTGGCTGTGCTACGTCACCGCGCAGACACGCCTGGCGCCGCGCCTTTTCCCGGTGGCCCTCGGAGTCGGCGCAACCGCGGCATGCGCGGTCGTGATCTATTTCTTCTGGTTTCCGTCCTCCGAGCTGCTCAGGCTCGGCTTGCACAATGGCCCTGGCGATCAGACAAGCGCGTTGCTGACCCTCATGCCTTGCGCTTCGGTCGGAGCCTGGCTCGCGGCGAAGCAAGGGATGCCTCGCAGCGTGCGCGCTGCAAGCCTCGCGCTTCCGCTCGTCTTCGTCCTCTCTGCGTATGCGACCCTGAACAGGACCGTATGGATCGGGTTCGCCGCGCAGCTGGCCGTTCTCGGCGCCCTGCTGTTAGGGCGGCCGGAGTTCAAGGCCCGGCGCGCAGATCCGCGCTGGCGACGGCTCACCGCGCTTGCCGCAGTCGGAATCGCCGTCGCCGGAGCCGGCATGACGCTCTATATTCAGAGCGACCGTTTCGAGCACGGCTGGTCTCGATCTCTCGCCGGCGACCTTCGTCTCGAGCTGTGGCCGTATGTCGTCCATAGGATTGAACAGCGTCCCTGGACCGGATACGGGTTCGGGCGCGGCATCCTGCGCCACGACCTGTACGCCGAATTCCACAACGGCGCCCTGTGGCACCCCCACAATCTGATTCTGACCGCCGGGGTCGAGCTGGGCTTGCCCGGCATTGCATTGCTGCTCGTGCTGCTGGGCGCGACGGTGCGCGCAGGCTGGCGGCTCGCCGCCGACAGAAACGACGTCGCGGCGGCCTGCGGCGCGGCGGTGATCGCCGTCGTCGTAGGCATGTTCGTGCGCAACATGACGGACATGCTCTGGGCACGCCAGAACTCGCTCCTTTACTGGGGGGTCATCGGCGCCTTGCTCGCTTGGGGGCGAGCCGGCTCGCGGCCGCAGAACTGAATGCGATCGTTCCGGTCTGGGCCGCGCGCCTGCAGGGCCACGCGGGCTGGAGCGTTACGCGTCGCGGAGTTTGCTCGGGCGGTACTCCGGGACCCACTTTACAAGCTGCGCACGGACCTCGTCGTCCGCCCGCGCGCTTTCTTCGAGCCACGCAGTCACCTGCTCCACGATGTCCTCGCCCGCGGGGGCGCCCGACACGGCGATGCGCAGCTTCGGATGGCGCGTCGGCACGGTGCGTTCGGCGTCGGCGAGCAGCTCCTCGTAGAGCTTTTCCCCCGGCCGCAGGCCGGTGAACACGATCTTGATGTCGCCTTCGGACAAGCCGGAAAGACGGATCAACTGCCGGGCGAGGTCCACGATGCGGACCGGATCGCCCATGTCGAGCACGAAGATTTCCCCGTCGTGGCCCATCAGCGCGGCCTGAAGAACGAGCTGGGCGGCCTCCGGAATCGACATGAAGTAGCGCTGCATCTCCGGATGGGTGACCGTAACCGGCCCGCCGCGCAGGATCTGGTCGCGGAACCTCGGGATCACGCTTCCGTTCGAGCCGAGCACGTTGCCGAAGCGCACGACAATGAACTGGGTCGCCGAGCGCCCAGCAAGCGCCTGGCACAGCAGCTCCGCGAGCCGCTTCGAAGCACCCATGACGTTCGTCGGATTGACCGCCTTGTCCGTCGACACCAGGACAAACCTGCCGACCCCCGCGTTTTGCGCCTCGCGCGCGACCGTATACGTCCCGAGCACGTTGTTGCGCACCGCCTCGAATGAATTGTTCTCTTCCATCAGCGGAACGTGCTTGTACGCCGCGGCGTGGAAGACGAGGTCGGGCCGGTAGCGGCGTATGATTTGTGCTACGCGTGGCCCGTGCTTGACGTCGCCGACGACCGCGGCGATCGCGGTCGCCGGGTGCCGATCCCTGAATTCCTGCTCAATCGTATAGAGCGCGAATTCCGAGAGCTCGAAAAGCACCAGGCGCGCCGGCGCAAAGCTCGCGATCTGCCGGCACAGCTCGGCGCCGATCGAGCCCCCCGCGCCGGTTACGAGCACCGTCTTGCCCGCGATCAGGTTTTCGAGCCCGGCGCTGTCGAGCTGCACGGGGTCCCGCCCGAGCAGGTCGTCCAACTCCACCTCGCGTAGCTGGGAAACGTGGACCTGGCCGCCGACCAGATCCGAGTACGACGGCACCGTCCGCACCTCAAGGTCCGCCGCCTTGCACAGATCCACCGCGCGAAGCCTGTCGCGGTGCGTCGCTCCCGGCATTGCGATGACGGCCTGCCTGACGCCGAGTTGCTCCGCGACCCGCGCGACCTCCGAAATCGGACCGAAGATCCTGTGTCCGAGCAGATCCCGGCCCTGCTTGCGCGGATCGTCGTCCAGCAGGCCGGCGACGCGCCACGCGGCTTGCCTGCTCAGCTCGCGGATCAACGCGGCGGCCGCGTCGCCGGCGCCGAGCACCAGGATCGGCACGCTGCTCGGGCTCGCGAGTAGGGACACGTTGCCCTCGCGCCAGGCGCGCAGCGCGACCCTCGAGCCGCCGACGAGAAACACTAGCAGCAGGGGCTGCAGGACCAGCACCGAGCGCGGAACGTGCGCGCCCACCCGCAGCAGCGCGAACAACGCCGGGATCGCGGCGCCGCCCGCGAGAACGGCAAGGACGATGCGCCGCAGGTCGTGCAGACTGGCGTATCGCCACATCGCCGAATAGAGCCCGAAGGCGGAGAACAGCACCACGTACACCGGGGTCGCACCGACCACGACGGCGACGATGGCCTTGTGCTCGGAGTCCGGAATCGCGAAGTTGTAGCGCAGCGCGTACGCCAACGGCCACGACAGCGCGATCGCCGCCAGATCGTAGAGCAGCGCGGGAACCCGGTTGAGCCTCGCTCTCACCGGTACCGCCTGGCGCCGGCCACCGCGCAGATCGTCATCAGAATGAGCCGCAAGTCGAGCATCAGAGACCTGCGCCGCACGTAAAAGCGGTAGTAGCGTAGCTTCCTCGGCAGGATCTGTGTGACGTAGACCGCGTCCGCATCGGACGCCCGCCCGAGCAGGGCGCTTTCGTCGCGGTATCGGATCGAGGCGAAGTCCGTGATGCCGGGCGGCACGGACAGCACAATCGCCTTGTCGCGCTCGCTGTAGTGCCGGACGTAGCGCGGCACCTCGGGCCGCGGCCCCACAAGACTCATGTCGCCCCGGACGACGTCGATCAGCTGCGGCAGCTCGTCCAGCTTGTACTTGCGTAGAACCCGACCCACCCGGGTGATTCGGGGGTCACTGCCGATCGTGAGTTCGGTGCCCCGCGACTGCGCTCCGTCATACATGGTGCGGAACTTGTGGATGCGGAAAGTGCGCCCATTCAGTCCGACGCGCTCCTGCCGAAAAAGCACCGGGCCGCGCGACTCGAGCTTGATCAGCAGCGCCATCACGAGCAGCAGCGGGGCCAGGATGGCGAGGCCGAGCGAGGCGGCGGCCAGGTCGAAGATCCGCTTGCTCAGCAATCGAGCGTCTCCCTGACGGCCGCGATCACGCGTCGCTGGTCCTCGTCGGTCATCCGCGTGAAGAGCGGGAGGCTCACGATCTGCTCGTAGGTGCGCTGCGCGACCGGGAACTGCTCCGGCCGCAGGCGGTAGCGGTCGCGCCAATAAGGATGCAAGTGCAGCGGGATGAAATGCACGCTGCAGCCTATTCCCAGCTCCGCCATGCGCTCGATGAAGCGGGCTCGCTCCAGCCCCGCCTGCGGACGAATCCGGATGACGTACAGGTGCCAGGCGTGGAGATCGCCTTCGATTCGAGGCGGCAGCTGCAGCGGCAGCCCGGCGAACGCCTCGTCGTAGCGCGCCGCGAGCTCGGCACGCCTTCTCTGAAAGGCGCCGGCCTTGCGCAGCTGCGCCAGGCCGAGTGATGCCGCGATGTCGGTCATGTTGTACTTGAAACCGGGCGCCACCACCTCGTAGTACCAGGCCGGAACCTTGGAGGAGTAGCGGTCGAACGCATCGCGGTCGATGCCGTGCAGCCGCATGGTGCGGCAGTGGCGCGCCAGCGCCTCGTCCCGCATGACGACCATTCCGCCCTCCCCGGTAGTGATCGTCTTGGTGGCGTAAAAACTGAACACGGACGCGTCGCTGTGCAGCGCGCCGACCAGGGCGCCGCGGTGCGTCGCCGGGAATGCGTGCGCTGCGTCCTCCACCACGCGGATGCCCCTGGAGGCGGCGAGCGCAAGCAGGCGCGACATGTCGCATGCCAGACCCGCGAAGTGGACCGGGATGATCGCTTTGGTCCTGGGCGTGATCGCGCGCTCGAGCGCGTCGATGTCGAGGTTGAGCGTGGCGGGATCGATGTCCACGAAGACCGGGTCGGCGCCTAGGTAGCGCACGACCTCCGCGGTTGCCGTGAACGTGTAGGTCGTCGTGATCACCTCGTCGCCGGCGCAGACGCCGAGCGCCTCGAGCGCGAGGTGCAAGCCCGAGGTCGCGGAATTGACCGCGATCGCCTGGACGCCGCCTCCCAGAAACGCGGCGAAGTCCTGTTCGAACCTGCGCGTCTTAGGCCCCGTCGTCAGCCAACCCGAGCGCAGGGAGTCGAGCACCTCGGCGATCTCTTCCTCGCCGATGTCCGGCAAAGCGAAGGGAAGGAACGCCTTCGTATCCGATGTCATCGCATCCTCATGCCGGATTGGCCGATTTCGCGGTCTTCCTTTCCAGCAGCACGAATCCGCTCCCCAGCGGCAAGATCGCATAGTGCGCGATCAGATAGCGGCGTATCTTGGGCGCATAGGCCTTCAGGTCCGAGCCGAGCTGCGGCCCGCCGGGCAGGAACTGGCTGCGCCGCGCCACAAAGTACCGGATTCTCAGCCGCTCGAAGGTCTCGATCGCTCTTTGCTGCTCGCCCCGCGGCGCAAACTCGCTGAGGAACAGCCGGTAGTAAGTGGGATTGCGCAACCCGGACAGGAATCCCATCGTGGTCGATTCCGACATCGGCACGAGGTAATCCGACGTCGACGTCCCAGCCGTCAATCTCGTCAAGTCCTGGATCTCCCCCTGCTGGAACTGATAGACCCACATGCCCTTTAGCCTGGGATTGTGCACACGAACCATTCCTCCCTTGATGATGGTCGTGTACGAGCCCGAATAGAAATCGACTATTAAGGCGAATTTGTGGACGCACCAGAGCAGGCTGCCGAGGATTGCGGCGGTCACGGCGTACGCTGCCGCAGGTCGCCGCAGGCGCTCACGCAGCCAGCCGGAAATCGCCACGGCGACGATGGCAAAGGCGATGTACACGAGCGGGAACGTGGACAGCATGCGGGAGTTCCACACGTAGAAGTACGTGTAGCCCATCGAACCAAGCGCGAACAGCCCCACCGTCCCGCGCCGAAACCACAGCGCGCGCGCGGACGCGCCCCACAGCAACTCGCCTGTCGCCCTGACGCAAACGAGCCCGCAGGCGAGCAGGCCGCAGGTGTAGGCGACGGCTTCGAGCGAGGGCGCGCGCAGAAGCCTGACCAGGCTGTACTGGTCCTCTCTGCCGGAGAGCGCGTTGACGTAGTTCGCCGAGCCGACCAGGTTGTAGTAGTGATCGAGATTGTGGAGCAGCAGCTGCAGCTTGCCCGCGCTCGCATAGGCGAGGAGAGTCGCCGCGACCGGCAACGCCGCGGACGCGGCGCACGCCGCTCCGATCCCGAAAAGCTTGCGCACCCGGCCCGTATCCGGAAGCGACGCCTGCCCGTCCGGCCGCATGAGTGCCGCGGCCCCGAGAACCGCGACGACAATCAGCATTCCCATGGCGGCCGCTTCCACCCGTCCGATGAACGCCACGCCAAGCGCCAGGCCGAGCAGCGCGGCGCGCCCGCGATTCGGGCGGTCGATGAGAAACAGCGTCGCCGCCGTGATCAGCAGGAAATGGAAGATGAAAAACAGCTTGTACCATGGCCCCGGCGCCGCGGCGTAGAGCGCCGCCGGGAACAAGGCCCACCCAAGCGGCAGAACCCGACGCGCGATCCAGAACACCAGGTAGACGTTCACGATTAGAAAGCACATCAGCAAGACGCGTTCGACGATCACGAGCTCGCCGAACGCCCGGAACGCGAGCGCCAGGATCCAGTAGCTGAGCGGCGGATAGGAATAGTAGTCGGCGATCGGCCAGCCGCCGTGCAAGACGGATGCCGCATTGGCGAGCAGGAACCCTTCGTCGTCGAGATCAATCCCGTAGTTGAAGAAGCGAAGGTAGTAGATCAGGCAGACCAGTAACAGCACGCCGACCGTCCAGGCGTCCGACCTGGACGTGGCATTGCGCAGCGCGTTCGCCCCTTGGCGCGCGGGACCCTCGAGCGCACCCGAACGGTAGGTCCTGATCTCGTGGCCGAGCAGCGCCCGGGTCACCCCGATGGCGAAGCCGAGGTTGGCCAGCACGAACGCATACAGCTGCGTGGCGACGGTGACACGCTTCCCGCGCAGCCCTCCCAGCCAGCCGAGCGCCGCCCCGAGATAGCCGAGCGCGGCGAGCACCGCCAGCCCGAGGTAGAGCCGATCTCTTGCCAGTGCGGCAATGCACACGGTAGCGGCGAGCATGTAGAACGGGCTCACCCAGCGAAGGATCTTGTGCGACCAGAGTGCGAGCGCGTACCCGGGGTGGCGGAGCGGATTGAGCAGCCGCGGGCGACTCCAGGTCCCCTGCCAATTGCGCAGCGTCATCCGGATCCGGGTCCTGAGCTCCTTCGCCGGGTCCGCCACGAACGTGTCGCGCGCGACCGCGGCGCCGCAATGCACGACACTGAAGCCCTGCAGCGCGACGTCGAGCGGCACGATGCAGTCTTCGCCGATCGACGGATCCATCGGCCGGATCAGCGCCTTGCGCACCGCCATCGCCTGCCCACTGCCAACGGCAAGTATTCCGAGCCTCGACTCCAGATCGCGCACGCGCATCTCGAAGGACCAGTAAAAACCCTGGCTGCGTGCGACCACGCCTGAGGCATCCATCAGATCGATCCGGCCGGTCGTCATCCCCACCGCCGGATCTTCGAACGGGCGCACGATCTCGCGCAGGAAATCCGGGGCGAACTCGGTCTCCGCGTCGGTGAACACGACGATCTCGCCGCGCGCCTCCTTGAGCGCCCGGTTCTGCGTCTCGGTCTTTCCGAGCCGACCTCCGGAGGCGAACAGGCGCACTGGATGCGTCGCAGCCAGCCTGCTCACGAGGTCGTCGGTGCCGTCGTCCGAGCCGTCCGAGGCAACCAGCACCTCGAGTCGGTCGCGCGGATAGGCGCTTGCCAGCACGTTGGCGATTCGATGCTCGATCCGGCCGGCCTCGTTATGCGCGGTGATCAGTACGGTGAGCAGGGGTGCGGCCCCGCCCGGCGCAGGATGCGGGGTCAGACGCGGTCGCATCGCGCTCGCCGCGCGCAGCAACCACTCGTAGCCTCGATAGACATAGGCCAGCAGGACGATCGCCGCCCAGAACACCGCCTTGAGAACGACAGGGGTCATGGCGCCGCGGCGCCGGGCACATTGCCGAGCGCCAGATAGTGGCTGCGCAGGGCGGGGATCGCCTCGAGCGCCCGGCAAGCCCCGAAGGAGAACCTGGCAATCAGGCGCGCGAGTGGAGGCAGCAACGTCACCGACCGGACGCGGAACTCGAATCCCGGAAAGAGCGCATTGAGCTCGCGCCGCCCGACCGGCCTGACCTCGGGATTGCGCGGGCTCGGATAACGGAAGTCGTACCAGAGGAGCGCGCCGCCGCGCTTCGTCACCCGCATCATTTCCGCGGCCATCCTGCGGCGCACTTCCATGTCGAGGATCGAGGTGAACACCATCGACTGCATCACGATGTCGAACGAGGCATTCGGAAATGGCAGCGCCGCGCCGCTCGCCAGGCACAGGCCTAATGCCGGATAGTCGGACCGGGCATCCGCGAGGAACCCCGGCATGATGTCGACCCCGAACAGGTCGGCGGCGCGCGCATCCCAACGCATGAAATCCGCGAGCCGCCTGCCCCGGCCGCAGCCGATCTCCAGCACCCGCAGTCCCGCAAGCGGGGCGCAGCCCGCGCCGCGGAGTATTGCGAGCGTCGCCTCCTCGCGTCGCTGCAGCATGTAGAGCTCGCCGGGCCTGAACGGCGAATAGCGGCCGCTTCCGCTCGCCGCATCGCGCCGCTCGTAGACCTCGCGCACTCGGGACAGGTCGCTCATGATGACCTGACGCGGATGCTTCGCACGGCAGTGCCGAGCCGAGAGTTTACTTCCGCCCATCTGGCCGGGCACAGCAGCGCGAGGCCGGTGCCGTACAGCAGGCCGTAGCCGGCTATGAGCGCTCCGTCCCAGGCCAGGCCGGTCGGCGCGAGCCGCTGGCGGAGGACGGCTGTCACCCCAGCGGCCGCGCCGGCGAGCGTGCAGGCGATCAGCATCTCGCGCGCCGGGGGTACGATGCTCTTGCCGAGCGCGCGGCCGATGCTGGCGACCACGAGCACAGCGGCGAGCGCAAAGCTCGCGCTCAGCGCCCCGGCGAGCGCGATCACCGAGTGACTCTGTCGGGCGAGTGTCGCCGAGACGACCAAGGCAGCGATCGTGGCTGCCCCGATCAATACGGCAAATCCCGGCCGGCGCAGCGCATAGAGCACCCGCAGCCCGACCATGAGGATGCTCTCGAAGAGGATGGCCGCACAGAAGCCGCGCAGCGCCCGCACCGTGAGGCGCGCGGCCTCGCTCGTGAAAGCGCCGCGCTCGAACAGGACCCTGACGAGCGTGTCTGCGAACACTGCCGTGAGGAGTACCGTGGGCACGAGAAGGATGATCCCCCAGGCAAGCAGGTCGCGGCAATGCGCGACGAAGCGCTCGCGTTCCCGATTCGGCGCCAGCCGCGAGAGCTCCGTGAATACCAGCGTTCCAGCGGTCGCGACCACGAGCGAGACCGGAACTTCGTAGAGCCGGAACGCGTAACCGAGTGAGGAAACCACGCCCGCCCCGTAGGTGGACCCGAACGAGCGCAGCAGCAGATGGCAGATCATGAGGATCCCGAGACCGCTACCGATCCCGCCGGTCAGCATAACCGGGCGCGCCAGGCGCAGCGCCTGATGCACCGGGGACGCCCCGAAGTTCGGCGCCACCGCCGGACGCAATCCGCGCGCGCCGAGCCTCCAGTACAGCGTGACCGCCATGACCAGCGGGCCGAGGAGCGGCCCCCAGATGAGCACGTCGGGACCGAGCGACGGATACCCCGCATGCACGATAGCGACAAACACCAGGTTGACGACCAGCCACGCGCTTCCCGGAACGACATAGGTGCGCGCCGCGTTCAGCAGGAGGCTGGGGAGCAGCACCATCGCGTTGAGCGGCAGCAGCCAGACCAGCGCGCGGGCGAGGCGCAGGGTGTACTCGTGCGTCGCGGGGCCGAAGCCGGGCGAGAGGGCGTCCACCAGGGCAGGAACCGCGAAGCGCAGCGCAATCGCCACTGCGACCGAGACCGCCGCCACCAGGACGAAGAGTGCCGACACCGCACGCCTCACCTCGGGCGACTGCACCGCCCCGTCCTGCATCAGCGGCGCGAACACGGGCACGACGCACGCCGTCAGGACGCTGCCGACCAGGAGATCTCCGGCGACCATGGGAATGGCTGCGGCCACGAAGTAGGCGTCGGTGTACACGCCGGCACCGAACGTCATTGCCAGCGACAATTCGCGCAGATAGCCGGATACCGCCGTGAGCGCGGTGATGATCGCCAGCAGCGCGGGCAGCGCAAGGAGGTTCTTCAATGTGGTATCCAGACCCGAGGTGTCAGGCTCGCACCGCGACGGGCCCGAACGCCACGAGCGATTCGCTAATAGAGTTGCTGCTGTTCGGTGCCGAGGAAAGGCAGCCACACGCCCGGTCAGGGCGAGCTTTCGCGGCACCCGGACCGTGATCGGGTGCCGCGAACCTCGCACCTTCAGGGAGCCGTTGGCCCCGCAAGCCACTGTTTGACGGGTGTGTCCGGCTGCCGCTGATCACACGCATGTCCCTCCGAAGCCGCGGCGTCGACGATCCCGGCCTGGGTGCCGAATATCATCCACGCCATCAAGGCATGAATAGTGACCCCAAACACGGTCAGAACATCCACCATCTCGATCGCGAAAATTACGATGCCGGCCATGAATGTCCACTCATTGGCCTCGCGCAGCCAGCCTGTTAACCCCCTGTTCCGGAGGCCAACGTAGTTGCGTATGAAAACGGCAATAACCGCGAGGTAAAGCGCGAGACCCAGGACGCCGTAACCGCCGAGCGTTTCGAGTATCGCATTGTGAGGCGAGTCGAACGGGTAGCCAACTGTCCTCTGCATCCAGGCAGCCCATTCGTGCGAGCCGCCGATCCCCCACCACCAGTGCTGCGCGATGATCTTGAGTCCGCCCTCCCAAGTCCGGTCGCGCTGGCCGATCTTGAGCAGGCCAAAGGTTCGCGGCGTATAGGTCGTTGTCCCGTTGCGGTCGTGCATGGCGATTTGGGCGTCAATGCGCAATTCCCTTTTGAGGACATATTGCATCAATTGCGCGACCTGGCCGCCGCTTTGCACGCTCTTGCTCTGATTGCTTTGCGCCAGTGATCCACCACCAGGCCGACACGAACCCATGTACGTTGGATCGCTGTCGAGGTAGTAACAGACGTTCGTTTGGTTTTGGGCGACCCATTCGCCCGCCGCGTGCCGTAGGATGATCGGCCCTAAGGCCAGCAGCCACGCCAGGTAGCCGGTTGCCGCCAAGGCCGCAACGACAGCGAACCGCCGGGACGCGACGAGCCTGCGATTACCGATCAAGGCGGCCGCGATCACTGCGCATACGACTCCAAGCACCGCCGACTTGGTCCCGGTCGCCGCCAACAGGACCCCGCAGCCGGCGATGCACACCTTCAGCCACAGGCCTGCCGCTCGCCTTAGGCTTGCATCGACCAGCATGATGATCAGCGCCACAGCCAGGTATTTAGCGAGAGCGTTGGGATTGGACTGAACGCCGAACAGGCGAAGGTTGTCCAGCGTCCGCTGGAAATCGACCAGGGCCGGGCTGGCGGTGAACAGAAACAGAAACGAGACGGCGCCACAGAACATCGCTGTTGCACAGAGGGCGACCTGTATCAACGTGGCGCCGCTTCGATCCGTGCCGAAATGGCGACACAGTGAATACACCGCACCCAGCGACAGGAAGAACAGCATCAGCCACACGACTTGCTTGGTCCCGGCGTCGCCTTGCAATGAGTGCGCGACCACCAGTACAGCGAATCCCGCAAGCAGCCAGAGGATAGGCGCTCGCGACACCTTGAGGGCGGCGAACATCCTCAGGGCGATGAGCACCAGCAGAATCGACCGAATGCGCCCGAATAACTCACTGTCGAGAGCAAACAGATTCTCGACCGGGGCAACGAACACCACCAGCGCGATCCCGATCCGGGGGGCCTTAAGGATGACTGCACCTGCCCACGCCAGAACCGCGAAGTAGGCGAACAACGGGGAATACAGCGAGCAAGCCGCAAGCAAAACGAACCCTGCCGCCGCGACGACAAAGTCCCGGATCAGGCTCCGAAGAGGACGGCCGCGCGGGGACGATCCTGCCGCGCGGGATTCGAGTGCTGGCGCGACGGCGGCACTCACCTTGGCCGCCTGCACTCGAACCTTTCCCGGCAGAGCGGTGCCACAACTGCGAAACGCGGTGGCGACCGGAACTTCGATCCGCGTCCTGACGAGTAAACCTCCAGTCGATGCCGATCGAGTAGAACGATGGTCAAGGGCAGAGGCGTCCGAGCCTTGCCGGCACTCACTTACCGGCCCGGGGGCCGCGCGGCGCCGCGTTTCGGCCCTTCAGCCATACCAGCAGCGTGGCCACGTAGACGAGCGCAGCCAGGATGTCGACAGGACGCAGCCAAGCTAGCCTGCTTCGGTCGATGCTCACGACCGCCAGCTCAGCCCGCGGCAAAGCCCCCGCGGCGGGCGCGTTGCAAGCCTTGATCGCCTGCGCGCAGCCCGGCGCGACTTGCACTGCGACTCTTTCAAAAATCAGGCGTGCGGCCTCGCCACTCGCCATACGGCCGAACGCGGCCGCGACGTCGCGTTCGTTACCGCTGCGCAACGCGAAGCGCGCAGTGACGAGCGCCCCGTCCACCGAGAAAATCGGCTCGAGGTCGGACATCTCCGCCCTCTGGCTCGCGGCAGCCGCGTCGAGCAGCCGCCGCATCTCCGGCGGATCGAGCCCCGCCGCATAAAAGGGGTTGGGCGCGCGATACACGACACTGACCACACTCAGCCGGGATCTTTGATACGCGGGGAGGAGCGAGCCCGCCTGAATCGCGAGCAGCAGGACCAGCAGGGCGGGAACGACGAAGCGGCGCATTCAGGCCTCCTCGGGCGTCGTTCGCTCGTGCGTACCGGCCCCGAAGCCGGGGACGCGACACACCACCAGCAGCACGGCGCTCTGAATCACGAACGCCGGCAGAACCGCAAACGCCCCGCCGAGCGATCCGCGCCAGATCGCCAATCCGGCGAGCACGGCGGCATCGACCCGCAGCCGCCGCAGTGCAAGCCAGGCGAGCACATAAAACAGCGGCCCGGCGACCACCCACGCCAGCGGCGCCAGCGCGGTCCGCGCCGCCGCCTCGCCGTAATACAGGCTGGTCGTCTCGCCGACGGAGCCCGGGCCGTAGAGCTTGCCGTAGAGCGCCTCGTTCAAGTTGACATGCTTGCCGAGCCGGAGCTTGGAGGCGAGCTCGTCACCTACGGACGGCAGCGGCTCCACTGATGCCATGGCCTCGGCGAAGTGCGCCTGGTAGAGCGGGTAAGCGATGCGCTGCGTCAGCTTGGGCACCAACGAACCGGCGTAATGCTCTGCGGACGGAGCGGCCGCGAATAGTGGCGCCGAGCGCTGCGCGGTCTGGTAGAGAATAATCCCGGCGACCAGAACGACCGCGCCGAGCACGCCGGCACCGGCGAGCGACAGGCTGCGCCGAGTCAGCAGTCCGCGCCTGGCGCGCCCGCTGCATAGCGCCTCGACAGCCGGCAGCACAATCCCGAAGAACACCGCGGCGAGAAACGTGGCGCGAAACGGCGAGATGCACAGCAGCGCCGCCGCGGCAGCCAGGTAGCCCATCCGGACCCGCGAGGAAGGCGCGACCACGGAGAGCTGCAGGAGCAGCGGAAAACCCAGGTTGGCGATCGAGATCACGGTGGAATGGTGCGTGATCTCTTGCACTCTCGACAGCGAGGGGGTCGCCGTAATCTGCCCAATAAGCGCGGCGATGGCCAGGCCTACCGCGGCGCCGAGCGCGAGCGGCAGCACCCGTTCATGCCTCGTGCCCGCCGGCTCGCGGCCGCCGTCCGGAGGCCGCAGTCCCCACGCGAGCGCGAGCGCCACGCCGAGCCCCAGGAGCGAAACCAGGCCTGCGTGGCGCGCACCGGCCGCGCACTGTGCGCCGCCTTCGCCCAATGCGCGGCAGGCCAGCGAGATGTCCGGATACGTGAGTGGATCGATCCAAGCAACCAGGAGCGCCGCTGCGGCGACACTCAAAATCGCCAGGCCGAACCCTCCGAGCACATAGACGATCGGCTTCGCATCGTGCGCCATCAGCCCGTTCCCGGCGTCCGCCAGGCGCACGGGGCGCTCACAGATCCTTGCGCCATTTCGAGGTGCAGGGAATCTTGGACGTGTCGCAGCGTTCGCGGTACTTCTCCGCGATGTCGTGGATCTCCATCAGCAGCCCAGCGTCGAGCAGCGTTGGCTTCAGGCCGAGGTCGATAAAGCACTGGTTCTCGACGTACAGGTCGTTCTCGTCGGCCTCGAGCCGCGGGTTGCGAATGTACTCGATCTTGGCGCCGGTGAGCTCGGAGACCATCTTCGCGAGGTCGCGCACCCGGTGCGTTTCGGTCATCTGGTTGAAAATCGCGACTCGGTCCCCGCGCTTGGGCGGATTGGCAATCGCCAGTTCGATGCAGCGCACCGTGTCCCGGATGTGGATGAATGCCCGGGTCTGGCCACCGCTACCGTGCACCGTGAGCGGATAGCCGATCGCCGCCTGCATCAGGAACCGGTTCAGGACCGTGCCGTAGTCGCCGTCGTAGTCGAAGCGGTTGATCAGCCGCGCCTCGCCGAGCGTCTCCGCCGTGTTCGTGCCCCAGACGATGCCCTGGTGCAGGTCGGTAATGCGCACGCCGTCGTTCTTGTTGTAGTACGCGAAGAACAGCTGGTCCTGAGTCTTGGTGAGGTGATACACGCTGCCCGGATTCGGGGGATACAGGATCTCGCGATCGGCCAGCGATCCGTCCTCGAGCTGAACCTTGGCTTTCAGGTAGCCCTCGGGGATCTTCATGCCAGCCGTGCCGTAGCCGTAGACCCCCATGGTCCCCAGGTGCACGATGTGAATGTCGAGCCCCGAGTCGACCGTGGCGCAGAGCACGTTGTGGGTCGCGTTCAGGTTGTTGTCGACCGTGTAGCGCTTGTGCTTGGCCGACTTCATCGAGTAGGGCGCGGCGCGCTGCTCGGCGAAGTGCACGAGCGCGTCGGGGCGATACTCCTTGAACAATTGCAGCAGCAAGTCGTAGTCCTGCGCAACGTCGTTGAGCCTGAAATCGATCGTGCGCCCGGCGATCTCGCGCCAGGCCGCCAGCCGCTTCGACATCGGAAGGATCGGCGTGAGCGAACCCGCCTCGAGTTCGTTGTCGATGTTGCGGCGCGACAGGTTGTCGACGATGAGCACGTCGTGGCCCAGCTTGGACAGATGCAGGGAGGTCGGCCAACCGCAGAACCCGTCCCCGCCCAATACGATGATTCTCATGAACTTATGATCGGGGAAACAAAGGCGGCATTGTATCGCTTCGCTTCCGGCGCGTCATGGCGGCCGGGTGGCGGCGCGGCCGCGCCGGCTCGGGATCAGCAGAGTTCCAGGATGGCGTCGAGCGCCCGTTCGATGACGAAATCCAGGTGCTCCTCCAGGCCGACCCAGAACGGCAGCCGGACGAGCCTGGCGCTCGCGTCGTCGGTCACGGCGAGGGCGCCGCTGGTCCTTCCGTAACGCCTCCCGGCCGGCGACGAATGCAGCGGAACGTAATGAAAGACGCAATTGACGTCCTGAGCTTCCATGCGCGCAATGAACGCGCTGCGTGACTTCACGGTCGGCAGGAGCAGGTAGTACATGTGAGCGTTGTGCTCGCACTCGGCCGGAACGACGGGGCGGCGCGCCCGCCCGGCCCGCTCCGTTTCCGCGAACGCCGCATGGTAGCGCCGCCAGACCCCCAGGCGGCGCGCGGTGATCGCCTCCGCCTGCTCCGTCTGCGCGAACAGGAACGCCGCGATGATCTCGCTGGGAAGAAACGACGATCCGACGTCCACCCAGGTGTACTTGTCCACCTGGCCGCGCAGGAAGCGGCTGCGATTGGTGCCTTTCTCGCGGACGATTTCGGCGCGCTCCACGAGCTGCGGGTCATTCACGAGGAGCGCGCCGCCCTCGCCGGAGATGATGTTCTTGGTCTCGTGGAAGCTGACCGCCGCGAGCTGTCCGAAGGAGCCCAGCGGGCGCCCGCGGTAGCGCGCCATGATCCCCTGCGCGGCATCCTCGACCAGCAGCAGGCGGTGGCGGCCGGCGATCGCGCCGATCACGTCCATCTCGCAGGCCACCCCCGCGTAGTGCACGACGAACAGCGCCCGGGTCCGTGCGGTGATCGCCGCTTCGATGAGTCTTTCGTCGATATTGAGCGTGTCCGGGCGGATATCGACGAACACCGGCACGGCGCCGCGCAGCACGACCGCATTCGCGGTCGAGACGAACGTGAACGACGGCATGATCACCTCGTCCCCCGGCTTCAGGTCGGCCAGGATCGCCGCCATCTCGAGCGCCCCGGTGCACGAGTGGGTGAGCAGCGCCCTGGCGCAGCCCACCGAGCGCTCGAGCCAGGCGTGGCATTGCGCGGTGAACTTGCCGTCGCCCGAGAGGTGGGCGTTGCGATAGGCCTGCTCGATGCGCTCCAGCTCGCGCCCCGTCATGTACGGTTTGTTGAAGGGAATTCTCATCGCGTGCATTCCATGACCAGATGCGTGTAGGGGATGCGCATGAGATCTTCGTAGACGCGGTGCTCGAGCGCGCCGAAGACGCTGGCCGCAAGGGCGAGATACTGATCCGCGCTGCGCACGAACTTTCCTCGATCGCGGCGCAGCAGATAGCGGGCGACCCGGCTCTGGCCCTCGAGGTAGCAGCCGTCTAGGCTGACGAACCGCCCCCCCGGGACGAGGGCCTCCCTGGCAATCTCCAGCAGGGTCGCGCACTGCGCGTCATCCAGATGATGCAGGATGCCGAGCGCAAGCACCAGGTCGAAGCCCTTGTACTGTCCGACCAGCTCTCGGGTCACGCGGGCGCGGCGGAATTCCCCCCGCTGTGCGTAACGGCGCCGGGCCGCGTCCACGTACTGTTCGCTTTCGTCGAACCCGACGTAGACGATGTCCGCGGGCAGGACCTCGAGGATGTCCGCCGGCCCGCAGCCAATGTCCAGAATGCGCTGCCCCGGAAACGGCCGCACGTGATTCTCGGTAAAACGTCGGCGGCCCTCACCGCCGACCAGGGCGCCGAACAGGGAGTAGGCGCGCGGAAACTTCAGAATGAGGGATGCGAACATCGCCCGGCGGGTCCTCTCAGATCCTTTGCGCCACGGCCAGCAACGACCCGCCTACGGGCCAGGACACGCCTGCCTGGATCAGCCATCGCTCCGCGTCCATGACCGCCCCGAGCGCCGCGTTCGCGGTTCGGGAGAGGCGGAATTCGGCCATCGGATCGAGCTTCTCCGGCTGCGCCGCCATGCGCCGCCTAGAAACCAGCATGGCCGGAAGCAGCAGGCTCATGAAGGACGTGCAGCGCAGGATCCTGAACCCCGCGCGGCGCAGCTTTGCGGCCAGCTCGGCGCGGCTGTAGCGGCGCTGGTGCTGCGAGTAGGCATCCAGCGCGCTCCACAGCCACGGATGCTGGGGAACGGTCAGCAACAGGCCCCCGCCCGGGCGCAGCGACTTGTGCAGCTCGCCCAGCACCGCCTCGTCCTCGGCCACGTGCTCGATCACGTCGAACGCACCCGCCACGTCGAACTCGCTCTCGAAGAACACATTGCGCCCGTCCATCTGCACCACCTCGGCGCGCCGCAGGCGCCGCCGCGCGAGCGCCGCCCCCCGCGAGAACAGCTCGCTCGCGACGATCTGCATGTCGGGAAATCGGCTCTCGATTCCCGCAGCGACGAAACCGGTGCCGCAGCCGAGCTCCAGCATGCGCCGCGCATCCGGAAAATAGCGCCGCAGCGCCCATGCGATCAGCTCGTTGCGAGCGCGGAACCAGAAATTGCCCGCCTCGAGGTCGAACAGGACCGCGAACTGCTCCGGATCGAAGCCGGTTCCGGCGGCTTCGGACTGCGGCGCGAGCACGGCGACCCCGTCGACCACCGGCGCCTGCCATCCGCAGGCGGTGCAGCGCCACGGTCCGGCGCCTATTGCTGCGCGGCAGCTGGGGCAGCGTCGCATGGGGCGTCGGCGGGAAAGGAGGGTCTGGCCTCGGCGTACAGCACCAGCGCGGAGCGCGCACCGCGGCAGGCGAGCTGCAGCAGGTGCAACGGATACATCGTGATCTCATTGAGGATCAGGCCGGCGATCGCTGGGATCGCAGTCTTGCCGGGAACCTGCCGCCGGCCCGAGCTCGAGGTGCGTTCCTGCATGCTCAGCGCCTGCTTGTGGGCTTCGGCCCTGCGCACCAGCCGGTTCGAAAGCGGCAACAGGAGATTGGACACGGGGTAGGTCAGGCCGGCCAGGTGCTCGAGCCGCCACCCGATCGCATCGAGCAGCTGGCGGATGCGGGTTCTTGAATAGCGGCGGAAGTGCCCGGCGAGCACGTCTTCGATTCCCCACGCGGCCTCGCACGCCGGGACCAGCAGGATCACGCGGCCCGCGCGGCCGAGGTGCTCCGCGCAGCGCTCGAAGTAGGCGCGCTCGCCGCGTTCGTCGAGGTGCTCCAGGACCATGCACGAGACGATCAGGTCGACGTCCTTCGGCAGCCGGCCGCCTTCGGCCGGCTCCAGCCAGCTGCCGTTCACCACCTCGTAGCTGCCCTGCGCGATCGCATCGCGGTTGACCTCACTCGCACGCGCCGCCGAAGCGGCATCCGCCTCGATGCCCGCGCCGCGCCAGCCTGCGCTCAGGAGCAGCGCCGACAGGTGGCCTTCGCCCGCGCCGACCTCGATGAAGCGTCCCGGCCGCATGCGCGCCAGGCGCCTGCGCAGGTACATGCGCTGCAGGATCGTTCCCGGCGGGAACAGCATCAGGGGCGCTCGCGCGAGGCGATGCGATCGATCACGTACAGAGGCCTGCCTTTCACCTGTTCGAAGATCTTGCCGATATACAGACCGGTAATACCGGTGCTCGCGATGATGAACCCGCCGATCAGCAGGAACAGCACAATCAGGCTGGTCCAGCCGGGGACGATCGAGTGGGCGAAATACATGTAGATGAAATAGGCGGCGAGCAGCGCGCCGGCCGAGGCGACGGCGAATCCCGCGTACACGATCCAGCGCAGGAGCACGGTCGTCTGGAACAGCATCCCGTCCAGCGCGTGCGCGAGCAGGGCGCGCAGGCCGTAGGCGCTCTTGCCCGCGAAGCGCGCAGCGTGCACGTAGTCGATCGAGCCGACCCGGAAGCCGAGCCAACGCAGGATCAGCAGGTAATGCCGGTCGCGGTCCTGGAATTTCAGGAAGGCCTCGATCACCGGCCTCGAAATCACGCTGAACGAGCCGAACGAGCCGTCGATCGGCGAGCGATTGAACGCGCTCAGCAGCCCGAAGAACGCACGCGAGGCAACGCGTCGGAAGGCCGAGTGCTTCTTCTCCAGCCGGCGCGCAAGGACGATGTCGTAGCCTTCGGCCGCCTTCTCCAGCAGCCGCGGAATCTCTTCCGGCGGGTCCTGGAGGTCGCAATCCATGACCACCGCCCGGCGCCCGACGCACTGCGCGAGCCCGGCGGTGATCGCGGCGTGCTGACCGAAATTGCGGCTCAGGCGGATCGCACGCACGGCGGCGTCGCGCTCGGCCAACGCCTCGAGCAGCGGCCATGCGTCGTCAGGAGAGCGATCGTCCACGAAAACGATTTCGTAGCTCGCAACCGCAGCCGCCAGGACGCGGCTCAACCGCTCGTGCAGGGCCTCGATGCAGTTGCGACAGCCGTAGACCGGCACGACCACCGACAATTCGACGCTTGGCTCGGCGGCGGCCATGCTCAGCCCTGCCCCTTGCGATAGAGGCGCTCGGCTTGCGGCCGGTAGTACTCGTCCAGGCTGGTGACGACACGCGTGTAGTAGCCCAGCAGCTGCTGCGTGCGCGGCGGCAGCCGCAGGAGAGCCTCCTCGCCGAGCGCGCGCACGTAGTCGACCTGCTGCTTGATCCAGGAGCGGGTGAACTGGTGATTGATCGCCAGGCGGTCGCGCCCGGACGTGTTCGCCCCTGCGGCGTGCCAGAGCGTCGAGTCGAATACCAGCAGCGAGCCGGCCTCGCACTCGGACGGGAGCTGCGCGCGAAGCAGGTGCGCCGCGGGTGGCGGCTCCGCGCGCTGGTGCGAGCCCGGCACCACGAACGTCGCCCCGTTGTGCCGCGTGAACTCGTCGACAGCCACAAGCACGTTCACCGAGGCGAGATAGCCGTTCAGGTGGCGCGGGAAGTCCCGGTGAAACGAATTCTGGAACACCGAGGGCGCCGGCTCGCCATCGAACGAGGGCAGGATGAAGCCGTTCTGCAGGTGCAGGATGGCGCTCGGCGACACCGTCGCGTCCACGATCGCGAGCAGCTCCGGAAGCTCGAGCAGGCGCAGCAGGGTAGGCTCGAACCTGCCCATGATGCGCAGCACGCCCAGCTCGCCAGCAGCGCGCACGCGGGTCTCGCCGAGATCGGCGTGGATCGCGTCGCGCGCCCGGTACATCGCGGCGCGGATCTCGGCCAACTGCGGCGACCCGAGCACGCCCTCGACGATGCAAAAGCCGTCCAATTGCAGGGCGGCGAGCACCCCCTCGAGCCAGTTTGCATCGCCCCGGCAATGCAGCGTGATCATGCTGGATCGTCCTCCAGCACCGCGATGCCGAAGCCGGTGAGCCCGTATCGGTTGCCGTTGTATAGCATGTAGCGCCGGCCGGCGCAGTCGAACACGCAGGGGTAGCACACGGCCTCGGAGTCCCAGCCCTCGTCGGACACGCCGATTCCCGCGCGCTCGTCCAGCCGCCGCCAGGACAGGCCGTCCTCCGAATCGGCGTAGCCGATGCGGTACGCGTTGCCCCGGTACGAATACCACATCCTGAAGCGCGCGCCGTCCTTCAGCACGCAGGGCTTGGACATCGCGTACTCATCCGGCGACCGGAAGGCGATCGCGATGCGGCCCTCGCGCCGCCAGGCAACGCCGTCGTCGGACTCGGCGTATTTAATCAGGTGCGCCATGTCTGTTTGCTCGAGCCCCCAGTCGAGGTTGGAGCCGTACCACATGCGCCACCGCCCGCCCTCGACGAGCACCCACGGATACGATACCGAGAACGGATCGTAATGCCCGCGATCGAGCACCGGCGCCTCCGAGACGCGCTCAAACGGTCCGCCGTCGTGGCTCACGGCGAGCCCGATGCTGTTGCGCCATGGCACGGTCACGCCCAGGTTCCATCCCAGGTAATAAAGGTAGCGCTTGTCCCCGGTACGCACCAGACAACCCATCGACGCACCGCTGTCGTCGAACGCGCCCACCCGCCCCGGCGAGAGCACCGGCTCTGCGCCCACGTGCAGCACTTTGGTCGGCTCGCGCAGGTCGAGCTCGAGCCAGGCGATGCTCGCGCAATTACGCTCGTCCCGGGTGCTGAAATAGACGCGGCAGATCCGCTCGTCCAGGACCTCCGCCACCGGATTCGCGGCGTGACTGCGCATCCATGGGTTCACGGCCTCGGGGCAGAACACCCGCCCCAGCTTGCGCCAGCGCATCGCTAGATCCGGCGCAGCCGGTTGCTCGGAACTTTCGAAAGCTCCGCGCCCGGCTGCGCGATGACCCCGTACTCGGGAACATCCTTGGTCACCAGCGTTCCCGCGCCGATGACCGCGAAGCGGCCGATCTTGACGTGGTCACGAATCGTGGCATTGACACCGATGAAGCAGTTCTCGCCGATCTCGACGCCACCCGAGACGACCACATGCGAGGTGACGAAGCAGTTGTCGCCGATGCGCGCGTGATGCCCGATGTGATTGCCGCACCACAGCGTGACGTTGTTGCCGATGTGCACGAACGGCTGAATGGTGTTGTCCTCGAGAATGAAGCAGTTCTCGCCCACGGAAAGATCCGGCCAGACAGTGGCTTTGGAGCTCACGTAGCTGCGCAGCCGATAGCCCATGCCCTTCGCCTGGGCACAGCGTTCCGCCCGAAGAGCGTTCAACTTGGCGTAGCTGAGCGCAACGAACAGGTCATTGTGCGCCGGTGGCTGCGTCTTCGCCGCCTCGGTAAACGGGATCACCGGCAGACCGCAGAAGCTGCCTTCGCGTACGTAGTCCGGGTCCACCGTGAATGCCTTGACCTGCGCCCGCGCGTCATGCGTGAAATAGAACCACGCGACCTCCGCCAACTCACCCGCCCCGAAGATCACCAGCGGTCTCATTCTTCGAACGTCCCTCGTTTCCTCACGATGATCGTGAACTCATAGAGGCCGTAATCGTGCAGCAGGGTGACATGCGGCGCGTAGCGCGTCATGCAGCGATCGAAGAACCGGCAGGGGTCGCCGTAATAAAGATCGGGTCGGCGCCGCTCCGGGTCGGAATAGCGGGTCAGGCAATTGAATGCGAAGCCGCGGCGGCTCGCACGGTTCAGTTCGTCAAGGGTGGCATCGACGTAGGCCAGCCACTGCGCGTCCGCGAACCCGATCCGGACGTTGAAAATGCCGCTCGCGACCGAGTAATCCGCCGCCGTCGCGGGCCGGGCGCTCTCGCAAAAGGCGGCGTTGCGCCACTGTTGGTTGCGCTCGCGGGCGACGCGCACCATGTCGGCCGAGACGTCGAAGCCACGGTAATCGACGTCGAATCCCCGCGCGGTGAGAAATCCAAGCAGGGCCCCGTATCCGCATCCCAGATCGTTGAGCGAGAACGGCATCGATTCGGGCAGCAGTAAGCTCAATTGCGC
>Ga0307374_10004167_pt1 | contig 24225 bp, 20 predicted proteins | sample OX3MG_FD_202532 | JGI IMG/M metagenome (GOLD analysis project Ga0307374, IMG submission 202532) | Soil microbial communities from Risofladan, Vaasa, Finland - OX-3 | ecosystem: Environmental > Terrestrial > Soil > Coastal area > Acid sulfate soil | place: Finland: Risofladan, Vaasa | collected... | reverse complement strand
AAAGTCGGCCCGAATCCGGATGGCTCCGGTTCGCGCGACGTCACCGTGGTCCCTATCGCCGAAGAAATTTCCTTGCGGCACCGCGATTGGTTGGTGAACAACATGCGCACTGTGGATCGGTTAAGTGGTGGCCGCATCGCCTACGTCTACCTGCCCGATACAGCTACCGGAGGCTTTACATCCTTCAACCGCTACTTCTTTGCGCAGGTCGGCAAACAAGGCGTGATAATCGATGACCGTTTCAATAGCGGAGGCCAGGCAGCCGATTACATCATCAACTATTTGCAGCGCACGCTTTGGAATTATTGGTACACGCCCAATGGTGCTGTCATGACCGAGCCCACTGAAGCGATTTTCGGACCTAAGGCTATGCTGATCAACCAGTACGCGGGTTCCGGCGGTGATTTGATCCCGTGGTTTTTTCATCACGTCGGACTCGGGCCGTTGATCGGCGAAAGGACGTGGGGCGGAGAAGTGGGCATTACTGGATATCCTCCGCTTATCGACGGTGGTTCCGTAACCGCGCCTAGCCTCGCGTTTTTCACTACCGAAGGGCATTGGGGAATCGAGAACACAGGCGTTCCTCCGGATATCGAAGTCGAGATGGATCCAAAATCCTGGCGCGAAGGCCACGATCCCCAACTCGAGAAAGCTGTGCAGACAGTCCTCCAGGAGATGAAAGAGCATCCTCAGCCGAAGCCGGTGGTTCCTCCATTCCCGGTTTACTACAAGGAGGGTCATTAGGAGCTCGTTGAAAAACTCGCTGCGAGGCTTCTGGGAGTTCAAACACTTGAAGCAACAAGCGGCTTATGGCCGGGAGAAAGCAGCGTCGGGCCACTCATTCCAGTTCTATTCCGCGCCCGTCTTGATACTCAGGGTGCCAGACCGAAGCGCACGCTCCTTCATAAACGCGAAGAATACGGGTACGAGAATCAACACATTAATCGTCGACGTGATCATGCCGCCTACGATCGGGGCAGCAATAGGTTTCATGATGTCGGAGCCGATTCCGCTTTCCCAGAGGATCGGGATTAGGCTGGCCAGGACAGCCGTCACGGTCATGAGCTTCGGGCGCAGACGCTGCACGGCACCCTCGATCGTGGCCGCTTCGATATCTTCGTGTTTAAGTGGTACGCCTGAGGCAATCCTCTTATCGAGCGACTCGTGAAGATAGACCACCATGACGACGCCGGTCTCCACGGCAATTCCAAAGAGTGCAATGTAGCCTACCCAAACCGCGACGCTGAAGTTGTACCCAAGCGCATATTGAAGGATCAGCCCGCCAGTCATCGCATAAAACGTGGGGAAAATAAGGACAACGGCTTCCGTGATCGAGTGAAACACCATATAGAGCAGCAAGAAGATCACCAAAAACACGATGGGCACGATGAACTTCAGCCTCTCTTTGGCACGCACTTCGAACTCGTACTCACCGGACCACTTGTAGCTGTACCCCACGGGTAGGTGTAATTTTTCGTTGAGGAGTCGGTTAGCTTTAGCAACGAATCCGCCATAATCCTTTGTTGCGAGGTCGAGATACACATACCCAGTGAGCAGGCCATCCTCATCCCGAATCATGGCGGGTCCGCGGGAAAAATAAACCTTAGCAACTTCTGAGATAGGAATCTGCGCTCCCGTGGGCGTCGCGATAACGACCTGTTGCAATTGCGAAATATCATCACGGAAGTCCCGGCTGTAGCGCACGTTGATGGGATAACGCTCGCGGCCTTCGATATTTTCGGCGACGTTCTCGCCGCCGATGCCGGAAGTCACGGCGCGCTGGACATCGGCCACGGTAAGTCCATAACGGGCTGCTTCGGGGCGGTTGACCTCCACGTTTATATAAAAGCCTTCCGCGACACGTTCGGCAAAGATGGAACGAAGTTCAGGGATCCCGCCAAGGACCTGTTGCAACTGAGCACCCGCTTGTTGGATGCCCTCGACATTGGGACCTTGAATCTTGAGTCCTACGGGTGTCTTGATGCCAGTTAGTTCCATATCGAGCCGATTTTGGACGGGCATCGTCCAGGTATTCGTCAGACCTGGGAATTGAAGCTTCTCGTCCATCTCGCGAATCAGCTTTTCGTAAGTCATGCCCGCGCGCCACTGCTCGCGTGGCTTGAGCATGATCGTGGTGTCATACATGTCGAGAGGGGCGTTGTCGGTGGGGCTGTCGGAACGTCCGACGACTCCGAAAACAGTTTCGACTTCAGGGAATGACTTGATGATGCGGTCCTGTTCTTGGAGCAGCGTCGAGGCCTGGGTGATTGAGATGCCAGGAAGAGCGGTCGGCATGTAAAGCGCGGAACCCTCGTACAGCGGCGGCATGAACTGGCTTCCGATTCGCCATGCGAGCGGGATTGTGACTGCCAGAAAGATGAGGTTGAGAAGCAGCGTTGCTTTCCGGTGCCGAAGGCAGAATCGGAGGACCGGCAGATATAGGGCCTGTGTCCATCGCGAGAAAGGATTTGCGGATTCCGGTCTCAGATGGCCGCGAATGAAAATCAACATCAGGACTGGAACGAGCGTGATGGCAAGGAGAGAGGAGAACGCCACGGATAGCGTCTTGGTCCATGCGAGAGGGCGAAACATTCGCCCTTCCTGCGCTTCCAGAAGGAATACCGGAAGAAACGAGACGAGGATAATGAGCAAGGAAAAGAAGATGGCCGGGCCAACCTGTTTCGCTGCACCCATCAGAATGCGCCGTCTTTCTTTCTCTCCCAGCGCGGCGCCGGAAATTCCGGATTTGGCGATGTGCTCCGATAAGTGGCGGTACCCGTTTTCCACCATCACGATGGCGGCATCGATGAGCACTCCTATCGCCAAGGCCAATCCTCCTAGTGACATGATGTTCGAACTGACATGCAGGAAATACATGGGAATGAAGGCGCCAATGACCGCGATGGGCAAAGTAATAATTGGAATCAGCGCGGAACGAAAATGAAACAGGAAAGCAATCGTCACGAAACTGACGATAATGGCTTCTTCGAGCAGGTCACGCTGTAGTGTTTCGATGGATGCCTGGATCAACCCGGACCGGTCATAACCGGAGACAATCTCGACGCCGGAAGGAAGCGAGGATTTAATCTCAACAAGCTTTTTCTTGACACCATCAATCACGTTAAGGGCATTCATTCCATACCGCATCACGATGATTCCACCAACAGTCTCCCCTTCGCCGTTCCACTCGGCGACTCCCTCGCGAATGTCAGGACCAAACGTGACTGTTCCCAGGTTACGGACGAGGACCGGTGTGCCGTTCTTCGTTGCGACGGGCACGTTTTCGAGGTCTTGTGTAGAACGGAGATAGCCAAGGCCGCGAATCATGTACTCCGCGCCGCCCATTTCAAGTACTCGGCCGCCGACTTCGTTGGTGCTGTCGCGGACCCGATCGATCACAGTGGAGAGCGGAATGTTATAAGCGCGAAGTTTGTTTGGGTCCAGATTCACCTGGTATTGGCGAACAAATCCCCCGATGGATGCGACCTCGGCAACGCCAGGGACAGTCTCCAGCTGATACCGGAGATACCAATCCTGAACGCTGCGCAAGTCTGCAAGACTGTGCTTATGGGAGCGGTCGATGACCGCGTATTCGTAGACCCAACCGGCACCTGTCGCGTCGGGCCCGATCATCGGAGATACGTTTTTCGGCAGGACTCCCTGAAGCTGCTGAATGTATTCAAGAACGCGGGAACGTGCCCAATAGAGGTCCGTGCCATCTTCGAAGACTACAAAGATGTAGGCATCGCCAAACATCGTCTGCGCGCGGACTGCCTTCACATGGGGAGCGGCAAGCAGCGACGTTACGATTGGATATGTCACCTGGTCCTCGATGATATTCGGGGGCTCGCCCTCCCAGGGGATGTGCACGATCACCTGGACGTCGGAGATGTCCGGCAGCGCGTCAAGCGGAATATTCTTGAGGGACCAGATTCCAGCCAGAACTAGCAGCAATGTCCCTGTGAAGACGAGGAATCGGTTGCTCGCGCACCAATCAATCACGCGGGAGATCATGGCTAGTTCCCGCCTTCGACATTTAGCGTCAGTTGCTTGGTCGCAAGGGCAATTCCGTTCTTGACCGCTGTGACCGTAAGTTGCCAAGTCCCGCCACTATCGAGATTCACCTTTCCTTCGTACACACCACTCCCTTTCTCAACCATCGGCGTCACAATATTTATTGCCGCCATCCCCATTTGTGGCATGCCGGGCATATAACTGCGCACGCTAACCTGTGCGCTCGTGACGGGTGCGCCGTTCGCTGCCATCACCTTCACGCGATACAGGTTTGTTCCCTTACGCGGTGTCGATGGCTCGATCGAGAATACGAGTTGGGCTGTAGCTTGAGTTGCGGGGCTGTTCATTGCAGCTGCCGCGCCGGCTCCGGGCGGCGGTGGAACAAATGAGCCAATAGCGGCTTGCAGTTGGCTCTCCGAATCGATCAGGAAGTTGGCCGAAGTGACGATGCGCTCGCCGGCCTTCAGGCCTTTCCGAACGATGTATTGATCGCCCGCTTGGGTCCCAAGTTCCACGTCTCGCGGTTGAAGGTAGCCCGCACCTTTATCCACGAAAACAATCTGCCGCGTTCCGGATTGCAAGACGCCGGTTGTTGGAATGACGAGTTGATTCCCGAGCGGCGCTTCCAGCGTCACGTTGACGAACATTCCGGGTGTGAGAGTGAGTTTGGGATTTGAAAAGACGAGGCGGGCTCGGGCGGTCCGCGTGGTCATGTCCACGTCGGGATAGATGAAGTCAACCCGTCCTCGGAACACTCTGCCTGGATAGGAATCGACCGTTAGCGTGGCCGTTTCTCCTACCTTTATTCGTCCTAGATCATTCTGGAATACCTGGGCAAGAATCCAGACCCTCGAAAGATCGGCGATGGTGTACAAGCGAGTGTCAGGCTGAACGGTCAGATTGGGGAGCGCATTCCGCTCCGTGATGTAGCCTGAAACAGGTGAATCAATATCAAGCGCCTCCTGCACCTTGCCCGATGATTCGAGCCGCGCAATTTCGCGTTGCGGCAGGTTCCACTGCTTCAGGCGATCCGTGGATGCCTCGAGAAGCGTGGCCATTCCGGCGGAAACTCCTGGCACGGTGCTCTTCGAAAGGCCCTGCGCATTCTGCTTTGCGACCAAGTACTCACGCTCGGCGGCCGCGAGCTCCGGGCTATAGATCGTGAAGAGCGGCTGGCCTTTGTGAACGTATTTGTAAGTCGCATCGGCAAAAACCTTCAGGATGTACCCCGAAAAGCGTGTCTGGACAAAAGACAACCGGGTTTCATCAATGGCGACGGTGCCAGTTGTTCGGATTTCATCTTGGATCGGCTTTCTTTCAACAACTCCGAACTTCACGCCGATGGATTGCAAGCGTTCGGCGGAGAGATGGACAGGTATGAGTGGGATCTCTGACGGGGCTGCTGTTGAGCCGGGCGCGCTCTCTTGACTCGGTTGCGCGCCAGCACTCGGGCCGGAAGCAACGGAGAGCCGTGTCGTGTGCATTCCTCGCGCGTACCACCAACCTCCGATCAGCAGAGTAAGGAGGACCAGATTTCCAATACCTGTCAGGAAGAATGCCCTTCGATAGTTCGTCATGATCTTTCTCCTATGCTGTTCCTTCAACGGAGCGATAGTCCGGTGGCTTCTTCGATTTGGGCTAGCGACGTTTCGTGCTCGGAGAGTGTCTGCCAGTACTCTTGGTCAAGCTTGAGAACGTCAAGAAACGAGGCCAATAACGCCTGAAAATCCGCGCGGTTCGATTGATAGGCGGCTAATCCCGCTTGCAGTTCCGCGCGAGCTTGGGGAAGCAGTCCTTCGCGGTAGATCTTGAGGAGTTCCGCCGACTTCTCGGCGCTGACGAATTGCTCGCGGAGCTCGAAAGCAACTTGCTGTGACTGCGCCTCGTGTGCGCTTTGCGAGCGACTCTGGTCCGCTTCAGCCTGAGCGAGTTCCGGTCGCTGGCGACGCCCTCGATAGATGGGAATCCGCATGCCGAACGTGAGTACGTAGTAGGCACGATATTGGGTCGGATCGGTCCGCTGCCACATGTATTGCAGATTGAAATCAGGATAGAAGTCTTTCCTGGCAAGGTCTACCTCGAGCTTTTGCCTCTCGACCATCTTTTGCGTTCCGGCGATTTCGGGATTATTGGCGTTGGCTGCGGCCAACAACTGGTCATACGTATAAGAAAGTGCGGTCTCAGAAAGCGCGGCAGCTTCAATGTCTGGCGAAGACTGAGGACGATTGAGTAGCTGCTTCACGGCAGCCTGGACCTTGCCAGTCTCAAGCTCGTTCGTCGTGATCTCTCGGAGAAGCTTGGTTTGTTCGAGCTGCGCTTGCAGGACTTCCTGCTGATCGCCGAGGCCGCTGCGATATCGGGCTTCGGCGGATTCCTCAACTTGCCGCAACATATCCCGATCAGCCGTGAGAATCGCCGCCCTCTCTGACAGATAGCCCAACTGGAAATATCTTTTTTTGACTTCAGCCAGAACGGCCCTGCGAACGGATTCATATCCTTCTTGGATGACGTCGGCTTCTTTCTTCGCGATCTCACCGCGAAGGCGGAGTTTTCCCGGATAAGGAATGTCCTGCGAGAAACCGAGGCCGATGTACGCAAAATCGCTGTTCGTGTAGCCGGCAAAAGGCCGAGGACTGCCGACGCTGAATTGCTGCACCACGATTTGCGGATCGGGCAAAGTCGAAACCTGCGTCGGAACTTGCTTCGCCGCATCCCACCCGTGCCGTGCGGCCTGAATCTGAGGATTGTTGCGCTCGGCTTCGACGAGAAGGTCGACGAGCTTCACTGGCTGACTAGGTGGAGGAGTCTCCTGTGCACGCGTGAGTGATCCTGGTGATAGAAATAGAAGACCTGCAAAGACAACTGTATAGCTGAACCTCATAAATTGTCCTTTCCGCATTCGAGGCCGATGGCCGTACTGTCTTCACAGGCTTTCGCCAAGGGCTTGGCCAACCTAGCGCACAAGAAAAGACACACGTGCGCACTACGAGAGCCGACTAGGACAGTTTTAGATTAGGAATGTGCAGAGCAGGGATTGCAGCGAGGGAGGCGAGAGTTCCTGAACGACATCGGCGGATCGTTTTTCTTGCATGCGAGGGAGCTGCCACGTCGTGTCGGCAACAGCCAGGGGTGTCGCTGATAGCGAAAGCTCAGTTGTTTTGAACTGCGAATCAGGCAGCGGGGCTTTAGAGTAGCAGCATGAAGGGTCCGGCACTGCGGCGAGTTTAGTGCCTCTGTCGTGCATGTCCATTTTGTCACAGCAGGTTTGGGTCTTCAGAGTCGCGCATTCTGTCATTTTCGAAGACAGTAGAGCGCACGCGGAAAGTGGCAGTGGCCCCAGCCCTACAAGGCTCAATGCCAACGCGAAAATGAATAATCGTCGCACCGGTGCTCAGTTTACCATATCGGCCTCGTGCGAAGCCTTAACCCAAGGTATCACGTTTCTGATTGCACTAAACTGTGAGACTGGTCACACGACCAAGTGACAGCCGTCACGAACGGCGGCGTCGGCTCTTAAGTTGGTTTGTGCAAGTATTCAGCTCCCAAGGTACGCAAGTCACACAAGGCTGTGACCTCAATCACTGCTTCCTGTGAGTTTCAACGCTACTGTGACGAAGAGAGGTTCCACAGTGACGAGCGTGCGAGGGGGTTACGGCTTCCAACTGAAGACTCCCAACAACCCTCTCGAACGAGTTGGGCTTCGAGTTTTTGATCCAGGCCCTGACGAAGTGGTCGTCGAGGTCGCCGGTTGCGGTGTTTGCCACACAGACGTTGCGTTTGCCACCGACGGCGTGCCCACGCGCCATCCGCTCCCCCTCATCCTTGGACACGAAATCTCGGGACGCGTCGTTGCGGCGGGTGAAAACGCCGCAGGCTGGTTGGGACGAGCGGTGATCGTTCCCGCGGTGATTTCCTGCGGAGTGTGTCCCGCCTGCCGGGCGGGGCGCCCTACCATTTGCCGCCGACAGTTCATGCCGGGCAATGACGGCGACGGAGGCTTCGCCACTCATGTGCTGGTTCCATCCCGCGGATTGTGTGCCGTCCCTGAAGATCTCCCGTCAGGAGTCACGCTTGAGATGCTTTGCGTTGTAGCAGACGCAGTGACGACTCCTTACGAAGCGATTCGAAGGTCGGGGCTCGGACCAGACGATGTGGCCGTCATCGTCGGTGCGGGCGGTGTTGGGGGATTCGGAGTGCAGATCGCGGCCGCCGTGGGTGCGGCCGTTGTGGCCATTGATGTGGACAGGGAGCGACTCGATCTAGCCTCGCGACATGGTGCCGGACTTGTTCTTGATGCCAGCTCTACTGACCTGAAAGGTCTGAAGGCCGCGACACGCACGTTCAGCAAAGAGTCCGCACGGAAAGGCATCGGCCTGAAAATCTTTGAGATGAGCGGGACGCCCGCGGGTCAAACCACTGCTTTTGGGATGTTGGATCATGGCGCTTATCTTGCCGTGGTGGGCTTCAGCCCGAAGCCGGTCGAGTTGCGTCTCTCCAATCTGATGGCCTTCGATGCGACGGCGCGTGGCAACTGGGGTTGTCCACCGGATCAATATCCTGCTGCGCTGCAACTGGTCCTTGAAGGAAAAGTCACCTTATCTCCCTTTATTGAGATGCATCGGCTCTGCGAAGTTCCGGCGATCATCGAGGCAGTTGCAAAGCATGCACTGCGGCGGCGCGTGATTCTGCAACCCAACTGCTGTGAGGAAAAACATTGATGGGAGAACGTTGATGGGAGGCAGCCCGATGATAAATCACAATCTTGTCGAAGACCTCGCTCCGCGCGAGATCCTTGTCGAACGACGACCGGTACGCGATCGCTCCGGCAAGCACGTCGGCGGTTTGCACAACGTTTGGATCACATTGAACAATCCTGGCGAGCTCAATAGTTACACCTCCTCCATGGCTAAAGAAGTGATTTTGGCGTTGCGTGAGGCAAGCAATGATCGCGCAGCAGTGGCTGTGGTTCTGACGGGAGCAGGAACGCGCTCTTTTTGCAGCGGGGGAAATACGCGCGAATATGCCGAGTATTACGCTGGCGCGCCTGCCGAATATCGGCAGTACATGCGGCTTTTCAACGACATGGTCACCACCGTTCTGCAATGCGATAAGCCGGTGATTTGCCGTGTGAATGGAATGCGCGTCGGCGGCGGCCAGGAAGTGGGAATGGCCTGCGATTTCTCGATTGCCAGCGATCTCGCCGTTTTCAGTCAGGCTGGACCGAAGCACGGTTCTGCCCCAGATGGCGGAAGCACCGATTTCCTTCCCGTTTATGTCGGCATCGAGCGTGCCATGTATAGCGGGACTCTTTGCGAGGTCTGGAGTGCACATCGCTTCTACTGGTTTGGTGGACTCACGCAGATTGTTCCGGCTTTGAAGGTTGATGGTAGATGGCTGGCAAACCCCTTGGTGGTGGCAGACCGTGTTTTGGATGAGTACGGACGGCTCGCGCTTGGAGAATGGAAGACGGCGCAGGCCCGCGAGGAAGGGAAAAGGCTGCTAGCCAAGGGTACCGTAGACCTTTCGCTACTGGACCAAGCTGTCGAAGAAATGTGCACCAAGCTTCTGTACACGATGCCCGATTGTCTCATTAAGACCCTCGAGAGCCTACGCAAGCACAAGCTCGAACACTGGGACAAAAATCGGGAAAGTAACCGTGCATGGCTCTCGCTCAACATGATGACGGAGGCCAACGCGGGCTTCCGTGCTTTCCATTACGGAACCAAAGAGGAACGCGAAGTGGACTTTATTCGCCTGCGCCAGCGGCTTGCCGAAGGCGCGCGTTGGAACGAAGAGCTTGTACGCGAAATCGCTCCGTGGGTGGCGGAGGCGGAGACCGCAAAAGCTGCAAAGTAAATTGAAGCTTGCTTGACGCCATAAACCGGCCATGAAGTGAGAGGAGCGACCCAGGATGCAATCCGAATCGGCCGCACGTAACGAAAAAATTGCAATCGTCAGCGGCGGATCCGGCGCGATTGGGAGCGCGATCCTTGATGCATTCGAGCAAACAGGTGTGCGGGCGATCTCTCTGGACCTTGCGAGACCGGGTGAGAAGCGGCGATGGATCAAGTGCGATATCAGGGAAGAAAATTCTGTCGCAGGCGCAGTTGAGTCTGTTTACAAAACAGAAGGGAGGCTCGATTTCGTCGTCCATGCGGCCGGCATTTCGCGCGATTCGGTGCTTTGGAAGATGACGGTCGAGGACTGGGATTCCGTGCAAGCAGTAAACCTGCGAGGTGCGTTTCTTCTTCTGAGGCATTCCATTCCGCTGTTGCGCCGCGGATCGGGCGGGCGAATCGTGCTGATCGGTTCCATTAACGGCTCGCGTGGAAAATTCGGAACGTCCGCTTATTCCGCGAGCAAAGCGGGACTGATCGGGCTCACCAAAAGTGTCGCGAGAGAGGTCGGCCGTTTCGGAATCCTCGTGAATGTTGTTGAACCCGGATGGGTACGCACGCCCTTGACGGAGGTCGTGCCGCAAGCGGTGAAGGAAGCCGCGCTCGCAGAGAGTCTCTTGGGAAGTTTGTTGGAACCAGCAGATGTCGCAGCGTCTGTTCTATTTCTTTGCGGACCCGGCGCAGCCCGTGTCACCGGGCAGATTCTTCGCGTGGATGGAGGGCAGTATCTCGGTGGCTCTTAATGTGGGCGCCGTATCGACCGAGATTTCGCAGTGGCGGTGGGTGAAAAAGGAATGTCACGTTCATGAACGCTCGAACATTTGAAGATTGGCGCGGTAAAGCCCTCGACGAAGTCCTGTACGAGTGCCGGGAATTGTTCGAGGACATGAGTTTTCCCACGGTGCGCCGCTGGCGCGAATCGGGCGGCAAAGTCGCCGGTCATTTCCAGGTTTACTTCCCGGAAGAAATTGTTCATGCAGCGGGTATGCTGCCTTTCAAAGTTCATGGCGCTCAAATCGAGGCTGTGCAAGCAGATTCGCGGTTCGGTTCCTATCTCTGTTCCATCTTGAAGACTTCTCTGGAGCTGGCGCTGAGCAAGAGGGTCGAGCTCGAGATGTTCGTGACCCACCCCATCTGTGACGCGGCGCGCAACTTGGGAGCGGTATGGGGCCGCAATTTTTCATACCCCTGCCAAATTCTTTATCTCCCTCAGAACGCGAATTCGCCGGCTGCGGTCACCTATCTTCGGAATGAGTATGCGCGGCTGCAGCGCGACATCGAAAAGATTATTGGACGGCCAATACGAGAGGACGATCTGCGCCGCTCCGTCGCGGTGTACAACCACAACCGCGCTCTGCTGCGCGAACTGTACGCGATTAAACGCGACACGCCCTGGCTGGTTTCCGCGGACGAAGCCTACGTTTTGACAGCCATCGGCGGGCTGATGCCCCGCGAGGAACACAACGAACTGCTCGAAGCAGTGCTTCCTCAGATCACGGCGCGCCCCAACAAGAAGCAGGACAAGATACGCCTGGTCTTCGAAGGCGGATTCTGCGAGCAGCCGCCCCTGGATTTGATTCGCGCCATCGCCCGCTCCTGTTACGTCGTCGATGACGATCTCTTGATTGGACTTCGCTGGATTTTAGAAGACGTGCCCCTGGCCGGCGATCCGTTATTCAATCTCGCCTCGGCCTACCTCGAAAAAAGTTCTTACAGTCCCGTCCAGCACGACCTCCGCAAACCTAAAGAGAAAATGCTGATCGAGCGCATCAGAAATTCCCGCGCGGAGGCGGCCATCTTGACAGCGGCGAAAATGTGCGAACCTGGCCTGGAAGAGCAAGTGGCTTACCTGCACGCGCTGGACAAGGAAGGCATTCCCTATTTCATCAGTGAGTTCGAAGAGAAAATGACAACCTTCGAACATATGGAGATTCAGCTGGAGACTTTCGTCGAAAACATTCTCTTCAGCTAAGGAAGGATCACGTGATGGGCGAGCAACAACAAGAAAATGGCATTGTTGGCCGTGGCAATCGCGACGGAGCCCATCTGTTCCGCGAGTGGTTTGCGGAACTGAACCGCACGGCGGAGCAGGGCGGCCCCTGTGCATACGTTTTCGTGATGGGCAGCATGTGCGAGATTTTGCGCACCTTCAACCTGCCCATTGTTTTTCCGGAGATCAACTCCCTGCAGATGGCGGTACGCCACGTAGCGCACGAGTACCTCAACCAAGCCGAAGACTACGGCTACTCGCCGGACATCTGCGGTTATGTGAAGGCCGACGTTGCCGTCCAGCTTCGCGGCGGCGAACATCCGATGGGCCGCATCCCGAAACCCTCCATCGCCGTGTTCACGAACGCCTGCAATACCTATATCAAGTGGGCGGAGATTTGGGAGCGGATGTATCACATTCCGATTTTCACGCTCGACGTGCCGGGTACTCGAGCCGCGGGAACACAAACGTGGCCGGACGAACCGGACTTTGAAAATGACCGGCGCTATGTGCAAGCCCAAATCACAGAGTTGATCGCTCTCTGCGAACGCGTGACCGGCATCAAGTTCGATATTGATCGGCTCCGCGAAGTGATGGGCTACGCCAACGAAATGTCCCGCGGATGGAAGCAAGTCCTGGAGTTCAATAAGACTCGGCCGTCGCTATTCAACGCATTGACGGATGGAACCATCTACTTGGGCGTCACAAATGGCTTCCGCGGCGCGCCGGAGGGCGGCCGTTTTTTCACAGATTTGGTCGAGGAGATGGCCTACAAAGCCGCTCACGGCATCGGCACGCTCACGGAAGAGAAGTACCGCCTGACCTTCATTGGCGTTCCTTGCTACCCCATCTTCCGCAGGTTCAACGAAATGTTTACTGAATGGGGCGGGACTTTCGTCCACTCGACCTACCTGTGGTTCGCCTCCGGCGGAGCCAATCTCGGCTTTCAGTACGACCTCGCGCGCCCGCTGGAAAGCTTGGCCGAAGGCGTCCTCATCAGCGTGCGCGACGCCATGGACAGCATGTTCTACCAGGACCGCGCGATCATCGAAATGGTTGACGCTTTTCATCTGGACGGCGTCGTCTATCATCCCATCAAGAGTTGCCGGACCACCTCCACTGGAATGGCTGACAATCGCCGCTCACTGATGGCCGCTCGTGACATCCCAAGCCTGTTCATCGAGTCTGACATGATGGACCGCCGCGTGGTTGGAGAGGCCCAGATGAAGAATCGAATCGATGCCTTTTTTGAGGGCCTTGCATCCCGCAAACAACAGGAGGCCGCTGCCCGTTGAGGAGGAGGAATTCCCAACGGAGGGGAAAACGAAAATGGCCTACGCCGCCGGAGTTGATGTCGGATCCACGCAGACAAAAGCTATCGTAATCAACGAAGCAAAGAACATCGTTGGCCGCTCGTTGATCGATACGGGAGCGAACGTCGTGATTGCCGCCGAGCAAGCATTCGCACAGGCGCTCAAGAGCGCGAACGTCGAGGAAGAAGAAGTTGAGTATGTGATTGGGACCGGCTACGGCCGTTACCGAGTGACCTTCGGAAACGCCCAGGTGACCGAGATCAGTTGCCACGGTCGTGGAGCGGTGCACATGTTTCCCGCCACACGCACGGTAATCGACATGGGCGGCCAGGACACCAAGGCCATCCGGGTCCGCTCGACGGGCGAGATCATCGATTTTTGCATGAATGACAAGTGCGCCGCCGGCACTGGCAGATTCTTGGGAGCGGCGTCCAGCGCTCTCAACATTCCCCTCGACCAATTAGGACCCACCGCATTGCGTTCCGAACGGCCCGTGCGCATCAGCACTACTTGCACGGTTTTCGCGGAATCGGAAGTGCTCTCCTGGCTCGGTAGGGGGAAAAAGCTTGAAGACATTCTACAGGGGGTTCACCAATCGATTGCCGCGCGTTCGATAGGACTGCTGCGGCGCGTAGGGGTCGAAGAGCAGCTCACTTTTACAGGCGGCGTGGCGCGTAATATCGGGATGATTGAAGCGCTGCAAAAGGGCCTCGGCGTCAAGTTGAATGTGAGTGAAGATTCGCACTTCATGGGCGCACTGGGCGCTGCGTTATTCGCTTTGGACCATGTGTTGGCTGGTCGCGCCCCAGCCGCCATTCGGGAGACGTCATGATTTGTACCGCGGGAATTGACGTTGGCTCCACTTACACAAAAGCGGTCATCCTCGACGAGCATGGGAACATCCTCGGTCACGTTCTGAACCACACTGGCTTCAAGCTGGCTGAAGTGGCATGCCAGGTTTACCAGAGTGCGTTGGATAATGCGGGTCTCGCGGAATCTGATATTTCCTACGTCGTGGCCACCGGCTTCGGACGTCACATGGTGACGTTCAGCGATGCTCAAGTGACGGACTTGACCGCGAGCGCTCGCGGGGCAACCTACTTTTTCCCGCGAACACGCACGATTCTCGACGTTGGCGGACAGACCATGAAAGCGACTCGGATCGATGATTCGTCCAAAGTTAAATCATTCCGCCTGAACGACAAGTGCGCCGCGGGAACAGGCGCCTTCCTCGAAAAGACAGCACGCTATATGGGTTATGGAACGGCGGAGATTGGTCCACTGGTGGCAACTTCCAAGCAGCCAGTGGCGATTTCCGGCGTCTGCGCCGTTTTTGCCGAATCTGAAGTAATCAACCAATTGTCGCTGGGGAGCGCGCCTGCGGACATTATGCACGGCGCGGTTGCTTCGCTCGTGGATCGCTCGGTACAGTTGATGAGGCGCGTGCAGATGGAGCCCGAGTTCACGTTGATCGGAGGCATCCTGCGTTTCGAGACCATGGCACGCGTAGTGCGCGAACATCTTAAGGCGGAAGTGAATGTTCCGCCGGAAGACCTGGTGCAGTTCGTAAGTGCGCTAGGCGCGGCCATTCTGGCGCAGCGCCGGCTGCAAAAACTGAATTTGGCTCCTCACGATGGCTCCCATGATGCGGAGATTCGTGTGCCGAACTGATTGTGGAAGTGCGCGTGATGACGAAGATTGTCAAAATCGAACCTTTCTTTGATGACCCAGGCAAAAGATTCTTATCCGATGCCCAGCTTCAGGCCGATCCCGCGTTAGTCGCTGAAGGATGGGAACGCCGCTTCACGGCCGATGCTCAGCGAGTTCAGGAAGTCACCGAATTATATTCTCAGTTGGGGTATGAAGTGCGAGCCGAGCCGGTGCAGGCTGTGGAACTCAAGGACGACTGTGAGGATTGTCACGCCCTCATGATTTCAAAATTCAAGACGATTTATACTCGTAGGATTAGAAGATTTCGCGAGACTCTACGAAGGAGAGAGTGACGATTACGCGCCATCCAGAAGTTATCTACCCGCTCCCGTCACAAGGTTGTTTTCGATGAATGTAAGTGTGCCAATTCAATTGTCTCACTAAGGCGTTCACCCCTGGGCTTCGCAAACTTGTGGAGTGAACACTATTTTGAGACAGTTCTTGGTGGTCACACTCCCTAAACCCCTCCCTCGTGAGCAAGCGCTCCCCCGGATCAACCTGTAAGCGGAGAGGCAATCTCCTTGCGCTGCGGTGCAGAGAGCCCTCAGTCCTGCAAATCACTTTCGGGTTGGGCTATCATACAGGCGGAGCGAATCGAGCCGATGAGCGAGAAGAATGAAACGGTCCTTCGGAAGACACCTCTCTTTGCGAATCTCACTGATATAGAGACGCGCGCGTTGGCCGGGCGAGTCAGCAATAGAGGGTTTGAGCGCGGCGCACTATTGTTCAGCGAGGGCGACCCGTGCACTGGTCTTTTTTTTGTGGCGTCGGGTAAGATTCGTATTTTCAAGCTCTCACCAACCGGTCGTGAACAAGTTCTGGCCGTGGAAGGACCGGGGAGTTCTTTCGCAGAGCTTCCGGTGTTTGATGGGGGTAATTATCCGGCCTCGGCGTCTGCATTGGAGAACGCCGAAGTACTTTTCATTTCGCGCAAGGATTTTCAGAATTTCTGCCGCGAACATCCAGAGGTAGCACTCAAAGTGATTGCAGTAGTTGGTTCACGGCTGCGACGCCTGATCGGAATCATTGAAGAACTGTCGTTCACGACGGTGAGGCACCGATTGATCGCCCTGATTCTACGTCTGACACAAGATAGCGGAACGCCCTCGAAAGAGGGCGTCCGCGTGGAACTCACGAAGACACATCAAGACCTGGCGGCGGAATTAGGAACAGTACGAGAACTCGTCTCACGTAATCTGAGCCGGCTCCAAGCTGAAGGATTCATAGAGGTGGACGGTCGCAGAATCATAGTGAAGGACCTCGCGGGCCTAAAGCGCGAACAGACGGCTTCTGAGTAATAGCTCTCCTTTCCTTTCATATACTTGCAGTCTGTAGTGACTTTGGTCACTGCCTCTTTGCCCCTCTCCATCCACACTCTGCACTGTCGTGGAGGCAATTATGAATTTCAATGAGGAAACCAAAGTGAAAGATGTTGCGCTTTCGAATTCAGCGGCCAGGCAAATTCTCGAAGATGCCGGGCTTGATTACTGCTGCGGTGGCGGAAAATCGCTGCATGAAGCGTGCCTGCATGCAGATGTTCCGGCTGAACAAATCCTGAACCGTCTGCGTGAAAACAGCAAACACGTAAGTTCCGACGAAGCAAACTGGACATCGGCGCCGTTGAGTGATCTGACGCGACATATTTTCGAGAGGCACCATCGGTACGTGCGCGAGGCGATCCCTCGTATTCGAACCCTGTTGGACAAGGTGGGAGCAAAGCACGGAGAGAGGCACCCTGAAATTACAGGTATCCAAACGCTCTTCATCGAAGTTGGCCAAGAGATGATCATGCACATGCAGAAAGAGGAACAGATTTTGTTCCCGTATATCGATGCACTGGCGAAAGCGAGAAGCGCACATAGCTCCGTGGAGCCTCCCTTCTTCCAGACGGTGAGGAACCCGATTCAAGCCATGATGGAAGAGCACGATGCTGCAGGAGAATTGGTGAAGCAGATTCGCAAAGCTAGTTCGGAATACACGGCTCCTGCGGATGCATGCACAAGTTACAAGGCTCTGTACCAGGATTTGAGGGAGTTCGAAGCGGACCTTCACCAGCACGTGCACCTGGAAAATAACATCCTCTTTCCGCGTGCGGTGGAGATGGAAACTGCTGTCATCTAAGGAAGGGACGGTGCTATGTCGATTTCAGTCGAAGCACCAGTGGTAAGCACCAAGAGCGAGCGTCATTCCTCGCTCTCTCCCGCCCAGATAATGGAGATCGCCCGCGCGCGCGAGGCGTCTCTCTCGCGGTTGCTCATGGCTTATATCAGTTCTGGGCTTGTTTTCATGCTTCTGCCAGGCACGTTCCTCGGAGTGTGGAATCTCCTCCAGATCAGTGGGCGGGAAAGCGTGGCGTTGGTCTCGCCAGCATGGTTGCAGGCGCACGGCCATGCGCAAGTATTCGGCTGGATCGGCAGCTTCATTTTTGGCATTGGTTTCTATTCGATTCCCAAGTTCCGTGGAACGACGAAGCCTGCCTTCGGAGCGGCTTGGGTATGTTGGGCAATGTGGACAATCGGAGTGGCGATGCGCTGGATCGCAAATATCTACTCGGTGCAGTGGCGTCTGCTGCTCCCGCTTTCAGGCGTGCTCGAACTCGCGGCCTTCCTGATTTTCTTCAGAATGGTGTCACAGCACAGGCCGGAGGATTCCGGCAAGGATCGACTAGAGCCGTGGGTATGGGTCGTAATCAGCGCAAGTGCGGGGCTGATGCTGGTGCTCATCGCGAATTTGGCCGCTTGCATCTATCTCGCATTACGGGGCGAGAGCCCCGCGTTGTCGCACATCCTAGACCAACGTTATCTGACCTTAATGACATGGGGCTTTTTGGTGCCGTTTGTTTGGGGATTCAGTACGAAATGGATGCGCGTATTCCTCGGTCTCAAGCCGGTCCGACCGAGACTGCTCTTCAGTGCGCTGGTGGTGAACTTCGTGGGCGTGGTCTTGGCGTTGGAGGGATGGGGTCCTGAAGCAACGGTGTTCTTTGTGGTAGGCACGATGCTGGTAATCGCGGCACTGCGAATGTTTGAACCTGCGCAGCAGGAACCCAAAACGCGTGGCGTGCACCCGAGCTTTCCTTTCTTCGTTCGCATGGCCTACGGCTGGCTGATGGTGGCAGCGTTGCTTGGAGTAGGCGCGGTACTCTGGGATTCTTTGGGAGGGATTTGGGGAGCCTCTAGGCATGCGCTGACGGTCGGATTCATTGCGGTCATGGTGTTGTGCGTGGGCCAGCGAATTCTGCCCGCGTTCGCCGGGATGCGTCTATTGTGGAGCACTCGCTTAATGTTTACAGGGCTCTTCCTGCTCAGCCTCGGATGTGCTTTTCGCGTATCCAGTGAGCTTCTCGCATACCAGAATTACGCCAATTGGGCCTGGTCTGTTTTGCCGATCTCGGCCTTCCTCGAGTTGGCGGGGATCACTGCGTTCGCAATGAATATCTTTGCCACGTTTATTCTGGAGCCGAGCCATGTGCAGAAACAGCCGTTGGTCGTGGCGATAAGATAAGTTCCTGATTCGTGACATTCCGAAAAAGGAGACAGGTATGAGTGACAGTCCTAAACAGGCCGCGCGTTCCGCTGCCCTGCGATCACCGGGCCCTTTGGAGAGTCCGGTGCTCTCGTTCGATCTGAACGCCGAGATCGCACAGTTACGCAAGGAAGATGCGTGGCAAGGCGGCCGGAACTCAAAGACATTGGTGAAGCATTCTGACTTTCGGGTGGTGCTGACAGTTTTGAAATCCGGCGCACGCCTCCACGAGCACAGAGCTGCCGGCAGGATTTCCGTACAGACTGTCGCAGGCCATATTCGGATGCATGTGGAGGGCAAAGTTCTTGATCTGCCCGCAGGTCATTTATTGGCGCTGGAACGGGCGATTGTCCACGATGTCGAAGCTGTTGAGGACAGTGCTTTCCTACTCACTATAACTTGGACGGAAGATACTATCAGAGTCTGACTGTAGTACATTTCGTGGGCGACCAGACCGAACTGTATTAGCCGCATAGGGTAGTTCGGAGGCAGCATGATCTCGTTCGATACGGCACACAGAGCTGTCCACTATCCGCCCGATCACCGATTTCGCATCTGGATTCGACCTTCCATCCTGATCGGTATCGGTATCGCGATCCTCTGTGCAATCGCGGCGTCTTGGATTGAGGTCGCCGTGGCCGGACTCCCTCATGTTCCGGCAGTTCCCCAGATGTATCCCAACAACTTCGCAGGACCGCACGGGTTTCCGGTCTGGGTGCGCTACTGCCACTTCTTCAATTTCCTTTTTGTGATGATGCTGATTCGAAGCGGTCTGTCCATCCTGATGGATCATCCTCGTCTGTATTTCAATGATGGCTGTACGCCGGGCAGCGAATGGATCCGGTTTACGCCCTTGAAGGTCCCACGCGACCGCCTCTGGACCGCGAAAGACGACGCCCGTTATATTTCGCCACTGGTTGGTACGCCGGGCTATCGGCACACAATTGGTATTGCACGGGTTTGGCACTTCATCGACGTTCACGGCTTCATCATCACCGGCATTGTCTTCATTGGCATGCTCTTTGATACGGAGCAGTGGCGGCGTATTGTGCCAACTTCACCGCTCGTCCTCTTGCAGGCATGGAGCACTTGGGTGCACTATGCGACGTTTCACCTGCCTGCGGAGCCAAACGGTTTTTATGGCTACAACGCATTGCAGCAGATTGCCTATTTCACCGTCGTCTTTGTCTTTGGCCCCTTGGCGATTCTTACGGGGATCGCCATGTCGCCGGCAGTGGTGAATCGCTTTCCGTGGTACGCCCGGATCTTTGGTGGCAGGCAATCGGCCAGATCGATTCACTTCCTGACCATGTTCAGCTTCCTCGCGTTCCTCGTCGTTCACGTCACTTTGATTGTCATGACGGGGTTTGCGAGGAATATGAACCACATTGTGCTCGGTACGGATGATCAGACGCATCTCGGCATGTATCTCGGGTTTGTGGGCATAGGCGTGGTTGTTCTCTCGTGGGTGGTAGCGCATTACATCTCTTGGCATCATCCGCGCGGATTGCAGCATGCTCTCAAGTCCGTGACCTATCCGATGCAGCTTCTTACGCTGAATCGCCTGACTCCGCAGCAGAAGTACGGCGAGGAAGAAATTTCGCCGTACTTCTGGCCCAACGGAAAGATGCCGATCCGGGACGACTGGAAGCGCCTGGCGGAAGCTGGCTTCAAAGATTTCCGGCTCAAGGTGGGGGGCCTCGTCGAAAAGCCAGTTGAGCTTTCTCTCGCCGATCTGGAGCAGTTAGGTGAGACCGAACATATCACCATGCATCATTGCATCCAGGGATGGAGCGGCATCGCGAAGTGGGGCGGCATTCCCATGAAGGCGCTTATCGAATTGGTGCGGCCAAAACCGGAAGCGAAAGTCGTCGCCTTTTTCTCGTTTGGCGAAGCTCTTTACGGTGGCCCCTATTACGACACGCAAAACCTGGAGAATGTCCTGAAGCCGCAATGTCTGCTGGCCTCGCGAATGAACGGGCAACGGCTTCCGCAGGTCTATGGAGCGCCCCTGCGGCTGCGAGTCGAGAACCAACTTGGCTACAAGATGGTCAAATGGATCGAGCGTATCGAGTTTATCGAATCGGAGAAGTCGCTTGGCAAAGGAGAAGGCGGCAAAAACGAGGACGATGAATACTTCGACCTGCTGCCCAACATTTGATGCGGAAGCTCGGTTCGTCCGCCCAGCAGCATGCAGGCGCTGATCACATTCTCTCGCTGCTCCGACGGCTCCGGCTGGATTGGCTGCTGCATCACTTCCCACCACGACTCGTGCAGTCAGTCTATGTGTTCGTAAATAGCTTCATCACAATTGGAATACTTGCCCTGTTGGCGCTCGTGAGCCGCAATCCGTTTGTTTTTCCATCGCTTGGACCCACTGCGTATCTTCTGTTCTTTTCCCCGCTGGCCAAAACGTGCAGCCCGCGAAATACTATTTTCGGCCATGCTATCGGGATCATCTGCGGCTATGGGGCGTTCGTTGTCACAGGTGCCGGGGCGCTGCCTTTCGGTGTGAACCCAGGCATCTTCTGGCCACGAATCTTGGCCGCGGCACTCTCGCTTTCAGCCACGGGCGCATTCATGGTTCTTCTCGATGTTAGCCACCCGCCCGCTGGAGCCACTACGCTGATCATATCTCTCGGGATTATTTCGAAGCCGCGTGAACTGGTCATCATTGAAGTGGCTGTGTTCCTGCTCGTCGCTCAGGCTTTGGTGATCAATCGGCTGGCGGGATTGCCCTATCCATTGTGGGACGCGGCAGCCACGACCAAACCAGTCAACGAGGGCTCGGAGTAGAGCCCCACCCATTCACTTGGTTGCGCCGTTCGTCACGGGCCGAATAGATCAGCGTTACTGTGCCGTGCCTTTGTGGCTTTGTTTTCAAATCTTTCCGATAGCGGCTCCGAAATTCCAAGTTTTCGTCGTCACGCTCTTGTGAAAGCTGTCGGATTCTTAACAGATCGATCTCAATTTTCGGGACCGTGGCCTGCTTCTGCAGTTTCATTCCGGGCTTCATGTTGTGAGCCTACCCAACGCTCAAGCGATAGTATCCGGATTGCCTGGCGACGAGGAAAAGAACCTTGGGAAGGTGGTGCGGGAGAGGTGGCTGGCGCATCTCCCAGAACTGGATCTCGCGATTAACCGGGTTTGCGGAAGGCGAGCCAATACGGATTAACCTGGGACATGGTAGACTGGAGGTCTCGAGAGCTTCACATTCCACGTACCAAGAATGAGGAGCCGTTGCACCTGCCGTTAAACGACGCGGCTATCAGTGCGCTCAAGACATTATTCAAAATGGGGGCGGCAAAGGTCGCATCTTTACGTCTCTAAAAACGGGAAAGGCTCTCGAAAACGGCTGTCATTGGTTTGACGATGCGGTAGTAGAAGCGAACCTCAAAGACTTTCATTGGCACGACTTGCGTCACACGTTTGCGAGCCGGTTACGAATGAAGGGAGCGCCGCTCGAAGATATTGCGGATCTGCTGGGGCACAAGAGTTTGGCGATGACGAGACGTTATGCACATCTCCGTCAGAATAAGTTGCATGCGGTGGTGTCGCTGCTTGGGGCAACTGACCCCAAAAGTGACACCGCGCAAACTACTCAAACAGCGACTGCCTCACAAGTTGCTGTGCAATAAATAGTTTAGGGGCGTAGCTCAGTGGTAGAGCAGCGGCCTTTTAAGCCGAAGGTCGTGGGTTCGATCCCCACCGCCCCTACCAATCCTCACTGAAACAAAGACTTTCACGCCGCTGAGTCAGCAATTCGAGGCTCAGTCAGCAATTGAGTTCCTCCGATAACTCCAGCCAGCATATCCACTGCCTTTCGCTGTGATTGCGGAACTACGTGTGCATACAACCCGAGCGTGATGCGCGGATCGCTGTGGCGTAACTGTGCGCCCACAGTGGTTATGCTTGCGCCTTGGTCAATCAACATCGTCGCGTGGCCGTGGCGGAATGCATGGAACCCGGCGAGCGGTATCCCGAGCGAACGAAGCAACGGGCGGAGCTTTTTCTCCCGCAGCTTGTTTGCTGAGAATGGGCGACCACGCCGATTTGCGAATAGCAGACCAAGGCTATTTTGGCGATAGTGCTTCGATGCCAGATAAGCCTTGAGCCGCATTTCGAGAGCAGGCGGCATTGGCAAATCCGCCGTGCTCGCTTCGCTCTTGGGCGTGCCCAATTGTCCCGCGTAGACCGAATGGCGAACTTGAATCAGCTTGCGCTCGAAGTCCAAGTCTTCTGTTCGGACTCCAAGGACTTCGCCTATCCGCATGCCCGTAACCGACAGCATGAAACAGATCGTGCCGAATGGCTCATCGGCAGCCGAGACAATCTGCGCCATTTCTCCAGGTTTGTAGCACTTTGCTGGGGTCTTCACTTTGCGGGCCAACGAAAGGTCCGAAAGTGAAACTTCCGGCACTTTGTATCCCCACTTCCGGGAAGCACTGAGGATCGAGGAGAGCGTTAACAACACATTCTCCACGGTCTTTCCTGTCCGCTTTCCGGCTGCGAGCGCAGTGGCAAAGGTTTGCATTTTCTTGATTGTTAGCTCAGCCAATGGACATTTCCCCAGCAACGGCAAGATGTGCCGTCGCAAGTGGGATTCCGCTGACTTTCTGGTGCTGGGCTTTAGCGTCACTGCAACGTGTTCCCGCCATTCCGTTACTGCCTTTTCGACTGTGGCGGAAGTTTTGGGAACGGGCGGAGTCGCATGGCTCGTGGCGTTAACTACATCCAGAATCGGCTGAAAAGCCGCGCGGGCTGCCCTCTCGGACAAACCCACAAACGTTTTGCTGCGCTGCTCTCGCTTGATTGTGCCGTCAGGTTGCAGAGCGTCCACGCGCCACATTCCGACCCAATGATCTCCCCGTTTTACGAACGTACCAGTCTGATACCGTCTCTTTGGCACGATACCTCTCTTCGTGCCCGTGGAGGACGGCGTTGCGAGCGTGACTCTACTTTGTGGAATGTCAAAAGGCAAGCCAGCTTCCGGAATATCGGTCGAAGGCGCGGGAAGTCCACCGTATTCCGTTGCTGACGCCATATCAGACCACTCGCCCTACGGAGATCATGCTCTTGATGAATTCAATGATGTCTATGTCTTCGAGGGCATCCTGCAAGGGAGGGCCCTCAAAATAAGTCAGTGCTTCGAGGTCGAAAGGCTTGAGGTTTTCAGTTGGTTCGAAGCGCTCTTTGGAAACTGTTCTGGCGCGATTCCTCAGATGCCACAGACTCTTCCGACACAGCTTCCAGGCGGTTTCCTGTTTCTTGCCCCAAAGAGTGATTGAACGGGAGGTCGTGAAGATTCGACCGCGCCGTGGGAGCAAGGAGAGCGTGTGCTCGACCTTTTCTCCACTCAGATACGCTGCCAGGTAGCCTGCCACGCGATGGACGTCTGCGTAGCGAATGTCAACGATGCGTCCGCCTCCTATGGATTGCCACGCTTCAGACAGCCACTCCTGTGGAATGTACACGCCAAACAAGACGTGCAGGTGCGCGATGCCTGATTTCTGAAATTCCAGTACCGCTATAAACGGCAAAGTTGTTCCAAACTTCCTTGCCAATACGACGCGCATTTTCCGCCAGCACTCACGGATGTAACGATCAGATCGCTGCGACGGCGGAATCCGCGAAGGGTCTAGCGTCAGCACATCTCTAACAATGTCGGCTCTGTCAAACTGTTTTGAACACACTTCTTTCTTTTTACCTGAAAGAGTTTTTCTCTTTCGTTCTCTTTCGCTTTTTTCCTGCATCGACGGCCACGGCTCGTTCGTAA
>Ga0307374_10004166_pt1 | contig 24227 bp, 16 predicted proteins | sample OX3MG_FD_202532 | JGI IMG/M metagenome (GOLD analysis project Ga0307374, IMG submission 202532) | Soil microbial communities from Risofladan, Vaasa, Finland - OX-3 | ecosystem: Environmental > Terrestrial > Soil > Coastal area > Acid sulfate soil | place: Finland: Risofladan, Vaasa | collected... | reverse complement strand
AACGTCGCGGCGGGGCAGCGGCAGGCGGGTCGCCACCTGCGGATCGAGGATGCGCAGCGCGCCGCTCGCGGACAAGGTGACCGGCTGCCAGATGCCGATGTCGCGGTCGCGAATCGCCGGGATCCAGTCCCAGCCCCCGCTTGCGATGAACGTCGGTCCGTCGAGCGCGAGTGCACCGCCGTTCTCGCCGGGGCCCGCGGCGATCGACTCCTCGTGGGCGATGCCGGGGTGCGGCGGCGGGTCGATGCGCACCGCGAGCGCGTTGCGGCGGCCCGGACGCACCAGGTGCGTCACGTCGAAGGTGCCGCGGATGAAAGCACCGGCGATCGTGCCGAGCCGCCTGCCGTTGAGCCAGATCTCGGCGCGATAATTGATGCCGAGAAAGCTCAGCGTCAGGTGACGTCCGCGCAGTGCCGGCGGCGCGCGGAACACGCTGCGGTACCAGTAGCTGCGGTGCGACAGGCTCTCCGGGATCGCGAGATTGTCGAGCCCGTGATTCGGGTCTGGGTAGATGCCGCGCGCCATCAGGGTTGTGAGCACGGTGCCGGGGACGACTGCTGCGTACCACGCGGCCGCATCGCTCGCGTAGCCGAGCGACGATAGACGTGCGCCGTCCACATGCGCGCTGCCCTTCGCGACGAATCGCAGGCGCCAGTTCGACACCCGCCAGGCGTTCGGTCCGCAGCGGCGCAACGCGAGCGACGGCGGCGGCGGCGGCGTCGCGACCGGCGGCGCCGGCCGGCTGCGGGCGTGCGGCAGAGTCCATGGATCTTGCGGCTGATCGAGGCCGATCCACTCGCGTCGCTGCAGCGGCCAACCGACGCCGACACGCGTGAACTCGATCAAGCGCAAATTCGGCGGCGCCGCGGCGAGCGCCGCGATGCGCGCCGCGCCGAGGGCGCGACCGCGCAGCGTCCATGCCGCGAGGGATCCGCCGAAGTGGCCTCGCCTTGCGGCGCCGCCGGCGCTCGCGGTGACGACGGGCGCGAGCTCGATGTTTGCCGCGACCGCCTGCGTCGCGGCCGCGCGCGAGGCGAGCTCGCGCCCGCCGACATACAAGCGCGCGATGCGCCCGTTGTAGGTCGCCATGACCGCAGTCCAGCGCCGCGCCTCGATGCGCGCGCCGTCGTCGATGCGCACGCCGGGTGCGAGTCGTAGCGCGAGCCGGCCGTCGACGAGCATGAGGCCACGCCAGGCGCCGTGGCCGGGCTCGCCGATGGCTGTGAGGATCTCACGGCCCGCTTGTCGATGCGCCCAGTAGAGCCAGCCGCCGATCGACCAGGGCATACGGGCCCCGCGCGGCGGTGCGCGCGGCGAGAGCGCGCGATGCAGGCCGATGCCGCCCTCGAGGAAGGTCGCATCGTACGGGCCGAAATTGGCGTCGCCGTCCGCGGCGGCCGCCCTGGCGGCGGTCGTGGCCGTGGCCGGCCGCGTGCTGCGAGGCATGCCGATCTGTGCCGGTATGGATCGGTCGGCAGCGCGAGCGCTCAGCGATGACATTCCTGACAGCGCAATCAATTCAAGCAATCCGAGCAAAGCAAAGTTTGTCGCTTTTGCCGCGTAAATCAGCCGTAGATCGCGATCCAACATCGCCTCTGCGCTCCCCTACCGGATCATTGTTATGACATCGCTGTCATTTCATCCTAGCGCGATTCACCGTTCGGGGACAGTCCGGGAGACTTGCGGATCTCGCGTCGCGTGACGGCGAGGCACGCGCTCAGGGTTGCCGCCGGGGTTGAATCCGCGGTCCACAATGCGCCGCTCAACGAGCCAGCAAGTCGGCGACGGAGGCCGTGCGGCGGCCGTCGAAGCGCTTGTGGCGCCCGCACATCGCGCGCGTGTGGGCGCGGTGGCGGCGAACCGTCCACCGCTCGAGTTCGCCCGTCGAGGAGCGACCGACGGCGTGAGTTCGATCGTAAGACGGCGGCCATTGCGCGCCGTTGGTGCGTGTCGACGAGGGATTCCGCGGCGTGGCCCCGAGATCGGCCGCTTGCCCCGCAGATCACGCATAACTAGCTGTAAATACCCAAAAATAATTGTTTCTCCTGGTTTATAACCGCAGGGCGCCGGAGCGCTCGTCGAAAGCCGTCGTAGAGCCTCCGGCGAGATCGCGCCACCCTGGCGAGACCACAGTCGATAAAGCCAAACAAAAGTATTTAATCGTTGACTTTCTGCGCCGAGCGGCGTTAGCCTCCCCACAACATCCCTCGGAACGTGACGTCCGAGTCGGTGCGGGATACCAGAGCGCGGACGACACCGGCAAGCGATCCAGCAGTGACCGCAGGGCGGTGTCGCCGAAGACTCGGTGACGAATTCGAACAAGGTCATAGATCGGGGAGTTAGCTACCATGTCGCATCGTAAAGAAAAGCGCGCCCGGAAGTTTTTGCGTTTCGCGTTGATGACAGCGGTGTCATTCGACGCCGGCTTCGCGGGCCATGCACTGTTGGCGGCCACGCCCGCGAGCAACACCGCCTCGAGCACGAAAAGCGCCGCCGGCGTCGATCAATTGACGGAGATCGTGGTCACCGGGTATCGCGAGTCGCTGCAGAATGCCCTCAACATCAAACGCGACTCGAATTTGCCGGTGGAGGTGATCTCGGCCGAGGACATCGGCAAGATGCCCGACCAGAACGTTGCCGAATCTCTGCAGAGACTCGCCGGGGTGCAGATCGACCGCGGCGCGCAGGGCGAGGGCACACAGGTGCTGATCGACGGCCTGCGGCAGAACCTGACCACCTTGAACGGCGATCTGTTCCTGACGGGCAAGGAGTTCTACGTCTCGGGCGAGGGCTCCGGCGGAGGCGCGGGCAGCAACTCGCAGTACGGCTCGCTCGAAGGAGTGCCGAGCGAGCTCGTGACCGGAATCGAAGTGTTCAAGAATCCCGATGCGTCGATGACCGAGGGCGGTCTCGGCGGTACGATCGATCTGAAGACGGCCGATCCGCTCGCCGGCCCGGACGGACTCTCGCTCGGCGGCAATTTCCGCGAGTCGACGGCGGACGGCACGTCCAGCAAATTGCCGGCGGGGGTGCTCGTCGGCTCGTACAAGATCGGCGACCGCCTGGGGTTCACCGCGAGCGTGTCTTTCGACAACGAGAAGACTCATACCAAGGAATTTCAGGACCAGAATCGCGCCGCGTGGTTGACGACGAATTCCGCGACCGGGCCCTACACCGGCGCGCTCACCTCGGCGGGACTCACCGCGTTGCCGAACGGCCAGTACTACATCGATCCGCAACTCGCGTATTTCACCGACATCATCGATTATCGCAACGACAAGGGTGCTTCCCTCGGCGTCAAGGCGCGCCTCACCGACAGCATCACCTCGCGGCTGAACTGGTTCCATTCGGAGGAGGACGACCGCAACTACAGCTACACCGACAAGGTCTGGTTCAACGGCTCCGGCCAGTCGTCGGGCAACCTGATCCCGGGCATCGATCCCACGCAACCGTATTCGATCGACAGCAACGGGGTCGTACAGAACGCGACGTTCAACGCGAACGGTGCGGAGACCGCGACCCTCTATCAACAGAACACCGCGAAGGCGGACAACTTCCAATGGGTGACGAGGTTCGACAACGGAGGCCCGGTGCGCGGCGTGTTCGATGCGGCCTATTCCAACGCGACGTCGAATTACCAGGCGGCGCAGGCCGACGTCGAGCACGGACTGTACCTCACCAGCGCCGGCGTCGCGACCTCGCCGGCCGCGCCCGGGTGCAACAATGGCTCCTCGACCTGCGCGCCGCCGGCACCCGGCAGCCACGGCTATGAATTCACCTACGCGAACGGCGGGACCTCGGGGCTGCCGTCGGTGAGCTACCTCGCCCCGTATGCCGACGTGCTCAACAACCCGAATTACACGACGTTCAAGTCGAACTGGGCATGGGCGAACCTCACCCACAACAAGCAGTTCGCGGTGCGGGGTGCGCTGAAGTGGAACCCTGCGTTCATCAAGGACGTGCCCTCCACGATCACGGTCGGATTGCGCTATGCCGGGCGCGACCTCGACCAGACCTTCGGCCGCTACCTGATCAACGGCACTCTGTCGAACGGCTCGATCGCCGGTGGCCAGACCGGCTGCAACACCGTCAGTGCGCCGAACACCTGCGGACCGTGGCTGTACTACCAGGATCCGGGTTACGGCACGCCGAACATTCCCTACTCGACGGCGCTGTCGAATCCGGGACTCGCGGCGACGTTTCCGAACTTCGCGGTCGGCAACATCATCGTCAAGAATCCGGCGAGCGGCGGGATGACCAATCCCGCGACCTACCTGCAACAGGTCTGGGGCGGCGCCGGTGTGACCAACATGACCGAGCAGTTCTTCGTCGACCAGCTGAGTTCATTCCGGGTCGCGGAGCGCACCACCGCACCCTATTTCATGGTCGATCTCGGCGGCCCGGCGAGCCAATTTCACGCGAATTTCGGCGCGCGCGTCGTCACGACGAGCCTGACGATCGACAACGGCCAGTCGGCGCTGTCGCCGACCTATTACGGCACGGCCTCATGGAACGGCGTCGACTCCAACGTCGTGGCGGTGCGTACCACGCGCAGCTACACCGACGTGCTGCCGTCGTTCAACTTCGTTCTCGACCTGTCGGACACGCAGAAGGTCCGCTTCAGCGCCGCCCGCGTGGTTGCACCGCAGGATCTGTACCAGCTCGGCATCGGAAATTCCTACAACTTCACGCGCAACAGCAATCGTCTGAATCCGACGACCGGCCAGCTCGGCGGGTTCGAGTTCATCAACGGCAACTCCGGCAACACCCAGCTCGATCCGTACCGCGCCTCGCAGTTCTATCTGTCGTACGAGGACTACTTTGCGCCCGGGTCGATCGCGAGCGTCGCCGGCTTCTACAAACAGGTCGACAATTTCATCGAGATCAAGCAGGTCCCGACCTTCGTCAAGGACGACTTCGGGGGCGACACCGGTTCCATCACGGAACCGGTCAATGCCGGCCAGGGCAAGATCTACGGTCTCGAGCTCACCGGCGATTACGCCTTCGGATCGAGGATCGCGTCGTGGCTGCGGGGGGTCGGCGTCGCCGCCAACTACACCTATTCGAAGTCCGAGGCGAACAATTCGACGACTGCGTTCTCGTACGACTCGGCGATCCCCGGCGTGTCCCTCAACGCCTTCAACGGCACGCTGTATTACGAGCGCTTCGGGTTCTCGGCGCGCATGTCATACACCTGGCGCGATCGGGCGGTGAACGATTCGCTCGTCGGCGCGACTTTCCCGGTCCCGGACAAGAACGGCGTCGACCAGACCTATCAGGTGTTCTCCGCGCCGTACGGGCAGCTCGACGGACAGATCGGCTACGACCTCAACAAGTACGTCGGCGTGTTCGTCTCGTTCCAGAACCTCACGAACTCGGTCCAGCACACCTACTTGCAGTTCCCGGACCTGCCGTTCACCTACGACGCCAGCGGCCGGCGGTTCTTCTTCGGCATCCGGGGCAAGCTGTAGGAGTCCGTACCGGTCCACCGGCGCCGCCGCGCCGCGGTGACGGCGGCGCGGCGGGCCCTGCGGCGGTCACGATGATGGATGAGCTGCGAATCCAGCGCATTGCGATCGTCGGCGGCGGCACCGCCGGTTGGATGGCGGCCGCGGTGCTCGCGCGCTCCCTGCCGGCGAGCGGCTGCCGGATCACGGTGGTCGAATCCCCCGACATTGGCACCGTTGGCGTCGGCGAGGCGACCATACCGCCGATCCTCGACCTGTTGCGCCTGCTCGGCATCAGCCAGGACGATTTCGTCCGTCACACCCAGGCGACCTACAAGCTCGGCATCAAGTTCACTGACTGGCGGGTGCAAGGTTCGAGCTACTGGCATCCGTTCGGCACCTTCGGCAGCGCGATCAATCTGCGCCCGTTCCACCACGCCTGGCATCGCGCGAAGAAGCAAGCTGCGGACCGGGACTTTCTCGACTTCAGTCTCGGCGCGGCGCTCGCCGAGGCGGGGCGGTTCCGTTTCCCGGATCCGGCGGCACCCGGCCCGGTGGCGGGTCTGCGCTACGCCCTGCATTTCGACGCCGGTTTGGTGGCGGACTATCTCGGCGCCTACGCACGCGCGCTCGGCGTCGTGCATCTCGAGCGCCGCGTCGCCGACGCCGCCTTGCGCGAGGATGGAATGATCGAGGCCCTGCTGTTCGACGACGGCTCGCGCCTCGAGGCGGATTTGTTCGTCGATTGCAGCGGCTTTCGCGGCATTCTGATCGAGCAGGTGCTGCGCACCGGCTATCTGTCGTGGAGGGAGTTTCTTCCCTGTGACCGGGCGGTCGCGGCACCCAGCGCGGCGCTGCGCGGCCGCCCGCCATTCACCGAGGCCTGTGCACGCGAGGCCGGTTGGCGCTGGCGGATTCCCCTGCAACATCGTGTCGGCAACGGCTACGTCTATTCGAGCGAGCACCTCAGCGACGAGGCTGCGCAGGCGGATTTCCTCGCCTCGATGGACGCCGCGCCGATCGCCGAACCGCGGCTGCTGCGCTTCGTCGCCGGCCGCCGGGCGCGCTTCTGGAACCGCAATTGCGTCGCGCTCGGGCTCGCCTCCGGGTTTCTCGAACCGCTCGAGTCGACCAGCATTCACCTCGTGATGAGCGGGCTCTACAAGCTGCTCGAACATTTTCCGGACAAGTCCTTTGCCACGGCCAACATCGACTCCTACAACGCCGAGCTGACCGACGAAATGGAGACCATCCGCGATTTTCTGATCCTGCACTATGCGGCCACCCGGCGCGAGGACACGCCGTTCTGGCGGTACTGCGCGAATATGCCGCTGCCGCCGAGCCTTGCGCAGCGAATCGAGCTGTACCGGGCCACGGGGCGCGTACGCGTCAAGTCTGGTGAGCTATTCACCGAGCTCAGCTGGTTCTACGTGCTCGACGGCCTAGGCGTCGAACCGCGCGCCTACGATCCCTTGATCGACGTCGTGCCGGCAGCCGCATTCGACGAAATTCTCGCATCGCTCGCGCGCGACACGCGTGCCGCGCTCAGCGGGGCGCCGACTCACGACGCAGCGCTTGCGGCGCGCCTGCGCACGCGACCCCCGGGCGCCGCGGCCACGGCCGTTCGATGACCGCGGCACGCGCTTTGTACGGCGGTGTGGAGCTGGGCGGAACGAAATGCGTATGCATTCTCGGCAGCGGACCCGATGATGTCCGCGAGCAGGCGAGCGTGGCCACGGGGCGCGATCCTGAGGTCGCGCTGCGGGGCATCGAGACGATCCTCGATGGCTGGCGTGCGGCGCACGGTCCGATGGAGGCGGTCGGCATCGCATCTTTCGGACCGATCGATCTTGCGCGCGACTCGCCGAACTATGGGGTCATCGGCGCGACGGCGAAGCCCGGCTGGCGTGGCACCGCGATCGCGGGACGGTTCGCCCGCAGCTGCGGCGTACCGGTCGGCTGCGACACCGACGTGAATGCCGCGGCGCTTGCGGAGGGGCGCTGGGGAGCGGCACGTGGGCTCGCGGATTTCGCCTACGTCACCGTCGGCACCGGGGTCGGCGTCGGTCTCGTCGTCAATGGCCGGCCGGTGCGCGGATTCGCCCATGCCGAATGCGGCCACATCCGGATCGCGCGCGCGCCGGGCGACGCATGGTCCGGATCCTGTGCGTTTCATGGCGATTGCGTCGAGGGGCTCGCCTCCGGGCCGGCGATCGCGGCGCGCACCGGCCGGCCGCCCGACCAGTTGCGCGGTGACGATCCGGTTTGGGAGTACGTCGCCGATGCGCTCGCGCAGCTGCTGCACACATTGATGTTGACCACGGCGCCGCGGCGAATCCTGATCGGCGGCGGCGTCGCCACGGCGCGCGCGGGCTTGCTGCCGATGATTCGCCACCGGGTGGCGCAGAGCCTCGGCCGTTACCTCGATCTCGGCGCACTGATCGGCTCGATCGATGACTACGTATCGCCGCCGGGCCTCGGCGAACGTGCCGGACCGTTCGGCGCACTCGCGCTGGCCGCCGACGCGGTGGCCGGCAACTAGCGCGGGCGGCCGAAAATGCGCAGCCCGATGCCGCATCAGGTTCCACGACGGCGCGACGCGCAATCCGGACCTGATCTGGCCGGTACGAACCTCGCGCGCGCCGGCGATCACAATCAGCGGGTCACGCTGCACGCGATACGCGTGAACGGGCCGGTAACGCGCCACGAACTGTCCGAGCGAACCGGTCTGACGCCGGCCGCGATCGTCAACATCACCGACCGGTTGCTGCAGAACCGGCTGATCCTGCACGCCGGCCGCCGGCGTGGACAGCGCGGTCAACCGGCTCGCCGGTTCGTCGTCAATCCGGACGGCGGCTTCTCAGTCGGACTGAACGTCGATCGCGATCACGTGACCTTGGTCGTCGTGGATTTCGCCGGCCGGGTGCGCGCGCGCTCCTCGCGCGAGATCGCCTTCGCGCAGCCGGCGACCTTGCACAGGTTTTTCCGCCGCTCGATCGGCCAACTGCTCGCGAAGGCGGCTATCGAGCGGCATCGGCTGATCGGCGTCGGCGTCGCGTTTCCGGACGACATCGCGCGTGCGCACCTGCCCGACCAGCCGACCGAGTATGCGGCGTGGAGCACGGTCCGGGTCGATGACCTGATCCGCCACGTCTTGCAGGTCCCGGTGTTCATCGAAAACGATGCCGCGGCCGCGGCGATCGGCGAGATGCAGTTCGGCGCCGGCCACAAGTACCGCAGCTTTTTCTATCTGCTCATCACGGCCGCACTCGGCGGTGGGCTGGTCGTCGACGGCCACTATTTCCGTGGTGCGACCGGGCGCAGTGGCGAGATCGGCTGGCTGCGCGCGCACGGTGCCGACGGCGGCGACCAGCAGCTGCAGAACATCGTATCACTGTCCAACCTGTGCCGCATGCTCGCGACCGGCGGCCACCGGATCGCCTCGCCGGCCGGTCTCGTCCGGCTCGATGCGGGCGCACACGCCATCGTCGCGCGCTGGGTCGAGGAGTCGAGCGCGGCGTTGGTCGCCCCCCTGGTTGCGATCAATTGCTTGATCAATCCGGAGGCGATCCTGATCGGTGGGCGCCTGCCCGCGGCACTGATCGATCGGCTCGCAATGGCGACGAATCGGCGCCTCGCGGGGCATGTCGGCCGCATCCCCGCCGTGGCGCCGATCGAACGGGCGCAGCTCGCCGATGACGCCCCGGCGGTCGGTGCCGCGATCCTTGCCTTCAATGCGCGCCTGCTGCCGCTGCGCGATGCGCTGCTCAAGCCCGGATGAGCGACGCCGGCGAAGCCGCCGGCCGCCGCCGGTTGGCGGCGATGCACGCCCGTCTCGTCGACTGGCTGGTCGGTTCGGCATTGCCGCTTTGGGCGCGCCGCGGCGTCGATGCCGTCACCGGAGGGTTCGTCGAGTGTCTCGCGCAGGACGGCACGGTGCCCGGCGTGGCGCGCCGCGCGCGCGTTCCAGCGCGGCAGATATTCGTCTTCGCGCAGGCGCCGCGCTTCGGTTGGAAGGGCGATGCCGCCGGCATCGTCGCCCGCGGACTCGAGGAGTTCGTCTTGCGCCATCGGCGGCCGGACGGCCTGTTCCGCACGCTCGTCGCGTGCGACGGCAGCGTGCTCAGTGACGACGCCTTGCTCTACGATCAGGCATTCGCGCTGCTCGCGTTCGCTGCGGCGGCGACGCTCGGCGATCCCCAGGGCTGTGAGGCCGCCGCGCTGGCGCTGCGCAAGCGGATCGAGGTTTGTTTTGGCACCGCGGAAGGCGCGTTTCGGGCGAGCGAGCAAGCGGATGCTGCCGATGATTCGCGCGAGGCAAATCCGCACATGCATCTGCTCGAGGCCTGCCAGGCATGGGCGCGGATCGGCGCCGATCCGGGATGGTCGATGTGGTCGCACCGTCTGACCGACCTGGCGTTGTGCCGATTTGCCAGATTGCCGAGCGGCGCCTTCGGCGAGATTTTCACGCACGACTGGCGGCCCGCGCCGGGACCGGCCGGTTCGCGGATCGAACCGGGCCACCAGTTCGAGTGGGCCTGGTTGTTGCTGCGCCAAACGCCGGCCGCCGCCGTTGCGCACCAGACGGCGTTGCGTCTGCAGGCGATCGGCGAGGGGTACGGCATCGTCCGCGGCGCCGTCGTCGATGCCTGGGATGCGGACCTCGCGGTCGCACGGGCCAGCGCGCGTCTTTGGCCGCAAACGGAGCGCTTGAAAGCCGCGCTCGCGATCGCCGCGGGGGCCGACCAGGATCGCGCCTGGTCGATCGCGGCCGATGCCGCCGAGAGCCTGTTGCCCTATCTTGCGACGCCGATGGCGGGCTTGTGGTTCGACCGCCGCACCGCCGAGGGCGCCTACCCGGCAACGCCGGCGCCGGCGAGCAGTTTGTACCACCTGGTCGGCGCGATCGCCGAGCTCGACGCGGCGGCAGGCTCGCGGCGCTTTAGCGAAATGCGATGACGATGGCGCCGGTGATCGCGAGCAGTGCGGCCGCCTGCCACCGATAGTCTCGCCAGGCGGCCGGCGCGCCGGGACGCCGGCCGCGTTCGTGCCTCGGCGTGCGCCGCCAGACGAGTGCATCGACCCGCGGCGTCGCCGCAACCGGTCGCGCGAGGCTCACGCCGACGAGCAATGCCGTATCGATCGCGAGCAAGACCGGAGCGGCGTAGAGAAAGTGCCAATGCGACCAGCGAAATACCACATTCGACAGAAACAGCGTGATGCCGCAGGCCGACCCGATCCACATGGTCGCAGCCGCGGCACCGGCCGTGGCGCCCCGCCAGAACCGGCCGACCAGGAACAGGGCGACAACCGGCGGTACCACATAAGCGAGCACGGCCTGCAGGTACTGCCATAAGGACGGGAAGTGCCGCAGCTGCGGCGCCCAGAGCACCGCGATGATCAACAGCGCGGCGGTGCTGGCGCGACCGGTCGCCACCAGCTGCCGGTCGGAGAGGCGCGGCGCGAACGACTTGACGACGTCCATCGTGATCAGTGTCGAAGCGGAATTCAGCGTCGAGCCGATCGAGACCATCGTCGCCGCGACGAATCCCGCGGCCACGACACCCAGCAGGCTGCGAGGCAGGGCTCGCATGATCAATCTCGGGTAGACGAGGTCCGCCCGCGGCAGATGCGGAAACAGTACGAGTGCGCAGATCCCGGGCAGCACGATCAGGAACAGCGCGGGCAATTTCAGCAGGCCGGCAAAAAGGGTACCCCAGCGTGCCTGGTCGAGATTCCGTGCCGACAGTACGCGCTGCACGATCGTTTGATTGGTGCACCAATAATAGAATCCGAGCACCGGGATGCCGAGTAGCAATCCCGGCCAGGGTACGCCCGGGTCGCCGGCGGGGCGGATCAGAGACAATGCGGCCGGTGCGACCCGGCTCATGACGGCGTGCCAACCTCCCGCATCGCGCAGGGCATTGTAGGCGATCAGCGGCGAGCCGATCATCAGCACGAGCGCCTGCACCACCTCGGTGTAGAGCACCGCCCGCAAGCCGCCCAGAGTCGTATAGAGCGCCGCCGCGCCGGCGAGAATGGCGACGATCCACGCGAGCGACCAGCCGGGGAAAAGCGTCTGGCAAACCAGCGCGCCGCTGTACAGAACGCCGGCCGAATCGACGAACACGTTCAGGAACAGCGTCAATGCGGCGAACAGCAGGCGCACGCGCCGATCGTAGCGGCGCTCGAGAAACTCGGGCATCGTGAAGACACCGCTGCTGATCACCGCGGGCAGCAGGAAGACGCAATAGAAGACCAGCACCAAGACCGCCGTCCACTCATAGTCGTACACGCAGATGCCGATGGAATAGGCGCCTCCAGCGAGACCGACGAGCGCGGTCGACGACAGGTTCGAGGCGAGCAGGGCCAGGCCGATGACCGGCCAGGTCGAACCGCGCGATGCGAGGAAGTAATCGACCGTGTCGGGCCGGCGGCGCGCCAGCAACACGCCGAGCAGCACGAGGCCCGCGGTGTAGCCGGCAACGATCAGCCAGTTGCCGTTCGCGGACGTCACGGCCGGCAACCGGTGAGGACTGGTTCAGTACCCGACATTTCCCTGCCTGACGGCATCACCCGCGGCCCATCCCCGCACTTTTCCGGTATCATGCCCAAATCGGATGGGTACCGTCGCGCAATTCGTCACGATCCAGCAGGTCGCGGATCTCGCCAAAGTGTCGCCGAAGACGGTATCGCGCGTCATCAACAACGAACCCCGGGTGCGCGTCGAGACCCGCGAGCGAATCCTCCTTGCGATCCGCGAGCTCAATTACCAGCCGAACCTGAACGCCCGCGGCCTGGCCGGAAATCGCTCGTTTCTCGTCGGGCTTTTTTGCGACAAGCCCGGCGACTACCTGAGCGAATTTCAAACCGGCGCGGTGGAGCGTTGCCGCGAATCGAACCTGCACTTGATCGTCGAACCCCTGGATGCGCTGAACCCGACGATCGACCGGGAGTTGGACACCCTGCTCGGTCAGTTGCGCCTGGAGGGGGTCATTTGCCTGCCGCCGCTCAGCGACCACCCGATCGTTCTCGACAAATTGTACGGCGCCGGGGTCTGCGTCGTGCGCATCGCTCCGCGACACAACATCGGCGCGTCGCCGTCCATCAGCATCGACGATTACGCTGCGGCCCGGCAAATGACGGCCCATCTGCTCGGCCTCGGTCATCGCCGCATCGGCTTCATCCTCGGCCGCGCGCAGCACGGTGCGACGGAGCAGCGCTACCAAGGCTTCCTCGATGAGATGCGCGTGCGCGATCGGTCCGTCGACTTCGATCTGGTGCAAACGGGCAATTTCCAATTCGGCGACGCGCTGCTGTGCGCGGAGCGCATGTTGCGGCACAAGCAGCCGCCCACGGCGATCTTCGCCAGCAACGACGACATGGCGGCGGCCGTGATCTGCGTAGCGCGCAAGTTCAAGCTGGATCTGCCGGGGGATTTGTCGGTCACCGGCTTCGATGATGCGCCGGTCGCGCGGATGATCTGGCCGGAACTGACGACGATTCGCCAACCCGTAGCGACGATGGCGAAGATGGCCGCCGATCTCATCATCCAACACGGCAGGCGGCGGCGCGGATGGTCCGAGCCCGTGCCGCGACGCCTGCTCGATCACGAACTGGTCGTGCGCCATTCGACGGCGCGGCCCAATCGGCCGTGATATCGCGCCGGCGGCGCTCGCGCCGTGCGGATCGGCGAGCGGGACTAGGCGGTGCGCTCCATCCGGCCTCGTGCGCGACCGGCGTCGGCCGGCGTGCTCATCCACAGCCTTACAGGGTGACCCGTGAGGCGCACGACTGACTCTCCCCTCGAGCCGGATTTACTGCGGGTTTACGCAGCATGCGGCCGCACTTCACACTATTTCGGCATGACCAGAGTAACATTGCGTGGTTGACGCCGCGGGGCGCGATGTTCGAGGATTGGACATGCCAGATACGAGGGTCGACCTGAGCGCCGCCACGCCGGCGGCGATGCCCGCGACCGACACGAGTCAGCCGGATTACTACCATCGCGTGGTCGATTGCCAGTGGGCCTGCCCCGCCCACACCGACGTGCCGGAGTATATCCGCATGATCGCCCAGGGCCGGTTCGCCGACGCCTATTTGTTGAACCGCGAGTCGAACGTCTTTCCGGGAATACTCGGCAGGGTCTGCGACCGGCCGTGCGAGCCGGCCTGCCGGCGCGGCCGTGTCGAGGACAAGCCGGTCGCGATCTGCCGCCTCAAGCGCGTCGCGGCGGATCTGAAGGGCGAAGGAATCACCGCCCGACTGCCGAAGGCGCCGGCGGTCAAGAACGGCAAGCGGATCGCGTGTATCGGCGCGGGCCCCGCGTCCCTGACCGTGGCCAACGATCTGGCGCCGCTCGGCTATGACGTGACGATCTTCGAGCAGCACAGCGCACCCGGCGGCCTGATGAGAAGCAACATCCCCTCGTTCCGGCTGCCGCAGCCGGTGCTCGACGAGGAGATCGGCATGATTCTCGATCTAGGCGTGTCGTTGAAACTCGGTTCGCCGATCGACAGCCTCGGGGGCCTGCTGGCGCAAGGCGGGTTCGATGCGATTTTCGTCGGCTCCGGCGCGCCCAAGGGCAAGGATCTGCCGCTGCCGGGCCGGCAGGCCGACAACGTTTACATCGGCATCGACTGGCTCGAATCGGTCGCGTTCGGCCATGTCGGCTCGATCGGCGAGCGGGTCCTGATCATCGGCGTCGGCAACACCGCGATGGATTGCTGCCGCACCTCGATGCGTCTCGGCGCGACGAGCGTGAAGGTCATGGCGCGCAAACCGCGCAGTTTCTTCAAGGCCTCCGCATGGGAGTTGGAGGACGCGGAGGAGGAGCGCGTCGAGATCATCGTCAACCACGCGCCGACGGCCTTCGTCCTCGACGCGGGCCGCGTCGTCGGCATGCGTTTCAATCGCATGGAATACGAACTCGACGGCGCGCGGATCGTCGCCGAGCGCGTCGTCGACGAAGTGACGATCCCCTGCGACGCGGTGATCCTCGCGATCGGCCAAGAGAACGCGTTCCCGTGGATCGAGCGGGATGTGGGCGTGCAATTCGACCGCCAGGGCCAGCCGCTCGTCGATGCGGTCACGTTCCAGTCGACGCGGCCCGAGGTGTTCTTCGGCGGCGATGCGGCGCAGGGGCCGAAGAACATCATCTGGGCGGTCGAGCACGGCCATCAAGCCGCGCTCTCGATCCATGGCTATTTGCACGGACTATCGCCCGCGATCCGCCCACCGGCGACGATCGGGCTCTCCAGCCGGAAGATGGGCCTGCACGAATGGGCCTACAAGAACGACTACGCGCCGCTCGAGCGGCGCTTGATGCCGCACGTGTCGCTCAAGGAGCGGTTCAAGAAGATCAGCATCGAGGTCGAGCTCGGCTTCACGCCGGAGCAGGCCGCGCAGGAAGCGCAGCGCTGCCTCAACTGCGACGTCCAGACCGTGTTCGAGGCCCGGCTGTGCATCGAATGCGACGCCTGCATCGACATCTGCCCGGTGGACTGTCTGACGATCGCCGCGAACGGCTCCGAGACCGAGGTGCACACCCGGCTGCGAGCCCCCGCGCTCGACCCGGCGCAAGCGCTGTATGCATCCGCGCCCCTGCCGCAGACGGGCCGGATCATGCTCAAGGATGAGAACCTGTGCCTGCATTGCGGCCTGTGCGCGGAGCGCTGTCCGACGGCCGCCTGGGACATGCAGAAATCCACCCTTCATTGGCCGCTCGCCGATAATGGAAATTCAAGATGCCAGCCACTCGCGCGAAAGACCGCGTAAACGATTTCGTCATCAAGATCGCCACCGTCAACGGCACGGGATCGGCGAGCGCCAACGGGCTGCTGCTCAAATCGATTTTTCGCAGCGGCGTGCCCGTCGTCGGCAAGAATTACTTTCCCTCCAACATCCAGGGCCTGCCGACCTGGTACGAGATCCGCGTCACGCGCGAGGCGCACCGCGCGCGCTCCGGCCGGGTCGACCTGATGGTGGCGCTGAATCCGGAGACCTACGCGCGCGACCTGCAGGAGGTCGCTTCGGGCGGCTACTTCCTCTACGACTCCACCTGGCCGCGGGCGGCACTCGAGAAGCGCGACGATCTTGGCGTGTTGGGCGTGCCGCTCGCGCGGCTCTGCAACGAGAATTTCGACGGCGTGCGCACCCGCATTCTGATGAAGAACATCTGCTACGCGGGCGTGCTCGCGGCGCTCTGCTCGATCGACCTGGAGATCATGCGCAGCCTGCTCGGCGAAATCTATGCGAAGAAGCCCAAGCTCGTCGAATCCAACATGCGGGCAATCCAGCTCGGCCATGACTACGCGCAGGCGAATTTCGACTGCCCGCTCGGACTGCATGTCGAGAAGATGGACGCGACGCGCGGCCACATCATGATCGACGGCAACACGGCGGCCGCGCTCGGCTGCGTGTACGCGGGTGCGACCGTCGGCGCCTGGTATCCGATCACGCCGTCGACCTCGCTGATGGACGCCTACAAGGGCTTTTGCGAGAAGCTGCGCGTCGATCCGGCCACGGGCCGCAAGAACTACCTGATGATCCAGGCCGAGGACGAACTCGCCTCGATCGGCATGGTCATCGGCGCCTCGTGGAACGGCGCCCGGGCCTTCACGGCGACCTCTGGGCCCGGCATCTCGCTGATGCAGGAGTTTCTCGGTCTCGCCTACTACGCGGAGGTGCCGGCCGTGGTGTTCGATGTGCAGCGGGTCGGGCCGTCGACGGGGATGCCCACCCGCACGCAGCAGGGCGACATTCATTGCGCGGCCTACGCCTCGCACGGCGACACGCGCCAGGTATGCCTGTATCCGTCGAGCCCCGAGGAGTGCTTCGAATTCGCCGCTACCGCGTTCGATCTGGCCGAGCGGCTGCAGACGCCGGTACTCGTGCTGTCGGATCTGGACATCGGCATGAACGACTGGATGTGCCCGCAGTTCCCCTGGGACGACTCGTACCGGCCGGACCGCGGCAAGGTGCTGGACGAAGAGCAGCTGGCAAAGATCGACCGGTTCTGGCGCTACTACGATCACGACGCGGACGGCATCCCGTACCGCACGCTCCCCGGTGTCGCCGCCAAGGGGGCGTACTTCGCGCGCGGCTCGGGCCACAACCAGTACGGCGGCTATACCGAGGATTCCGGCGAATACCAGGTCGTCGTCGATCGGCTGCGCAAGAAATGGATGACGGCCGCGCATCTCGTACCGAAGGCCGTGATCGAGCCGGCCGGGCAGGCGACCGACGTCGCGATCGTCACCCTGGGCAGCGGCGATGCCGCGGTGCGCGAGGCCCTCTGCCGCCTGCGGGCGAGCGGCGTCCACATCGATTACCTGCGTGTGCGCGCCTTTCCGTTCGGCGAGGAGGTGCAGCGCTTTCTCGCCGAGCACCGCTTGAATTTTGTGGTGGAGCAGAATCGCGATGCCCAGCTGCGCACGCTGTTGATGATGGAGACGGCGGTCGAGAGGACGCGACTGCGCTCCATATTGCATTACAACGGCATGCCGATGCCGGCGAGCTGCGTGATCGATGGGATCCTCGCGGTGATCGCATCGGACCGGGCCGCGGCCAGGCTCGTCGGCTGAACACGCGGGAGTCTGCGATGACCTTCATGAGCAAGCCCAAGATCGCCCACCCGGAATTGCCGAGGAATGCGCTCGGCCTTACCCGCCGCGACTACGAAGGCGCGAATTCGACGCTGTGCGCCGGGTGCGGGCACGATTCGATCACCGCCGCCCTCGTCGAGGCGTGCTGGGCGAACGCGGTCGAACCGCAGACCGTCGTGAAGCTCTCGGGCATCGGCTGCTCGTCGAAAACCACCGCCTACTTCCTGAGCGGCGCGCACGGCTTCAATTCGGTGCACGGCCGGATGCCGTCGATCGCGACCGGGGCCAATGCGGCGAACCGCAGGCTGCAGTACATCGGGGTCTCGGGCGACGGCGACACGCTGTCGATCGGGCTCGGCCAGTTCTGCCATGCAATCCGGCGCAACCTCAACATGGTCTACATCATCGAGAACAACGGCGTATACGGCCTGACCAAGGGCCAGTTCTCGGCCTCCGCCGACATCGGCTCCAAGGCGAAGCGCGGCGAGGTCAACCGGCAACCGCCGATCGACCCGGTGCAGCTTGCGATCACGCTCGGCGCATCGTTCGTTGCGCGCAGCTTCTCCGGCGACAAGGCGCAGCTCGTGCCCTTGCTGCGGGCGGCGATGCATCACGACGGCTTCTGCCTGATCGACGTGATCTCGCCGTGCGTGACGTTCAACGATCACGAGGGCTCGACGCGCAGCTACGCCTACGCCCGGGAGCACTACGAGGAGGTGGTGCACGCGGACTTCGTGCCGCCCGCCGCCGAGATCGCGGTGAGCTATGCCGAGGGCGAAACGCAGACGGTGACGCTGCACGATGGCAGCCGGCTCGTGCTGCGCAAGGTGGGCGCGAACTTCGACGCATCCGACCCCGGGGTCGCGCTCGATGCCATCCAGCAGGGGATGCGCCGTGGCGAGTATCTGACCGGCTTGCTGCACATCGCCAAGGACGCCGAGGATATCCATGCCCTCGGCGCGACGCCGGATGCGCCATTGAACGCGATCCCATACGATGTGCTGAACCCGGGAGCGGAGGCGCTGCGGCGCGTTCTGGCGGGCTTTCGCTGAGGCGCCGCGGCGGGGGGGGGCCGGACGGCGTTGCAACGGCCCGGCCGGCCCGTTTGCTAGCGCTTCAATTGTTTCTTTTCGCGCTTGGCTGCGCGCTTCTCTTCCATCGTCTTGGCCGGCTTCTTCTTCTCTTCCTTCTTTCGATCCATGCCTTTGCCCATGACCCGACTCCTCGGTGTTGCTGATTCAAGGCCCGCTGCTGCCGGCAGATTACACCGTTCGGTGATGGGTGTCCCGGTCGCGATCGAATGGCGTCGGTGCCGCGGGAGATGCCGCGATCTAGGCCGATTTGGCGGGCGGCGAACGCCGGCGCGCGTAGCCGACGAAGCTGTCGAGGAATCTGCGCAGCGCGTCCTCGACGGCACCGTCGACGATGCGTCCATCCGCGCCGATTACCTTGGCCGCGTGCGGCACGAGCAGGCGTCCACCGGTCCAAAGGTCTGCACCGAGCGCGCGCAGGATCGGCCACCAGGCATTTTGTGCGAGGACCGTGCCGAAGCCGCCGGGCGAGGCGCCGATGATGGCCACGGGCTTGGCGGCGAACACCCGCGCAATGTCGCCGGGCGGTCGGCACGCACTATACCGCGCACCCATCCCGCCGCGGCGCGGCCAGATCCGCCAATTGCCCGGCGACGGGGCGGGCGCAGCGCGCAAGGGGGCGCGTCGTCTCATTGCAGCCGCAGCTTGCGCAAGCGCAGCGCGTTGCTCACGACCGAAACCGAACTGACGCTCATCGCCGCCGCGGCGAGCGCCGGCGAGAGCAACACGCCGAACAATGGATACAGCAGGCCGGCGGCGATGGGGATGCCGAGGCTGTTGTAGAGGAATGCAAACAGCAGATTTTGCCGGATGTTGCGCACCGTGGCGCGCGATAACGCGCGGGCGCGCAAGATCGCGGTCAGTTCGCCCTTGACGAGAGTGACTTGCGCGCTCTGCATCGCGATGTCGGTGCCGTTGCCCATCGCGATGCCGACATCGGCGGCGGCAAGCGCCGGTGCGTCGTTGATGCCGTCGCCCGCCATGGCCACGCGGCGGCCCTCGGCCTGCAGTTGCGCGATCACGGCCGATTTCCCGGCCGGCGACACCTGCGCGTGCACCTCGTCGATGCCGAGCGTCGTCGCCACCGCTTGCGCCGTGACGGCGTGATCCCCGGTCAGCATGACGATGCGCAAGCCCTCGGCGTGCAAACGGCGAATCGCGTCGGCCGCGTCCGGCTTGATGCGATCGGCGACGGCGAGCAGCGCCGCGAGGGTGCCATCGGCGGCGAGGAACATGACGGTCGCCCCCGTGCTGCGCAACTCGTCGGCCCGGGCGCGCGCCGTGGCATCGACGACGATCCCGAGATCCGCCATCAACGCCTGGTTGCCCACCGCGGCATCGCGACCACCGACCCGTGCGCGCACGCCGAGCCCCGTCAGCGCGGCGAACTCGTGCGCGTCCGCGACGGCGAGGCTTTCCTGCGCGGCGGCGGCGACGATCGCCCGCGCGAGCGGATGTTCGCTCGCGCGCTCGAGCGCCGCGCCGAGCGCGAGCGCCGACGCACGGTCGGCGGCGCCGAAAGTCACCACCTCACGCAGGCTCGGTTTGCCTTCGGTGAGCGTGCCGGTTTTGTCCACGACCAGCGTATCGACGTCGCGCAGCGCCTCGATCGCCGCGGCATCGCGAAACAGCACGCCCGCCTGGGCACCGCGACCGGTCGCGACCATGATCGAGATCGGCGTCGCGAGTCCGAGTGCGCAGGGACAGGCGATGATCAATACCGACACCGCCGCGACCAGGGCGTGGCTGAAGCGCGGATCCGGTCCAAACACCGCCCAGAACAGCGCGGCGGCCACCGCGACCGCCAGCACCGCCGGCACGAACCACGCGGCGACCCGGTCGGCGACGCGCTGCAGCGGCGCCTTGCTGCGCTGTGCCTGCGCGACGAGTTGCACGATCTGTGCGAGCAGGGTGTCCGCACCGACCTTGTCCGCGCGCATGCGCAGCGTGCCGGTCTGATTGAGCGTTGCGCCGGTGACCTGCTCGCCCGCCTGCTTCTCGACGGGCAGCGGCTCGCCGGTCAACATCGATTCGTCGACACTGCTCGCGCCGTCGAGCACCGTGCCGTCGACCGGAATCTTTTCTCCGGGCCGCACGCGCAGCAGATCGCCGGCGCGAATCTGCTCGAGCGGCACGTCGGCTTCGCCGCCGGCCGCATCCAGCCGATGCGCGACCTTCGGGGCGAGGCCAAGCAGCGCCTCGAGCGCCGCGCCGGTTCGGCGCCGCGCGCGCAGTTCGAGGAAATCCCCGAGCAATACCAGGGTGACGATCACGGCCGCCGCCTCGAAGTAAACCGCGACACGGCCGTCGGCGGCACGCATCGTCGCCGGAAACGCCCCCGGCGCCACGAGTGCAACGACGCTGTAACTCCATGCGACGCCGGTCCCCAAGGCGATCAAGGTGTACATGTTGGGCGACCAGGGCGCGAGCGAACGCCAGCCGCGCACGAAGAAATTGCCTCCACCCCATAACACGACGACGCTCCCGAGCAGCGCTTCTGTCCACGCCGCGAGCCCGTCCCACGGCGCCGGCAAATGCAGACCCAGCAGTTGTGGACCCATCGCCAGCAGCAGAACCGGCGCGCTCAGGCCGGCGCAGACCCAGAATCGGCGCGCGAGCCGCGCCAGTTCTCCGTGATCGTCCGCGTCCAAGCTCGGCAACAGCGGCTCGAGCGCCATGCCGCACTTCGGGCAGTGGCCGGGATGATCCTGGCGGATCTGCGGGTGCATCGGGCAGGTCCAGATCGCGCCCGCCGGCGCGGCCGGCGGCGGCGCTTGGCTCAGGGGCTGCAGATACGTCGGCGGATCGGCGTCGAATTTGTCCTTGCAGCGGCGCCCGCAAAAAAAGTACGCCTTGCCCGCATGGTCGCTGCGATGTGGTGTGGTCTGCGGATCGACTTGCATGCCGCAGACCGGATCGGTCGCGGCGGCTGCGCTCGGCGCAGCCGCGGCGCCGCCGGCGATCCCCGGGGTCGCGTGTTCGGGACCGCTACGGTGATGTTCGCGTTCGTCAGGATGTTCATGTCCGTTCATGGTTCCCCCTCCCTCAAGCGCCGTACCGCGCACATCACGCCGGGTCGGCATCGAGCGCGAGCAGCGCGAAACTCGCCAGCCAGTGCTCACCCATGTAGTCGCCGGCGACATGCTCGAGGGCGCTCGACAGATGCGCGGCGATGGCCTGTTCGGCGCGCTGGCGCAGCGGGTCGGCGGCGCCATTGTCGGCGATGATCGCCCTCCAGCACCAGGCACGCGACAGGTTGAGTCCGTCCAGATGGGCGATTTTACCGTCGCTGCGGTCGCTCACCGTTGCCGGCGCGAACAGCGTGGCCGGTGCGCCGTGCACCGCATCGGGCAGAAAGCGGTGGAACCAGGCGCGGAATTCGTCCTCTGGCAGGATCTCGCGCATCAGCGCGGCCTCGATCAGCGTCGGCGAGAGGAATTCGTCCTGCGACGGTTCGAGGCTGCGGTAATCGGTATCGCCGCCGTACCAGCGGCGCGCCGTCGCCGCGCACAGCGCGGCGAATTCCGTCCGACCGGCGGCGGCCGCATAAGCGCGCGCGAGCAGCAGCGCGAATGCCGTGTTCGAATGCACGCCGGCGCGGACAGGATACGTGCACAGCGGCAGGAAGGATGTCAGTCGGCGCACGAACTCGTCGGCGAGCGGCCGCAGGCTCTGCGCCCAGCGCCGCCCCTCCGGGGTGGCATGGCGCTCGAGTTCGCCCTGGAGCATCAGCGCCCATGCCCAGCCGTAAGGCCGCTCGAAGCCGCGCGCGCCCGCGGAACGCAGATAGGCGAGTTCGCCTGCGACCTTGTCGGCCGTGAATTGGCCGTCCAGCAGCGCCCGAATGGCCGGTGCCTCCGGGGCGTGCGTAAAGCGACGGTAGAGCCGGGCGAGCAGCCAGTGCCCGTGCACGCAGGAATGCCAGTCGAAGCTGCCGCAGAAAATCGGATGCAGGGCGCGCGGTGCCTGCACGTCTTCAGGTCCGCGCAGCACGTGATCGAGCTTGTTGGGGTATTCCCGGACGACATGGCCCAGGGCGATACGGCTGAAGCGCGCGGCAAGGCCTTGATCCAGCATGTGAATGATGATCTCCCTAGCCAGAACCGTTCATGGGTAGGTCACGCTAGTAGCGAAATACGAGCAGGTACATGAGCAAGATATTGCCGATCAGCATCGGCACGGCGGTGGGTATCTGCACGCGGATCACGCCGTTGCGGTCGGGCAGTTCGAGCAGGGCGGCCGGCACGATGTTGAAATTCGCCGCCATCGGCGTCGTCAGCGTACCGCAGAAGCCCGAGAGCATGCCGATCGAACCCATGATCGCCGGGTCGCCGCCAAAGCGATGCACGATCAGCGGCACGCCGATAGCGGCGGTCATCACCGGAAAGGCCGCAAAGGCGTTGCCCATCACCGCCGTGAACAGCGCCATGCCGATGCAATAGGTGGCGACCGCCGTGAAGGGGTGGCCGAGCGGCAGCCAGGTGGTGGCGATCCTGCCGACCGCGCCACCGACCCCGGCGAGCGCGAACACGGCACCGAGCGCCGCGAGCATCTGCGGCAGGATCGTCGCCCAGCCGATGCTGTCGGCGAGCCGCCGACCCTCCTCGAGCGCCGTCGCGGCGGCCGGCCTCAGCCAGAGCATCGCGGCGAGCAGCGCGACGGCGATGCCGAGCGCGAGCGAGACCAAGGTCACCGCCTGTGGGTCGGCGAGCGGTACGCCGTGCAGCGAGAGCCGCGCCAAGGTGAATGTTCCGCAAATCGCCACGCCGGGAATGATGAGCGCGGGAGCGAAGATCCAGTTGCCGTGGCGTCCGGCGCGCAGCTCGCGTTGCCGCGGCGAGGTGGTGCGCGGCGCGCCGTGGCCCAGCGCGCCCGTGCCGCCCAGCAGCACCAGCGCGAGCACGAGCACGCCGTTGGCCAGATCGCCGATGATCGAGCCGAACAGGAAGCTGACTGCGAGCAGACCCCAGAATCCGGCATTGCCGGCGCGCTTGGGATTGGCCGTGTCACGCCAGGAATAGAACGCGATGCCGGCGAACATCGCGCCAACGAGCCAATAGACCTGTTCCAGGCCGATCATGGCGCATGCTCGTCGTCGAGCCGGCGCAGCTTCGCATCGAGCCGCCACAGGCGAAACCCGTGGATCGCAAAGGCGAGCAGCGCCGTCGGCGCGGCCCACAACGACAGCGCCAGCGGCGCCACGCGCAAGCCACTCTGCTGCAAAAAGCCCTTGATCAGCAGCACCGATCCGACCGCAAGGAAGACGTCTTCACCGAAAAAAGCGCCGACGTTGTCGGCACTCGCCGCGTAGGCGCGTATCAGCATGCGCGCGGGTGTACCGAGCCGGCCGTACCTGGCTTCTGCCGCACCCTCCGCCATCGGCGCGATCAGCGGCCGCACGGTCTGCGCCTGGCCGAACAGCGACAGCAGGCCCAGCGCCGCGGAGACCTGCCGCAGGGCGAGATAGACGATGAGCAGGCGTCCCGCGGTCACGGCGCGCAGGCGCGCAACGAGCATTCGCGCGCGCTCCTGCAGGCCCTCGCGCTCGAGCAGGCCGATGACCGGCAGCACCAGCCAAACGATCGACACATAGCGGCTCTGGTTGAAGGCCTTGCCGAACGCGGCAATGAGGTGCAGCGGGTCGATGCCGGCGGCCGTCCCGGTCACCAGGGCGGCCGCCGCGATGACCATCAGCGGATTGAGCCTCGCGGCGAATCCGACGGTGATCACGCCGATTCCGAGCAGCGGCCACATGCGCGCTAGCGACCGTGTCCCATGTTGTTCCAGCTTCGTGCAAGTGAGCAGCGCAATTTCGCATGCCGGGCCATCGGGCGTCCAGCGGCGCATTCCTGGCCGGCGGCGCGCCGCGATCGCATCGGCGCACGAGCAGTCGGTGCGGTGGCCCACAGAGCAGCGCGCCGTCGCGCTGTAGTCTCCATCGCCAGGACGCGGCACACGCCGCGAATGCTTGGATTCATGCACTGTCGCTTGCGCGAGCGTCGCGCTAACGATCGCGCGCCCGCGAGCGTCGACCAAGGGCTGGTAAATGTCAATCGCGCGAGTTAACGCCGGCTGCAACGGGG
>Ga0307374_10004165_pt1 | contig 24228 bp, 21 predicted proteins | sample OX3MG_FD_202532 | JGI IMG/M metagenome (GOLD analysis project Ga0307374, IMG submission 202532) | Soil microbial communities from Risofladan, Vaasa, Finland - OX-3 | ecosystem: Environmental > Terrestrial > Soil > Coastal area > Acid sulfate soil | place: Finland: Risofladan, Vaasa | collected... | reverse complement strand
AGTAATCAGGTTCTCCCGCGTCATCACGGCTTCCACCGGCAGGTCGGACCGCGTCTCAAACCGCAGATCGCGGTTGGTCAAAATGCCCACCAGCTTGCCGTTCTCCGCCACCGGCACGCCCGAGATCTTGTACTTTTTCATGATCCCCTGCGCCTCGGAGATTTTGCTTTTGGGACTGATCGTGACCGGATCCACAATCATGCCGCTTTCCGAGCGCTTCACTTTGTCAATCTCGGCAGCCTGCCGCTCAATGGGCATGGTCTTGTGGATAATGCCAATCCCACCTTGCTGCGCCAAGGCAATTGCCAGGCGCGATTCGGTGACGGTGTCCATGGCGGCGCTGGCCACAGGTATGTTCAAGCTGATGTTGCGGGTGAACCGGGTTTGGGTATCAACCAGGGCGGGCAAAACCGAAGATCGGGCGGGCCGCAAAAGGACGTCATCAAACGTCAACGCCTCCGGGATGGGATGTTCTTGCATAACCTCCTCAGAAAACTTCGCCGCAAGATGCTGAATTCTTCATTCTAATGGCCCTCATCGTTGCGGGTCAAGCGCGGGTTCGGAAAAGAGTGGGTCAGTTTGCTACAGCAACGAAAATGTACCACTACCTTCGGAAAAGGGTTTTGGCGTTGAAAGTTGTGAGTGAACTCGATAAGATAACAAATCGGGGAGTTTGGGGCTTTGTAACCGGCCAATTCGTCTCTGCATCCAATCTACCGCCGTTGCTGAAAAACGGTGCCATGCCTTTGGGTTGAGGCACTTGCCAGTGACGCCGGGGGTTCAGTGAGTTGGGGAATCACAACAAGAGCGTGTGCAGCCGCAGTGCCCCGAAGACCTGTTTTTTGACAAAGGAGTTCCATGAAGAAAGATATTCATCCAAACTATCACGAAGTCACGGTCGCCTGCGCTTGTAGTAGCACGTTCAAGACGCGATCGGCATACAAGAATGATGTGATGCACGTTGAAATCTGCTCGAGTTGCCATCCCTTTTTTACCGGGAAACAAAAACTGGTGGACAGCGCCGGGCGCGTGGAACGCTTCCAGCGCAAGTATCACCGCACCAGCCAGGTCCCGGTGGAGGTATTGCCCTCGAAGATGTAAAGGTTTCATTCGCAGGGCGCCGCGCCGGCATCTTGCCGCCCGTCGCGGTCCGCAGGGGGCAACGCGCCTCGATGAATGACCGGACGCAACCCTGGCATCGGCCCACGCCCTAAACTTTACGATAAGTTAAGTTATAGCGCCGGAAAGAAGGTGGGTGACCCGGCGCATGATGACAGCCCGAAGCTGCTGGAGCATTTTTGAACGCAACGCCCGGAATGGATCCTCTCCGGCAACCGGAAAATCCTTGACCACGCCATCCGCCTCGAATCCTTACGTCACGCAACCGAAAGTTTACCTGCTGGGCCGCCAAGCCCTGGTGGAAGGCGAGCTGGCGCGATTCCTGAATGATGAAGGCCTGATCTTTTCAACCGATACCCGGGTGGCCGCCGAAGTGCTGAATGAAATTGCCGGTCGCACCTGCTACATGTCGTTCGGCAAGGGGCGCAAGAGCAACCGCGAGTATCTTGAAAATATCCTGAGCTCCAAACACGGCAGCGTTTTGGAGCACGCCGTGTGGAACGTGCTGATCACGGGCGTCAGCCGCTCGCTGACTCATGAACTGGTCCGCCATCGGGCCGGGTTCGGCTATTCGCAGCTCTCGCAACGCTACGTGGATGAAAGCGATGCGCGCTATGTGGTGCCACCCCTCTATCAGCAGAATGAGGCCCTTTACGCCAAGTGGAAGCAGACCATCGACTCGGTGCGGCAGGCCTACGCCGAGCTGGCCGAATCCACGGCGCAGTTTGTTCAGGAACAACATCCGGAGATGCCGGCCAGGGACCGCAGAAAATGGGCGCGCCAAGCGGCGCGGTCGGTGCTTCCCAATGCCTGCGAGACCAAAATCTTTGTCACCGGCAACGCCCGCTCCTGGCGCCATTTTGTCGAGCTTCGGGGCAGTGTCCATGCCGACACGGAAATTCGCCTACTCGCCGTTGAGGTTTGCCGCACCCTCAAAAAGGAAAGCGCGAATCTCTTCTTCGACATCGAAATTGTGGATCAGGCGGACGGCATGCCGGCGGTGACCGTTCTTCACTCCAAGGTGTGAAGGCAAACGGACCGGCTGGAATTGATCCTCCGCTTTCCAGCCTTTCCTGATTATGAAGTAGTGGGTCAGTTTGCTGGTGCGGCGGTCTGTGACCGCCGGAAGCGGTTGAAAAATAAAATTCGCCGGTCAGAGACCGCTGCACCAGCAGTGAAAATGTACCACTACCCATTGCGAAGAGAGATGGACAAGGCCGGTTGTTTCGTGGGAGGTCTGTTGTGGGCTCGAGGCGTCGGAAGATCTGGACCGATCATCACCGCCAATGGCTTGGCTATCTAACCGGTTTATTGCAGCACGTCCAAAGCGGCCGCAAGATTCCTCTGGGTCCATCCGAACCTTCGCCCCAACTCGCCACCAAAATTCCAGCGGTTTTGAAGCCCCTGCGGATCGCCTACTGCGCTCCCCATCCTGATGACGAATCGCTGAGCGGGGCGCTGGCTTTGCGCCTGCAGTTGGAAACGGGCGCCCGCGTCACGGTGGTGGCCATTACCTTGGGGCGGGATGAAGGCCAGCGGCAGCGCCGTTTGCGGGAATTGGAATCGGCGTGCAGCGCGCTGGGATTCGACCTGGTGGTTCCCAATGCGCCGCACAGCATGGAAGAGGTAACCTTGCCATCGCGCCAGAATCGCCGCGCCCTCTGGCTCCGCCATCGCAAAATGCTGCAAATGGCTTTCGAGGAAATCCATCCGGACTTGGTCTTTGCTCCGCACCACGATGACTTCAACAGCACGCATATCGGCACTCACTATCTGGTGGTTGATGCTCTCCGCCAATACCTGGCGCAGAAAAAGCAACACGCGGTCATGCTGGCTGAAACGGAAATTTGGCATCAAATGAATGGACCGAATCTGATGGTGGGCATTGCCCCGGAAACGGTCGCCATTCAGCTTGTCGCGGCCTGTGAACACGCCGGTGAGATGTTACGCAATCCCTACCACATCCTCCACGCCTGCCGGTTGATGGATAACGTGCGCCGCGGTTCGGAAGTGGTGGGCGGCCAGGGCGCTGCTGCTCAGCCGTTTTCCTTTGCTGAGCTTTACCGCATCAGCTTCGTGGCCGGGAATAAAGTGGTGGCGGCAAAGCCCGGCGGCCAGATGGTGGGACCGGAAGACCCTCTGGATTTTGCCTTGCTGAAGAAATGGTTCTGGCCGGGCAGCGGCAAAGTGCAGTAAGGCGAGGCCTCCGGCCAATTTGTAAATCCGCTTGTCCCTTTCCACTGCCGCGGCGGGCTGATAGACTAACATTTCTTTCCGGCTGAAAGACATCAGCCGCTGTGAGGCTACCGATGAATACTTCCAAGCAATCGAATGGGGTCCAAAAGCTCCGCCGCGGCGCGCCGCGAGCGTTGATCGTTCTATCTCTTGCGATGGTGGGTCTGGGCTGGGCCGCGCTGCCCTCGGGAGTTGTGCGGGCACAGGTGAGCTTCCAAAGAATCACCGGTAAGACTTTTGACGGCGCCGTGCCGCGAGAGTTTGTTCTTGAGACCTTTGCCATACCGGTTGAAAAACGCAACGCCGCATTGATCAAGACTCCGCAGGGATCGCGCCTGCTCTTCGCGCTGCTCGACACCAGCGGCTACTCCTCGCAGGTGCAGCAGAAGTATATTGGCATGATCATTGCCGAGGGCAAGGTCAGAATCTGCGGCCATTGGCTCGGCACCGGAAGTTATGGGTTCGGACTCACCAAGCCGGTTCCGGCTGGACCGGGGCCGGCGGAGTTCAAGTTCTACGATCAGGCGGGAATTCAATTGGCGAGTTGTCCGGCGGCAAGAGACGAGAAGTTGCAGCAGCCACGGCCGCTTCAGGTACAGTGGAACGGACAGACTGAGGCCCGGCTTTACGTGGGCCGTTATTGGGCGGCGTTTCGGTGAGGAATTGGACGTGAGGCAAGACCGAATAAGGTGGATTACATTTCGATTAGTTCACGCCGCGGCGGCGCGGCCGTTGGCTCTTGGCATCCTTATCTTGTTAACAGGCTCTGCCGGATTGCGCGCCCGGCAGAACGGCTCTTCTTTTCTAGTGATCGCCGGCACCGCCACGGACGTCACGCCGAAATCGGTGACGGTGATGGGGCCGGACCTGAAGCCAGTCACCATTTCAACCCAAGAGGATTTTACTCAGAATGTTGCCGCGGGCTCCAAGGTCACCGCATGGTATTACGCGCAGGGAGACGGTTACGCGCTGCGTTGGCTTTCCTATTCGTTGGAAAATGATTTTGTATCGCCAGCCAGAATCCTATCCCAAGTAAAATCCGTGGTGCTGTTGCCTGACTCAAAGATGCAGGGCGCTGACGGCTTGACGGATATCATTGCCGGGTTTATGAAGGACAACCTGGGCTGGCGCGTGGCTCCGAAGATGTGGGCCGCTTACATCCGAAAGCAGATGCTGAAGAAGACGTCCACCCTTGATGCATTTAATTCAAAGTCCGGCAAGTTTGACATGAAGCGTTACCTTCAAAGCCAGGACAACTTGATTCCCACGCTGGCACGCCGCGCCCGCGTCAATGCCGTTCTGGAAATTCAGATTGAGAAAGTCGATGCTCCGGTTTCCCGTAAGGTCGCGGTGTGGGATGGCGTTCAGGATCCGCTGAGCGGGAAGACCATGAGGACGATCAGCAAGATTAACCTGGTTTCCGGGACGGAGGGCAAGGTGCCGGCGGCGACCGTGGTCCTGAAACTATGGAGCCCACAACAACAACTGCTTTGGAGCAACCGCCGCGGATTTGCTGCCCTGGAACGCTACGAGGGGTTGCAAAACAAGTTGGTAAGCTGGCCGTTGGCAGACTCGCTGGTGGATTCCCAGAGCATCGACCGCTGGCTGAAGATGGTCTTCGCGTCATTCGTCAAGGTTGCGCCGCCGCCCAGGAATTTCGATTAGAGCGGTTATTGGCCTGGTACAGAGTGAGGGTGGGCAGGGTGGGGCCGCAGCCGTTCAGCGCTCCAGGAGGAGCTTGGCAATGGTTTGCAATTGCATGAAAGACGTGCCCTCGTAAATCTTGCCGATCTTCGAATCCCGCAAATATTTTTCCACCGGGTAATCGCGGGTGAAGCCGACACCGCCTAGGACTTCGATGGATTCGGAAGCGACGCGCTCCGCCACCTGGGAGCAGAAGTACTTGGCCATGGCCGCTTCCTTGACGAAAGGCTGGCCGGCATCTTTCAGCCGGGCGGCATTGTAGGTCATCAGTCTTGCGGCTTCCACATCGGTGGCCAGGCGGGCGAGCTGAAACTGGATGCCCTGGAATTCAGCAATGGTTTTTCCAAATTGTTTTCGCTCTTTGGCGTAACGCACCGCATATTCGAGCGCGCCCTGTGCGATTCCAATCATCTGCGCGCCGATGCCGATCCGGCCCTCGTTCAGAGTTTCGATGGCCACCTTGTAACCCCGGCCCACTTCGCCCAGTACATTCGATTTGGGAATCCGGCATCCATCCAGGATCAGCTCGCAGGTCGAGGAAGCGCGGATGCCCAGCTTGTCTTCCTTTTTTCCGACGGCAAAGCCCGGAACATTCCGCTCAATAATGAAGGCCGTAATGCCGCGATAGCCCTGCTCGCGGTTGACCGTGGCAAAGACGATAAAGAGGCCCGCTTCTTTGGCGTTGGTGATCCAAAGCTTACGCCCATCCAGGATGAAATGATCCCCGTCTTCGCGCGCCCGGGTTTCAAGTCCGAAGGCGTCGCTGCCGGAATTCGGCTCGGAGAGCGCATAGGCGCCGACGGTGTTCTGGGCTAGTTTGGGCAACCAAGCCTTCTTCTGCGCTTCGGTTCCCCAGCGCAGGATGGCGTTATTCACCAGCGTGTTTTGTACGTCCACCACCACCGCGGCAGAGGCATCGACGCGCGCGAATTCTTCAATGGCAATAATGGACATGAAGAAGCGGCCGCCGCTTCCGCCGTAGGATTCGGGAATTTCGATGCCCATGTAACCCTGTCCGAAAAAGCTATCGATCAGCTCCTTCGAAAAAACGCCCTCGCGGTCCATCGATTCCACCAGCGGGCCAATTTCCTTGCGGGCAAATTCTCTGGCGGCGGACTGAAAAAGGCGTTCGTCCTCGCTCAGCGCCGTCAACGGTGGAATCGCCGCAATGGGAGCTGGAACCGTCTCAGCCATAGCATGTCACCTCATCGAGTTTTTCGAGATCACGGCAAGGTCTAATCATATCACCCAGCGCGGAGGTTCAGCAGGCAAGGGGTGTGCAGGGGCAGTGGTGCGTTTCGGCGGCTGTAGCGGCGGTCTCTGACCGCCGAATTTTATTTATCAAACCTTCCGGCGGTCAGAGACCACCGCTACAGCAAACTGAACCACTACCCCTGCGCGGCTCCGGCGAATTCTCAGGCTGGAAATGGATTCGAGACAGACATCGGCTCAGTCCGGGTGGGGCGGTGCGCCATCCAAGGCTTGGTTGGCGAGCCGGTCTGCTTCACGGTTCTCTTCGCGTGGCACGTGGCGGACGGAGAAGCGTTCAAACCGCCGGGCCAGTTGCTGGGCGCGATCATGCAGGGGGCGCAAAGTGGGGCTTTTCACTTTGTAGCTGCCGCTCATCTGATACACCAAAAGCTCCGAATCGCTGCGGATTTCCACCCGGGCATGCCCATTCTTCAACGCATATTCGAGCGCTGCGATCAGCGCCTGATACTCTGCGAAGTTATTGGTAGCGCGGCCCAGCCTCCCGGAAAGTCCAGCCAGCCGCTCGCCTTGGGAATTGCGGATGGCGACGCCATAGGAAGCGGGCCCAGGGTTGCCCCGCGACGCGCCGTCAATGTTCATGACCAAAGTGCTTGAAGAAGAATTGTCAGGCATGAGAGCAACTGAAGCAGGCTTGAGCGCGTCCTCGAAAAGCTGAAGTCTAACCTTGGCGGCCGGCGCAGTGGCAAGAAAGTTCGTGCCTTGCAGTGAACAGACCGCAGCCCATGCAATAACTCAGGAGATCTACTGCCTTCTGCCTACTGCTTACTGTCCACTGCTTTCTTCCTTCACGACCGGACAGCAGCGTGGCCGTGTTCGCCGGCAGGACTTTCGCCCGATTCCGGCGCCGCCTCCACCGGTGGGTCGTAATAGAGAATGCGGACACAGTTTTCGCAAGTGAAGAGCCCGTCGGAGGTGCTCACGTCATTGAAGGCCTGCGGCCGGAGCCGCACGTGGCACCCCATGCAGAAACCGTCGCGCACTTCAGCCACGGCCATACCCTGGCGCGCCCGCCTCAGCTTTTCGTAAAGGTTACGGATTTCTTCCGTCAAGCTGCTTGCCAGTTCGTTGCGCCGCGCCGTCAGTTGATCCCGTTCCACGATGGCCGCCTGACGCTCGGCCTCTAGAGCGCCGGATTCTCTTGCCACCCGCGCTTTTTCCGAGTCCAGCTTTTGCGAAGCGTCCCCGATCTGCTTCTCAAGCTGTTCGGACTCCACCATCTTCTCCAGAATACGATCCTCAATCTTGCCAATGTTGCCCTCTTCGCCTTCAATCTCCTTGAGCATGGCGCGGTATTGCTCGTTGGTTTTCACTTGGTAAAGCTGATCGCGGTGCTTGGTGATCTTGGCATTGATCTGTTGAATCTCAGCATCGAATTCCCGTCTTTCTTTTTGATTGGCGGCAAGCCGATGCTTGGCGGCATCAAAAGCCGAAAGGAAATCCTTCAACTGGTCTTCAATGGCCTTGATTCGCGCCGGCAGTGAAGCAATTCGCGAACCCATCTCCGCAATCTTGTGGTCAATTTGTTGCAGCTCGATGGCGGTTCTGACTTCAGGGTGCACGGCGGCTCCTGCGGCGGGTTTTTCCAGGGGGTGTGGTGGGTCCAGTCAATTTCATAACACCATCTCCATTCTGTCACAAACACCGGAGAGCGGCAAGAAGCGTGAAAAACGGGTCGTGGTGCAGTTAAAATACCCCTGCTTGTCCGCAAGGAAAAATGCAGGAGAGAATCGGCTGGATGAGGTCCGCGGATAGGGTGAGGTTTCGTTTCCCGCAACTCTGAGGCCTTCTACATGGACAAAAATCAAGAAGTGCAGGAGCGATACGACGAAACGGAACGGTGCCGCTTCCGATTGGTGGAGATCAAAAAAGAAGCATGCCCCCCACGGCAGCTTTGGCAACCCAACGGCAAAAGCAAACATGGTAGGCCGTGTAAGCGTGTGTCTTTGGGACCTCCTCGAAGATGTGGCTCAAGGGGACACCGGTCAGCCAAAACGCGCTAAATTCCTTGCGATTCCGTAGGGTGATAACATCCCTTTCCGCCTTGCGGTCCAGCGGTGTTGGTTGCCCTGCGCTCTTTGCAGTATCCCAGAGATCGTTGTAGACGGCGATGGAATCGAGGTCTCGGGGAACGTTTGTCGGGTCGGTCTCAAACTTGCCAAGGTGGTAGTCATGCACCTTGCCGCCTTTGGCGATTGAGTTTGGGCGGAGCTCGTTGGCGCTCACGCCTTGCATAATGCGACGCGCGCGGTCGTCGCCTTGGGAAGAATTAAAAGGCTCGTAAAAGTAAACCAAAGCGCCCGCAGGTACATCGGTTTGCCCATAGGAATCCGTGTATCCGCCATGCGCTGAGATGCAGGCCTCCGCCGCAAATGTGCCGGTCCGCACTCGATAGATCCTTAACCATCGCCCAACATCAACTGAGTCCGCCATGATTCCACACGCTACGACACGCCTTTGCGGCTGTCAAGATTAAAGCTGGACCATCCACTGAAAGAACAACAAATTCTGGTGCAGAAATGCCGGTCATCATGTTTATCTCGCCATCACCGGTACCACCAGCGCCGAAGGGTGCGCGGCATCGTGATAAATCGTGTTGGTCGCCTTGACCCAGCGGGAACCCGTCTCCGGGCTTTCACCCGTGTTCAGATTGCGGTCAAAGCGCGGGAAATTGCTGCCGGCGACTTCGAGCCGCAACCGGTGCCCCGCCAGGAAGACGTTGCTGGTGGCCCAAAGGTCTATCGTGAATAGATACACCTGGCCCGGAGTGATGAATTCCGGATGTTCCGCCGAATTTCGATAACGCGCCCGGATAATTCCCCCGGTAATGTTGCGGGCGAATCCATCCGGACCCACATCGACCAGCTTGGCCGTGAAGTCGGTATCCACAGCGGTGGAGCTGGCGTAGAGATCCAACTGCACCGGTCCGGTCACGTTCAGGTCGTGAGTCAGGGGCGGTGTCGAATAGACCAGAACGTCCTGGCGTGCTTCATTCGGCCGCTGATCGCGTGCGCCTGGCTCCAGATGCTCCGAATCACAACAAAGCCTTCCACCCAGCGTCGGCACGGGGTTGGAAGGGTCATCCACGAACTGATCCGGCGATTCCTCGCCGGGAGTTTTGCTGCTGATCGTCCCACTTCCCAGCGCGGAATTGGCTTTTCCTTGTGAGTGAAGATAGTAAAGTGTGGACTGAGCCCCAGCGGGAGGCCAACTGTCCGCCTCACGCCATTCGTTCTTACCCATCTCGAAATATTTCACGGCTTTTTCCTGCGCCATCCCGTTCGGCTCGTCTTTCAGCAAGTTGTCATACCAGCGCAGCATGACGGCGTTCATGTCCACCGCGGAAGCCGCGCCAAAGTCCACATCTCCCACTTTGCGGCCCATTCCCGAGTGGCCGCCCACAACGATGAGCAAGCGTTGACCGTTGCGCGCCGCATCGGTTCCGGCGTGGGCCTTGAGTCCAAGGTAGTTCCGCAGCGTCCCGCCCAGGAACAGGTCATACCATGCGCCGGTGTGGAACGCTGGCACGCGGATGCGGGAATAATCCGCTTCGATGGACCATTGCTTCCAGTAATCGTCGTAGTTGGGATGATGAATCCAGTCGAGGAAATAAGGAGCTAAAGCGCCAAGTCCCGCATTGCCCAAGGTTGGCGGGGCGGGGAACAGCGAAGTGCTTTCCAGCGGAAGCGTGCTCGCGAATTTCATGGCATTCGTGCCCGCGGCCACGCGCCGGTTGAGCGTGTCCTGAGCCAGGGCGGCCGTCCAGGATTCATCAAACCATTGGGTCAGCGCGCCGCCCTGATAGGTCCAGTTGGCATGGTAATTGGACGCGGTGACGATGGGGAAAATTCCGGCGAGATGCGGCGGATGGGCAATGGCTTCGAGCATCTGCGTGGCGCCCACGTAGGACCCGCCGAACGTGCCGACCTTGCCGTCCGAATAAGGCAGCGCGGCAGCCCACTCCACCGTGTCATAGCCATCCGCCGATTCGTGCTTGAACGGGTACCATTCGCCTTCGGAGGCGTAACGGCCTCGGCAGTCCTGGATGATGACGATGTATCCGTGCGCGGCGTCCTTGAGTGCCGTTTCCACCTCGTTGGCCTTGTTATAGGGCGTGCGTTCCAGCAGGACGGGAAACTTGCCGGCAGCGTCCGGCCGGTAGACATCGGCGCGCAAGGTTACGCCGTCCCGCATCTTCACCGGAACATTTTGTTGCACGATGACTTTGTAGGATTGGGCTGCCCAGCCGGGAGCCGGGATCAGAGCCAGCAAGATGAAGGCCGTCGTTAATGAGGTTCTACGTTTCACGCCGCTCTCCTTCGGTTGCAAATGGAATTTACGAAGGGAGCGAGTATAGAACATTCGCATGAGAATGCAAGCACGTCATTCCCACGAGGCTTGTTCCCGCGAAAGTGGGAAGTAGGAATCCAGCCGCGGAGGTCGCACGAACTGAAAAAATTCCCTGAAATTAAAGAGGAAATCTAACGGCTACTTTTGCATATTCTGGACGTACAGAATCATATTCACAAGGTAATCTCGGTCCCACAACACAACTCCGTTTGCCTTTGCAAGTATCGCTGCTTGGTCCGTGTAGTAGTTATTCGTTACCACAATGGCCTCAGAACCTTGATACATCCCACGTGCTGCAACGGCTTCCTGCACCGCTCTTACTCCCACTCTTTTTGTGTATCGCTTTGCCTGGACGATAGTTCGCGTGCCTTCCTTTGTGGCGACTAAATCCGCTCCGAAATCTCCCGCAGTGCGAGTCCTGTGGACCCTGTAGCCAAGTCCGCTAAACAAAGTTTCCAAGTAGCGCTCAAAGGTGATGCCATCCATGAGGTCGATCTCAGCAATGCCAGAATGGGTCAGTCGACGCTGATTGTGCTGCCAGATGGTGAGCGCGATGGCGGCGAGAACTGCCGGCAACAGAACAAAGAGGAGAGCGAGTGATTTCGCATCCAGTGCCCAACAGACAAGGGCAGCCATTAGGCTCATGCCGATCAGAAACGCAACGCCTTCTCCAAGACTGGACTGCTGCCTTCGCCGTCCCATCCGAGATCATCCCTCCAGCTAGGCTACGCTTGAAGTCCGGCCTGGAATTCAGCAATCGCGCACCTGCCGTGGCTTTCAAACCCTCTGGCTCTCCGTCCTGGGTCCGTACGCGCCACCCGCGGACCCGCATGCACGGCGGTGTGGGAGGGGAGATCGGGCGACCGCTCCCCCTATCCCGATCGTGCCCCTCAGGTCCAGGTCGAATATTTGGTTAGGGCTTCGAACCTAGGGTCAGAGCGGTCAACAATGTCGATTATCCACGCTGCGGAAATAGGCCCCTTTACATAGTCCCCAGACGCAGCGCCGTCTGCCTTTAGAAAGAAACGACTCAGCCTCCCGGTCTCGATTCTGTCCCCCGGAACGGCTGCTACCACGAGAGAGGGTTCGCCGATTGTTTTTAGGACAGGCCCTACATCAGGGTCGCCCGTGTGCAAGCCATAGATCGCTTCGCCACCCCAGCAGCAAAGGAGGCTCCAGACTCCGCTCTTGCGCCTGAGCAGCGAGCGTCGAAAGACGAACCAGATCATTCCACGTCGATAGGCGTCTCCGGCTGCGTTGACCCTAAGAAGACGGTCGGCCACAGTTTGGCTCAAGTGGTTAAGCCGACGGGCGCTTTGTACTCTCTTCTCAGCCAGCTCCGGTGACAGCGGCTGGAGGCCGCCGTCAAGGATTTCGGCGCGTTCGTGAGAAAGCAGCTTCGTGCAGTGAAACCCCAAGATTTTTTCGCCCGCCAGGATCTCGTCCGCTCGCCTGCAATCGTTGGCTTCCAGAGCTGCCCTCAGTGACTTGGGCCATGTCCTGCGAGACTCTACGTCAACCGCTGGTGTGCCATCTCGAGATCTGAACGCGATCGAACGACCCATGTGCCTGAGATTGGCACACAGTATAGCAGGTCGGCGGGTGGCGCATACATCGCGCCTTTTGGGATGTGTGCGATGCAAGGTACTAGCGGGTCGGGGTAGCTACGCGGGAGGCGAATATGTGCCGTTGTTTGGCATGGTTGCGCCATTTCGCATCCCAAAATCGCCTACATCGCGGAGCGCGCGCGACGTAGGAGCCACCCGCAGTCTCTTTCGCATGTGAATGAAACGGATGAAGCGAGCGAGTATAAAACATCCACGGGAGAAAGCAATAGCAGGATTCGAATTCGCAGATACCGAGACGTGGCGCCGGGCTCAGCCCCACGTGTGAATCTGATCCGCGGGTGGCATACATTGGTTTTTATTTGTGCGCCAGCCTCGGAGGAGTCGAGGGTGGCCTCACCCTTGGGGCGCTCGTTCAGTAAGCTGACGAGCCAGGGCGAAGCCCTTCCCGGTCAGTCTGTACAGAATTCCCCCCGCATGCGTCACAAGACCTCTAAGTAAAAGCTCTTCTAGGGCTTCGTAATAGATGGCTGCAAACACTGGATCTGTCTGGTCTACGAAGTCTCTCCCTGAGCGGACCCACTTGCCCAACTGGTCCGTCTCCAGGACTTGAATTACGCCGTCGTGCGCAGCCGATCTGAGGAGTTGCTCTTCGGGCTCTGTCAATGGGCGGTCATGCTGTTTGTGGGGGCTACTTGTCTTCCCGACTTTGTCTTCGGCTTCATGCTCCGCGTCCCGCTTCCACATTTGTAAGACTTCGACGGTGAACCGAACAGGATCGTTATCGACCAACTTGGCGCAATTCTGGCACAGCCAAATAGCGTTGCGTGGAGAGCTTCGGTCATCGTCGGTTAACGACGCGTTATAACGGGGTCCGCCCGGCGAGGCAGCGGTAATATGCGCCGCAACGCCTACATTGACTGCTTTGGAGAGGTCCGCCTGAGGGCCACTCGTGGCTGCACGGCAGTCGGGCTTGGAACACTTCAAAGCCACTCTCGTCCCAATTGCCCTTTTTGTCTCCTCTGTAAAATCGTCTCGCATATCTCCCCGCCCTAACTGTTTCAGTCGCGGCTGACGAGTGCGTTGGCTTTTATGCATCCGCCACTGGCAAGCGCTGGCGGCATCCTGTCCATCGCCAGAATGGATCGATCCTCCAGCTAATAGAACCTCCAACCGGACCAAGGCCAGTTCCCCGCAGGTGGCGCATACATCGCGCCTTTTGCGATGTGTGCGATGTAAGGTCCTAGCAGGTCGGGGTAGATTCTCTCTTGAATTTCAAGAGCTTTTTTCAGTTCATGCTGCCTCCGGTGAAGTCTGAGCGGTCCGGGCTGCCGTCGTCCCCTGAAATTGGCTGACGGTGCGCAGAGAGATTTTCCAAATGGAGCTCGATGGCTTCGCGGGCATTGGCAGCGGCTTCTTCAATGCTCTCGCCGTAGGAAACACAGCCCGGCAGGAGGGGAACCAGAACCGTGTATCCACCTTCCGGCTCAGGAATCAGGTTGATCTGATAGGAGTAGACCCTCTTGGTTCTTCGCATGAAATTTTTTCCTCCCGTAAGCAGGTTAACAAGGCGCGAGCCTATGAGCAGCGGCGTAGCTTGCCGCGCTGCGCTACTTGGTTCGTGAGGGCATCATTATAGTGGATTCCCGCCTTCGCGGGAATGACCGTCTCGGCAGCGGGAGTCTGCCCATCCTCGTCATTCCCGCGAAGGCGGGAATCCACATGCCCGTAACCACAATCATTCATAGCGCAGCGCCACGATGGGATCGAGCTTGGAGGCTTTCATGGCGGGCCAAATACCGAAGAACAGACCGACGCCGACGGCGACGATGAAGCCGGTGAACACGGACCAGATGGGAACGCTGGTGGGGAATTGGGGGACGAGCGCCTTCACCAGGAAGCTGATGGAGCAGCCAAGAAGAATGCCGAGGATTCCTCCGGCGCCGGTCAACGTCATGGCCTCCAGCAGGAATTGCCAGGTGATATCGCTGCGCCGCGCCCCAATGGCCTTTCTCACTCCAATTTCGCGGGTACGCTCGGTGACGGAGACCAGCATGATGTTCATCACGCCGATGCCGCCCACCAGCAGGCCAATGGAAGAAAGAACGACCATGGCCAGCGCCGTGGTGGCAATGATCTGACGGAATTGGGTGATGATGGATTCCGCCGTGGCGAGGCCGAAGCTGTCCGCTTGCCAGGGTTTGACGCTGCGCCGGCGGCGCAACAGGCCGGTGATTTCATCCTCCGCCTGGCTCATGCGGCCGGGATAGGCCATGGCCATGATGAAGTTATCCTTCACGGCCGGGTAGATCTGCTTGTAAGTGAGATAGGGGATGTAAACCACGCGGTCATTGCCGGTGTCGCCTAAGAACTCCTTGCGCTTACTCAGCGTGCCGATGATCTGGAAAGTATTACCGCCCACGACGATGTTCTTGCCGACGGGATCCTCATGGGGGAAAAAGCGCGTCACCACGTCGGCCCCAATCACGGTCACAAAGCGGCGGTGCTGATTCTCAAACTCGGTGTAAAACCGGCCCTCCGCCAGCGTCGCGTTGCTGATGCGAAAGTCTTCTGCAGTGGCGCCCGTAAAATTACCATTCAACATGTCCGCGCCCTTATACTTGATGACCGGCGGAGTGGAATTCCAGTTCACCAGTTCCACGGCCACGTCCTCCACGTCCGGACACTGGTCGCGGATGGCCATGGCGTCATCGAAGGTCAGAGGCTTGCGAAGGCGCTCTTCGCGGGTCAGGCGGAAATGGATGCCGGGCTCAAACTTATAGACGAAGATCGTGCGGGTGCCAAAGCTCTTGGCGACATCGGCCATTTGGGTGGAGAGGCCGGAGACCAGGGAGGCGACAGCAATCACCGTAGTGGTGCCGATGAGCACGCCGAGGACGGTGAGGAAGGACCGGACCTTGTGGCTGCGCAGCGTGTCCAGCGCCAGCAGTAGATTCTCTCCGACATTTTGCCGGTATGCTTGCATTTTCAGGCTTCCGTTCGTAAGGCTTCGATGGGGTCAAGCTTGGCCGCTTTGCTGGCCGGGTAGATGCCGAAGAACAAACCCACAATGGCGGAGAGCAACAACCCTACCACCACCGCGGTCAAAGGCACCGCGGATGCGAAAACGATGTTGACCAAGGCGCTGATGCCATAAGCAAAAATGACTCCCAGCACGCCCCCCATAATCGCCATCACCGCCGATTCGGTGATGAATTGCAGCAGGATGTCCCGGCGGCGCGCTCCCAGGGATTTGCGGATGCCAATTTCATGCGTCCGCTCGGTAACGCTGGCCAGCATGATGTTCATGATGACGATGCCGCCGATCACCATGAAAACGGCCACCACGCCGATGGTGACCGCAAAAATCGATCCCGTCAGTTGCTGCCAGGCGGTCATCAAGGTATCGGAGGTGTTGATGCCGAAATTGTCCTCGGCATGGTAGGTGAGGTGACGGCGGGCGCGCATCAGGGCCGTCGTTTCGTCTTCCAGCGCTGCCATCTGCCCGGAGTTCCAGGCCTGAATGGAAACGTTCAGGTGGGGGCGGGCGACGAAGACCTTCTGGAAAGTGGAGAGCGGGATCTGGACGAAATTGTCCTGGCTTTGGCCGAAGGTGGTGCCGATTCTTTTCGCCACGCCGATGATGCGGAAAGGCAGGCCTTTGACCATGATCTCCCGGTTGAGCGGGTCCACATTCGGGAAGAATTTAGTCACAATATCGTGGCCGGCGAAGCACACCATGGAGCGGTGATCGTAATCCGAGCCGTTGAAGAAGCGGCCGCTTTCAACCTTCGCCTCGCCGATATCAATCATACTCGGCGTGTCGCCGCTGATTTGGGCATCGTCAATCATCTGATTCTTGTACTTGATCTCGGGCCCCGATCTCAAGCCGGCGTCTGCCCCAATCTGCTTGTAGCCGGCCAAGTTGTCCCGCAAAAACTCATAATCGTCGATAAGGATCGGCTTGTTGCGGTGGCGCGCCCGGAGCCAAGCTTCATAACCTTGGGCCCATTTGAACTGGCTAACGATATAGGTATGCACGCCGAGGTTGGCGATGTGATTGGCGATGTATAGGTTCATCCCGTTCACCACGGACATCACCACAATGAGCGTAGTGGTGGAGATCACCACCCCCAGCAGGGTAAGAAACGAACGGAGCTTGTGGGTGCGAAGGGCCTCGATGGCGATCCCAAAGGCTTCGCGGGCGGTGAACCAGAAGTTGCCGTGTTCGCGCCGCTTTTCAAGAGGCCGGGTTAGCGCAGGATGCGTTTCAGTGATCGTCCCCACAAATTCTCCGAGGGCTACAAATTTCAAAATATAAAACTTATATTTTTACCTGAAAAATTATTGGTTCCTTTAACCCCCATGTAAATCTCCGGCAGTGGTACATTTTCGCTGCTGTAACGGCAGTCTCTGACCGCCGAGCTATATTTTTCAATAGTTTCCGGCGGTCAGAGACCGCCGCTACAGCAAACTGACCCACTACCAAATCTCCGTTTCGCTTGCGTGTTTCAAAATCTCCGATTGCTTGTTTTCAACCACATGCCCGGTTCAATCTGAATAAAACATCTTTTTATTCTTGCATTGCTACCGGGTACGCTCATCGCGAGCAATTTTACCATCCCGAATGTGGATCACCCGATGGGCACGGGCGGCAATGTCATGCTCGTGGGTGACCAGGACCATGGTATTGCCCGCCTGATGCAACTGGTCAAAAAGCGCCATAATCTCCAGGCCAGTTTGGGAGTCCAGGTTGCCGGTCGGCTCATCTGCAAGGATCAGGGATGGATTGTTAACCAGCGCCCGGGCGATGGCCACGCGCTGGCGTTGTCCGCCCGAAAGTTCACTGGGCTTATGGCCCATTCTGTCCTCGAGCTCCACGTGGCGTAACGCCTCCCTGGCGCGCAGCAGTCGTTCCTCGGCCGGCGTACCGTTGTAAATCAGCGGCAGCTCCACATTGTGCAGGGCGCTGGCGCGGGCCAGCAGGTTGAACGTCTGGAAGACAAACCCTACTTCTTTGTTGCGGATATAAGCCAACTCGTCGTCCGTCAGCTCGCTCACCAGTCGCCCATTCAGCCAATACCGGCCCTTGGTGGGTGTATCCAGGCAACCAATGAGGTTCATCAAAGTCGATTTGCCGGACCCGGAGGGTCCCATGATGGCGATATATTCGCCACGCGGTACGTCGAAAGATATCCCGCTCAGGGCGTGAACCTGGTTTTCACCCATTTCATAGGTTTTCCACAGGTCTTCGGTCCGGATCAGGATTCCATCCGGCGGCGCGCCGTCCTTCTGTACCGTCGAAGCCATTACCTCAGTCTGCATGGTCGGGTCGATCCTCTGAATTTTGTCCTCTATCTGGGGTAGTGGCTCAGTTTGCTGTAGCGTCTCTGACCGCCGGAAACCGTTGAAGAATAAAGCTCGGCAGTCAGAGACCGCCGCACCAGCAGCGAAAATGAAAATCTACCTAATCTGGAATTCAAGCTGTGATGAATTCGCCTGCTGTCTCGCCAGCCGGAATCTGCGTTCGGGCATTGTAGTGCCGCCGTCCGGGCGGCATGGGCCGGCAGGATGCCGGCGCTACCCACCCGATCCGGAATCGACGTTCGGGTTCGGCAGTTTGATCGTATTATCAACCTTCACCTTGGTGTTATTCTTCAAAGTACGAAGGGCCGAATAGCTACCCGTGACAATGGTGTCTCCAGACTTGATCCCGCTCAGGACTTCAACATCCGTCGTTCCCATGATGCCGGTCTTTACCGGAATAAAGATGGCGCGGCCATTGCGCACCGCAAACACCCCCTGGACTTCGTCCTTATCGTCTCCGAAGCTGATTCCCATGCCGTCGGTAGGCTGCTGTTCGGCGGCCAAGGCATCGCCACTCCCTCCCTTTTTCTTCTTATTGCCCTGCTCAAGTTCTTTTTTGGTTCGGACGGTGAGCGCCTGAATGGGAATAGTGACGGCATCTTTGGCGGTGGCCGTCACGATCTTAGCGGTTGCGGAGAGCCCGGGCCGGAGTGAGGGCGGCGGATTGTCAAGCCGCACAACCACCTTAAATTGTTTGGCTTCCTGATCGGACGTAGAAGTTGAGGTGGTGCTGCCCGTGGTGGTTTCGCCCGTGGTGCTGCTCAGGGCGCTTTGTCCAATTTCGGTGACACGCCCCTTGAAGATTTGGTTAGGAATGGCGTCGACGCTTACTACCGCCGGTTGGTCAAGTTTTACATTAACGATATCCGTCTCATCCACCATCACTTCGGCGTCAATAATGGAAAGATCCGAGACTTGGAAAAGCAGGCTGCCGCTTGTGTTTTGGACTCCCGGCACCACGATTTCACCTACGTGTACGGGGAGGTCGGTTACGAACCCTTCGTACGGAGAAGTGTAAATGGTCTTGTCGACCACGTCCTTGGCGCTCACCAGGTTGGCCTGATTCTGGGCCACGGCGGCCTGGGACTTGTCGTAAGTGTATTTGGCTTGTTGGTATTGGGCTTTGGCTTGAGCCACGGCGGCCGCAGAGGATTGGACGGTGGCTTGAGCCACTTGGTAATCGCTCACCCGGGTGTCAAAGTCCTGCTTGGCGAGCAAATCGAGCTTTAAGAGTTGCAGTCCCCGGCCGTAGTTGAGCTTGGCTTGATCGAGCTTGGCCTTGGATTGGTCCAGATTGGCCTGTGCGGTCCTCAGAGCCGCAGCCGAGGCATGGACGGCGGAAAGCTGCGCAGAGGAATCCGCCGTGCTGGTGTTCAACGCCGCGGCTGAGGCATCCATCTCCGCCACCTGTTGGGTGTCCTCCGTCCGCAAGAGCAACTGCCCCTTTTTGACGGGCTCGCCTTCCTTGACGTAGATATCCGTGATCCTTCCAATCGAATTGGCATTCACGTTGGCGTAGTTCTTGGGTTCGATCTGGCCGGATGCCGTGACCACCGCCGCAAGGTTCTGGCGGTTCACCTTGCCGGTCTGCACTGTGACCTGGCCGCGTTTGCTCCATACCACCCCAAAAATCGTCAAACCGACGAGCACGACAACGGCAACTCCAATGAGCAACTTCTTTTTCCAGGGTTTCATTGCTTATCCTCTTCGCACCTTTTCGCCACCCGGCCAAGCGCCCATCAACCCCTTTCGGCTTAGCAGAGTGGCTTCGGTCAGGGTGGAGCGGCCCCAAAGCCACTTCCAGGCTCGACGCATCGGCTTTATCAGGATTTCACTCCGCTTTCCAAGATTCCGTCAAGTGATTGAAAAGACAGTTGTCTTAGTACATCGTTTCGCAAGTGCGCTTACGTATTTTGAACCCCTCACCCACCGCTGCGCGGTTCCCCCTCTCCCCGCTTGCGGGGAGAGGGGCCGGGAGTGAGGGGTTGTTGAGGCCATTTGTGCGAATACGTCACCGTAAATATGAATAGCAGTGTTTCTAGGGGTGAAAGGCTGTGACCTCTCCGGGCACGGGTCCTCTGATTTAGGGGTGAGAACACCATCAATTGACTCCAAGATTGCCTCCCACCTTGTTCATACGACAGCGGTATGCCAAAAGTTTCAAAATGCGACAGGTTTTGCCGCGAATAGGCTTATTACAGAGTTTTCTCCCAGGAACTAAGGAACCTCATTTGCGGCCAGGGGCGAGGGGTTCGGGCCAGCCATCATACATGACAATTTCAACGTGCTCGGCTCCATTTTACATCTATTTCTGGAGGAGGGCCGCATAAAAGGTGATTGGCTGGAAATTCACCCGGATGTATGATGCAGGCTTCCGGCGAGGTGTTTTTCTTTCTTATTGGAGTCGCGCCGCCCTTCAGTGCGGCATTGCCGGGCTAAAGCCCGGCTCTACAACAGAACGACCGGATCAATTAAGAGTAGCACCGTCCTTCAGGGCGGCATTGCCGGGCTAAAGCCCGGCTCTACAACAGAACGACTTGGCTCTGAGTGGCTGACCATGACCCATCGCAGATGGCTGCGGATTATACCTGTCGCCTTCCTGATGTACACCATCGCCTTCATCGATCGAACCAACGTCTCCCTGGCGCTACCTTCCATGACCCGGGATTTGCACATGAGTCCCACGCAGGGGGGACTGGCTGCCGGCATCTTCTTCTGGGGTTATTTGGTGCTGCAGGTGCCCGGCGGATATCTGGCGCAACGGTGGAGCGCCAAGAAATTCATCAGCATTTTGCTGGTGGTTTGGGGACTCTGTTCCGCCGCCACCGGGTTTGTCCATTCGGGCAACCAGTTGCTGGCCATGCGTTTGCTGCTGGGCGTGGCGGAAGGGGGCGTTTGGCCGGCCACCCTGGTACTGCTTGCCAACTGGTTCCCGCGCGGTGAACGCGCCCGCGCCAATGCCTATTGGATGCTCTGCCTTCCCGTCGCCGTGGTGCTTTCCTCTCCTCTTTCCGGCTGGATCCTGGCGCGCTGGGATTGGCGCGTGCTCCTGGTGAGCGAAGGATTGTTCCCCATCCTATGGCTGGCCATCTGGCTGTGGCAAGTGAGTGATTATCCACACCAGGCGCCCTGGATTTCCGGCGAAGAGCGCGGCTACCTTGAGACCACTCTGAATGCCGAAGCCGCGGCCCTTGAAGCCTCAGAGCCTTCCGTTCAACGAGCCGGGAGCGGCACCCTTCGAGCCCTGGTCCATCCCCAGGTGCTGGTCCTGGTCCTGGTCTATTTTCTGGATACCACGGGAAATTACGGGCTCCTCTTCTGGCTGCCCACGGCGATTGAGAAGGCCGGGCGCGTCACGAGCTTTCATGCCGGGCTGTTGTTTGCCATCCCCTATCTCATCGCCATTGTGGGCATGGTGTTGCTGTCGAACCATTCGGATGCCCGCCTGGAACGTCGCGGCCACGTGGCGGTGGCGCTTGCCTGGGCTGGGATTTTTATGATGGCGGGGGTATTGGCCAGTTCCAAACCCGGCGTCCTTTCTTATTGTCTGGTGGCGCTGGTGGGCGCTGGTTCTTACAGTTTCCTCGGACCGTTCTGGACGATTCCCTCGGAAACGCTTCCCAAAAATGTGGCGGGCGCCGCCATGGGATTGATCAACTCGGTGGGCAACCTCGGAGGATTCTTCGGTCCGTTGCTGGTGGGTTACCTTAACGAACGGACCGGCAGCTTCAAGCTGGCTTTCGGGCTATTGGCAGCGGGCTGGCTGATTGACGCTTTCCTTTCCTTGAAATTCATATCTGTCCGCAAGCCCGTGCCAAATGCCGCCAAAGTAGCAGACGGGTAGCTGCGGCCTCCAATTTCTTGCCGCAGCCACCTTGGGAGTCCGTTTTGATTCCAGGACCGCGGTGCGTGGGCGCTTGTCGCGGGTCCCAAACTGCGCGTTGCTTTCTAATCTTTCGGCAATCCCCCCGTTTCAACCGTTATCCTCATGCCAGCCACGAGGAAGCGGCCCCCGGCGGGCTGCTTGGTTTGGTAAGATTTGGGGGCCGCTTGCAATTTTTTTGAAGTTGGCTCGTAAACCTGTCAGAGGAAAATCATGGAATTTATTCGGCTGATCTTCAAGAACACCCTGCGCAACCCGCGGCGCACGGTGCTTACCATTCTCAGTATCGGAGTGTCATTGTTCCTGGTCAGCACCCTGCAAGCCGTGCTCAACAGCTTGTATCGGGCGGGTCACAGTTCCAGTAACCCTCACTTGCGAGTGGTGGTGCATCGGGCGACCTCCATCACGCAATCACTGCCGGAAGCGGACCGCGCGCGGATCGCGGAAGTTCCGGGAGTGAAATACGTGATTGGAGTCACCTGGTTTGGCGGCCAGCAGGCAGCGCAGGGTTTGCGCATCTCAAAGTCTGCGGGTTTTGTTTGGAAACCGCGGGAAAAGCCGCAGACTTCCTGGAAAACGGAAGTCTGCGCTACCTGCTCGACGCCGGACAGGACGTGAAGGCGGAAGGCTTCTTTCGCCGAGCTATTCGCATATATCCCTTTCACGCCGATGCATGGGGCCACCTCGGAATAGTGCACGAGAGGCGTGGAGACTGGCTCCAAGCCGGTCATTGCTACTGGCGGGGTACACAGCTTGGGCGTATTTGCTGCCACGAGATCGAATTGAACAATCGGCGGATAGCCAAATTATGGCGGTCACCCGGAGAAGCAAAGACGCATTATTGGGGGGAGTATGACACTCGAGCCTATCTACGGGCTCTTTACAACTGGGCACAGTTGTTGTATCAGAGAAAAGAGTTCAAGTCTGCCCTGGCTTACGCGGAAGAATCGCTGCTTGTAAATCCAAACGACAACACAGGAGCCAGAGACCTCGCTTATTCTATTCTAAGACTGCTTGGGAATAAATCTGAGATGAGAAAGTTGGCACGGCAATACACAGGTGAATCACTACCTCACGGAGCTGATGAATTAGAGGTCATATGCTTCGGAAGTCGTATTGGCCACCCCCGCCAAAAGGGGAAACCGAATTGAGCTTGTTCTCCGAAGAGGACTCACCCTTTGAACCAACTGCGGACTCGTATGCGTGCGAAATCGCGCTACGCTTGCTCATCGTGATTGCACGTTGTCTGTGCCACTAGCCAGCACCTACCCGCTGACATCGTACTTGTGACCGGGAATGCCTTCAGGCGCTTTATCTTTTCTTACCAGCGTAGGCCGTATCCAGATCAGCTTATGCTCCGAGCGGCCTTGACCAATAGCCTGATTCCTCCAGTGCCCCCTCCTCCAATGGGCTGACAACTCACGGCCGCTCGGCATACTGGGTGTTTCGTGTTCCAACGAGTCTCCGCAAAAATGAATCAGCGTGTAGCCTTCGCGAATCGCCCGAATCCGGGCGCGTGCACGTTCCAAAGGTGTTGGGGCTTCCGTAACGCGGCGAGTCAACTCCGATCGAGGGTACCGGTCAGCTACTTCCCGGCTCGGTGACGAAAGGTAGCACAGACAATTGACCACCAGCTTTAGAGCTTGGCGAAAGACAGGGAGCCATTCTAGTCTCTCCCGAATCTTTTGCCCTTGCGCAGTCTCTCCAGCCGGGCGGCTTCGCAGGTCCACGCCAGCCTGGCGAGCCATTCGCTGAGCTTCGAGCGAAACTTGATGGGGAACCCAGTCCTCATTGAAGTCATCATCGGTTCCAACGGTATGTCTGAAAGTGGCGCCGACGGTCACATCGGGTGATGCGACCTCAAATGGGAAGTAGTAGTACCGGTCCTCCTTCAAGATGTAGTTCGACGAAGTCGCGTCCACTTCCCCGTGAGGCCGCGTTGTAAGGAGCACGTCCAGCTTCCTTACTTCAGAAAATGGAACTTCACCCAAATACGCTCCGTCCACCACGTGGTCAGGGTCTCCGAGTCCCCACTCGCTTTGGGGACCGAAGTAGAGATAGAAGCAGGGATACGGGAATTTTATCGAACCCCATTGGACATCCTCCACATCCGTCAGTTGAAGCAGCTCAACGAGGCTACCTGAAAAGTGAAAGATGTTCCTACCTAGGTTGGTGAACCTTGCGACGTGACAGAAAAGGGCAAACTCCTCGTCCATCCGCTTGGTGTTACTTGGTCGTTCACTGAGTGGTGTTTCCAATAGGTGGGGATTCCAAAAAGCCTCGACATACTTGGTGAAAAGCTGCCCCAAATCATCGATCGACAAAATCCCATCGCGGAGCTTCATATTTCGGTAACGATTGTAGAGAGTCTGAAAAAAGTCTCGTGAGGTAGCGAAGCGATTTGGGTGGTATCTGAGAAGCTCGATGGCTTGCATCTGGCGCCTCCGGCGGTGGCTGGCATGGGGTTCCTCGTCAATGCTGACGAGGCTTTGGCACTTCAGAGACGGCTACCCAATTCGGCAATACTCGCTCAATACGTGCGCGTTCCGCTGGCTGGCGCAGACGCTAAAAAGCAACCCTCTGCGCCAGGCAGCGTGCTAGGCTTTTCCCTTGTTGGGTGTCCACGGCCACGGACCTCGAGCCTGTAGCTCGGTGACTGCCTTCAAGAAAGCTCGGTGGCTATCTCTGTTACGCGGGAACCGCCGGGAAAAGTTCGAGAGCCACTCCTGCTCGTCC
>Ga0307374_10004163_pt1 | contig 24237 bp, 22 predicted proteins | sample OX3MG_FD_202532 | JGI IMG/M metagenome (GOLD analysis project Ga0307374, IMG submission 202532) | Soil microbial communities from Risofladan, Vaasa, Finland - OX-3 | ecosystem: Environmental > Terrestrial > Soil > Coastal area > Acid sulfate soil | place: Finland: Risofladan, Vaasa | collected... | reverse complement strand
TGAGGAGCTGCGTGCGCTCGCCCGCCGCGCGGGGCGCCTCGATCCGCGTGCCTGCGATCCCCGGCTCGTGTGCCACGTCATCGACACGGGCACCTGACGCGCGAGGTCGCGGCGGCATACCCCCTGCCGGTAGGTGCCCGGGGGAGGGGTGGGGCAGCGAGCCGGACCGCGACCGGGCGCCGCCCGGGCGTGCCCCGCAGCCACTCCCGACCGGCGAGATGCCGGCTCGGTGGCGACGACCCTCGCGGCTGCGCGGGCCACGGCCGAGGAACCTCGGCGTCCGCGCGGCCTCCGAGCTGATACCGGGGTAGGGTATGATTCGGCGGCGACGGGAGGAGAGCGTGATGGCCGAGACGATGACCTACAGCGTTCCGGGGATGACCTGCGAGCACTGCACGCACGCGGTGTCGAGCGAGCTCGGGGCCGTCGCGGGCGTGGCGGGCGTCGAGGTGGACCTCGGCACGAAGCTCGTCACGGTCACCGGCGACGGCCTCGACGATCAGGCGCTTCGCGCGGCGATCGAAGAGGCCGGCTACGAGGCCACGTGATGGCGACGGCGGCCGAGACCACGGCGGCCCGGACGGGCGCCCGCGAGCACGTCGAGCTCGCGATCACGGGGATGACGTGCGCCTCGTGTGCGGCGCGCATCGAGAAGCGCCTCAACAAGGTCGAGGGCGTGACGGCGACCGTCAACTTCGCGAGCGAGCACGCCACGGTCGACTTCGACCGCGGGCAGGTCGACCTCGGGGACCTCATCGGCGCGGTCGAGGCCGCCGGGTACGGGGCGGCGCTTCCCGAGGCGGTCACCGACGACGACCCGGCCCGCCCCTACCGCAGCCGGCTCCTACTGGCGGTCGTGCTGACCGTCCCCCTCGTGCTCCTCGCCTGGGTCGCGTCCTTGCGGCCACCGGGTTGGGAGTGGGTCTCGCTCGTCCTCGCCACGCCCGTCGTGTTCTACGCCGGCTGGCCGTTCCACCGCGCCGCCGCGACGAACGCCCGCCACGGGGCGGCGACGATGGACACCTTGATCTCGGTCGGCACCCTCGCCGCGTGGACGTGGTCCACGGTGGTGCTCGTGGCCGCGATCTCGACGAGCGTCTACTTCGACACCGCCGGGGCGATCACCGCGCTGATCCTGCTCGGCCGCTACCTGGAGGCCGGCGCGAAGCGTCGCTCGGGCGAGGCGATCCGCGCGCTCCTCGAGCTCGGGGCGAAGGAGGCCCGGGTGCTTCGCGACGGCGCCGAGGTCCTCGTCCCCGTCGGCGAGCTCGTCGCGGGCGACCGTTTCGTCGTCCGCCCCGGCGAGAAGGTCGCGACCGACGGCGTCGTGGAATCGGGCGCCTCGGCGATCGACCAGTCGATGCTCACGGGCGAGTCGGTGCCCGTCGAGGTCGGCCCGGGAGACGCGGTCGCCGGTGCGACCCTCAACTCCTCGGGACGCATCGTGGTCCGCGCCACCCGGGTCGGCGCGTCCACGGCGCTCTCGCAGATCGCCCGGCTCGTCGCCGACGCCCAGGCCGGCAAGGCGCCGGTCCAGCGCCTCGCCGACCGGGTCTCCGCCGTGTTCGTGCCCGTCGTGGTCGCCGTCTCCGTGCTCACGCTGCTCGGCTGGCTCGTCGTCGGCGGCGCGGCCACGACCACCGCGTTCACCGCCGCGGTCGCGGTGATCGTGATCGCCTGCCCGTGCGCGCTCGGGCTCGCCACGCCGACCGCCCTCATGGTCGGCACCGGGCGCGGCGCCCAGCTCGGCATCGTCATCAAGGGCCCCGAGGTCCTCGAGCAGACCCGCCAGGTCACGACCGTCGTCCTCGACAAGACCGGCACGCTCACCGAGGGCAGGATGGCCGTCTCCGCCGTGCTCCCGGCCAGCGGTGTCACCGAGGACGAGCTCCTGTCGCTCGCGGCCGGCGCCGAGGACGCGAGCGAGCACCCGATCGCCCGGGCCATCGCCGCCCACGGCCGTGAGCGCCTCGGCGCGCTGCCGGAGGCCGAGTCGTTCTCGGCCCGCGCCGGCCTCGGGGTCGAGGCAGTCGTCGACGGCCACGCGGTCGTCGTCGGCCGCCCGGACCTGCTCGCCGACTGGGGCGTGCGGCTCCCCGCGGGGCTCACCGCCGAGGTGGCCCGCCTCGAGGCCGCCGGCTCGACCGTGGTCGGCGTCGCCGCCGACGGCGAGGTGAAGGGGCTCGTCGCGGTCGCGGACCGGATCAAGGCGACGAGCCGCCAGGCCGTCGCCGAGCTGCGTGCGCTCGGGCTCACACCGGTGCTCTTGACCGGGGACAACGAGGCGACCGCCCGCGCCGTGGCCGCCGAGGTCGGCATCGACCGGGTCCTCGCGGGCGTCCTGCCCGCGGACAAGGTCGCCGAGGTGGCCCGGCTGCAGGCGGCCGGCGAGGTGGTCGCGATGGTCGGCGACGGCGTGAACGACGCCCCCGCCCTCGCTCGCGCGGACCTCGGCATGTCCATCGGGACCGGCACGGACGTCGCGATCGAGGCCTCCGACATCACCCTCGTCGCCGGCGATCTCCGGGCGGCCGCGGACGCGATCCGCCTCTCGCGCCGCACGCTGTCGACGATCAAGGGCAACCTGTTCTGGGCGTTCGGCTACAACGTCGCCGCCGTCCCGCTCGCGGTCGCGGGGCTCGTCAACCCGATCGTCGCCGCCGCCGCGATGGCGTTCTCGAGCGTGTTCGTCGTCACGAACTCGCTTCGCCTGCGCCGCTTCCGCCCGACCGAGGAGCGCCGATGACCGACTCCGCTCCAGGCGCGGCGCATCCGGCGGCCATCGCGACAGCGAGGCCCTACGGCTACGTCGCCAACGACGACAAGGACGCGCTGATCAAACGCATGCGCCGCATCGAGGGCCAGGCCCGGGGCATCGAGAAGATGATCACCGACGACCGCTACTGCATCGACATCCTGACCCAGATCGCCGCGGCGACCACGGCGCTCGAGACGGTGGCCGGCATCCTCCTCGACGACCACGTCAACCACTGCGTGCGCCACGCGCTCGCCTCCGGCGACGAGGCCGCCGCCGCCGAGAAGACCAAGGAGCTGCTCGAGGCCGTCCACCGGTTCATCCGGACCCGGTGACCGGAAGGGCGCGTCCGGGCGCCCGGCGGACCTCGGGACCTCAGAGCCCGCGCTGGACCATGTCGAGCGCCCTCGCGACGGAATGCTCGCGCGCCTCGGGGGCGAGCAGGCGGAGCGGGCCGTCGACGAACAGCGACGCGAGCCCGTGGACCGTCGCCCAGGCGGCGTCCTCGGCCGCGGGACGGCGCTGCGGTGGGATCGCACCGGCCTCGACGAGCTCGTCGAGGCGGGCGCTGAGGATCGTGTAGGGGTCGGGTCGGCCGGCTTCACCGTCGGGGGACGCAGGCGGCGACGCGCGGTGCGCGACCGTGGTGAACGCGGTGCGGAACCATCCCGGCTCCGCGACCGCGAAGTCGACGTACGCCCGACCGATCGCCTCGAGCCGCGGCCCGCGTCGCCCCGACCGGATCGGCGACCGTGACGCCCGCCAGCCGCTCCTCCATCAGCTCACCGAGCGCGCCGGGACACCGCTGCGCGGTCGTCGCGAGCAGGTCGTCGTGGTCGGCGAAGTGCCGGTACGCCGCGCTGTGCGACACGCCGGCCTCGCGGGACACCGCGCGCAGCACGATGGCGTCCGGGCCGCCTTCCCGTGCGAGCCGCCGCGGCATGCGCGGCCGGGATGCTCGGCGCGACGGCCCTGCCCGGCCGGTCGCGCGAGTCCGGCGTGGTCGGGGCCGCGCAGCTCGCGGTGCTCGAGGGCGCGGCGTGAGTGCGACGGCCCGGCGGCGCGGCGCCGCCCGTCACGCCGGCCGACGTCGCCGGTCACCGGCCGACTGGTCACCGGCACCGCCTCGGCGCGCCCGAGTGCCGGCTCGGCGGGCGCCGGGTCAGGTACCCGGTCGGGCCAGCGTGAGCTGGAAGTCGCCGGCGTGGTCGCGCCAGACGGCCCGGGTCGCGAGGCCGGCGGCGGCGAGCTCGGCGGCCACCTGGCTCGGGGTGAACTTCGCGGAGATCTCGGTCAGGATCTCCTCACCCGCCCGGAAGTCCACGACGAGGTCGAGGTCCGCGACGACGACCGTGTGGGCCCGCGCGGCGCGCAGGCGCATCTCGATCCACCGCTCCTCGGGGTCCCAGCGCACGCGATGCTCGAACGTGGCGGGATCGAATCCGGCGTGCAGCTCGCGGTTCACGACGGCGAGCACGTTGCGGTTGAACGCTGCGGTGACCCCGGCCGCGTCGTCGTACGCGGCGAGGAGCCGCCCGACGTCCTTCACGAGGTCGGTCCCGAGGAGCAGGTGCGCGTCGCGGCCCATCTGTCGCCGGACGCGGTCGAGGAACCGTCGCCGAGCCGTGGGGAGCAGATTGCCGATCGTGCCACCGAGGAACGCCCACAGCTGGCGCCCGCCCGCCGGGATGCTCCCGAGATGGTGGCGGAAGTCGCCGACGACCGCGTGCACGTCGACGTCGTACCGGCGGCCGAGCGTCTCGGCCGCGTCGGCGAGGACCTCGTGGCTGATGTCGAACAGGACGATCCGCTCGAGATTGCCGGCTGCCGCCATCGCGTCGAGGAGCAGCCGCGTCTTGTCGGAGGTGCCGGACCCGATCTCGACGAGCGTGTCGGCGCGCGTCGCGGTCGCGACGTCCGCGGCCCTGCTCGCGAGGATCGAGCGCTCGGCGCGGGTGGGGTAGTACTCGGCCAGCCGGGTGATCTCGTCGAACAGCCGGCTCCCAGCGTCGTCGTAGAACCACGCGGGCGGGATGTGCTTTTCCGGGCCGCCGAGACCGGCCCGGACGTCGTCGCACAGCGCCCGCCGCCGCTCCTCCGCGCCGACGAGGACGTCGAGGCTCAGCTGGCGTCGCAACTCCCGACCTCCTCGAGGTCGCGGGCGAGATGCACGCCGGTGAAGGGCCAGCGGGCGCCGGGCGGGAAGAAGTTGCGGTAGGTCGGCCGCACGTGCCCGACCGGCGTGGCGCACGACCCGCCCCGCAGCACGTGCTGGTTGACCATGAACTTGCCGTTGTACTCGCCGACTCCGCCCGGCCACGGGCGGAAGCCGGGGTAGGGCAGGTAGGCGGACGCCGTCCACGCCCACACGTCGCCGTAGAAGGTGTCGGCCGTCTGCGGCCGGGGATGGGGGTGGGAAGGGTCGAGGAAGTTCCCCGTCACGGGTCGGTCCGCGGCGACGGCCTCCCACTCGGTCTCGGTGGGCAGCCTCGCGCCGGCCCAGCGGGCGTAGGCGTCGGCCTCGTAGTAGCTCACGTGGCAGACCGGCTCGTCGGAGTCGAGCCGCCTGCGGCCCGCGAGCGTGAAGACGCTCCAGCTCCCGTCCTCCTCGCGCCAGTACAGCGGAGCCGTCCACCGCTGCTCGTTCACCGCCGCCCAGCCGTCGGACAGCCACAGCTCGGGGCGCCGGTACCCGCCGTCGTCGACGAACGCGAGCCATTCGCCGCAGGTGACCGCCCGACCGGCGATGTCGAACGGCGCGAGCTGGACGGCGTGGCGCGGCGTCTCGTTGTCGAACGCGAAGCCCGCGCCGCCGTGCCCGACGGCGGCCTCGCCGCCTTCGTGGCGGACCCAGCTTGTGACGCGGTCCCGCGGCGACTCGGGCGCGGCCGGCGCGGCGCTCGTGTAGACGGGGTCGAGCGGGTTGGTCGACAGCACGTGCTTGATGTCCATCACGAGCAGCTCCTGGTGCTGCTGCTCGTGATGGAGCCCGAGCTCGGTGAGGAACGTCGCGTCCGCGCCGACCGGCGTGTCGAGCAGCCGCCGCATGTGCTCGTCGACGTGCCGGCGGTAGGCGGTGACCTCGGCGACGCCGGGGCGGGAGACGAGGCCGCGTGCGGGCCGCGGGTAGCGGGCGCCGACGGCCTCGTAGTAGGAGTTGAACAGGTAGCCGAAGCCCGGGTGGTACTCGGCGTAGCCGGGCAGGAACGCCTTGAGCAGAAACGTCTCGAAGAACCAGCTGACGTGCGCCCGGTGCCACTTGGTCGGGCTGACGTCCGGCATCGACTGGACCGTCTGGTCCTCCGCCGACAGCGGCGCCGCCAGGCGCTCGGTGAGCCCGCGGACCGCGACGTAGCGCGCGGCGAGCCGCTCCGGCTCGGGGCCTCCGGACGGAACGCCGTCCGCGCCGGGGCCCGCCTGCTCGTCGGTGCTGATCGTGGTCAATGCCGTGACCTCCGTGGCTCTCGGGAGCGCGCCGCGCTCGTCGCGCGATACCCGGCTCCGCCGGTTTCGATTCCTGCCGGCACCGCTCAGAGCCCGAACGCCTCGAGGAGCCGAAGCCAGACCTCGCTCAACGTCGGGTACGAGGGCACCGCGTGCCATAGACGATCGATCGGCACCTCGCCGACGATCGCAATCGTCGCGCCGTGGAGCAGCTCGCCGGCGTCGGGCCCGACGAACGTCGCACCCACGACCACCCGGCGGTCCTCGTCGACGACGAGGCGGGCGTGGCCCCGGTAGTCGTCGGCGTGGAGGGCGGCACCCGCGACCCGGCCGAGGGCGTAGTCGACCGCACGGACCCGCAGGCCGGCCGCGGCCGCCTGCGCCTCCCCGAAGCCGACGGCGGCGACCTCGGGATCCGTGAACACGACCTGGGGGACCGCGCGGTGATCGGCGGTCGCGCTGTGCCGGCTCCACGGCCGGTCGTCCAGCTCACCCGCAGCGCGGGCGACGATCGCGTCGCCGCACACCCTCGCCTGGTACTTCCCCTGATGTGTGAGCAGCGCCCGGTGGTTCACGTCACCGGCCGCGTAGAGCCACGCGCCCTCGACGCCGCGCACGGCCATGGAGTCGTCCACGTCCAGCCAGCTGCCCGGAGCGAGGCCGACGGTGTCGAGGCCGAGGTCGTCCGTGCGCGGACGCCGACCGGCCGCCACCAGGAGCTCGTCGCCGGCGGCGACCCCGCTGTCGCCGAGGTGCACACGCACCGTCGCGTCGCCGAGGCGCTCGGCCGCGGTGACCGTGACCCCGGTCCGCACCTCGACGCCCGTCGCCCGCATGGAGTCCGCGACCAGCTCGCCGGCGACCGGCTCGTAGGCGGGCAGCAGCCGGTCGGCCATCTCGAGCAGGACCACGCGAGTGCCGAGGCTCGCCCACGCCTGGGCGAGCTCGCAGCCCGCCACCCCACCTCCGAGGACGACGAGGCGCCCGGGCGGCCGAGCGGCGCTCGTGGCCTCCTTCGTGGTCCACGGCCGGGAGTCGCTCAGCCCGGGGATCGGCGGCACGGCGGGAGCCGAGCCGGTCGCGACCACGACCGCGTGCCGGGCGTGGAGCACGACCGTGCCCGACGCGGTCCCGACTTCGACGCGGCGCGCTCCCGCGAGGCGCCCCTCGCCACGCACGAGCGCGATCCCGGCCCCGTCGAGCCAGCCGACCTGACCCGCGTCGTCCCAGTCGCTCGCGAAGCGGTTCCTCCGCTCCAGGACCGCCGCGGCGTCGAGGTCACCCGTCGCGGCCTCGCGGCTGCCCGCCACCCGGCGAGCGGCGCCGAGCGCGTGGCCCGGGCGGAGCAACGCCTTGGACGGCATGCACGCCCAGTACGAGCAGTCACCGCCGACGAGCGCGGACTCGACCACCACGGCCGTCAACCCGCCCTTCGCCGCCCGGTCGGCGACGTTCTCGCCGGTCGACCCGGCGCCGACCACGACGACGTCGTACGTCCGCTCCTCGGTCATCGGTGCTCCTTCCGCCGGGCGCGCCGCGGACGCGGCGGCGCGCGGCCGTCCAGGTGTTCGGTGAGCCCGCCGCCGGTCGGCGCCCGTCGAGCCGTCGGCGGGCCCGGCTCAGCGGCCGCGCAGGCGGCCGAGCAGCGCGGGGCGGCGGGCTGCAGGCGTGCCCGCGGGTTCGCCCGCGGACTCGGGGCGGGCCCGCTCTACCGTGACGCCGCGCCAGAACGCGATCCGACCGGCGATCTCGCGAGCGGCCGGGCTCGGCTCCGGGTAGTACCAAGCCGCGTCGTGGTTCTCCTCGCCGGCCACGACCACGCTGTAGTAGCTCGCCGTGCCCTTCCACGGGCATCGGGACTCGGTCGTGCTCTCGCGGAGGTACCTCCGGTCGACGGCCTCGGGAGGGAAGTAGTGGTTGCCCTCCACGACCACCGTGTCGTCGCTCTCGGCGATGACCTCGCCGTTCCACATCGCTCGTACCATGGGTCCGGTAACCCCGTCCGGCCGCCGAGCATTCCGGGATCGCCCGGACGTCTCGCTGCTGTCGTCGCCGCGGCGGTCGAGCACCGCCCCGACGAGTCCGGCCGCAGCGGCCATGAGCCCACCCGCGCGCCGCAGCGCTCGCGCATCGTCGACCCGGCCCGGATGCACCGATGTCGGGTGGGTGTCGGGCGTGGCGCACCGCCAGGCACCCGATCGTCGCGAGCGGAACGTCCCGACCGCTCGCGTACCCGGTGCTAGCTCGAGGTGCCCGGCACGATCGCCGCCTTCAGGCAGGACCGATCGGAGCGCACCGCATCGAGCGCCGCGCCGAACTCCTCGAGACCGAATGTGTGCGTGACGATCCCGTCGGTCCGGATGCGGCCCGAGCGCAGCTCGGCGAGCGCCCGATCGAAGCAGTGGGTCTGGGCGAACGATCCCTTCACGGTGAGCTCGCGGCGGAAGATCTCGTAGGGGCTGAACGCGGTCCGGTCGGACTCGCCGGCCATGCCGTAGACGAGCACGGTCCCGCCGTCGCGCACGAGCGACGGGCAGCGCTCGATCAGCTCCGGTGCGCCGGTGGCGTCGACGGCGACGTCGAAGCCGTCCGGCGCGACGGCACGCACGAGCTCGACGCTCTCGGCCGGCGCCGACCGGTCGACGAGCACGGTGCGGTCGACGCCGAACGAGCGTGCGAGCTCCAGCTTGAAGGCCGTGGGCCCCGCGACCGTGACTCGGGCCGCCCCGCCGTGGAGCAGCGCCTGCGCGAGCAGCAGGCCCGTCGGGCCCGCGCCGAAGACGACCACGTCGGCCCCGGGGCGCAGGTCGAGGACGTCCATCCCGTGCACGACGCAGGCGAGCGGCTCGGTCACGACCACGGTCATGAGGTCGAGGTCCTCGGCGTCGAAGCACTTCTCGGCCCTGACGACGACGAGCTCGGCGAACCCGCCGGCGGCGTTCACCCCGAGGGAGCGGAAGTTGCGGCAGAACAGCGGCTGGTCTCGCCGGCAGTAGCTGCAGTGCCCGCAAAGGACCGTGTTGTCGGCCGCGACGCGCTGCCCCAAGTCGAGCCCGGCGACCCCGTCGCCCAGTTCCTCCACCCTCCCGACGATCTCGTGACCCGGTGTGAGCGGGTACGCGGAGAAGAAGCCGCCGTCGTGGATGTGCAGGTCCGTGCCGCACATCCCGGCGATCTCGACGCGCAGCAGCACCTCGCCGGGCGCGGGGCGGGGCGTCGGGACCGTCGTCACGGCGAAGTGGCCCGCCGACTCGTAGACGACCGCCCGCACGCGCCCATCCTTTCACGCCTCGCCCGAGGCGCGAGCACGCAGTCGAGTCATCGACCGAACCGCTCCACCGGGCCCCAGACAGCGCGCCGGTGTCGAGCTCCGGGATCGCATCGGATCGCATCGGCAGCGAACGGAGCAGCTTCCGCACCCGCGAACGGCACAGCGGCCACCCGCGGCACCGTGCGCTCCCCGGCGAGCGCGATGGCTACGTTGGGCACGTGGAGATCCGCGAGGCGCGGCGATCGGACGCCGGCGACGTCGCCGCGGTCCACGTGCGCTCGTGGCAGCAGGGCTATCGCGGCCTGCTCCCCGACGACTATCTCGCGGCGCTCCGTCCCGAGGAGCGCGCGCGGCGCTACTCGTTCGAAGACGCCGATCCCGCTCGGCCGGCGACCCTCGTCGCGGTCGACGGCGGCGCGATCGTCGGCTTCGCGACCACGGGAACGTGCCGCGACCGCGAGGCGGGGCCGGCCGGCGAGGTCATGGCCCTGTACGTCGACCCGCCGTCGTGGGGCGCGGGCGTCGGGCGCGCGCTCGTCGCGGCCGCTCGAGCACGACTGGCCGACCAAGGGTTCGCCCGAGCGGTGCTGTGGGTGCTCGAGGGCAACGAGCGGGCGGAGCGCTTCTACCGGATCGACGGATGGAGCCACGACGGCACGCGGCGGCGCGACGAGGTCTGGGGCGCGGCCGTCGACGAGCTGAGGTACGCGCGGGCACTGGGTTGATCGCGGTCGTCGCGGTCGTCGCGGTCGTCGCGGTCCGCCCGAGACTCGTCGCGCCCGCGGGCCGCGTGACCCGCCGGTCGGTGCTACGGGGCCGTGACGACGCTCGATCCGTCCACGACGACCTCGTGGCCGAGCGGCGCCGCACGGCCACGCCGCGCCACGCGCCGGAAGGCGGCGCGGGCGAGCGCCTCGGTCGGGCTGACCCAGACCGCCCCGCCGGCGACGCGGTAGGAAGTGTTCCCGAGCCGGAACTTGTAGAGGTGCTGACCGTAACCGAGGTCGAGACGCCCGAGCCCGTGCGCCGCGACGTGCTCGGCGACGGCGAGCAGGACGAGCGTCCCGGGCGCGTACCGCGCGAAGGCGGGATCGTAGCCGCCGAGCCACCCGGAGACGCCGCTCGGTCCCTGCAGCTTGAGGTCGACCGCGACCGTGCGCCCGCCGGCGCTGAGCACGCTGAGCACCCCGCTGCAGTCGGCGCCCTCGGCGAACGCGAGCCGCTCGACGATGCGGTGCGCCGACGAGTCGCGGAACAGCTCCCGCGTCCCGGTGTACTTGCCGGACTTCCACCGGATCAGGTTGTCGAACTCCGCTCGGCTCGTGCTGCGCCACTCGAACGACACGGGCCCGTCGTCGTGCTCGAGGTTGCGCCTGGTCCGTCCGGACTCGCGGCGGAGCGAGCGGGGGCGGCTCGCGAGGTAGCGGTCGTAGCCGTCGGAGAGATCCGCGACCGGGCAGTCGACCGTCGAGCCCTTGTACTGGTGGGGTGCGAGCTCCGCGATCGCGGCGAGCGCGTGGTCGAAGCGCCAGCCGCGCAGGCCCGCCGACCGGACGACTTCTCGCGCGTCGAAGGGCGCGCCGGAGCCGACGAATCCCTGGAGGTCGTTCATCGGCCACCCGATCGGCCACCCGATCCGCGTCGGCGTGCGCTCGTACGCGAGGAACGCCTCGATCCGGCCGTCGATCTCGACGATCGCGACTCGGGCGCTCGAGCGCTCCTCGCCGACCGCGCGCGCGAAGTCGAGCGAGAGGAACGGGCTCTGCATCTCGGCGGATCGTCGCTGGAACGCGGCCCACAACTGCGCGTCGCTCGTGCCGAGGTCACGGGGCCGGACCACCGTTACCCGCGTTGTCACGGCACGAACCTGGTCGAGCGGCGCCAGCCCTCGGGCGGACGCCGACCGCTCCCGTTGCGTCGCTCACGCGCGTCGATGTCGGGCTCGCCTCCTCGATCGTCCGTCACGCAGCCTAGCGATGCGCGCGCCGCGTTCCGGGCGCGGCGCGTGCCGAGGGCTCAGCGGTCGCCGTGCGGCGAAGCGAGGGCGAGCGCCGCGAGGTCGCGCGCGAGGGCGACGCCGCCGAAGCGGCCGCGGGAGCGCGCGCCGAAGTCGCCGTGCGCGACCGCGGCGGCGAGCCGGCACGCCGCGGCCGAGCGCCCGCTCGCGCGGTGCACGCGCGCCCGCCGCTCGAAGCGCTGCTCGAGCGCCACGAAGTACGCGACCGCGCGCTCGTCGCCGGGCGAGTAACCGGCAACGAATCGGCCGTAGCGCTGCGCGAGGCTCGCCTGGTACGAGAACGCGGACGGCTCGACGGCGAGCGCGCGCCGGACCCGCTCGCGTGGCGTGTGGACGGCGGGCGCGCCGTCCACGTTGCACGCATGCTGTCGATAGCGTGCGAGGACGTCGCTGACCTCGAGGCGGCGGATCGTCGCGAACGCGCACAGCGACAGCACCTCGTCGTGCGCGAGCCGGCCGTCGACGAACGCCGGGTCCGCCGGCCGGTCGGCCCACGGAACCGAGCGGATCAGATCGGCGGTGACGACCGTCGCGAAACCGGGCGAGAAGGTCCACGGGTCGCCGACGAGCGGCTCGACGACGCGGGTGGACCTGAACCGCGGGTGGTGGCGGCCCGTCGGGGTGAGCGTCGCGTCCACGACCTCCGCCGCGTGGGTGAGGAACGCGACGCCGTGCTCGGCCATGAGCCGCTCGCACTGCTCCAGCTTGCGCGGGTGCCAGACGTCGTCCTCGTCGCACCACGCGACGACGTCCGCGTCCGCGTGCCCGGCGGCGGACCAGAAGTTCTCGGCGAACCCGCGCCGGGGACCGTCGAGGACGACGACCTCGAACGGCGCGCGGCGGGCGAACGCGCGGGCGATCTCGACCGTCGGGTCGCTCGACCCGTCGTCGGACACGACGAGGCGCTCCGGGAGCCGGGTCTGCGCGGCGATGCTCTCGAGCTGCTCGCCGATCCACCGGCTGCCGTTGTAGGTCGCCATCACGACTGCGAGCGAGGCCATCGCCTACCCGGCGTCGATCGCCCGGCGCAGCTCGCTGCGGCCGCCGTCCCGGGTCGCCGATCGCCGCGTTCCGCCCACCGGGGCGAAGTGTACGTATCGCGCTCGAGAGACGTCGGCGCCCCGGCCGTCGTCGCCGCCGAAGGGACTTCCGCCACTGGCGCCGTGGCCGTCCGGGGCACACGATGTGGCGCGGAGCGGCCCGTGCCGGCGTCGGCCGGGTCCGGGCCGCGTGCCGGCGGCGCCGCCGCACGCAGGCTGCCACGACGAGGAGGGTGAGATGCGCACGGCGCTCGTGATCGTGGACATGCTGAACGACTTCGTCGACGGGAGCCTCGCGAATCCCGCGGCGGCGGCGATCGTCCAGCCCATCGCGGCGCTCGCCGCGAAGGCCCGGTCGAGCCGCGAGTGGATCGTCGCCTACGCCAACGATGCCCACCGTCCCGACGACGTCGAGCTGCGCGTCTTCCCGCCCCACGCGATGGCCGGCTCGGTGGGCGCGCAGGTCGTCGACGAGTTGCGGCCCGCACCCGGGGACCTCGTCGTGCCGAAGCGCTACTACTCGGCGTTCACCGAGACCGAGCTCGCGACGCTGCTGGCGGCGCACGACGTCGGAAGGGTCGTCCTCGTCGGCCAGCACACGGACTGCTGCGTCCGGCACACGGCCTACGACGCGTTCCGGCTCGGGCTCGAGATCGCCGTCTGCCCCGACGCGACGACCGTGTTCGGCCCAGGTGCGCACGAGCCGCTCGCGGAGCGCCAGCAGCGCGCGCTCGCCTACCTCACCGCGTACTACGGGGCGCGCCTCGGGCGGTCGTGCGAGATCGGGTAACGGGGCGAATCGCGGGCCTGATGGTCAGGGCTTGTTGCCCAACCCGTGCGAGCGCAGCACGTCGAGCCGCCGGTGGAACTCCTCCTCGTCGATGTCGCCGTTCGCGAACCGGCGCGCGAGCGCGCGCTCCGGGTCGTCGTCGACCGCGCGCGGGTGCTCGTGCGCCTTCGACCCGGCGGAGCGGAACAGCGTGACGAGGAAGTAGATAACGACCGCCCAGAACCCGACCGTGAGGACGAACCCGATGAACCAGCCCCACCAGTGGATGCCACCGCTCCAGTACCACATCATCGCGAGTGCCTCCTCGTCTCGTCGAGCGCAGCCGCAGGTGCGACCGTCTGCACCAACTCGCAGCCTAGGAACCGGCGTCCGACCTCCCACAGGGTCGAACGTCACGATCGCCGCGACCGCGTCCGTGACCTTCGGCCCTACCTCTCGCGCTCCGTGCCGACGATGCTGCGGGCTGCGGGCCCACGGTCGGCACCCCGTGGCCGATCGCGTCGAGATGGGAGGACCGGATGCACGTCGTGCTCGTCGTCATGTCCGTCGCGGCGCCCGGCGCGCTCGCGGTCGCCGCCGCGGTCCGCCCGATCGCGGCTCGACGCGTGCGCGCCGTCGTGCCCGTTCGGGTGACCCGCCGCTGAGCGACAGCCGCGGCGAGATGCTGCATCCGATCACGGGCGGGCCGAGATGGTGGCGGCGATGAGCCGGGCGTCCGAAGCGGCCATCACGACCGAGGGCCTGACCAAGCGGTACGGTGACGTCGCGGCGCTCGTCGACCTCGACCTCTCGGTGGCGCCGGGCGAGGTCGTCGGCTACCTGGGCCCGAACGGCGCGGGCAAGACCACGACGATCCGCCTGCTTCTCGGCCTGCACCGGCCTTCGGCGGGGCGTGCGTCGATCTTCGGCGTCGACGCGTGGGAGCACCCGGTCGAGGCGCATCGTCACGTCGTGTACGTCGCGGGCGAGCCGTTCCTCTGGCCGTCGCTCACGAGCGAAGAGACGTTCCACTTCCTCGCGCAGCTGCGCGGCGGGACCGACGTCGCGTACCGCGACGAGCTCGCGGAGCGATTCGAGCTCGACGTGCGCAAGAAGATCCGAGCGCTCTCGAAGGGCAACCGGCAGAAGGTACAGCTCGTCGCCGCGCTCTCGACGCGTGCCGAGCTGCTGATACTCGACGAGCCGACATCGGGGCTCGACCCGCTCATGGGGCTCGTCTTTCGCGACTGCATCAGAGAGGCGAAGGCTCGTGGACAGGCCGTGTTCTTGTCGTCGCACATCTTGAGCGAGGTCGAGGAGCTGTGCGACCGCGTCGGGATCTTGCGACGGGGCCGGCTGATCGACCAGGGCACGCTCGCCGAGCTGCGTCATCTGAGCTCCCAGACGATCGAGGTCGCGTTCTCCGGTCCGGTGCCCGAGCTGCCGCCGCTCGCCGGGGTCGTGGTGGAGCGCGACGGCGCGGGAACGCTCCGGATCGAGGCCGCCGCGGGGAGCGTCGGCGCGGTCGTCGACGCGCTCGCGGGGCATGCGGTCACCTCGCTCACGACGCACGAGGCGTCGCTCGAGGAGATCTTCCTGCACCACTACGGGGCGAAGGCGGATGGCGACCGTTGAGATCTGGCGCGCCGCCCGCCGCTGTGGCGCGACCGGGCGGCGCGCCCGACCCGCGCTCGTGCTCGCGCGTCGTGGCTTCGCCGACGCCCGCGTGCGCACGCTCGGGTTCGCGTACGTGTTCGCGCTGTACTCCTTCCTCCAGCCCTACGGATACCGGACGGCGTACCCGGACGCGATCGGTCGCGCGGCGTTCGCAACGAGCTTCGGCGCCAACAAGGGCCTCCGGATCTTCTACGGCGAGCCGTACGACCTGTCGAGCGTCGGCGGGTACACGGCGTGGCGGGTCGGAGGCACGCTCGCGATCGCGGCAGCGGTCTTCGGCGTGCTCGCCGCGGTGCGGGCACTTCGCGCCGAGGAGGACGCCGGGCGGATGGAGATCGTGCTCGCCGCGCCGCTGAGCCGACGTGCCACGTACCTCGGTGCGGTGACGTCGATCGCGTGGCAGTCGCTCGTGCTCTTCGTCGCGGAGCTCGTCGGCCTCCTCGCCGGCGGTCTCCCCGCTGCGGGATCGGTCCTGCTCGCGCTGGCCACGGTCTCGGTCGTCCCGGTGTTCGCGGGTCTCGCAGCGGTGGCCGGGGAGATCCTCCCGACGCGCCGCCTCGCGCTCGAGTACGGGGGCGCCGCCGTAGCGGTCTTCCTCGTGCTGCGAGTGGTGGCGGACACGATCGACGCTGCCGGCTGGCTGCGCTGGACGAGCCCGCTCGGCTGGGCTGAGGAGCTGCGGCCCTTCACGGGCAGCCGGCCCGCCGTGCTCCTGCTCGCCGTCGCGGCGACCGGGGCGCTGTCGCTCGTCCCGGTCGCGATCGGGCGCACTCGCGACCTCGGGACGGGACTTGTCGCGGCCCACGACGACGCCGACGGGAACCGCAGGCTCCTATCCTCTCCGCTCGCGTACGCCCTTCGCACCGAACGGGGCGCGATCGCCGTGTGGTCGGGCGGCGTGGCGGCCTTCGGCTTCGTGCTCGGGGTGGTCTCCGAGAGCGTCTCGAGCGCGGGCATCCCGAAGAACGTGGAGCGCGAGCTCGCCAGGCTCGGGTCGGGCTCGATCCTCACGCCGGTCGGGTACATCTCGTTCGTGTTCTACTTCTTCGTCCTCGTCGTCAGCCTCTTCACCTGCGCGCAGATCGTCGCCACGCGGCGAGTGGAGGCGGACCAGCAGCTCGAGACAGTGCTCGCCGAGCCGATCGGGCGGGTCCGATGGCTCGGCGGTCGCGTGGCGGTCGCCGCCGGAGGATCGATCGCGGTCGCGGTGGCCTCGGGCGTGTCCACGTGGCTCGGGGCCGCCGCGGTCGGGGTGCGGATGCCCTTCGGACGGCTCGTCGAGGCGGGCGCGAACTGCCTTCCGACCGCGCTGTTGTTCCTCGGCGCGTCGGTGCTCGCGTACGGCGTGCTGCCACGTGCGAGCGCGGCGATCTCCTACGGCGTGGTCACCGTCACGTTCCTCTGGCAGGCGGTCGGCTCGCTTCTCGGGGTCCCGCGGTGGGCGGTCGACCTCACGCCGTTCGCCTGGATCGGCCTCGTGCCGGCCGAGGCGTTCAAGGCGACCGCCGCCGCCACGATGGTCGCGCTCGGCGCCGGTGCGGCGGTCGTCGGGATCGCCGCGTTCCGGCGACGGGACGTGCTCGGCGCCTAGGTGCCGGCGTCGCCCGGCGTGTCGACACGGGCCCGGGGCGCCGTCGCAGGACCTACGCGCCGACGTAGGCCGCGAGGTGCTCGCCGGTGAGGGTCGAGCGCGCGGCGACCAGATCCGCGGGTGTGCCGGCGAAGACCACGCGGCCGCCGTCGTGGCCCGCGCCGGGGCCGAGGTCGATGATCCAGTCGGCATGCGCCATGACCGCCTGGTGGTGCTCGACCACGATGACCGACTTGCCGGAGTCGACGAGCCGGTCGAGCAGTCCGAGCAGCTGCTCGACGTCCGCGAGGTGCAGTCCCGTGGTCGGCTCGTCGAGCACGTAGACGCCGCCCTTCTCGGCCATGTGGACCGCGAGCTTGATCCGTTGCCGCTCGCCGCCGGAGAGCGTCGTGAACGGCTGGCCGAGCGTCAGGTACCCGAGGCCGACGTCGGCGAGGCGCTCGAGGATCGCGAGCGCGGCGGGCGTGCGCGCCTCGCCGGACGAGAAGAGCTCTCGGGCGTCGTCGACCGACATCGCGAGCACCTCGCTTATGTCGCGACCGGCGAGCCGGTAGCCGAGCACCGACGCGTCGAACCGCCTGCCCTCGCACTCCTCGCAGACGATGGCGACTCCCGCCATCATCGCGAGGTCGCTGTAGACGACGCCGGCGCCGTTGCAGCCGGGGCACGCGCCCTCGGAGTTGGCGCTGAACAGGGCGGGCTTTACGCCGTTGGCCTTGGCGAACGCGTTGCGGATCGGGTCGAGCAGCCCGCTGTACGTCGCCGGGTTGCTGCGCCGCGACCCGCGGACGACACCCTGGTCGATCGACACGACACCCGCGCCGGACGGCATCGAGTCGTGCACGAGCGAGCTCTTCCCGGAGCCCGCGACGCCGGTGACGACCACGAGCACCCCGAGCGGGACGTCGACGTCGACGTCGCGCAGGTTGTGCGCGGTCGCCCCGCGGATCGCGAGCGCACCGGTCGGGGCCCGCACCGCCGCCTTGAGCGTGGCGCGGTCGTCGAGATGGCGGCCGGTGAGGGTGCCGCTCCGCCGCAGCCCCTCGACGGTTCCCTCGAAGCAGACCGAGCCACCCGCCGCACCGGCGCCGGGACCGAGGTCGACGACGTGGTCCGCGACCGCGATCGTCTCCGGCTCGTGCTCCACGACGAGCACCGTGTTGCCCTTGTCCCGCAGGCGGAGCAGCAGGTCGTTCATCCGCCGGACGTCGTGGGGGTGCAGGCCCGCCGTCGGCTCGTCGAAGACGTAGGTGACATCGGTGAGCGCGGAGCCGAGATGGCGGACCATCTTCACGCGCTGCGCCTCGCCACCCGAGAGCGTGCCCGAGGGCCGGTCGAGCGAGAGGTAGCCCAGCCCGATCTCGGCGAACGAGTCGAGCGTCTGCTGCAGCGCCGAGAGCAACGGCGCCGCGGACGGCGCGTCGACGCCGCGGACCCAGTCGGCGAGGTCGCTCACCTGCATCGCACACGCGTCCGCGATGTTGATCCCGGCGACGCGCGAGGCGCGCGCCGCCTCGTTGAGCCGGGTCCCGCCGCACTCGGGGCACACGGTGAAGGTGACCGCGCGCTCCACGAACGCACGGATGTGCGGCTGCATCGCCTCGGTGTCCTTCGAGAGCATCGACCGCTGGATCCGCGGGATCAACCCCTCGTAGGTCATGTTGATGCCCTCGATCTTCATCCGCGTCGGCTCGCGGTGGAGGAAGTCGTGGAGCTCGGTCGTCGTGTAGTCGCGGATCGGCTTGTCGGGATCCACGAAGCCCGACGCGCTGTAGAGCCGGAAGTTCCAGCCGCCCGCCGTGTAGCCGGGGATCGTGAGCGCGCCGTCGGCGAGCGACTTGGAGTCGTCGAAGAGCTGGGTGAGGTCGACGTCGTGCACGGTGCCGATGCCCTCGCAGCGCGGGCACATGCCGCCGGCGCGGCTGAAGGTCTTCCGCACGGTCGTCGCGGCGCCGCGTTCGACCGTGATCGCTCCGCTCGCCCGTACCGGGGGAACGTTGAACGAGAGCGCGTTCGGCGGCCCGGCGTGCGGCTGCCCGAGCCGGCTGAACAAGATGCGCAGCATCGCGTTCGCATCGGTCGCGGTGCCGACCGTGGAGCGGGCGCCGGCGCCCATCCGCTGCTGGTCGACGATGATCGCGGTGGTCAGGCCGTCGAGCACGTCGACGTCGGGCCGTGCGAGCGTCGGCATGAAGCCCTGGACGAACGCGCTGTAGGTCTCGTTGATGAGGCGTTGCGACTCCGCGGCGATCGTGCCGAACACGAGCGAGCTCTTGCCCGAGCCGGAGACGCCGGTCACCACGGTGAGCCGGCGCTTCGGCAGCGCGACGCTCACGTCCTTCAGGTTGTTCTCGCGCGCGCCGTGCACGCGGATCAGGTCGTGGCCGTCGTCGCCACGAGTCGCGGCCGGGCGCGCCCCTGCCCTCGTGCGCGTGCTCACCTCGGGTCCGTGCGGATCGCGGCGCCGCGCGGCGACGCGGCGGGGGAGCCCGCGGTCATGGGTCCTGGAGCAGCCCGAGGACGTTCCCGTCGGGGTCGGTGACCGTCGCGACGAGGCGCCCGCCGCCGACGTCGTGCGCGGGCTCCCGCACGGTTGCGCCCGCGGCGGCCACCTCGGCGATCTTCGCCTCGATGTCCGCCACGTGCCAGTACGCGACCGGTGAGGTCATGGCCTGCGGCCCGCCTCCCGGCACGAGCCCGACGTGCTGGCCCGCGGCGTCGAAACCCACGTAGTAGGGCCCGTCGGCCTGGGGCGCGACGCCGAGCAGCGCGGCGTAGACGGCCTTGGCCGCCGCCAGGTCCGAGACGGGGTGGAGCACGGTCTTGATTCCCTCGGTCGACGATCCGGTCATGGTTGCTTCTCCTGTCGTGTGCGTGTTCGAGCGTTCCGGGCCCGGCGACGAGCGGGAGGGCCGGCGGTCGTGCCGGGCGGGCCCGGCCGCCGGCCGCCGGCTCGGCCCGTCAGGCGACCGCCCGGCGGAAGATCCGCGTCGCCCACGCGAGCATGGCCGCGCAGATCGGGGCGAGCACGGCGAAGGCTTGCCAGACCTCGGGCCGGCCGTAGGCGTCGACCGCGAGCGCCCGGGAGGCCACGACGAGGTAGTACAGCGGGTTGAAGTGGGCGAGGACCTGCATCCACGCGGGCGCGGTCTGGCTCGAGATCGGCAGGAGCACACCTGCGAGCAGGAGCAGCGGCAGGTTGATCCCGTTGATCACCGCGGCGAACGCGCTGATCTCCTTCGTCGAGATCGCGGTCGCGACGGAGAACGCCGCGAACGTCGTCGCGAGCAGGCAGAGCAGCACCGCGAGCACGGCGAGGCCGCCCCAGTGCGCGTCGAAGCCGAAGCCGATGCCGACGAAGACGACGACGAGGTCGAACACGAGCATCATCGAGAGCCCGGAGAGGATCGGCCCGATGAGGATCGCGAACCGGCTCGTCGGCGTCACGCGGAACCGCTCGATGACGCCGCCCTGGAGCTCGAAGATCGTGCTGAACCCGGCGCTGCTGCCGCTCGCGAACGCCATGAGCGACATGATCCCGGGGAGGAAGAGCTCGAGCGCGATGCCGGTGCTCGGCGCGCGCGTCACCTGCTTGAGCAGCGGTGTGAAGAGCGCGAGGTAGAGCACGGGGGTCGAGAAGCCGACGAACAGCCAGATGGGATTGCGCAGCATCTGGCGCGTGTAGCGCTTGTACAGGAGCCCGATGTCGGTCGCGACCTTCACGCCGCCGCCTCCGTGCCGGCCGGCCCCCCGTCGCGAAGCGAGCGGCCGGTCTGGCGCAGGAACACGTCGTCGAGCGTCGGCTCCGACAAGTTGATGGTCCGTAGCTCGATCCGCTCGGCGTCGAGCAGCCGCAGGAGGATGGGGAGCGCCGTGCCGCCGTCCTCGACGTAGAGCCGGAGCACGTCGTCCTCGACCGTCGCCTCCCGCACGCTCGGCTCGCGCTCGAGGATGCGACCGGCGCGCTGCGCGGCCTCGTGCCCGCCGTGGACGACGATGACGACCGCGTCGCCTGCCACCTCGCGCTTCAGGTCACGGGGCGTGCCCTCGGCGACGATCTCGCCGTGGTCCATGATGACGAGGCGGTCGCACAGCACGTCCGCCTCCTCGAGGTAGTGCGTCGTGAGGAACACGGTCGTCCCGCGTGCGCGAAGCGCCTCGATCTGCACCCAGAGGTTCGCCCGGTTCTGGGGGTCGAGGCCCGTGCTCGGCTCGTCGAGGAACAGCACCTCGGGCTCGTGCACGATGCCCATCGCGATGTCGAGGCGCCGGCGCTGGCCGCCGGAGTACGTCCGCACCTTGCGGTCGGCGAAGTCCGTGAGGTCGAGCGCCGCCATGAGCCGCTCGGCGCGTGCCGTGACGGTCGCGAGGCTGTCGCCGTAGAGGCGGCCCTGGAGCACGAGGTTCTCGCGCCCGGTCGCGAGCTCGTCCGCTCCCCCGAGCTGGCTCACGTAGCCGATCCGCGCGCGGACCTCCTTCGGCGCGCGCCCGACGTCGAGCCCCGCGACGGTGGCCGAGCCGGAGTCGATCGGGAGGAGGGTCGTGAGCATCCGCAGCGTCGTCGTCTTGCCCGCGCCGTTCGGCCCGAGGAAGCCGAAGATCTCGCCGCGCCCGACGACGATGCTGACGCCCCGCACGGCCTCGACGGGCCCGCGCTTCGAGCGGAAGCTCTTGCGCAGGTCGGTAGTCGTGATTATCGGCTCCATCGATCCGCTCCCTCTCCGCCAGTCGGTCGTCGCCGCCGCGCTCGCACGCGCTCGTGCGTCCCCACTCGTGCTCGCCTGCTCACCGCTCGTCGGCGAGCGCGTCGATGCCCGGGAGCGGGACCGGCGTGAGCCGCTCCGGGTCGGCGAACACCGCGCGCCACCAGTCCGTGCCCTCGAGCGCACCGCTGCGGATGTCCGCGGTCAGCCGGCGCACGTAGTCGAGCTCGGCCCGGTAGAGCGCATAGCGGAACTCGCCCTCGATCCAGAAGAGCCGGGGGATGCGCTGCTTCTCGACGAGCTCGCGTGCCGCGTCCGTCTGGGCGAGCAGGAGCTCGAGGCGCGCGGCCCGCTCGTCGAGCAACGACACGGCCTCGTCGGGTGGCAGCGCGGGGAGGAACGACAGCGCGGCCTCGAAGCTCGGGTACTCCTTCGTTGGCAGGGACACGAGCTCCGCGAGCCACTCGTGCATCTCGGCACGGCCGGCCGCGGTGAGCTCGTAGACCGTGCGCTCGGGGAGGCGCCCCTCGCGCCCGGTCTCGACGGGGGTGACGAGGCGGCGTCGCTCGAGCGACGCGACGACCGCGTAGAGCGAGCCGTAGTTGAGCCGCACGCTGTCCTGCTTGTGGCGCTGGCGGAGCGTGGACGCGACCTCGTAGGGGTGCATCGGCCGCTCGTACAGGCAGATGAGGACCGCGAGGGCGAGCGGATTGCTCCGGTTCCGTCCCGACACGTGCCTGCACCGCCTCCCACGTCCTCGATCTCGTGTACTCGACTCAGAGTACCCACGATCGGCGGGTCGGTCAACGTACCCGCGGGCCGTGCCCGGCGAGCACCCCGTCAGCTGCGCCGGCGCCCCGCGAGGAACGACTCGACGTCGGCCGCCACGGTCGTCGCGTCCTCGAAGAGGAACGCGTGCCCGGCGCCCCGGTAGATGTGGAGCTGCGACCCCGGGATCAGCGAGGCGACCCTGCGGTCGTTCGCCGCCGCGTCGAGCCGGTCCTGCGAGCCGTCGGCGACGAGCGTCGGCGCCGTGATGCTCGGCGTCCTCCTGCCCGCTCGGTCCGTGCCGTGCCACCACCCGAGCACAGCCGACCGCTGCGCGCGGATCACTGCCGCCGGAGCTGGTCGTGACTTCGGGTAGCTCCCGATCGACACCTCGTACTGTGTGCCGGCGGTGCCCGAGCCCGGGGGGAACAGGTCGGCGAGGGCCTGCGCCGCGTTCGAGCCCGTGAGGGCCGCGATCGCCTGCTGCGACGGCTCGACGGTCCGGGTTCCCGGGTACGCGGCGCACAGCACCAGGCGGCTCACCTGCGCGCGGTGGAGCACCGCGAGCGCCTGGGCGATCATGCTCCCCATCGACCAGCCGAGCACGGCCGGGCGGTGGAGGCCGAGCGTGCGGACGAGCGCGCTCGTCTGCTCGGCCATCGCGTCGACGCTGAGGCGCCCGCGCACCGCCGCCGTCCGGCCGATGCCCGCGTTGTCGAAGACCACGACCTCGTGGTGCTCGGCGAGCACGTCGACGAACCGCGGGTCCCAGGTCTCCATCGTGCCGGCGAAACCCATGACCATGACGAGCGGCGGACCGGTGCCGATCTCCCGGTAGCCGACCGCGCCCGACGCGGTGTGCGCGGTCCGCACCGGCGCCGACGCGATCGACACGATCGCGGGCGGCGACACCGCGGCGCCCGCGGCCTTCGACGCGGCCTCGCGCGCGAAGGCCGTGACGGTCGCGGCGACCGGGCTCCCGACGTCGAGGTAGACGATCTCACCGACGAACGAGCGCACGCGGAACAGCACGAGGTCGCCGCTCAGCGGGAACCCCGCGATGCGCATGGTCATTCGGTACGCGGTGGACGCCGAGCCGACGCGCGCGAGCCCGAGCCCGCGGATCGTCGCCCGGACCGCGGTCGTGCCCGCGTCGAAGGTCAGCGACCGGCATCGGTCGAGGGCGCCGACCGCCGTCGCGTAGAGCGCCGACGGCTGCGCGCCCGTCGCGAGCGACTCGGTGAGCTCGGGCAGCGACGCGCCCTGGACGAAGGTCACGGTCGTGTGCCTCGGCGCGCGGCCCGCGGGCGACGTCAGACCGGCGAGGCACGTCGAGGTGTCGAGGCCGCGCGCCGTGGGGGCCGAGTGGTCGACGTGCCAGTTGGGTGGGAGCTCCGAGATGTCGAGCACGCGCGCCGCGAGGGCGGGCGGCGAGGTCGAGCCACTGGCGGCGGGGGGCGTGGCGAACGTCGCTCCGGCGAGAACGACGGCGACTGCGGCGGCGGCGCGCACGAGGGTGGCGCGGTCGGTCACGGCGCAGCTCCTCTCGTCGGCGCCGGCGCGCGCCGAGTTCGGCTCCTTCCCCGAGGAGCAACGGTACTCGTCGGAACCTGGCGGCGGTGCGGGCCGCGGCGATGTGCAAAGCTCGGCCTGCCGCCACCGCCACCGCCACCGCCACCGCCACCACACCCGCCACCACACCCGCCACCCGTCCGACGGACACGGCTCGTCGTCTCGCAGGAGGGAACTCCGATGGCCGCTCTCGCCCGCTGGTGCTTCCGCCGCCGCAAGCTCGTGCTCGCCGCCTGGCTGATCGCGCTCGTCCTCGTCGCCGGGATCGCACGGTCCGTGGGCTCCACGTACTCGAACAACTTCTCGTTCCCCTCGACCGACTCGAGCAAGGCGCTCGCCGTCGTGAAGGCCAACTTCCCCGCGCAGAGCGGCGACAGCGACCAGATCGTCGTGCGCGCGAAGTCCGGGACGCTGTCGAGCGCGAAGGTCGCCTCCGCGATCGACGCGATGCTCGCGAAGGTCGCGCGGCTCGGATTCGTCACGACCGTCACGTCACCGTACGCGACGAAGCTGGTGTCTGCGGACGGCACGATCGGCCTCGCCACCGTGCAGCTCGACGCCCAGGCGCAGAACGTCTCGAACGCTCAGGTGCAGAAGTTGATCCGTGTCGCGCAGTCGGCCGACTCGCGC
>Ga0307374_10004162_pt1 | contig 24237 bp, 28 predicted proteins | sample OX3MG_FD_202532 | JGI IMG/M metagenome (GOLD analysis project Ga0307374, IMG submission 202532) | Soil microbial communities from Risofladan, Vaasa, Finland - OX-3 | ecosystem: Environmental > Terrestrial > Soil > Coastal area > Acid sulfate soil | place: Finland: Risofladan, Vaasa | collected... | reverse complement strand
CATGAAGTGCAGTGCTGCAGCAGCGGCCAGGTCTCGACGTTGCGGCTGAACGCTTTGGTGAGCCGGGTGAACCGGCGCACTGATTTCAGGCGACTTGCCAGGCTTCGCGGTTCGAACGCACCCTTAGAGAGGGCTGCATAACACTTCCGCCCCCAGTTTCTCAGCTGACGGAGAGGTATCCAGCCATGAACCCGTCGACCCCGGGTTCCATCATCCCGGTGCCCATCCCACCCATTCTCACGGCGCCGGCTGCGGACGGCCCCATGGCCCAATCGTTGTTGTCCTGGTCGCAAGGGAGGACGCAGAACCACCGATAGGTGCCGGCGGTCGACGGGGTAAAGCTGAAGGTCACATTGCCGGTGTTGCCGTTAGCGGCGGCCGGAACCAGTCGGTCGATCCCGAGCTCGGGGATGGTGAAGCTGTGCGGCATATCGTCGTGGTTCTCGATCACCACCGTCACTGGATGACCTGCGGTCACCGTGGTTGGGGACGTGGCTCTGAAGGTGTCGTGACGCCTGCCGTCGGGACCGACGGCGCCTTGCGCAGCACCCACGACCGTGAAGGTCACGACCTGCGCGCCGGACCGAGCGCCCAGCTGGCTGCCGGTGTCGGCGAAGGGCAGGGCGGCGGACTGGGTTCCGGCTTGATCGCCGCCGCTCGATGCCGGAACCACGCCGGTGCCGCAGGCCGCGATGAGCAACGCGAGACCGGCGAGCGGCAGCAGCAGCAAGCGCCCACCGCGCTTCCATGCGGTGGTGCCTGCGGGGGGAGTTGCGGGCCTTCGCACCATCGGGTCAAGAGTAGGACGGGTCGGCGACACGGCGACAGGGCCGGATGTCGTGATGGCCTGGTGCCACAGGTCCCATCGTCTGATGACCAAAGCCCATACCCCCCAGGGGTATGGGGCGGTACCATCGAGTGTGGATCCGGGGCGGTCCCGGGACAACAGGAGATGAAGACCATGATGTTCTGGTACGGCGACGGGTGGAGCTGGTGGCAGCCGGCCCTGATGTGGGGCGGCATGCTCGTGTTCTGGGGTCTGGTGATCTGGGGCGTCTACGCCTTAGTCACCGCCGCACGTCGCCCTGCTCGGGCGGCTTCCGGCGAGAGTGCGGTCAGCATCCTCGACCAGCGGCTTGCTCGAGGTGAGATCGATGCTGATGAATACCGGCGGGTGCGCGTCCTGCTGGACAAGCCCGGACCGCCTTCACCCGGCACCGGGGATCGGCCGTGACGGCGGCGGTGGCGAAGTCGGGCGGACACGAGTGCGGCCCGCCGCGGGGGGGGACCGCTGCGCGGGTCGTTCGCGGCTACGCCTCCGGCAAGGATGACTACCTCGCACGTCTGCGCAAGATCGAGGGACAGGTGCGCGGTGTGCAGAAGATGATCGAAGGTGACACCTGGTGCCCTGACGTGGTGGTCCAGGTTGCCTCGGCCACCCGGGCGCTGCAGGAGGTGGCCGTGGGCCTGCTCAACGACCACCTGCGCCACTGCGTGGTGGGTGCGGCCAGAGCGTCCGGCGATGGAGCGGATGCCCATCTCGAGGAGGTCGCCGCCACCATCCGCCAGGTGGTGCGGCTGTGAGCGCCGGCACGGGTCGAGATACCGGCCGGAATATCGCGCGTGAGGAGGTTCCGGTGATGGCTGCGACGATCACGTACACGGTGGCCGGCATGACGTGCGACCACTGCAGGATGGCCGTGACCAAGGAGTTGACCGCGGTCGGCGGTGTCGAGACCGTCGCTGTCGACCTCGACAGCAAGCTGGTCACCGTCACGGGCGTCAACCTCGACGACACCGCGATGCGCGCCGCCATCGATGAGGCCGGCTACGAGGCCGCGTGATGCCTGCTGTCGCGGAGAAGCCGGAGCGAGTCGAGCTCGCCATCGAGGGGATGACCTGCGCGTCGTGTGCTATCCGCATCGAGAAGCGGCTCAACCGCCTCGAGGGCGTGACCGCGACGGTCAACTACGCCAGTGAGCAGGCCGCCGTCGCCTTCGATCCCAAGCAGGTGGCGGTCGATGATCTGATCGCCGCCGTCGGGGCCGCCGGGTATCACGCCGCACTGCCCCGGGAGGCGCCCGGCGCCGAGGACGCCGCGGCCCCGTACCGGCTGCGGCTCCTGCTCGGCGTCGCGCTGTCGGTGCCGCTCCTGGTGCTGGCGTGGGTGCCGCCGGCGCGATTCCCAGGCTGGGAGTGGCTGGCGCTCCTCCTCGCGACGCCCGTCGTCATGTGGGGCGGATGGCCGTTTCACCGCGCCTCGGCCGTCAATGCCCGGCACGGGGCCGCAACCATGGACACGCTCGTGTCGGTGGGCACCCTTGCTGCGTGGTCGTGGTCCACGATCGTGCTGCTCGGCGGCATCCACGAGGACGTGTACTTCGACGCAGCCGCCGTGATCACCACGCTGATCCTGCTCGGACGGTACCTCGAGGGCCGTGCGAAGCGCCGCTCCGGGGCGGCGATACGTGCGCTGCTCGCGCTCGGCGCCCATCAAGCGCGGGTGCTGCGCGGCGGCGACGAGGTCCTCGTGCCGATCGAGGATCTGCGCGCCGGTGACCGCTTTGTCGTCCGCCCGGGGGAGAAGGTCGCCACCGACGGAGTCGTGGAGCGCGGCGAGTCGGCGGTGGATCAGTCGATGCTGACCGGCGAGTCAGTCCCCGTCGACGTGGGACCGGGAGACGAGGTCACGGGCGCGACCATCAACACCTCTGGACGGCTGGTGGTGCGAGCCACCAAGGTCGGCTCGGCGACGGCGCTCGCCCAGATCGCACGGCTGGTGGCCCAGGCCCAGGCCGGCAAGGCGCCGGTGCAGCGGCTGGCCGACCGTGTCTCCGGCATCTTCGTGCCGATCGTGATCGGGCTCTCGCTGGCAACCCTGGCTGGGTGGCTGGTTGCGGGTGCCGCGACGGCGACGGCGTTCACCGCGGCGGTCGCCGTGATCGTCATCGCCTGCCCGTGCGCCCTCGGTCTGGCGACGCCGACCGCGCTCATGGTGGGCACGGGGCGCGGCGCCCAGCTGGGCATCCTCATCAAGGGACCAGAGGTGCTGGAGCAGACCCGCCAGGTGACCACCATCGTCCTCGACAAGACCGGCACGATCACCGAAGGCCGGATGGCCGTGTCCGCCGTGGTCGCCGCTCCGGGGGTCGCCGAAGAGGACCTGATCCGCCTGGCAGCGGCGGCGGAGGCGGCCAGCGAGCACCCCATCGCCCGCGCGATCGCCGCCTACGGCAGGGAACGGCTCGGCACACTCCCGGAGGTCGACAGCTTCGAGAACCGGGCCGGCCTTGGCATCCAGGCGACGGTGGAGGGTCGCTCGGTCAGCGTAGGACGGCCGTCGTTCCTCGTCCGTTCCGGTGCGACCCTGCCGGCGGTGCTGTCGGCCGAGGTGGAGCGGCTCGAGGGTGCCGGCAAGACGGTGGTCGGCGTCGCCTGGGACGGTGAGGCGCAAGGCCTGGTTGCGGTTGCTGATCGCGTCCGCTCCACGAGCGGCGAGGCGATCACATCGCTGCGCCGGCTCGGACTCACCCCGGTGCTGCTCACCGGCGACAACGAACGAACCTCGCGAGCCGTCGCCGGTGAGGTGGGGATCGACCGCGTGCTGGCCAATGTGCTCCCGGACGGCAAGGCCGCCGCGATCCGTGACCTGCAGCAGCAGGGCGAGATCGTCGCGATGGTGGGCGATGGGGTCAACGACGCCCCGGCGCTCGCGCAGGCCGACCTCGGACTGGCTATCGGCACCGGCACCGACGTCGCCATCGAGGCTTCGGACCTGACGCTCGTCTCCGGCGACCTCCGCGCCGCCGCCGACGCGATCCGCCTCGCGCGGCGGACTCTCGGGACGATCAAGGGCAATCTCTTCTGGGCGTTCGCCTACAACGTGGCGGCCATCCCGCTGGCGATGGCCGGCCTGCTCAACCCGATCATCGCCGCCGCGGCGATGGCCTGCTCGAGCCTGTTCGTCGTCTCCAACTCGCTCCGGCTTCGCCGTTTCCGCTCGGGGCGGCAGACGATTCAGTGATCGCCTTCTGTTGCCACTGCTAGCTTTCTGTCCATCGGTACCTGCTGGTGGGGTGCTCGACGGAGCTCAGGAGATCAGCGCTCTCGCGCACGCCAGTATTCGCCAAGCACCCCTGAGCTCGACCGGACTCGGGCTGCGCCTGACCCGCCGTGTGTTGCCGTTCCTGAACGGCGGACGTTGGTGTTTAGCACGTGGCGTCCTTGCCGCTTGCTACCTGCCAGGTGCCGTCCGGGCCCTGCCAGACATCAAGGGTAAATGACCCGGATTGGACGGATGTCGACGACTGGGAGCTGTCTATGACACTCCAACCGGTCGTTGGTATGTCGGACCACACCCCGCCGTGGGTGGCGAACCATTGCGCCGCCGCGATAGGCGAGACCTCGCCGCCCGTGTCTTTTGGCCAGGGAGAGGCTGAATGCCCGGTAATGAGAACACGGCGTGGGGGATCCGGACGCGCCTGTCGTAGCGCCCGGGTGAGCGCCGCAGGCCTCATTCCAACCAGGATCACCGCTAACCCGCACAGGAGCACACGGCTGGATGCCATACCCATGAAACGCCATTGTCCGATTCGCGGTTCCTGGAAACGCACGGCGAGGGCCTTGATCCGTGTCCCGAGGCGGAGGTCTTCATTTTGGCGTGCCCCACTTTGAGAGGTTCGAAGGGGGTGGTCGTAGCCCAGGCCAGCACCGTCTACCTTGGCTTGGGAGGGGGGGCGAAAGCCCAGTGGGTGGGCGGGCGGAGGCGGCATCTGGCGCACCCATCGGCGCTGTCCGGACGTGGCGCCCTCCCCCGATAACGTACGCGCTGTGACCCCGGGCGATCGTCGGTAGCCTTCGTCCCCCTACTGCCGTCATGCATGGCAATCAATCAGGAGCTGAGCAGCGGTCCGAAATGTTGCCCATTTGTTGCCCATGTGGGCGACACAACCCGGCGCTCGCCGGCACAAACCGGCCCTCAGCCTCCCTGATTCGAGTTCGGTACGGCCTCCGCCGACACCTGGTGACTCCTGCTGACAGTGCTCGATTCGCCCTCTCAAGGCGGGATTGCTCGCGTAGATCCCCCTCTCAACCCGTAGTCGGTGCGCCAGGTCCTTCATCGTCAAGCACGTTGGCGAGACGTTGGGCGGCACCTTCATGCATTCCAGGGATCACATGGCTGTAGGTGGCGAGGGTGAATGCGACGTTCGCGTGGCCCATCCGCTCGGAGACGACCTTCGGATGTTCGCCGGACGCGAGCATGAGCGTGGCCATGCTGTGGCGCAGACCGTGGAGCCGGATGCGGGGGAGCTTCGCCTCGTCCAGCGCGTCGTAGAGATCCTTGCGCAGGGTCAGAGGGTAGAGCGGACGACCAGTGTCGTTCGTAAAGATCAGGTCGAGGTCGTCCCACCCCTCGGTGGCGAGGCGTGTCTCGACTTGCCGTGACCGATGGTCCCGGAGCTCGACCACGAGCTGCGTTGGCAGCGCGAGCGGCCGGTCCGCGCGGTGTGTTTTCGTTTCCTTGAACCGCGGAGTCCCGTCCTCGGTCGGCATGTCGAGAGCCTGGCGAACCGCGAGGCGATCGTGGTTCCAATCGATGTCGGACCAGCGCAGCGCAAGCAACTCGCTCAAGCGCACGCCACACAACAGGGCGACTCGCAGAGGCAAACCGTGGCGGTGGGAGCGAAGGACGCGGAGTAACAACCTCGCCTGCTCTGGGTTGAGCGCGCGGATCTCCGTTCTCGGAACCGATGGCCGGTCAACAGCATCAACCGGGTTGACGGCGATGGCCTGCCAGCGAACGGCGTGGGTCATAGCTCGGTGGATCACGTTGTGAACCTTCTGCACCGCCGCGGGGCTGAGCCCTGCGCCCGTCCGTCGATTTCCCGAGGTGCGCATGCGCTGCTCGAGGGCGATGATGTGGTGCGGCCTGAGTTTCTGCAGTTGCAGCGCGCCGATGTGCGGAACCAGGTCGTACTCGATAACCTCTCGGTACCGCGCCTGTGTCCGCAGGGCGAGCGACGGCTCGACATAGTCACGAAGCCAGCGCCGTAGGAACTGCTGCACTGTTTCGGCGCTCGCGTCGACGAACGTGTTGTTCGCCACGGCGGAGGTCTGCGCTGCGGCGGCGAGCTCCGCCTCGCGCTTCGTCCCGCGGACGGTAAACGTCCTCCGCAGTCGCTTTCCCGTCTGAGGATCGCGCCCAAGCTCAAGACGAATCTCCCACGATCCTTTCGATCGCCGGTGGATTCTCGCCACTACAGGGCCACTCGACGTGTGTTGCGCGGTGCCATTGTGTGACGCCCAGTCTCGCACAGTTGGGCTACAAATGGGCTACATTTCCGGCGTCTCCGGCCCAGCGCGGGCCCGGATTCGTATTCGAAACTGGCGACCCCGATCGGATTCGAACCGACGATCTCCACCTTGACAGGGTGGCGTGTTAGGCCAGGCTACACCACGGGGCCGTGGAGCCCCCGATGATACCAACCGCCGCTCCGGGCAACCCGCTACGGTTCGGCCATGGCTCGCCGGCCCTTGCGTCCCAATGAGATTTCGTCGGGAGGCGTCGTGGTCCGCCGTGCGGCGTCAGCGCCCGAGGTCTGTCTCGTCAGCGACGGGAAGCACTGGGGATTCCCGAAGGGCCTCCTCGAGCCGGGTGAGAGTCCGCAGGATGCGGCGTTGCGCGAGATCGCCGAGGAGACCGGGATCCCACGGACATCGCTGGAGGTGATCGCCGCGCTGCCCGGCTCCGAGTACGTCTTCCGGCGTCCCAACAGGGGAGCGCTCGTCTTCAAGCGCGTGCATCACTTCCTCGTGGGGGCACCCGAGGACGCGGCACTGCGTCCGGATCCGGCGGAGATCGCCGAGGCCGCCTGGCTCGGCTTCGACGAGGCGCGCGGCCGCCTCACCTTCAAGAGCTCGATCGGGATCCTCGACGCCGCACGTGCGCTGCTCACCGCGGGGGGCATCGAGGGCGCACCGTAGAATCGGCCACGCATGCAACTCTTCGACACCGCCCGCCAGGAGGTGGTGCCCTTCGAGGCGATCGACGGGCGGGTCGGGATGTACGTCTGCGGCATCACGCCATACGACTCGGCGCATCTCGGTCACGCGTTCGTCTACCACGTGTTCGACGTCATCGCCCGGCGCCTCCGCGACCAGGGGCTCACGGTGCGCAGCGTGCGCAACGTCACAGACGTCGACGACGACATCCTCCGCGTCGCACGCCTTCGTCATCGCGACTTCCGCGAGCTCGCGGAAGAACAGGTGGCGATGTTCGACGCGGACATGGCTTCGATCGGGTTGCTTCCCGTGGACGTTGCGCCGCGTGCGACGAGCCATGTTGCCGAGATGTCCCGCTGGGTGCATCGCCTCGTCGACCGTGGCTACGCATACGCCGTCGACGGGTGGGTGTTCTTCGACTCCCACGTCTACCCCGACTACGGCCGCCTCAGCAGGTTCGACCACGACACGATGGTCCGGCTCTCACGGGAGCGCGGCGCGAACCCGGACGACCCGCGCAAGCGCCATCCGCTCGACTTCGTGCTCTGGCAGGAGTCGGCGCCGGACGAGCCCAGCTGGCCAAGCCCGTGGGGGCAGGGACGGCCCGGCTGGCACATCGAGTGCACCGTGATGTCGGTGGGCGCGCTGGGGCACCCCATCGACATCCACGGCGGCGGCGACGACCTCATCTACCCGCATCATGAGTCGGAGATCGCGCAGGCCGAGACGGCGGGCATCGCCCCGTACGTCCGCCACTGGTCGCACGTGGCGATGGTCAACCACGAGGGCGAGAAGATGAGCAAGTCGCTCGGCAATCTTGTCTTCGTCCGAGACCTCGTCGGCCGCGTGCCCGGCGGGGCGGTGCGGCTCCTGCTCAACGAGCACCACTACCGCACGTCGTGGACGTACTCCGACTCGGAGGTCGATGTGGCGGCCATCCGGTACGAGCGCTACCAGGCGGCGATCCACTCCAGCGGCGTCGTCTCCGTCGGGACGGCCAGGGAGCACGAGCGCCGCTTCCTGGAGCGCCTGGACGACGATCTCGACACTCCGGGCGCGCTGCGAGTCCTCGATGACCTCGCCGCGGACCTGGCGGCCGGTCGCGAGGACATCGCGCCGGAGATCGATGCCGGCGCATTGCTCGAGCGGCTCCTCGGCATGCTCGGCGCGGGGACGGCGGCGGTCGCGGTCTGAGCGGCTAGCGTCCCCAGGGAGCGCGGTCGCCGCGCGCCCGGAATCGGATCACCGCTGCGGAGATGTTCTCCTCGAGGAACCGATAGAAGAGCTGGCGCTGCGAGATGTCGATCGCGGCCTCGACCTCCTGCCCCTCGCGGCGGCGGGCGATCCACGGCGGGACCCCGTCGGCGACCATCTCGGTGCCGACCCTGACGTGCACGAGCGAGTCGTTCTCCTCGGAGACGTGGACGGTGACCTTGAGAACGAGCCCGGTGTGCTCCACGATCCGCCAGGCCCGTTCCCAGCGAGCCTTGCGGGCCGGGTCATGGGCGAGACGGACCGACTCGTCGACGATCACGCTCTCACCGCTGCGAGCTGTACGGCCGAGCAGGCGGCGGACGTTCTCGTCGAGGTCGCGCGAGATCCAGTTGACGAGCGACGGGGCGCGGTCGTTCAGGTCGGGAAACCCGTTCGGGTCCTTGGCGAGCTCGCCGATCGCTTGGACGGTGCCCGCATGGCGACGGCAGTAGCTGGTGCCGGAGAACGAGACGCTGTGCGCAGGGCAGAACGCCGCCGCGCACGCGCGACCGCGGCGATCGCGGTATGCGCACAACTGCGCGCCCACGTTGGTGCATCCACGCTGGGCGCACGTCGTCGCCGTGGGCGCGAGGGCACCTTCGGTTTCCCGGGATCGGAACGCAGTGGTCATCGGCGGCTCTCCACGACGCCGATCATCCTACCCCGGGGTTCCGGCCCTCTCTGGTGACGGGGCTGTCGCGACCTGACGATCAAGTGCGACAGCAAGACGGCGAATCGACCCCATCAGATCGGCGAACATGGCCGGCGTCAGCGATTGCGCCCCGTCACTGAGCGCGTTCTCCGGATCCGGATGGACCTCGATCATCAGACCGTCCGCGCCGGCCGCGAATGCGGCGAGCGCCATGGGCGGGACGAGCGGGCGGTGACCGGTGGCGTGCGAGGGATCGACGATCACGGGGAGGTGCGACAGCGCCTTCACGACCGGAACCGCGCTCAGGTCGAGGGTGTTGCGAGTCGCCGCCTCGAACGTCCGGATGCCGCGCTCGCAGAGCACGACATTGGGGTTGCCGTGTGCGACGACGTACTCTGCAGCGAGCAGCCACTCCTCGATCGTGTTGCTCAACCCGCGCTTCAACAGCACCGGCTTCGTCGTGCTGCCGACCGCTTCGAGCAGCGCGAAGTTCTGGGCGTTGCGCGTCCCGACCTGCAGCATGTCGGCGTGCTCGGACACGATCTCGACGTCGCCGGGCGTGAGCACCTCGGTCACCACCGGCAGCCCCGTCTCGCGGCGAGCCTCGACGAGGTGACTGAGGCCGTCGAGGCCGAGCCCGCGGAACGAGTACGGCGACGAGCGAGGCTTGAACGCGCCGCCGCGGAACATCGACGCCCCGGCGGCGGCGACGTCACGTGCCGTCGCGAGCACCTGCTCGCGGGTCTCCACCGCGCACGGGCCTGCGATGACGACGAAGGACCCGTCGCCAAAGCGGACACCGGAGACATCAACCACGGTGGGCTCAGGATGCCACTCGCGGGTCACCTGCTTGTACGGCTTGCTCACGGGAATCGCGTCCACGACCCCGGGGAGGTCGCAGAGCGCGTCGCGGATCGAGCCTGGATTGCTCCCGAGCACGCCGATCGCGAGCCGGTCGATGCCGGGCAGCTCGATCGGCTCGAAGCCGCGCTCGCGGACGTGCTTGATGACGTTGGCAACCTGCTCGGGGGTCGCCTGCACGTTCATGAGGACCAGCATCGCCTGATCCTACGGGAAGCGGTGTTCACGCCCACTTCCAGTTGTCGAGCACCGTCTGCAATGCCGCCTGATCGGTCGTGAAATCCGCCGATCCGGTGTTCAGGAGGATGTCGTACGTGTCCCCACCGTGGTTGACAACCATGTCCTCATCCTTCGCGGTCACGCCGGCCGACGGCGTGAGCGTGTAGGTGATCATCACCCCGGAGACGCCGTCGATGTCGATCGGTTCGGCTGTGCTCAGGTTGGTCGCGCCGCTCTGACTCACGCTCCCGAGGTACTGCGCGAGCTGGTCGTCGGGAACCGGTTGCGGGGCCGTGCGCACATCGATATGGCCGCCGTCGACCGCCTCGAACAGCATGACGATCGGACCGGAGCCGGTCACCGCCGCCAGCGCGGCCTGGTTCGCCGTGAAATCGGTCCACCCGGACGGCACGACGGTGCTGAAGGCCGCCGCTCTGAAACGATGCGTGGTGGTGGCGCCTGACGGTGACGTGCTCGATGAGGGAGTCACCGTCGAGGCGGGGGAGCCGCACGCGGTGAGCAGCAGTGCCGCAGTGGCTGCGCATCCAGTCAGGGCGCGCGTGCAGGGCGAGCTGAGGGTCACGCAGTCGAGGATAGCCGAGGTATCCGGACTGAGCAGTGTTCGATCGGGGCACAATCCCACGCATGGCGACAAGCTCCGCGCTCCGGGTCACGCGGCTCGGCCCCGCGCACTCGGCACAGCTGTCCACGTTGATCGACCGCGAACCGGTCACCAACGTGTATCTCCGCAGCGAGCTTCGCCTCGGATTCGAGTTCGGCGACTGGTGGGGCGCGTTCGACGAGAGCGAGCTGACGGCAGTCGTTCTCGGGTGGTCTCTCGTGGTGCCGTACATCCCCGACGCCGGGGCGGCGCAGCCGCTCGCGCACGCGCTCGCGACGAGCGCGCAACCGCGCATGGTCGTCGGCCATCGGGAGTCGGTCATGGCCCTGCACAACGCGTTTCGCCCGCCCCGGCCGGCGCGCGAGCTGCGTGACCCGCAGCCCCTCCTCGTCCTCGACCGAGGGGATCTGCGCGGGACGCCGTCACCCGAGGTGCGTCTCTCCACACGCGCCGATCTCGAGGCGCTCATCCTCGCCGCCGCGCGCATGCACCGCGAGGAGATGGGCATCGATCCGCTCGCGGTCGATGCCCCGGCATGGCGCAACCGGATGATGAGTCTCATCGAGCGGCGCTGGAGCTGGGTGTGGATGCGCGATCGGGAGGTGGTCTTCAAGGCGGAGCTGTCAGCCTGGACACCGGATGTCGTGCAGATCCAGGGCGTGTACACGGCACCGCTGCACCGCGGGCAGGGCATCGCCCGCGCCGGGCTCGCCGCGGTGTGCGAGCAGGTCTTCCGCGATGTCCCCCGCTGCAGCCTGTACGTGAACCAGTACAACGTGATCGCGCAGCGTGTGTACGAGCGTCTCGGATTCAAGCCGGCGGACGTCTTCGCGACAGTGATGTACTAGGCACCCGCCATGATTCAGACACGAGCAGACGTCACGTTGCCGGTGCCCCCCGAGGAGGTGTTCGCGGTCGTCGCCGACATCGAGCACGCCGACTGGCTCCCGGCCATCCGCCGTCTCCGCCACATCGGGGGCCCGTCCGGCGGGGTCGGCGCCCGCTACGAGGTGGAGGCCGGGGTTATCGGCAGGCACATGCGCGGCGTGCTCGTCTGCAGCGAGCTCTCGCCGCCGAAGCACATGGTCCTCGTGCTCGAGGAGGGGCTCGATCTCACGCTCGACGTGAGCGTCGCCAAGGTGGGCGGGGGATGCTCGGTGACCATCGCAGCGCGCTATTCGGTGACAGGGCGGCCCTTCGCCGGCGCAGTCGAGATGGCCTCGTCGGGACCCGCCCGTCGCGAGACCGCTCGAGCGTGCGAGCAACTGGCTGCACGTTTCGGACGCAAGGACGATGTGCAGACTCCTGCGCGATGACCGCGCGAGAGATTGACACGCCGGAGATCCTGGTCGAGCAGGCCAACGCGCTGCCCCCGCTCAGCGAGGGCGAGACCGCGGCGCTCCTGACGACCGTGCGAGAGCTCGGCAAGGGGCCGGCGCTCGACCGGCTCGTCGCACATCAGCTCAGGGGGATCCTCGAACAGGCGGCTGCGCGCCGCGGGAGGGGGGTCGAGGTCGGCGACCTCGCCCAGGAGGCCGCGATCGCGAGCGTCATCGCGGTCACCGAATACGCGGGCCGCGGCGGGGCCGCAGCCGGCCTGAACCAGTTCGTCGAGAAGCTTGTCGCGGCCCATATGGACGACATGATCGAGCTCGCCGCGCTGGACCGTGCCAGCGCCGAAGCCTTCATCCGGGACGCGCAGACGTACGAGCTGGCGGAGGTGCGGCTGCGCCATGAGCTGGGCCGCGACGCGACGGCGATCGAGCTCGCCGCGCAGCTCGGCTGGCCCGACGAGCGCGTCGCGATCGTCGCCGGGATGCTGCACGAGGCGCGCTCTCGCTACGACAGCGAGATCGTCGAATACCTCGACGACGTCGACGAGGACGAGTAGGCCCGACGACGCCTCAGCGCCGGAGGTCGTCGCCGCGCCAGTCGAGGTCGTGCAGTCCCTCCCCGGTGCCTCGCCGGATCGCGCTCTGCCCGAAGCGCTCGCGCAGCGTGTCGAGCGTTCGGTCGATGCGGTCGTTGACCGGTTGCGCGAAGAGGTCGAGCTGTGGCGCCTCCTCGAGACCGCTGACGCCCACCCCGAGAAGGCGCACCGCGTCACCGGTCCATGCCGTGTCGAGCAGCGCGACGGCAGCGTCGCGCACCGTGGTGTCGGTCGCCGTCGCTGTCGCCAGCGTCTCCTGTCGGGTGATCGTCGTGAAGTCCGAGTAGCGCAACTTCAGCGTCACCGTGCGCGCCGTCCATCCGCCGGTGCGCAGGCGCGCGCCGACATCACTCGCCAGCTCCGCAACGCGCAGATGCAGCGCCGATCGCTGCATCACGTCGCGGGCGAAAGTCTCTTCTCTGGAAACGCTTTTCGGCGCGCCGGGCACGGACACCGGAGCGGTGTCGATCCCCTGCGCCCGCTCCCATAGCGAGGCCCCGGACGCGCGCCCCACCCGTCGCTGCACCGTGTCGAGCGGCAGCGCCGCGAGCTGCCCCAAGGTCGTGATCCCGAGTCCGTTCAACGCCCGTTCTGCCGCCGGACCGAGCCCGGGCAGACGGCGAAGCGGCAGCGGCGCGAGGAACGCCGCCTCGTCGCCCGGATCGACGACGACGAAGCCGCGGGGCTTGCGCAGATCCGATGCGATCTTCGCCACCGTCTTGCACGTTGCGACACCGAACGACGCATGGAGACCGGTGGTTTCGCGGATGCGATCGCGGATCGCCTCGGCGATGTGCCGCGCGCTGCCGAAGCGGCGTGTCGACCCGGTGACCTCGAGGAATGCCTCATCGAGCGACAGGGGCTCGATGACGGGCGTGTAGTCGCGGGCGATGTCGAACACCGATTTCGACGCGGCGCGATACGCGCGAAAGTCGACCGGCACGATGACCGCCTGCGGACACAGCCGCACCGCGGTGAACAGCGGCATCGCGGAGTGCACGCCGAACACACGGGCCTCATACGACGCGGCGCTCACTACACCACGACGGAGCTGCGGGCTTCCGTCAGATGACGGAGCGCCGCCGACGATCACCGGGCGGCCGCGCAGCTCGGGGCGGCGCAACTGCTCGACGGATGCGTAGAACGCGTCGAGGTCGAGATGAATGATCGAGCGCTTCGTCACAGCGAGTGCTCGTGCTGCGCCTGATCAGGCGCCGGAGTTGTGCTGCCTCCACTCATCGATATCCGCCTCACGCACGTAACCCGCGCGAATCATGAGTTCCATGTACGGAACGGCCAGATGCGGGGCGGCGCGACGCAGCACCCAGGGCGGCGGATTGTCCTTGTTCTTGTTGACGCTCTGGTAGAAGTAGATCTGGTTGAGGTCGCACAGCAGCGCGAGTCGATGCAAGGAAATTCCCCTCTCCGCACACCGTTCCTTGACGTACTCCTTGAATTCCACCTTCAGCCCCAGTATAGGCCGATGGCCCGAAATGCAACGGGCACATCACCGAGTGCGTTGATGACCGCATCCGCGTCGCTGGCGGCGTCTCCGCCGCTCCTGCGCAGCAGCACCGCACGGAGTCCGGCGGCGTGCGCACCGGCGATGTCGTGCGTCTCGCTGTCGCCCACCATCACCGTGCCGGCCGCGTGCGTCCCGAGCGCCGCCAGAGCCGCCGCGAACATGCGTGGCGACGGTTTGCGCCATCCGACCTCGGCGGAGAAGGTGACGGTGTCGAGGTGGGCGTCGAGCCCCACGTGGGCGAGCTGCGCGTGCAGGGAGGGGACGCGGTACGGCGCGTTGGAGCAGAGGCCGACGCGAAGGCCGTTCTGCCGGAGGCCGTCGATGAGGGGGAGCGCGGCCGGGTCCAGGTGGGCGCCGTGCCACCACGCCTCCTGCTCGATGCGCAGCACCTCGTCGAGAAGGGCGTCGCCGAGGTCGATGCCGGCGTCGGCGTAGGCAGCTCGTGATGCATCCACCACGCTGATCTCACGAAGCTCGCCACGACGCTGGTGGTCGAGCACCTCGTGTTCGACCCTGTCGAGGACCGTTGCCCGCAGCGCCTCGGCTGTCAGTCGCCCAAATCCGGCCGCTGCAAGGAGCGCGGCGATTCGTGCCTCTGCGGCCGCGAGCGCGTCATCGGGCCGGACGAACTCGACCAGCGTCTCGCCATAGTCAAACAGGACGCCTTCGAGTGCGCGAGCCGTCCCTTCCGCGATCTCGCTCACGCAGGAGCGGCGCCGCCACCTCCGCCGCCACCGCCGCCGCGACCACCGCGCCCACCGCGCCGCTTGCGCCCGCCCTGCCAGCGCCGCTTCGGCCGCTTCCCCGCCGGGGCGCCCGATTTCGTGGCGGGCGACAGCTTCTCGAGGTACGCCACCCCGGGGGAGGGCTCGTTCGGATGCCCGGCGCGGGCGCCGGGTGCCGCGGCCACCCTGGCCTCGTACTCGGCGAGCACGGCCTCGAGCGGTCGCTTGTCGCCCGGGGGCGCAGCCGTCTCCGCCCACGGCTGTGCCTTCGGGCTCGCCTCAGCTGCGATGAGATCCGTGCCGGGGATCTCGGGCACGGCGTCGAGGACCGACTCGATGGCGCGTGCGATGAGGCGGTCGGCCGCTTCGCCGTCCTGTAGTGGGTCAGCCATCGGCCGGCGTCCAGCCCGCGAGCGCGAGGCCGGCGATCGTCTTGACGTCCACATCCCCGGCACGCATGAGGCCGGCGACCTCCGAGCGGCTCAGATGGGCGACATCCATCCGCTCGTCGACATCGCGGTCGGTCGGGCCCTCGGTGAGCCCGGTCGCGAGGTAGAAGTGCATCACCTCGGTGGAGTACCCGGGCGTCAGCGGCGCCGAGATGAGCGGGCGGAGGCTCGATGCGCGGAGCCCGGTCTCCTCGGCAAGCTCACGCTCGGCGGTGTGGTCGGGCGGCTCCTCGAGATCCCGAGTGCCCGCCGGCAACTCCCAGAGTGCGCGACCGACGGCGTGGCGCCACTGCCGGACCAGCACGACGCGGTCCTGGTCGTCGATGGCGACGATCGCGACCGCCCCGGGGTGCGCCACGATCTCGCGACGCGCGGGCGTCCCGTCGGCGAGGCGGACCTCGTCTTCGTGGATCGTCAGGAGGTGGCCGCTGTGGATCGTCCGTCGCGCGGTCGGGGTCTCACGGAGGTGTTCCGCGGATCGGACATCGCCCGAATCCAGGTCAATGCTCACAACGTGAGTTTGACGCCCCTGTCAGCGATTCAGGCGCAGGACCACTCGTGCGACTGGCCGTGGGCGAACATCTTGGCCGCGATGTTGGCCTGCGCCGCGGGATCCCAGATCGAGGCGGCGGTCCCCCCGTTGGCGATGAACGTCGACATGAGGAACTGGAACACGCCGATGTACGGCCCGCGCGGGTTCACAGAGTTCCAGTGGAAGTGCGACTCGCAGTTGGCCGTCTTGAGCATCCAGGAGACGCTCACGCCGTACTTCTCGGCTGCCGCGGTGATGTCGGCGACGACCTGTGCCTGGCTCACCGAGAGACCCTGTGGCACCACGAAGCCACGCGCACGGACGGAGTGATGGACCCTGACCGCGGGCGGATTCGGGCGGTACGAGCTCGGCAGGATCGGCTGCCGGACCCGGAGCATCATCGGAAGTTGGATGACATTGGTGAGGCGCTCGACCTCACCGACGGACGATCGAACCAGGGACGCGGACGCCGCGTGACCCTGTGAAGGCGTCGTGATGAGCACCGCGGTCGCGGGTCCAGCCACCATCATCAGGCAACCAAGGACGAGGCCACGTGCCCGTTTGGGCATATGCAACGTGAATGTCTCCTGTCTGGTCGGGCTCCCGGCAGATCTCCCCTTGCCGGGGCTTGCGTGACGGCTCGACCCCTGCTGTCCCCTGGAGACTCACGTCTCGTTGACAGCTGGCGCCCTGAGCCGCCGGCGACCGTACCACACCCGTCACCGGTGGCTGCAAGTCGCTCAAACCAAGCGAACGCGTCCTACCAGCCGGTGGAAGCCCCGAGCGAGCACGAGGAGGGAGCCGCGTTGAGCACGACGGGGACGTCCACCGCGAAGCTCGCCGCGGCCGGCCAGATGAACTCCTCGGTGCCTCCGCCGAGGATCACGCCCGCAGCGTTGTGACAGACCGCGAAGGCCACGACCGGGCTCCCTGAGGCGAGGCTCGCCGACGGCTTCAGCGTTCCCCTGGCGTTGCCGAACCCGTGACCGGGCCGGCATGGCGAGCACGAGTATGTGGCGGCGACGGTCGTGAAGATCGCGCCGACGTCGGTGGGCCAGGAGCCGACGGTGACGGTGACGCTGACAGTGGTCGCCCCGTTGCAGGCGTCGGTGCAGTCGGCGCTGACCGCCAGCGTCTCGCCGGGTCCGAGGTTCACGGCAACCGACTCGAGCGACCCGAGCGCCTTCCCCGAGCGGCGGGTGACGAAGTGCGCGACCACCATGGCGGCGCCGTGGTACGCGGCGTTGTTCTTGAGGCTGGCGACCGGGAATGCCGCAAGGTCGAACGTGCCGACCCCGTCGGCCAGGACCGAGACGGTGAGCGTGTCGGGTGGCAGCGGGGTGGGCGACGGAGTTGGGGACGCGACCGGTGTTGGCGTCGGCGTCGTCGCCGCCGTCCCGGAGCAGGCGGCGAGCACGAGCGCGCCGGCGCCTGCCAGCCAGAGGCGCGGGGATCGGCGTGGGAGCATCGCCTGCATCCTAGGCACACTTCCCTGCGCCACTCGGGCGGGTGACAGAATTGGCATGCGAGCCGAGCGCGCGGGGCACCCACTGAGGAGGCGGCATTGCATTTCACGGCCGAGCACGACGCGCTCCGCGAGACGATTCGCGACTTCGTCGCCAAGGAGCTGCGCCCGCACGCCGACGAGTGGGAGGAGGCGGAGTACTTCCCCGACAGCGTCTTCCCTCGAATGGGCGAGCTGGGACTGCTGGGACTCCGATACCCCGAGCAGTACGGGGGTCAGGGCGGCGACTACTTCAGCGCCATCGTGCTGGCCGAGGAGATGGCCCGCTGCGGATCGGGCGGCGTGGGCATGGCGATCAGCGTCCAGACCGAGATGGCCACGCCTCCCATCCTCAAGTTCGGGACCGAGGAGCAGAAGCAGCGCTACCTCGTGCCGGCGATCCGCGGCGAGAAGATCGCGGCCCTCGGCATCACGGAGCCGGACGCCGGCAGCGACGTCGCCAACATCCGCACGCGCGCGGAGCGGGTCGACGGCCACTGGCGGATCAACGGCAGCAAGCTCTACATCACCAACGGCGTGCGCTGCGACTTCATCCTGCTCGTGGCGCGCACGGGGAGCCAGGAGGACGGGGCTCACGGCATCACGCTCTTCCTCGTCGACAAGAACCTCCCCGGGTTCACCGTCTCGCGCAAGCTGAAGAAGCTCGGGATGCACGCGAGCGACACCGCCGAGCTCTCCTTCGACAACGTCGAGGTGGGGGACGATGCGGTCCTCGGTGAGGTCGGCCAGGGCTTCTACAACCTCATGTGGGAGCTGCAGGGCGAGCGCCTGATCGGGTCCGCCGGCTCCATCGCCGCCGCGGAGGTCGCGTTCGAGGAGACGCTCGCGTGGTGCAAGGAACGCGAGGCGTTCGGCCGTCCGATCGGGAAGTTCCAGGTGAACCGGCACAAGCTCGTCGACCTGTACACGGAGATCACGGTGGCGAAGAGCTTCATCTACAGCATCGCCGAGCGCTGGGACCGCGACGAGTACCCGGTCACCGAGATCTCGATGGCGAAGCTCGTGGTGGGACGGGTCACGAGCCTCGTCGCCGACACATGCCTGCAGCTGCACGGCGGGATGGGCTACATGGCGGAGACCGGCATCTCCCGCTATTTCCGCGACTCGCGCCTGATCCGCATCGGCGCGGGAACCGACGAGGTGATGAAGGAGATCATCGCCAGGACAGCGCTCGGGCTCTGAGCCGGCTGTCCGTAACGCTCCGTTTCGTGCGCTGTTGTCCTGTGCATGAACGAGCGCATTGCCACCGCCCTGGCGATCGGTGGCGCGATCATCCTCTGCAGCTGCGGCGCCGCAAGCGCGACTTCGCCGACAGCAACGCCGGTGAGCACCGCAACACCCGCGCCGGTTGCGACTCCCACCGCCGCACCGACAGCGACCCCCACGCCGACGCCGGCTCCGACGCCGGCTCCCACGCCGGTGCCGACGGCGTTCCCGGTCGCCGGGCACATCGTCATCTCGTCGCTCGGCCTCAACGTCGCCTTCACGGCGTCGTGCGGTGATTTCCTGTCATACGTCCCGAGCGGAAACACGGTCTGCTACTGGGATATGACCGGTCCGGGCGGCACCGGGTGGTTCGCCTTCGCCGGCAGCACGACCGGTCCACTCGCGGCGTTGAGCCACGGTGCACCCGGGCCGGTCATCACATGGACCGTCGGGAGCGCAACGCACACCCGCCGGCTCGTCGCCGGCTCGACGACACTGCCGCGCGATCCGTCGTCCGGGCAGTACAGCGGGCACGGCATACCTTCCGGTCAGCACGTCTTTCTCGAAGTGCGCGACACGACGCAGGAAGTTGAATACAACGGCGCGCCGTAGCGCGCGGACCCGACTTAGGAGACGGCGGCCGGCGGACTGAACTCGTGGCGCTGGACCAGTGAGTGCAGGGTGATGCCCGCAGCATCCAGCGCTTCGCGTCCGCCTTCCTCACGGTCGACCACGCACAGCGCACCGACGATCGTCGCACCTGTCGTGAGCACCGCCTCGCTCGCCTGCAGGAAGGTTCCACCCGTCGTCAGCGTGTCATCGACGAGCAGCACCCGCTGCCCGGCGTGCAGGGCTGGTCCTTCGATCGCGCGACCTGTCCCATGCGCCTTCACCTCCTTGCGGACGATGAACGCGGTGAGGGGTTTGTCCGTGTCGCCGCTCAGCGCTGCGACGGCCGCGCAGATGGGATCGGCACCGAGTGTCAGACCGCCGATGGCATCGATGTCGTGCTTGCGGCAGTGCTCGAGCGCGAACCATGCCACGAGGTAGAGGCCGCGCCCGTCGAGCGTGACCTGCTTGCCGTCGACGTAGTAGTCGCTCTTCCGTCCGCTGGTGAGCGTGAAATCGCCATAGGTGAAGGCGCGCTTCGCAACAAGCTCGCGCAGCTCGTCGAGCAGCGCCGTGTCGGTCGTGGTGGTCATGCCGTCCACCGCAGCACCGGATGGCGCGCCGCCAGCACCTCGTCGACACGGCTCACCGGGGTCTCGTGCGGCGCCGCCTGCACGAACGAGAGATCACGCTCGGCCTCCTCGACGATGGACGCGCAGATGGCCGCGAGCCCGTCGAGGCTCTGCTTCGACTCCGTCTCCGTCGGCTCGAACATCAGCGCTTCGGGAACGGTCAGCGGGAAGTACACGGTGGGCGCGTAGACGCCGTAGTCGAGGAGCCGCTTGGCGACATCCATGGCGCGCAGTCCCGCAACCCGACCGCCATGGGTGGTCGCGACGAACTCGTGCATGCACGGAGTGTCGACGGCCATCGCGAAGAGTCCCTTCAGCTGCGACTGCAGATACCGCGCGTTGAGCACCGCGTCGCGTGCGATCCACGGCAGGTGATCGCCGTACGCGCGGATGTACGCGTACGCGCGAACGAGCATGCCGAAGTTGCCGTAGTACGAGCGCACCTTGCCGACGCTCTTCGGTCGTTCGTAGTCGAGGAGGAAGCGATCGCCGTCGCGCTCCACGGTCGGTGTCGGCAGGAACTCGATGAGCCGCTCACCGACCCCGACCGGCCCGGCGCCGGGACCGCCGCCGCCGTGCGGTGTCGAGAACGTCTTGTGCAGGTTGAGATGCACGACGTCGAAGCCCATGTCGCCCGGGCGCGCGACACCGACGAGCGCGTTGAGGTTGGCGCCGTCGTAGTAGACGAGCGCGCCCGCCTCGTGCGCGAGGCGCGCGATCTCGACGATGTCCTTCTCGAAGACGCCGAGCGTGTTGGGGTTGGTGAGCATCACGGCCGCAACCGTGTCGTCCAGGTGCTGCGAGAAGTCGGCGACGTCGACCGTGCCGTCGTGGTTGCTCTTCACCGTGACGACGTCGAGTCCGCACGCCGCCGCGGATGCAGGATTGGTGCCGTGCGCCGAATCGGGAATGAGCACGCGTGTCCGCGCCGTGTCGCCGCGCGCCGCGTGGTACGCCTGGATCATGCGCAGCCCCGTCCACTCGCCGTGCGCGCCCGCCGCCGGCTGCAACGACATGCGCGCCATCCCGGTGATCGATGCGAGCAGCCGGTCGAGCTCCCACATCAGCTGCAGCGCGCCCTGCGTGTCCGCCTCGTCCTGGTACGGATGCAGGTTGGCGAACCCGTCGAGCCAGGCCAGCTGCTCGTCGACGACCGGGTTGTACTTCATCGTGCATGACCCGAGCGGGTACATCCCCTCGTGCAGGTTGTGGTTGCGCCGCGCGAGCCGTCCGAAGTGGCGCGCGAGCACGGGCTCGGGGACGTGCGGGACCTGTGCCGGTGCGGAGCGCAACAACGACTGTGGGATGGCGGTGTCCTGCATGGTCACCGGCACGCCCGCGTCAGTCACCGCGGGTCCGCTCGTGTAGTCCGTGCTGAGCTCGAAGACGAGCGGTTCGTCGACCGCCCAGCCAGCCGCGGTGTTCACGCCCGGGATCGTGTCGGTCATGCCGGCACCATCACGACGAGCTCACTCGCCCGTATGCCGACGACCTCAGCTGCGGCAGCCGCGTAGCGATCGATCGCGTCCGGCGAGGTCAGCTCCGTGCAGCACACGAGCAGCTCGTGGTTGCGCGCCGCGTCGAAGCGACCGAGCGGCAGTCCCGCGACGATGCCGCGGTCCCGCATGGCGCGAGCGAAGTCGGCGGAATCGCCGGGGGTGCGCAGCACGAACTCCCAGAGAAACGGCGTCGACGGATGCGCGAGCGACAGCCCATCGATGTTCGCGAGCACGTTCGCCAGGTGATGCGCGCGCTGCGCGCTGACCTCCGCGACGCTGCGCATCCCGCCGGAGCCCATGTGCGCCATGTACACCGTCGCCGCGAGCGCGATCAGCGCATGGTTCGTGCAGATGTTGGAGGTCGCGTGCTCGCGGCGGATGTGCTGCTCGCGAGCCTGCAACGTCAGCGTGTATGCCCGGTGGCCCTCATGATCGAGCGTCATCCCGACGAGCCGTCCGGGGATACGTCGCATCTGCGCCTGCGACACCGCCATGAAGCCCACGTGCGGACCGCCGAACGACGCCGGGATACCGAGGGGCTGCCCGTCGCCCACCGCGACGTCGAATCCGCTCTCGCCTGGCGGCGTCAGCAGCGCGCAGGCGTGCAGGTCTGTGGCGCAGATCGCGAGGGAACCGGCGTCATGTGCCGCCTCCGCAAGCGGGGCGAGGTCCTGGATCGTGCCGATGAAGCTCGGCTGCTGGACGAGAAGCGCCGCGTGGTCCGCCGTCAAAGCCGCGCGGACGGTCTCCGCGGAGAGCACACCGTCCTGCGTCGGCAGCACGTCGATGCCGATGCGCCTTCCCTCGCCGAAGGTGCGCAGGACCGCGATCGTCTCGGGGTGCACGCTGCCGGCCACCGCGATCCGGGTCCGGTGGTTCGCCTGCACCGCGATCACCATCGCCTCAGCCGCCGCCGTGGCGCCGTCGTACATCGAGGCGTTGGCAACATCGAGGCCGGTCAGCGCGCAGATCATCGACTGGAATTCGAAGATCGTCTGCAGCGTGCCCTGCGACGCCTCGGCCTGGTACGGCGTGTACGCGGTGTAGAACTCCGGCCGGGAGATCGTGCCCCGGACGATCGCCGGGCTGAAGCGCCGGTACACGCCCGCGCCCAGGAAGCTGTCGTACCGGCTCAGCGATCGATTGCGAGATGCGAGCCGGTCCAGCTCTGCCACGAGGTCCTGCTCGGCGAGCGGCGGCGGGAGATCGATCGCGGGGTCGCGGAGCGCGGCCGGAATCGTGGTGAACAGGTCCGCCTCCGACGCCGCCCCCACGGCATCGAGCATCTCGCGTCGCTCGGCATCGGAATTGGGAAGGTACGCCATGTCCAAAGTATGCGAAGCGACCGGGGAGGTTTGCTCCGGCCAACCGGCGGTAGACTGCTATCGATGTCCAAACGCGCTTCCACCGTCTCCATCGAGGATCTCGTCGCCGCGATCGAGACCGCCCGCGACAAGGTGATGGCCGACGAGGTGAAAAGTCTCGTCAAGCTGGGCCTCCCCAAGACCGTCGCCTACAAGATGGTGGCGGACCGGTATCGCCAGCGTGCCGAGGGTGATGACGGAGAAGCAGACTCCGCGAGCCCCTGGCCCGACATGTCCTGACGCCGCGCTCAGGCGCCGGCGTCTGATCCGGCCGCGGCCCGTCGCCGTCCGCGGATGTACCAGGCGATCACGGCGACGGCGACCACCACTCCGATGACGATCGCAAGGGTGCCGATCGGACCCGACACCTTCGTGTAGTTCGCGCCGACCTCATAACCCAGGATCGCCAGGAAGGTGACCCAGACCGTCGATCCGAGGAGCGAGAGCCCCGCAAACCAGACGGGCGGCATCTTTGCCAGACCTGCCGGGAACGAGATGTACGTGTGAATGACCGGGAGCATCCGGCCGAAGAACACCGCCGGCAACCCGTAATGGGCGATCCATCGATCGGCGAGATCCAGATGGGCCGGTGAGATGCCGATACGCCTGCCGGGACCGAGGAGCAGGGGACGGCCGAAGCGGCGCGCGAGAACGTATGCGAGCAACGCGCCAATCCAGTTGCCGCCAATGCCCGCAACGATCACGAGGACGATGCTGAAGTGGCCGGCCGCCGCGAGCACTCCGGCTACCGGAATGATGACCTCGCTCGGAACGGGCACACCGCAGCTGTTGATGAGCATCAGGACGAATACGATGAGGAGACCCCCACTCGTCACCCATTGACCGATCACGCCGCCCATCGCCGGGGATTGTGGCCTACGCTGCCGCGAGCATGCCGCGAACGCTCCGTCCGGCCACGGTCCCGCCCTGGCCCCTCCCGTTCGACCCGGCGTACGAGCTCGACTGGGGGCAACCGGAATTCGCCCGGCGCCTGCTTCGTGAGCATCTCGACCAGTCCCACGACGGCGCCAGCCGGCGCGCGACGGTCATCGCCAGGCACCTCCGGCGGATCCGGCGTCTGATCCCGCCGCCGCCCGCGCGGATTCTCGACGCCGGCTGCGGCCCGGGTCTGTACGCCGTCGAGCTTGCGCGCCTGGGCCATCACGTCACCGGCATCGACGTGAGCGCACCGGCGCTCCGGCACGCGCGCACCCTCGTCAGAGAAGCAAAGCCGGCCGGTACGGCGCACTTCGTCCGGGCGGACCTGCGCGATGTCGACCTGGCGCCGGGCAGCTTCGATGCGGCGCTCCTCGTGTACTACGTCCTCGAGGCGTTCCCCAGGGCCATCCAGCCGCGCGTCCTTGCGCGCCTCGCGAACGCCCTGGAGCCGGACGGCGTCCTCATCGCCGAGATGCGTCTCACACCCAACCAGCCGCCCGGCCGCCTCGAGTGGTGGGACGCGGTGCCGGACTCACTGCTCGCCGATCGCCCGCACCTGCTCCTCGGCGACTCCGTCTACGACCAGCGCCGCCACACCTACGTGCTGCGCGACGTCGCGGTCTTCGACGACGGCACCGTCTCGGTCCGGCAGACGAGCGCCTGGCTGTGCCCGTTCGGATCGATTCCGGCCC
>Ga0307374_10004160_pt1 | contig 24240 bp, 24 predicted proteins | sample OX3MG_FD_202532 | JGI IMG/M metagenome (GOLD analysis project Ga0307374, IMG submission 202532) | Soil microbial communities from Risofladan, Vaasa, Finland - OX-3 | ecosystem: Environmental > Terrestrial > Soil > Coastal area > Acid sulfate soil | place: Finland: Risofladan, Vaasa | collected... | reverse complement strand
CTCCCGGTCTCGCGTTACTGGGCTCCCGAGGAGTTCGACCGCCTACGTGCGGCGGGAAGGGCGCTCGGCGTGGCGCACGTGGAGGCCTCGCCGCTGACCAGGTCGAGCTATCACGCACGCGAGGCGGCCGTGGCCGCGGGCCGGGGAGCCTGAGCGGGCGGAGGTCTACGGGGCGGGCTGGCTCCCCGTCGACGTGTGCTCCGTCCACCGGGCTCCGTCCCACCATCGGTAGGGAGCCTGGCCGCTGGTGTCCTGGTACCAGCCCGCCGGGGCCGTGGCCGGAACGGGCGCCGGTTCCCATCCGCCGTACGTCATGTGTCCCGGACCGTAGAGCCCCTTCGCCGCGGCTTCTTCGACCGCCTGCAACTGCTTGCGGATGCTGAACCAGTAGATGAGGGAGGGGATGGCCAAGAAGTTGATCAGGATGACCAGCAGGAGCCACAGGATCTTCTCCTGGCCGGCCATCTTCCACTGCCAGTCCGGCCGCTTGGCGATGTCGACGAGGGCGATGATGAAGAAGACCAGCGATCCGATGCCGATGACGACAAAGAGGATGAAGAAGAAGATGAAGAGACCGATCCCCGGTCCTGTGGTGTCGGCGACGGGCATGGTGCCCTCAGCGTAGGAGGCGTACGTGATCGCCTCCACCGGCCGAGCCGCTTCCTCGCCGCTACCCTCGTCGGCAACCGATCCAGATCCTGTGGGTCGGCGGCAGAGCACAGAAGACCTTGGAGAGCACCGATGGCGAGCGTCGCACAGAACCCCGAGGCCGTTGTCGAGCAGGCGGCGGCCCAACCGGTGCTCACCCCGCTCACGGCCAGTGCCGTCATCCTCGTCCTCACCATTGACGACGGAGGTGAGCACGTCGTCTCGGACCTGCTCGCCGATCTTTCCGGCCTCGCCCGCACGGTCTCGTTCCGTGCGCTCGACGGAGGCCTGGCTGTCGTGGCGGGCGTGGGGTCGGACGCCTGGGACCGCCTCTTCGCCGGACCTCGTCCGGCCGAACTGCACCCGTTCCAGGTGCTGCGGGGCGACCGGCACCGGGCGGTGGCCACACCCGGTGACCTCCTGTTCCATGTCAGGGCGGCGACGATGGACCTCTGCTGGGAGCTGGCGTCACTCGTGGTCGGCCGCCTGGCGGGTGCGGCCATGGTGATCGACGAAGTCCACGGGTTCGAGTACTTCGACGAGCGGGACCTGCTCGGCTTCGTCGACGGGACAGAGAACCCGACGGGTCAGGCCGGGCCGACGCCGTGACCATCGGGAGTGGGGACCCGTCCTTCGCCGGCGGGACGTACGTCATTGTGCAGAAGTACCTGCACGACATGGCGGCCTGGGAAGCGCTGTCGGTCGAAGAGCAGGAGCAGGTGATCGGGCGGGCCAAGCTGTCCAACGTCGAGATGGACGACGAGGTCAAGCCGTCGAACTCGCATGTGGCGTTGAACACCATCGTCGAGCCGGACGGCACCCAGCGGCAGATCCTCCGCGAGAACATGCCGTTCGGGTCGCTCGGCGCAGGCGAGTTCGGTACCTACTTCATCGGCTACGCGGCGACGCCCTCGGTGACAGAGTTGATGCTGCAGCACATGTTCCTGGGCAATCCGCCCGGCAATTACGACCGGATCCTCGATTTCTCGACGGCGGTCACGGGTTCCTTGTTCTTCGTGCCGACCGCGGACTTTCTCGACGACCCGCCGCCGCCGGGCGACGACGCCGCCGAGGATGCGGGCGACGGTGCGACCGGCCCGGACTCGAGCACCCCGGATGATGGGTCGCTCGGCATCGGTGGGTTGGGAGATCGTCCGAGCTAGGGCCGGCAGGGCGCGCCGCCGCTGCGACCTAGCGAACCGGGTTGGCTGCTCCGAACCAGGTCGTCAGGGCCGACGGTAAATCGCCGTCGGCGAGGTCACCGACCCATGCGACGTAGCCGTCGGGTCGGATCAGCACAGAGGGCGGAGCGCCCACCTCACCGAGGACGGGGAGCTCCCACGCGCCTTCGTGCTCGGCCTCGACCAATCGGACCCGGTCCGCCCACGGCGACAAGTCGAAGACGGCGGGGTCGCTGAGATTGAGCAGTACCGGCCGCGCCGTATGCAGCAACTCGAACACCCGCGCCGGTCCGTCGGCGGTGACCAGGTCGACATCGGGCATGCGCCGCCCGAGCAGCGGATGCCCCTCGCCGAGGTCGTAGTGGACGTCGAGGCCGGAGAGCATGCCGCCGAAGTGTTGGCGCGGCTCGTCCATGCTGAGGAGCTCCGTGATGGTGCCCTGCAGAGCCTCGGTGCGCGCGTCGGTGCGACGCAGTGCAATCTGCGCCATCGTGTTCTGCAGCACGCAGGCCCCGACCGGGTGGCGCTCGGCGCCGTAGGTGTCCAAGAAGCTCTCGGGCGACACCCCCTGGAGAACCTGCGCCAACTTCCAGCCCAGGTTCACGGCGTCCTGTACGCCGATGTTGAGGCCCTGCCCTCCGGGCGGGGCATGGATGTGGGCGGCATCACCTGCCAGGAGGACACGTCCCTCGCGGTAGGAGACCGCCTGCCGCGTCATGTCGTTGAAGCGGGAGATCCAGGTCGGGCTGTGCACTCCGTAGTCGGTCCCGTCGGCGGCGATCAGCGCCTCGCTGAGGTCCTGCAGCGTCGGTGGACCCGTGTGCTCGATCTGCGGTTCGGTCAGCACCACGCCGATCGATCCTCCGACCGCGCGCCCCCCGTCTGCGACCCGTCCGATGCCACCGCCAGGCCGTAGCCCGAAGGGCGGCTCCTGCTCCATTTCGACCTCGGCGATCAGCCAGCTGGTCGTCGGATCCCAGCCGGCGAACTCGATCCCCGCCGCCTTTCGCACCACGCTGCGTCCCCCGTCGCATCCGACCAGATACTGGGCCTGCACGGACCGGCCGTTGGAGAGCTCGACCTCGACCCCGTGGGCGCCCTGCGCGAATCCCGTGACCTCACGCTCCCGGATGACCGGCGCTCCCAGCTCGTCCACCCAGGCGGCCAGTATGCGCTCGAATTCGCTCTGGTACAGCGCGAGCCCGTAGGGATGACGGGAGGGGAAGTCGCTGATGTCCAACGGGACGCCGGCGAAGGCCTGCACCTGCATCGGCTGTCCTTCCGCGAGGAACCGGTCGGCCACGCCACGCTGATCGAGCACCTCGATCGTCCGGGCGTGCAGACCGCGCGAGCGGGAGCTCTCGAGATTCTGCGCGGCGCGCCGCTCCACGACGACTGCGTCGATACCGGCCAGCGTCAACTCCGCTCCCAACATCAGTCCGGTCGGGCCCGCTCCCGCGATCACCACCTGGTGTCGGCTCATCGTCGACTCCCGGTTGACGATCCGCACGCCGAAAACAACAGATGCATGCCACAACTCCTGGCTCCAGAGGTGCTGGCCGTGGTCGGCGCAGCGAAGGAGTCATGATGAGCACGTTTGGGTCGCTTGCGGCAAGACCCCCCTCGCGCGGTATGTTGGAGATGGCGAAAATGGGGAAAATGGGGATGTTCGTCCCGATCTGATTGACGGCGAGCCGCTGGCCCGCGATTCCGGCTCGACCTCGGTCGCCGTGTTGCCTCTCGTGACGGGCCGTGCTTCCATCTCGTCATGAGGACTCGGGCCTGGATGAGCTGGAGCAGTGGCAAGGACAGCACGTACGCGCTGCAATCCGTGGAGCCCGGCGTTGAGGTGACGAGGCTGCTGGTGACGGTCAACGAGAGCGCCGACCGGGTCGCCATGCACGCGGTGCGGAGATCACTCCTGGAACAGCAGGCGGAGCGGTTGGGGCTGCCCTTGCACGTCGTCGCCATCCCTTCACCGTGCCCGAACGACGTCTACGAGGCCCGTATGGGCGAGGCGATGGACGTGGCGACCGGAGAAGGCGTGCAGGCCGTGGTTTTCGGGGATCTGTTTCTTGAAGACGTCCGCCTCTACAGAGAGCGTGCACTGGCACCCACCGGCATCGTGCCTGCCTTCCCGCTCTGGTCGCGCCCCACCGACGTGCTGGCGCACGAGATTGTGCGCGCCGGCATCCGAGCCGTGCTCACCTGCGTCGATCCGGCCCAACTGTCTCCGTCCTTCGTCGGCCGCACGTATGACGAAGAACTGCTCAACGATCTCCCGGCGGGCGTGGACCCTTGCGGGGAGCGAGGTGAGTTCCACACCTTCGTCTGGGACGCGCCCGAGTTCAGCTCGCCGATTCCGATTCGGAAGGGCGAGAGGGTCGCCCGCGACGGCTTCGTGTTCTGCGATGTCCTCCCGGCAGAGGCCTCGAGGTGATCCACTTCGGCCCGACCGTTCGTCCTACTGTCTGACCGCCATCGTCGATTCGAGATCGGTTGGCGCCGAGCGGGACAGCACCACCACGCCGATCGTCATGACGCAGAAGGCGGCTGCCGCCGCCGCTCTCTGGAGGTTGTTGACGGTGAAGCGCTCGTCGAAGATCCAGACGCTCAGCACAATGGCCACGGCGGGGTCGACGACCACGACCAGGGGTTGAGAGACGCTCAGCGGGCCGCCCTGCAGCATCGCCTGTTGGAGCACGGAGCCGACGACCCCCGCCAGGATCAGCGCGTAGACCGGCCAGTGCTCCAAGGTCCCGATGACGCCGTCGTTTGCCAACACATCGGTGGTCGCCTTGATGAAGGCGGCCATCAGGGCGAAGGTGATGGAGGCCGCAATGGCGTAGAGCGCGGCCCTGCGGATCGGAGAGCCCCAGCGCGCCAGCAGGGCCAGGGCGGCCACGATCCCACCGAAGACGGATGAGGCGAAGATCCAATCGGTCGCGTCCGGGCGTAGGTGACCGCCGTTGGGCTGAGCGGTGGCAAGGAAGATCACAAGGGCCGCACAGGTGACGAGAGCGGCTGTCCATGCCGTCTTGGCGATGTGCTGGCGGACCCAGAACCGGCGGAGGAGCAACGCAAAGACCAGTTCGGTGACGAGCAAGGACTGGACGACAGCGAGCTGACCACCGTGCAGCGCGACGGCCTGGAAGAGGAATCCCCCCGCGGCCGCGGCCCAGCCCAGGAGCCAGAGTGGTTGTCGGATCAGGTAACGGACCAGATGCCAGTTCCGGTGCTCATGGGTCACCCCGGCGCTGGCCGTGTGCTGGGTCATGAGGTGGATCGCGTTCGACAGCGCAGCGGCCAGGGCGAAGATGATCGTCAGGGGCATGGTGCGACGTCCGATTGGGCTATCCGTCTTCTGTTCATGACCAGGGGAGATTCTGCTCTCTTTCGGATCCCGAGCCCGATCATTCCAGTGCCGCCCGAGACGGTGGACCGACTGGGCCTCGGTGTTGGCCCGGGAGACGCCGGATCACCTGCGGGGCCGCCCACCTGTCCACCCTGGCCATAATGCTCTCGGACGAGCGACGAGCGACGAGCGACGAGCGACGAGCGACGAGCGACGAGCGAGAGCCGGAGGCCACGTGTACCTGGAGTTCACGGCAGAACAGCAGGCGCTGCAGCGCCAGCTCCGCCAGTACTTCGAAGACCTGGTCGCCGAGGCCGAGGGCTCGCCCTCAAACGAGCCGACCTATATCCGCTACGTCCGCCGGATGGGTCAGGACGGCTGGCTGGGCCTGGGCTGGCCCGAGGAGTACGGGGGGATGGCCCGGGGCCCCATCGATCAGATGATCTTCGTGGAGGAGTCCCACTGGGCGGGCGTTCCCCTTCCACTCCTCACGTTGAACAGCGTGGGTCCGACGATCATGTCCCTGGGCACCGAGGAGCAGAAACAACGGCTCTTGCCCGGAATCCTCAAAGGTGAAGTCCATTTCTCCATCGGCTACACCGAGCCTTCGGCAGGGACCGACCTGGCCTCGCTCAAGACGCGCGCCGTGCGCGACGGGGATGAATACGTGATCAACGGCCAGAAGATCTTCACCAGTGCGATCCAGTATGCCGACTACGTCTGGCTGGCGGCCCGAACCGACCCCGACGCGCCCAAGCACAAGGGCCTCTCCGTCTTCATCGTCCCGCTCGACACCCCCGGATTTCACTGGACGCCGCTGCCCACCATCGCGGGAGACATCACGAGCTCGACCTTCTACGAGGACGTTCGAGTCCCGGCGGCGAACCTCGTGGGAGAGGAGAACCAGGGATGGAAGCTGATCACGAACCAGTTGAACCACGAACGGGTGGCAATCTGCCCGGCCTCGGGTCTGCTGAGGAGCCTCACCGAGGTTCGGCGTTGGGCGCAGCGACAGCGACTCCGGGACGGGACGGCGCTGACGGATCACGAATGGGTCCAGATCAGCCTGGCCAGGGCTCACGCGAAAATTGACGTGCTGAAACTGTTGAACTGGAAGGTGGCGTGGGCATCGGACAAGGGTCTGAATCCTGCTGACGCATCGGCCACCAAGGTCTACGGCACGGAACTCGCGTTGGAGGTCTATTCGCTCCTGCTCGAAGTGGTCGGCCAGGTCGGGTACCTCGTCGCAGGATCCCCGGGGGCGATCTTGCGGGGCCGGCTCGAGAACCAGGCGCGCGGCCAGACCATCTTCACCTTCGGTGGAGGCACGAACGAGGTGCAGCGCGACATCGTCGCCATGATCGGATTGGGCATGCCGCGGGCGCCGCGCTGAGCCGACAGGAAGAGCGGCCCAAGCGTGCCTCCCTCGTGGCCCCGGTGCGGGGAGCGGTACGCTCCGTGACGTGCCCGAAAGCTTCACGCTCAAGCCCGGCTTCACCGGCACCGAGCACATCTTCCTCAGACTGATGGTCTCCAGCAAGGCCACCTTGCCCATGCCAGGCCGGTCGGCGCGAGCTAGGGACGCATGGGCGCAAGGGTGGTAGGCGGGGGATCGCGGTACTTCGGCTATGCGGTCGACCGCCGTTACCTGCCGGTGCTCCTTCCGTTCCTCCTCAGGCCATCACGAGATGGGGTCACGCTCACGGATGACGGGCTCTTAAAAGCGACCTTCGGTGTCGTCAAGATCACGACACCGCTGGCGAACGTCGCGGGCGCCCACGTCACCGAGCACTACCGCTGGTGGACGGCGGTCGGAATCCGCCTGTCGAGGGCAGACGACGGTCTGACATTTGGGACGAACAGCAGGCGTGGTGTCTGCATCCACTTCAATGAAAAGGTGAGATCGCCACTCCGACGCAGCGGCCATTCGGCACTGACGGTGACGGTGGCTGATACCGAGGGCCTCGAGCTCTCGCTCCGCACCGGCGACGGTGCCCCCCGGACCGCCTGAGCGGATGTTCGGCTCAGGTCACCCGGGCGGGGAGAAGAATTCCAGGGCGATGTTGTCGGGATCGCGGAATGAGAGCCCCGATCCGTAGGGTGCGTCGACGATGCCGCCGTTGGCGATACCGAGTTCGTTCAGCTTCGCCTCCCACTGTTCGAGCTCACCGCGATCAGCGCAGGCGAACGCCACGTGGTCCAAGCCGGGCCGGCGTTCGTCGAATGGATCCGAGCTGTGCAGATCGGGGAATTTGTGAATGCCCACCAACGTCTGACCTCCGAGCAGCCACACGACGTGATGGAACGGCCCGGTGTCCTCGTCGATCACCGGCGGGCTTCCGATGAGGCCCTCGTAAAAGGGGCGACTCCGTTCGAGGTCGGTGACGGTGAGAGCCACGTGAGTGACGCCGGGGAATTCGGGCACGATGTCCTCCTTGAGCGAGCGACCCCGTGACCATAACCCCTGGAGGAATGCGAATTCCCGGGTGCCGCTTCGAACTGCGGCCACATCTCATGCGCTGAGGTCCGGCCCAGGACGCCGCGTCAGGCGGGCGCAGCGAAGCGGGTGGCCAACACCTTGGCGGTCAGCGGGTTCTGGCCCGGGCCGACGTAGGAGGACTCGTAGTCCCAGTAGGTCGCCTCGGCCACGTTGTGCGTGGAGATCCATTTCGCCATCAGGTTGATCCATGTGGCGTTGTCGCCGCCGCACACCTGACCCGACGCGGAGATCGGCTGTCCGCTCTTGCTGCACGATCCCCAACCCAGTCCCCATTCGGGGAGGACGATCGGTTTGTGGTGGGCCTTGGCGAACGACGCGACCCAGTTCAAGCCGTCGGGCTGCGTGACCATATGCCTGAATTCGGCCCTGGCTCCGGGGTACCGGTCGTGATCGATGTCGTACACGTCGAGCCCAACGTCGTCGACGAACTTGTTGCCGGGGTAGTACGCAGCAAGGTCGCCGACCCCGAGGTCCCCCCGGGTCGGGTTCCACTCGAAGCTGAAGTGCGACCCGGGTACGGAACGCATGGTGGTGACGATGGCGTCGAAGTACTTCACGAAGGCGGACGCGCAGCCCTGGGCCGCCCAGGGGGCCCAGTTCCCATTGAACTCATATCCGAACCGGATCACCGAGACGGGAAACCCGGCCCGGACGATGTTGGTGCCGACGGTCCGGAAGTAGTGGTCGAAGTCTCCGTCCGCTCCCTGGGTCAGACCGAAACAGCTGCCACCGGACACGGCTGCGTCGGCGTTGGGCGAATACGTGTCGGGCAGCATGTTCACGCCCCAGATCATCGTGTAGCCCTTGCCCTTCCAACTTGTGTAGGGCCAACGACCCTGCGTGATGGTGCGCCATGTCGTCCCGAGGAGGAAGTCCATGGCGTACTTCGGCTGGACCCCGATGGCCTGGGTGAAGGCGGGCACGGTCGGTGGATACGCCGCGCCGGCATAAACGCCCAGCACGGTGTTCGAGCCGACCGCCGAGGCCGGTTCGGCCAGAGGCACGACCGAGACCGAGGCGGCGGAGACGGCCACCAGAACGACCAGAATGGCGAACCGGAGCCCGGCGGCGCGAGCCGTTCCGCACAATGTCCTCACCATCGCCCGACTTTGTCGTCCGCACATGACGGACACACCCTTGCAAACCGGGGGACCCGACGCAGGTCGGGGCGCTATCCCGCCTCCCACCAGTCGGCCGTGCGGTGCGCTCGCCAGATGCTGTCACCCCGCTGTGTGCCGGGCGAAGCCAGAATTCGCGTGGCGCCGCCTAGCCTTGGGAGCGTGTCGCGTACCCGCCTTGCCGTGATTTCGCTGGGAAGCCTGCTGGCGACGGCGTTGCTCGGCTTTGCTGTCTCCCGCGGCTTCAATGCGTTCCGGCTGGAATGGCGCGCCCTCCAGCTGCTCGGGCATCACCGCAACATCGACCACTGGGGGAATCTCGCCAACCTGCTCGCAGTGCGGGTGATCGCCGCCGTCTTCATCGCCAGCGCGGTGTACGGCGCGCTCCGGGGCGTCGTGGCACGCGTCGCCGTGATGGCGGGCTTCGCCGTCGTCGCCTTCGTGCTGAACGAGGAGATCATGAAGCCGGTGGTCCAGCAGAGGCTGCAGGGCGAGCTCAGTTTCCCGTCCGGGAGCGTCACGGCCGTGTGCGCGACCGCATTGGCCATGTGGATCGCGCTCTACCCGGCGCTCGGTAGACCGGCGCGTGCCGTCACATTCGTCCTGGGGGCGGCCTGGACCTTCCTGATGTCGGTGGCCGTCGTGGGCGCGTTCTGGCACACCCCGCTCGACGTCATTGGCTCGATCCTCCTGTCGGTCGGCGTCGTCACCGGTGGCGCCACCGTGTTCCGATCGAGGTCGGCGCGGGGCCCGGCGGTGGCCATGGAGCGACCCCCGTCGTTGGGGCGGGCCTGAGGGGCAGGCGGGCCGGGCACTAGCCTCGGCCCATGTCGACGAACGACCTCCTCAATGTGCTCGTCGGCCGCCCTGGGTGGCGTCTGGAGCCACGATCGACCCCTGGTGCGACGCCACTGTGGTGCTTCGTCTTCAACGGCCGGATCGAGTTCTCGGTGACGGTCGAAGCGGGGTCCATCCGCCTCTACGTGATGGACACCGACCAGGAGATCGTCTTCGACAACGGGGAGGGACTGATGGCCTGGCTGCGGGCGAATCGCGCCGAGGCCCTGCTCGAACCGCAGGCGCCCGGCGCCAAGAAGTCGCGGCTCCGTCGGTTCACCAAGTGGACCTGACGCCTCAGGGCGCCACCAACTCAATGGCGATGCCGTCGGGATCTCGCAGCTGCAGCGAAGGGTGACCGCCTTCGAGGACCACCCCAGTGTGGTCGATGCCGACCTCGGTGAGATGTGCCGCCCAGACTTCGAGCGAGGCTCCGTCCGGGACGGCGAGGGCCAGATGGTCGAGGCCGTCGGCCGCCGGCCCGGCTGACCGGGTCCGCGGTGAGGATGCCCTGGTCAGCACCACGACGAACTTCCCGCCCCGGTGCTGGAGCGCGACGTAACCGATGTCGGGATCGTCGGCGAAGGGGACGAGACCGAGCACCGCGCTGTACCACTTCGCGCTTGCGCTGACGTCGGCCACCAGGAGCTGCACGTGCGACAGCCCGGTGATGGGGGCGCTCGGTTGCGCATGGTCGACCCTGCTCATAGCCGGATCCTAAGGGGCACGGCGGATCGAATCATGATCTGTGCCGTATTCGTCCGCCCCACCCGAGCGGCACGAGCGAGAGAGGCCCCTGCATCGATGTCGAGTCGATCGTGACGGGAACGATGACGCCGTGACCTCACCCGCTGTGCTCGCGGAGATCGTGAAGCGCGTCGCCGCCTGAGGGCGCCCCGGGCAGGGCCGTCGCCGCGGCGGCGTCCGGCGCGGCCCGGCGCCGCCGCAGCAGCGCGGGCGTGGCCACGGCCAGCGCCAGGACGGCGACCACGAGCACGGCGGCCAGGATGGTGCCGCCCGAGGCGGTCTTCTTGGAGGAGCCGCCGCCCCCCGCCGCGACGACGCTGTTCGCGCCACCGGGCGCCTGCGTCATCGCCTTGTACTGGGCCTGGGCCACCGTTTCGGCGTTGGCCGGGGAGATCGGCCGCGCGTGGCCCGACGCCGCCGAGAAGAACGACAGCAGGTCGACGTAGACGCCTGACTCCATGGTGACGGCCTCGCCGACACCGTCCTGGTTGGTCGCCGCGAAGTAGGTCACCCGGCGTGCCCCGGGGATGGAGGCGACCGGGTCCGAGCTCACGATCTCACCCGACTCGAGCGAGTGCTGCGCCGCCTGCAGGAACACCCGGGCCTCCGTCGGGTCGGGGAAGCGGACCAGGAGGTTCTGTACCTGGTTGAGGCCACCGTCCGCCTGCCACACCCGCTCGTAGGTCGAGATGGTCTTGCCCAGCGTGGACAGCGCGCCGGCGGCGGCCGACGGGTCCGGGGCATCGGAGGCGAACCGCGAGGCCTGCAGCGGGCCCTGGGAGGTGACGGTGTAGCCCGGACCGAGGTCGGGGATCACCACGGTGCCCAGGGTGGGCGGCGCTGGCTCGGGGGCGGCGGCGGCCGGGCCGGCGGTCAGCGCCGCCAGGCAGAGGGCGCCTCCGGCGAGGGAGAGCGCACCGCTCCGGGCCCAGCGGGGGGCCCAGGCCATGGTCACGCGACGAAGTACTTGGCCTCTGGGTGGTGGCAGATGATGGCGTCGGTCGTCTGCTCCGGGTTGAGTTGGAACCCCTCGCTCACCGTCACGCCGATGCGCTCCCCACCCAGCAGCTCCACGACTTTGGCGTTGTCGGTCAGATCCGGGCAGGCCGGATAGCCCCACGAGTAGCGGCCGCCCCGGTACTGCTGGCGGAACAGGCCGGTCAGCGTCGGCCCGTCCTCGTCGGCGAACCCGAGCTCCTCGCGTATCCGGCGGTGCCAGTACTCGGCCGTGGCCTCGGCCATCTCGACGCTGAGGCCGTGCAGGAAGAGGTATTCGGTGTACTGGTTCTCGGCGAAGAGCCGGGCCGCCTCCTCCGACGCCCGGGCCCCGATGGTGCAGAGCATGAAGCTGGCGAAGTCCTCGTCACCCGAATCCGACGGGCGGAAGAAGTCGGCGATGCACAGCCACGGCTCCTTGCGCTGCCGGGGGAACGTGAAGCGCATCCACTCCGACGAGCGGCTCTCGTCCTTCCAGATGACGAGGTCGTTGCCCTCGGCGTTGGCGGCGAAGTGGCCGTAGGACACCGACGGCACCAGCAGGTCGGCCTCCTTGGCCTTGCCCAGCTGTTCGCGCAACGTCGCCCGCACCCGGTCCTTGAACTCGGTGTCGTTCTCGCCGTTCTCGGGCCGGAAGCCCCACTGGTTGCGGAAGAGCGCGGTCAGGTTCAGATACTCGGCCACGTCGTCGATCGGGATGCCCACCGCGATCCGGCTGCCGACGAAGGGTGGGACGTACAGCGGGTTGTCCGAGGCCACGTCGGCCCGGGCGGGCTGCCCCTCTACCGGCGTGGTGGGCTGCTCGTCGAGCCGGCTGCGCCGGGGCACGTTCTTCTCCGAGATCTCGCGCCCGAACAACGGGTCGTCCTCGCCCTTCTTCTTCAGCTCGACGAGGCGGTCCATGGTGCGCAGCCCCTCGAAGGCGTCACGCCCGTAGAAGAGCCGGCCGTCGTAGACCTCTCGCAGGTCGCGCTCGACGTAGGTGCGGGTCAGCGCGGCGCCGCCCAGCAGCACCGGGATGTCCGAGAGGGAGCGGTCGTTCAGCTCCACCAGGTTCTCGCGCATGATCAGCGTCGACTTCACCAGCAGTCCGCTCATGCCGATGGCGTCGGCCTTGTGCTCCTCGACGGCGCTCACCATCTCGTTGATGCCGATCTTGATGCCGAGGTTGACCACCTCGTAGCCGTTGTTCGTCAGAATGATGTCGACCAGGTTCTTGCCGATGTCGTGTACGTCACCCTTGACGGTCGCCAGCACCACGGTGCCCTTGCCGCCCTGGTCCGACTTCTCCATGTGGGGCTCCAGGAAGGCGACCGCGCTCTTCATGGTCTCGGCCGACTGCAGCACGAAGGGCAGTTGCATCTCCCCGGAGGCGAAGCGCTCACCCACGACCTTCATGCCCTCGAGCAGAATGTCGTTGACGATGGCCAGCGCCGCCGTGCCCGACTCGATCGCCTCGGTCAGGTCGGCCTCGAGCCCGTTGCGGTTGCCGTCGATGATGCGCTGGGACAGGCGGCGGTCGACGGGCCAGTCGCTGTGATCCTCCTCCGGGCCGGTGTCGGCCTTGACACCCTCGAACAGCGCCAGCAGCTCCTGCAAGGGGTCGTAGTCCTCGGTGCGGCGGTTGTAGATGAGGTCGAGGCAGACCTCCTTGGCCCGGTCGTCGATGCGGGCCAGCGGGAGGATCTTGGAGGCGTGCACAATGGCGGAGTCGAGCCCGGCCTGCACGCACTCGTGGAGGAAGACCGAGTTGAGGACCTGACGGGCGGCCGGGTTGAGGCCGAAGGACACGTTGGACAGACCCAGGACGGTCGACACGCCGGGGAGCTCCGCCTTAATGGCCCGGATGCCCTCAATGGTCTCGATCCCGTCCTCCCGGCTCTCCTCCATGCCCGTCGACAGCGGCAGGGCGAGTGGGTCGAAGAGGAGATCCTCGGGGGCGAGGCCGTAGCGCTCGACCGCGATGTCGCGGATGTTGCGGGCCGCCCGCAGCTTCCACTCCCGCGTGCGGGCCTGGCCCTCCTCGTCGATACAGGTGCAGACCACCGCGGCGCCGAACTCCCGGGCCAGGCGCAGGAACACGTCGAGGCGTGTGCCGGGCTCGTCACCCTCTTCGAGGTTGACCGAGTTCAAGATAGGCCGGCCGCCCAGCCACTCCAGCGCGGCGCGGACCACCGGGCCCTCGGTGGAGTCGACCATGAGCGGCACGCTCGCTTGCGTGCAGAATCGGCTTGCGATCTCGGTCATGTCGGACACGCCGTCGGCGCCCGTGTAGTCGACACAGACGTCGATGAGGTGGGAGCCCTCCTTGACCTGGTCACGTGCCATGCCGACACAGGTGTCCCAGTCGCCGTCGAGCATCGCCTCGCGGAAGGCCTTGGACCCGTTGGCGTTGGTGCGTTCGCCCACGGCCAGGTACGACGAGTCCTGCGCGAAGGGGACCGAGGTGTAGATGGAGGCGGCGGAGGGCTCGTGCACCGGATTGCGCGCCGCCGGGGTGGCGCCGGCGCAACTGGCAACGACCGCGGCGAGGTGCTCGGGCGTGGTGCCGCAGCACCCGCCGATGACGCTCACCCCGAACTCGGTGACGAAGCGGTGCAGGTGCTCGGCCAGCTGGTCCGGTGTGAGGTCGTAGTGCATGAGGCCGTCGACGACCGACGGGAGGCCCGCATTCGGGACGCAGGCGATGGGCACGCGGCTCGCCCCCGAAAGGTGGCGCAGCGCCTCGCTCATCTCGACCGGGCCGGTGGCGCAGTTGAGGCCGACCACGTCGACCTGCATCGCATCGAGCACGGTCAGCGCGGCGCCGATCTCGGTGCCCGGCAGCATGCGGCCGGTGAGCTCAATCGTCACCTGGCACTGCAGCGGGACGTAGCGGTCCAGGGCGACCATGGCCCGCCGGGCCCCGTTGACCGCTGCCTTGATCGACAGCATGTCGAATTGCGTCTCAATGAGCAGCAGGTCGGCCCCGCCCTCCAGCAGCCCGAGCGCCTGCTCCTCGTAAGCGTCACGGAACTCGGCGTAGGAAATGTGCCCGAGCGTCGGGAACTTGGTGCCGGGCCCCATGGAGCCGGCCACCCAGCGCGGCCGTTCCGGCGTGGAGAACTCGTCGCGCACGGCACAGGCCAGCTCGGTGGCCCGGCGGGTCAGCTCTCGGGCGCGGTCGGCGAGCCCGTACTCGGCGAGGACGACCGAGGTCGAACCGAAGGTGTCGGTCTCGACCACGTCGCAGCCGACCTCGTAGAAGGAGCGGTGCACCTGGGCCACCAGGTCCGGGCGCGTCTCGACCAGCCACTCGTTGCAGCCTTCGAGATCCGGCCCGCCGAAGTCGTCTGGGCCCAGGCCGAGCAGTTGCAGGTTCGTCCCCATGGCCCCGTCGAAGATGACCACGCGCTCGTGCAGCGCCTGCAGGTACGTCGACGCAGACGGGTCGAGCCGACCAAGGAGTTCAGGGGAGGGGGTGGCCACCCCACCAGGATACCGGTGGCCTCCCCGGTGCCCCGAACAGGCCCCGGTAGCATCCCGCCACATGGCACCACGGATCTACACCAAGCGAGGTGACGACGGGACGACCGGCCTGCTCTACGGCGGCCGGGTGCGCAAGGACTCCTGGCGCATCGACCTCAACGGTGTGGTCGACGAGGCCCAGGCCGCCATCGGCGTGGCCCGGGCGCAAACTCCTGTGGAGAGCGAGGTCAACGAACGACTGACGACGCTGGCCCGTGCTCTCTACGTCCTGATGGCGGAGGTCGCCACCGCCCCGGAGAACCGCTCCAAGCTCCAGGCGGGGTCCAGCCTGGTGACGCCGGACATGGTGGCCGCCCTCGAAGTCGGGATCGACGACCTCCTGGCGCGCTTCGACATGCCGAGCGATTTCACCGTCCCGGGGGAGAACGGTGTGGCCGCCGCGCTCGACCTGGCCCGGACCGTGGTACGCCGGGCCGAGCGCCTCGCCGTGGCCGAGCCCATTGGGGACGGCTCGCTCGTCGTGGCCTACCTGAACCGGCTGTCGGACCTCCTGTGGGCCATGGCGCGCTGGCAGGAAGGCCCCGAGCACGTGCTGTCCAAGGGGCCGGACACCTAGCGTCCGAGAGATGCCAGTCCCGCCGGACGGATCACCCCCAGCGGCCCCGGTGGATGCGCCCGGAGGGATACGGCTTGTCCCGGTCCAGCGAGGCGGAGCGGTGGTCGGCCCCGTCGGGGTGACCTAGCAGCACGGCACAGAAAAGGCGCCAGCCCGTCGGGACGTCGAGCCCGGCCGCCAGGTCGGCCTCGCCCCGGAACGCTCCAAGGACGCAGGCGCCGAGCCCGGCATCGACGGTGGCCAACAGGACGGTCATGACACCGAAGGCTGCATCGCCGACCCAGTAGGGGACGGGCCAAGCCGACGCAGATGCACCGAGGCCCCCGGCCGCCTTGTCTTCCTCGGCGTACCGGTCGACGTAGGCATTGGGTGAGCTGTAGGCGAGGAGGACGACCGGCGCCCGCGCCAGTCCATCGGACCAGTCCTTGTGCCGGGCGCGCCACGCGGCGTCTGTGGTGGCGTCGAAATAGAGGGCGGTCTGATCGGGGCCTTCGAGGACGATCCATGCCGTCCCTCGGGTGTTGCCCGCGGTGGGGGAGCGCAATGCGGCCTGGAGGATCAGGTCCACCACGGCCGGGTCTACCGGGGTCGTGTCGAAGCTGCGCACCATGTGCCGACGTCGCACGGCCTCGGAGAACTCCACGGGCCGGAGTCTTCCACCGAGGCGCCTCGGCGCCGCCCGACGGCCCGGACCTGCGGATCCCCACCCCCGGGAATGTTGACCCCGCTGGTAGTGTTTAACCGTTTGATGCCGGCCGCAGAAGTGGCCTGGTGCGACCCGGAGGTTCGATAGTGCCCACCCCTCGAGACCTGCTGAATGATGCCAAGGCGTCCATCCGCGAGGTGGACCAGGCGGCCGCGCAAGCCCTATTGGAGGGTGGCGGCGTGACCTTCCTCGATGTGCGGGAGCCCGACGAGTACGAGCAGGGCGCCCTGCCGAACGCGGTCCACCTGCCCCGCGGCCACCTCGAGTTCCAGGTGGAAGGCAAGCTGCCCAACAAGGGGGCGCCCATCGTCGTCTACTGCGCCGGCGGCGTGCGTTCGGCCTTCGCGGCCAAGACCATGGGCGATCTGGGCTACACCGACGTCCAGTCGATGATCGGCGGGTTCAACAAGTGGAAGGACGACGATCGCCCCTGGGCGGCGCCGCAGACGCTGTCCCCGGTACAGCGCAACCGCTACCAGCGCCACGTCCTGCTGCCCGAGGTCGGCGAGGAGGGCCAGCTGAAGCTGCTCGGTTCGAAGGTACTCCTGCTGGGCGCTGGAGGTCTCGGGTCACCCGCGGCCCTGTACTTGGCGGCGGCCGGCGTCGGGACGCTCGGGATCATCGACATGGATGTGGTGGACGAGTCCAACCTGCAGCGCCAGATCCTCCACAACATGGACCGGGTGGGCGACCGCAAGGTCGACTCGGCCAAGAAGACCCTGACGGCGTTGAACCCGGACGTGAACGTCGTCACCTACGACGTTCGTCTCGGTGCGGACAACATCCTCGACATCATCGACGGCTACGACGCCATTGTGGACGGGACCGACAACTTCCCGACGCGCTACCTGGTCAACGATGCCTCACTGCTCAAGCGGATCCCCGTGATCCACGGGTCCATCTTCCGCTTCGAGGGACAGGCAACGGTCTTCGACCCCTACAACGGTCCTTGCTACCGCTGTCTCATCCCGGAGCCGCCGCCGGCGGAGCTGGCGCCGTCGTGCTCGGAGGCGGGCGTGCTGGGCGTGCTGCCCGGCATCATCGGCTCCATTCAGGCCGTCGAGACCATCAAGGTCCTCCTCGGGCTGGGCGACCCGCTGATCGGGCGGCTGCTCGCCTACGACGCGCTCGAAGAGTCGTTCCGGACCTTCAAGGTGCGCCGCGACCCGGCGTGCCCGGCTTGCGGGCCCGACGCCGGTGAGATCGTCATCGCCGAGTACGACGATCTGTGTATGCCGCACGCACACTGATCGTCCGGGGCCGGCCACAACCCCGCCCCACACTGGCCACGCCCTGGCTGTTTCGGAGTTCTCCTCACCCGTGGACGCGTAACCTGGCGCCATGATGCCCGGCATGGCGCCAGGGAAGGCCGCGGCACGGCTGCTGTGGGCGGGACGACGTTCGGGGACCGGTCGTGTCTGAGCTCGACGTCAACGAGGACGACAGCATCTATTACGACAGCGGGTATTGGAACGACTTCGACGCCACCCAGCGGATGTTCAACCAGCGCATCGCCGGCGGGGTGCCCGGGTTCTGGTTCCGCGACTACTTCGCACGTCGCGGCGAGCCGTTCGAACGCGCCCTGTTCCTGAATTGCGGGAACGGCTGGGTCGAAAGGGAGATGGTGGTGGACGGTGTCGTTGGTCAGGCAGTTGGCATCGACTACTCCGAGACATTGCTCCACGAAGCACGCCGAGAGGCCTCCAAGTTCGACCTTCCGCTGACATACCACCAGATGAACGTCAATACAGCGGAGTTCCCACCGGGACCGTTCGACCTCGTCGTCAACTATGCGGCCGCCCACCACATTGCGATGATCGACCGGGTCGTCCGCGCCATCTGCGACCTGTTGCCCGAGGATGGGTGCTTCCTGTCGTTCGACTACGTCGGTCCGCACCGCAACCAGTACTCGTCGGTGGCCTGGGAGCGGGCCTGGGCACTCAACAACGAGTTGCCGGAGCACCTGCGTCAATCGATGGAGTACCCGAACGTGCCGATCATGGTGCAGGTCGACCCCACAGAGGCGATCCACTCAGAGCTCATCCTCCCGACTCTGCACCGCTACTTCAACGTGGAGCGGTTCGTGCCCCTCGGTGGCGCCATCGCGTATCCGATCATCACCCACAACGACCGCCTGTTCGCGTGCGAGGACAAGGCCGAGCAGGCCGCCTTCGTGGACAAGGTCCTGCGAGCGGACGAGGCCTTCCTGGCCGAGTACCCCGACTCGACCCTCTTCGCCTACATCGTCGCCACCCCGAACAAGAAGGTGCTCGAACAGACCACAGACCTGGCGGCCTGGGAGAGCGAGGAGACCGACCGAGAGGACCGGGCGCGTGCGAACGGCGGCGCGTACTACCCACAGACCGCGCTGCAAAATGCCTACGACCGTCTGATCACCGAACGAGTGGTGTCGGACCAGTTGCGGGCCCAGGTGGCCGACCTGGAGGGCCAGCTGCAGGCCATCCGGCGCGACCCGCTGGTGTCGCGCCTTACCGCGCTGAGAGGTTCAAGGCTGGCCGGCGAGCTTCGCCATGCTCCCGTGTTGGGCCCCCTCTACGACCGGCTCCGGAAGGTCGCCCGCAAGCCGGAGTAGGCCGCCAACCGTGCCTAAGGTGTTCGCACGTGGCCGCCGCAGCGCGGGCATGCGACGAGCAGGTAGACAAGGGCACATGACACCGACTGCGGCAACGACGGGGAACTTCCACGTGCACGACGTCGACCTCGCCTGGTCCGAGCGGGGAAGCAGCCCCGGGGCGATGCCGACGCTCGTCCTTTGTCACGGCTATACGGGCTCATCCCACGATTTCGCACTGGTCGCCGACGCGCTGGCCGCCGACCGGCGGGTGGTCACCCTCGACCACCGCGGGCACGGGCACTCGACCAAGACGGGAACGCTCGACGGCTACACCATCGAGCAGCTCTCGGCCGACCTCACGGCCCTGCTCCAGGCGGTGGGGGAGGGTCCGGTGGACCTGCTGGGGCATTCCATGGGCGGCCGGGTGGTGATGGGAACCGCACTGGCCCGGCCCGATCTCGTGCGGTCGCTGATCCTGATGGACACCAGCGCGTGGTCCTTCCTCCCACCGGACAAGGAGATCCGCGACCTCGTCCACGGCTTCATCAAGGCGTTCGCTCCGGCCGGGGGCATGCCCACCACGCTCAGCACGGGAGGGCCCGAGGAGACGCTCATCGAGGCGAATACGCCGGCCGAGTGGCGCAAGGAGAAGGACGCCATTTTCACCGGCATGGACCCCTACGCCGTCAAGGCACTGGGCGCCGTGCTGATGGGCGACGCGGCAGATGACGGCACCTCGTTGCGCGCCCGACTCCCGTCGATCACGTGCCCGACGACGGTCATCGTCGGTGAGCACGACCACCCGCTCGTCGACCAAGCGCCAGCCCTGGCCGACGAAGTGGCCAATGGCCGGCTGACGGTGATTTCCGGGGCGTACCACTCACCTCAGCTGACGCACGCGACCGAGTGGCGGGCGGCGGTCGAGAGCCACCTGGCCTGGGCTGCGACTCACGGGTCGGCACGGTGAACGGGGCCCCGCCTCCCCAGGGCGACGAGCGCATCGAACTCGCCGGCACCGATGTCGCCATCCCACCGCTCGGCGTGGGGACGTGGGCGTGGGGTGACAAGGGCACCTGGGGCATGGGTGGTTATGACCAGTCCTTGACGGAATCGACCATCCGCGAGGCGTGGGAGGCCAGCATTGCGGCGGGCGTCGTCCTCTTCGACACCGCCGAGGTCTACGGCGGCGGTGAGAGCGAGCGCATCATCGGCCGCCTTCTTGCGGCCGACCCTGTTGTGCGCAACCGTCTGGTCATCGCAACCAAGTTCATGCCCAGCCCGTGGAAGCTGAACGTGCATGCCGCGTTGTTGTCGGCGGCTCGCAAGTCGCGGGAGCGGCTGGGCGTCGACGTGATCGACCTCTACCAAATCCACGGCCCGATCTCACTGCGGTCACACGACGCGCTGGCCGAGGCGCTGGTCACTGCGCATGCTGAAGGGGTGGTGCGGGCCGTCGGCGTTTCGAACTACTCGGCCAAGGAGACCCGCTCCATTGATGCGGCCCTGCGCAAGCGCGGCCTGCGACTGGCCAGCAACCAGATCGAGTTCTCGCTCCTGCGCGCCATGCCGCTACGGGTCGGCCTCATCGGCACCTGCCGCGAGCTCGGCGTGGCGCCCTTGGCCTACTCGCCCATCGGCCAGGGGCGTCTCACCGGCAAGTACTCCGCAAGCAACCCGCCGCCAAAAGGCCGGTCGTTCTCCGCCCACCCCATGTCGGAGGTGGACACCATCGTCTCGTTGCTGCGCCGCATCGGGGAAGCCCACGGAGACCGCACCCCGAGCCAGGTGGCGCTGGCCTGGCTCGTCGCCCAGGGGGCGGTGCCCATTCCCGGGGCCAAGAACCGGGAGCAGGCCGAGCAGAACGCGGGGGCCCTGGGCTGGCATCTCACCCCTGAGGAGCTGAACCTCCTCACCCAGGCGTCGCTCTACGGGACCAGGACGGTGCAGCAGCGCATTTGGCAGCATGGCTGATCCCGGCGGTACCGTCTTGCAGTGATAGCCGTCCTCGCCGACCCGGGACTTCCCCCACTGGGGGGCTCGCAATTCTTCTCCACGCAGTTCGCTTTCGTCCCGGTGGCGATGATTCTGGTCGCGCTCGGCCTCTACCTGTGGGGCGTGCGCCGCAACAATGCCCTGCACCCGCGCCATCCCTGGCCGGTCGGCAAGACGATCGCCTGGATCGGCGCGCTATTCACCACGGGCATCGGGATCTTCAGCTTCGTCGGGGTCTACGACCGCGAACTGTTCTGGGACCACATGACGCAGCACCTGATCCTGATCATGGTGGCCGCCCCGTTGTTCGCCGTCGCCTCTCCCTTGCGGCTGGCCTTCTGTTCCACCTCCGGCACCGCGCACATCGTCGTCACCGAGGCGTTGCGCTCGCGCGTCGCCCAGTTCTGCGGCAACCCGATCGTCGCCTTCATCCTGTACGCCGTCGTGATCCCGATCAGCCACCTCACGGTTTGGTACAACTACACGCTCACCCAGGAGAGCGTGCACAACGCGGAGCACCTGATCTTCCTGCTCGTGGGGTATCTCTTCTGGCGCCAGATCTTCGGGAACGACCCCAACGTGCACCGGCTCCACCCTGCGCTGCAGTTCTTCTACCTCTTCATGGCCATCCCGATCGACACCTTCACCGGGTTGTCGCTGGCCGGCACGAGCCACGAGCTGTTCCCCGCTTACTTCGCCACCCACCGGGCCTGGGGCGTGTCCTACGTCACGGACCTCCATGTGGGCGGCGACATCATGTGGGTCGTCGGCGACACGCTCATGCTGTGGCCCATGATCCCCGTGGCGCTGCGTTGGATGCACATGGACGAGCGCAGAGCGGTGCGGGTCGACCGCGAACTGGACGAGCTGGCGGCACAGGAGGCCGCGGCCGCTGGCCCGGTGCCGGATCAGCCGCCGAGGTCCATCAGCTCGACGCGGACCCCGTCGGGGTCGGTGCAGTAGACGAACTCGAGGGCGGTCCCGCCCAGGTCGATCGTCGTCCGGCTCGACTCGACGATGGCGCCGCCGAGCTCGACCATCCGCGCCGCCGTGCCGGCCACGTCGCGCACCCGGAACGAGAGGTGGGTCAGCCCGAGCTGGTTGACGGCCCGCCGCTCGCGGGGACCGAAGGGCGCCGGCTCCTGGAAGGCCAGGAGCTCAATGGCGGTGGGGCCGCGGCGGATGAATTGCGACGTGACGTCCACCTCGGGGAACTCCATAAGCCGGGCGAATTCGGACCCGATCTCGTGCGACTCGGCCTTCTCGAAGCCCAGGGCCTCGCAGTAGAAGCGCAATGACCGCTCGAGGTCACTCACGCAGATGCCGAAGTGCGAGAAAACGGGTTCCTGGGCGTCGTCCACGCCCGTAGTCTGCCTCGAGTCGCCCCGGTGCCCGGAACCTTCGTAGGCTCGTCGCCGTGACAGCGGAGAAGAAAGACCCCCAGGACAACCCAGAACGCCTGACCGACTCGGGTATCGCCATCCAGCCCGTCTACCGGGCCGAGGACCTCGAAGGCTGGGACCCCGCCGCGCAGCTGGGGGATCCCGGCGCCTTCCCCTACACGCGGGGCGTCCATCGGGGCATGTACCGCTCGAAGCTGTGGACCATGCGGCAGTACGCCGGCTTCGGCTCCGCCGAGCAGACCAACCAACGCTTCAAGTTCCTGCTCGATGCCGGGCAGACCGGTCTTTCCTGTGCCTTCGACCTGCCCACCCAGATGGGCTACGACTCCGACCATGCCCGCGCCGAGGGCGAGGTGGGCAAGGTGGGCGTGGCCATCGACTCCCTGGCCGACATGCGACTCCTGATGGCCGATCTCCCGATGGACAAGGTCACGACGTCCATGACGATCAATGCCACGGGCGCCATCCTGCTGCTCCTCTACGAACTGGTGGCCGAGGAGCAGGGCGTGGCGAGCGAGAAGATCCGCGGCACCATCCAGAACGACATCTTGAAGGAGTACATCGCCCGCGGGACGTACATCTACCCGCCGCGTCCCTCCATGCGTCTCGTTGTGGACACATTCTCCTATTGCGCGGAGAACCTTCCCAGTTGGAACACGATCTCCATTTCGGGTTACCACATCCGCGAAGCCGGGTCGACGGCCGTGCAGGAGATCGCCTTCACGCTCGCCAACGGGATCGCCTACGTGGAGGCGGCCATCGCCGCCGGCATGGACGTGGACGCCTTCGCGCCCCGCCTCTCGTTCTTCTGGAACGCCCACAACAACCTCTTCGAAGAGGTGGCCAAGTACCGCGCCGCCCGTCGCATGTGGGCCCGCATCATGACGGAGCGCTTCGGTGCCAAGGACGAGCGGTCCAAGATGCTGCGCTTCCACACCCAGACCGGGGGCTCGACCCTGACGGCCCAGCAGCCCGAGAACAACATCGTCCGGGTGACGGTGCAGAGCCTCGCCGCCGCGCTCGGGGGCACGCAGAGCCTGCACACCAACGGCTTCGACGAGGCGCTCGGCCTCCCGACGACCCGGGCCGCCAAGATCGCCCTGCGGACCCAGCAGATCGTCGGATTCGAGTCCGGCGTGGCGGACACCGTCGACCCCTTGGCCGGCTCCTACTTCGTGGAGTCGCTCACCGACGAGGTGGAGGAGGCGGCCAACTCGTACCTGGAGCGGATCGAGCAGCTCGGTGGGGCGGTGGCGGCCATTGAGGCCCGTTTCATGCAGGAGGAGATCGAGGCGGCCGCCTACAGCTTCGCCAAGGCCGTCGACGACGGGGAGAAGGTGGTCGTGGGCGTGAACCGCTTCACCGACGCCGAGGCGGAGGCGACCGAGGTCTTCCCGATCGACGTGACCCTGCAGCAGATCCAGATCGACCGCACCCGGTCCGTGCGCGCCGAGCGGGACCAGGCTGCGGTGGACCGCGCCCTGTCCGACGTCACCGAGACGGCCAGGGGCGAGGGCAACCTGCTCGTGCCCATGAAGGCGGCCCTCAAGCAGATGGCCACCTTGGGCGAGGTCTCGGACGTCCTGCGGGCGGAGTTCGGCGTCTACCAGCCCGGGGGCTGAGCCCGTGGCGGGGGAGGGGACCACCGAGTTCTGGCCTCTACTCGACCTCGTGGTCCGGACACCGCGCCTGGAGCTGCGCCTCTTGCGCGAAGTCGATTTCCCCCGCATGGTCGAGCTCGTCGACAACGGGATCCACGACCCGGGGCCGATGCCCTTCTTCGTGGCCTGGACGGACGCCGAGCCGAGCCGGCGGGCCCGGGAGGCGGCGCAGTGGATGTGGCGGCACCGGGCCAACTGGTCGCCGGAGAACTGGACGTTCACCGGGGGCGTCTTCGTCGACGGGCACCTCGTCGGTGTGGAGGATCTGGGGGCGGAGCGCTTCCGCGCCGTGCGCTCGGTCGAGACGGGCTCCTGGCTCGGCCGGGCCCACCAGGGGCAGGGGATCGGACGCGAGATGCGAGAGGCGATCCTCCACCTGGCCTTCGCCGGCCTGGGGGCGGACGAGGCGCTGAGCGGCGCCTTCGAGGACAACGCCG
>Ga0307374_10004157_pt1 | contig 24256 bp, 28 predicted proteins | sample OX3MG_FD_202532 | JGI IMG/M metagenome (GOLD analysis project Ga0307374, IMG submission 202532) | Soil microbial communities from Risofladan, Vaasa, Finland - OX-3 | ecosystem: Environmental > Terrestrial > Soil > Coastal area > Acid sulfate soil | place: Finland: Risofladan, Vaasa | collected... | reverse complement strand
TCGAATCTATAGAATTCTTGAAGAAACATAGGATGCGTTACAATACACAACGGGCACATCCACAAGTCTAAATAATGCTGGCTCACTATGACCATAAGCTTCATCTTGAAATCATCGGGAAAATATGTATTGATTCCGCACAATATTGAGAAAGGTTGTATTGAATTGGGATAAACCGCCCCTCTCTGCCGGATTTTGAGAACTCCTGTAGTATTTTTGGACACATTCGAAATCGGTGTAACCGGAACGAGCGAATTACTTTGATTCCCAGCAGATTTTTTTGAGCGAGGGCGAACGAAATGGGTTCCCAGAGTGTCATGGGATCGCTGCTATCGTAATGCGTGTGAGCATCGCGACTTCGTTTAGTTTGGCTGCAGAAACCTGTTTGACGATATACTGTCAGCATGATCGATCCGGGCTGGGATCATTCACGCGCACCGGCATTATCGCCCCGCTCTTCTCATAAGGATTCTTTGGTATTGAAAAATTCACCTATGAAACATATTGTTGAAACTGGACTGGCGGAGGACCGGTCCGCCACCCATAATTATAAACCGCTTTGGACTCCACATATCCCCGATCCTTCGAAAACATCCGGCGAAGTATCGCGGCGTGGGATCGCGCCGGTGGCGGTACTCCCCGCGAAGGGTTTGCGAGGGACCGATCGTCCCGATTTTGAACACGCGAGCACGCCACGAAATCCCTCATCCCCGAATCGCTCCCTGGCATCTGACGTCTATGTGATGTTCGGGGAGGAATGCGCGCGCCGGAACATAATACCGAGCTTCCGCCTCTTCGAGCATTGGAGGCGGACGGACCTCATCGCGCAAGAATAGTCACCTTCCTGCAATCGGTTTGAGTCCGGCATGGGATTCCGCCGCCGGGCGGTACATTTTCTCCACATATTCGCGCATCATTCGCTCGCCGGAGAAGTTGGGAAGGATTGTGGCGATAGATTCCTTCGCGACGGCAAGCCATTGGTGCGGTATGCCGTCAATGCCTTTAGTATAGAAGAGAGGAACTATTTCGTGTTCGAGTATATCGTACATGCGCGCGGCGTCGGAACGATCCTGTTCTTCCTGCGAGCCGGTGGTCGCGCCCTCGAAGCCCCAACCGTTTGTAGCGCAAACTTCAGTTTGCGACCCTGGCCCGGAATCGCAACCTGAAGTTTGCGCTACAAATCCCTCACTCCACCATCCATCGAGGACGGAAAAATTGGGGATGCCGTTGATGGCGGCTTTCATGCCGCTGGTTCCGGAAGCTTCGAGCGGCGCTTTGGGATTGTTCATCCACAAATCGCATCCGCGCACGAGATATTTTGCAACGTGCATTCCGTAGTTCTCGATAAAAGCGATGCGTCCGCCGAATGCGGGATCGAGCGCATAGTGCCAAATCTCTTTGATAAGCTGCTTGCCGCCTTCGTCGGCCGGATGTGCTTTGCCGGAAAAAATAATTTGAATGGGCCGTAGCGGATCGGTGACGAGCGCCTTCAAGCGATCCAAATTATTGAAGATCAGCGTGGCGCGTTTGTAAGTCGCGAAGCGGCGCGCAAAACCAATGGTGAGAATACTCGGGTCGAGCAGTAAACCGGCAGGTATAAAAAGCTCTCCCGCCTTTTCAAGGCGGGGCGCATCGCCGGCGATGCGGGGGGGTGGTTGACCTTGGGCATAACCACCCCCTGCCCCCTCCTTGAAAAGAAGGGGGTTCTGCCACTTTCGCCGCACGCGGTCGGTAATGAAGCTAAAGAGGCTCGTCTTTAACTGCTGTCGCACACGCCAAAAGTGGTCGTCGGAAATTTTGCGGACCGCGTCCCAATAGTTCTCATCGTCGAGATGATCTTTCCAATCATGTCCCAATTCGTGATCGAAGAGCGCTTCCATTTCGGGCGTGAGCCAGGTAGGAATGTGAATGCCGTTGGTTATGCTCGTCAACTTCCCCTCCTTAAGAAGGAGGGGGTTGGGGAGTGGTTGATCCGCCTCTCCAATACCACCCCCTGCCCCTTCCTTCTTTAGGAGGGGGTCTTGTACAAATTCTGGCCACATCGCCGCGGTTACTTCGCGATGTTTTTTGCTGACGGCATTTCGATGTGCCGAGAGATTCATCGAAAGCGCTGTCATGTTGAACATGCCCTGGTGCTCGCCGAGCGCAAAAAATTCCTCTTTCGTCATTCCGATTTCCGGCCAGAAATGCCAGAAATATTTTTCTATTAGTTCCATCGAGAACGCATCGTGCCCGGCCGGAACGGGCGTGTGCGTGGTGAATACGGAAGACTTTCGAACCGCTGCCTTGGCATCTTCGAGGGAAAGCCCGGCCTTCATCGCCTCGCGCAATCGCTCGATAAACGTGAAGGCCACATGGCCCTCGTTGGCATGAAACACATCCGGCTGCAGCCCCAATGCGCGCAAAACATGCACCCCTCCGATGCCGAGCGCAATCTCCTGACGAAGCCGGTATTCGCGGTCGCCGCCATAGAGGCGCGTGGTAATGTCGCGGTTCGCGGGATCGTTGGCTTCGATATTCGAATCCATCAGATAAATCTTGACGCGACCGCAGCGGACGAGCCAGACCTGTAGATGGAGTAAGTCTTCCGGCCGCTGCATCGGCAGCGAAACGAGGAGCGGCTCGCCGGTGGATAGGCGCTTATCCTTGACTCGTTCGATTGCTACGTTGGGAAGATCGAGTTCGTCATAGTGCGCGATCTGATCTCCATCCGGCGAGATTTCCTGATTGAAATATCCCTTGGGATACATAAATCCAACGGCCGTAAAATCGAGGCCCATATCGCTCGCGGTTTTTGCCTGATCGCCGGAAAGAATTCCCAGCCCGCCGGAGTAAATCGGCAGGCTGCCGTGCAAGCCATATTCGGCGGAAAAATACGCAATCGTCGGTGTATGTAGCGCCGGCGTCCCGCCGGTATCCCCTTTGTGCGTCGCGGTATTTCGCTTCTGGGTATCGGCGAGGACGCCGGCGCTACAAGCTCGATCGAAAATTTTCAGGAGCTTATCGTAGTGCTTGAGAAAATTCGGATCGGCGGCAAGGCGTTCAAGGCGGTCCGGCGTAACATCGTGCAACATACGGACTGGATTGTGGTCCGTCGCGCGCCACAGCCGAACCGAGATCGAGCGAAAAAGCGACCGCGACTCCGGCGACCAACTCCACCATAAGTTGTGAGAGAGTTCTTCGAGGCGGGCAATTCGTTCGGGTAGTGGAGAGTGCATTAGTGGAAAGCGGAGAGTTTCGAAGTAAAAAATCGAGGTGCTCACAAAGTGAATAGTAAGAACGGAAGAACGAACCGTGCAAGTTCAGTATTTTAGAACTTTCACGTTTTTCATTCGCCACTTTCCACTACGGCACTATCCACTGTTCCAGGTTTCCCCATGTTCCGTAAGTGCAATCGCTCGCGGTTCATCGACGACGCGCCTCAGCCATTCCATCGGCTCGTAACGCGGTTCGGAGGACTGCATATACGTATTCCAATGAATGGGAACGATATATCGCGCATTCATTTCCTGCGTCATGCGCCACGCCTGCTCCGGATTGCAATGCGTTTGAACCCAGGGATTGTAGGTGCCGATGGGCATGATCGCGCATTCGATTTCGCGGCCTTCCAACCGCATTCGCTCACCAATGGCGTGAAAACTTTTTATATAACCCGTGTCTCCGCCAAAGACGAAGGCATGAAGCTCGCCATGCTCATCGCGTTTCTCGACGAGATACCCATTGTAGCTCATGCCATTCTTCTCGTTGCGGGCGCGGCAGGGCTGCCACGGCATCCGCCAGCCGGCGTGGCGAACTTCGATCGCTTCGACTTGCAAATCCGTGTGGGGCGAAATGGTATTTCGCTCCCCCCAATCAAGCTCACGAATTTTTTGAAATTTTAAATCCGCATAAATATCCTTCGTATTCGACGCAATAATAATCTGGGGTTGGGGCGAAATACCATTTCGCCCCACACTCATCATCAGGCGCAAAGATGGCAAATCCGTATGATCCATGTGCGCGTGCGAAATGAGGATAAGATCGATGGGCGGAAGCTCTTCCGGTTGTAGCGGAGCATGGACCATCCGCCGCGGCCCGACGGTAAGCGGACCAAGCGGAATGCCGACGCGCTCGCTAAAGACGGGATCGGTGATGATCCACGTTCCATAAAAATTGATGAGTACGGTCGATTGCCCAAGCCAGGCGAGCGCGAGCGTGTCGTTTGGCCAGGTTTTCCAATCGGGCTTGAATTTCGGATCTTCCGGTTTTTGGTGGCCGAGAAAATACCGCTGAAACGGAAATTTGACGATCTTCTTTTCAACGCGAACGATCGTGCGGGGAATTTCCCGTTCGATCTCCTTGATGCGCTGTATAGTGGATGAGTGATTATTATCCACGCCGGGTGAAGTCATCGTCGCCATCTATTTCCGAAAAAGTGAGTCCCATGAGTTCTATTGAACCCATGGGTATAATAATATCCTCTACTATTGTGCCGAATACTGTTGCCGAACACCGAATCGCCGATTAACGAGAACTCATCTTTCCACTTTCCACTTTCACCTTTCTCCATGACTGATTCTTTCTTATACACTGTGGCTGCCGGCATTGCCCGCGTGAAATTCGCGCGGCCGGAAACGCTGAACTCGCTCACATTCAAAGTTTATCGCGATCTCACCGATCTTTTTTATCGTATGCGCTCGGAGGATGCGGTAAAAGTCGTCGTCATCGAGGGCAATGGCCGCGGCTTTTGCTCCGGCGGGGACGTGCATGAGATTATCGGAGCATTATTAACTCCCTCGCCCAGCGGGGAGAGGGCCGGGGTGAGGGAGCTGCTCGAATTTACAAGAATGTCGGGCGAACTGATCGCGAACATGCGGACGCTCGAAAAGCCGATCGTCGCCGCCGTGAATGGCATCGCCGCCGGAGCGGGCGCCGTGATTGCGCTCGCCAGCGATTTCCGAATTTTTGCGAAGGAGGCCAGAATCGCATTTCTCTTTCAAAAAGTTGGCCTTACAGCCGCCGACATGGGCGCGGTGTTCCTATTGCCAAAAGTCGTGGGGCTTGCGCGGGCGACGGAACTATTAATGCTTGGCGATACCATCGGCGCGGAGCAAGCGGAAAAAATCGGACTGGCGAACAAGGTTGTGGCTCTCGAAGATTTAGAGAAAGAATCGCTCGCGCTCGCGGAGCGGCTGGCGAAGAGTGCATCGCTCGCGCTGGGCCTGACAAAGCGGCTGTTGAACAACGAATGGAATATGGATCTTGCCTCGGCCATCGAGCAGGAAGCGACCGCGCAGGCGCTCATGATGCAAACCCGCGATCACCGCGAATTCCACGAAGCGTTCTCGCAAAAGCGCGAGCCGAAATTCGAAGGGAGATAGAATAATTTGTTGTAATTTTGTATGAAAAGAATAAGTTTTAGTTGTCATCCTGAGCGGGGTTCATTCCGACGAAGGAGGAATGAACGGAGTCGAAGGATCGGGATGACATCTTGAACTTCATTGGGGTTTCCTTTCGATTCGATGAAGCCCATCCTGTTTTAATCACGAGAATCACATAAATCATAGTTCAGACCAGTATGGAATACACCATGAGTTCCCCCACGATAGAAGCGCCGCGCGAGCAAGCGATGGTACAGTATGCCGGTTTTTGGCGGCGGTTTCTCGCCTGGTTCCTTGACGCGCTGATTCTTGGCGCCGTAATTGTGCCGATAGCTGCGATGATCGGTATCGGCGCGACCGGCATAACGGGTTCCCACTATTACCTCATGCACGGAGGCGATTCCCAGTATTATATGGGGAACCACGAATTCGCGGCCGGAAGCTTTTTCTTGCTTGTCACACTCTGGTTTGTGATTCCGTGGCTCTATTTTGCACTCATGGAAAGCTCGAAGAATCAAGCGACGCTCGGCAAAATGGCGCTCGGACTTCGCGTGACCGATCTCGATGGCCGCCGCATTAGTTTCGGCAAAGCCACGGGCCGCTACTTCGCGAAAATTCTCTCTGCCATGACGCTCCTGATCGGCTACATCATGGCCGCCTTCACGGCGAAAAAGCAGACGCTGCATGATTTCGTCGCCGGCACGCTGGTACTCTCGAAGCAATCGGCGGTCTCGGCGCAAGTGGCGGAAAATGCGTTCGCTGCATAGGAAAACGAGAAAGACATGGAACATAGGATGAGTCCGCTCACGATAGAAAATCGGGACGTGCAATACGCCGGTTTCTGGCGCCGATGGCTTGCTAACTTCCTGGACGGTTTGCTCATGTGGGTGTTTGCAATAATCATAATAGTTTTGCTTCGGCTCAGTGGAATCAAGCTTACAGAGCTATTCTCTAACGATACGAGTCTGAAGCATTCCGGTATAATTTTATTTTGGGATTGTCTTCTTATGAGCGGCATGTGGTTGTATTTTGCCCTAATGGAAAGCTCGGCATACCAAGGAACTCTGGGTAAGATGGCTCTTGGAATTCGCGTGACGGACCTTGATGGCGGTCAAATCGATTTTGGCCGTGCCACGGGACGCTATTTTGCAAAAATCCTTTCCTTCATCACGCTGATGATCGGCTATATCATGGCTGCATTCACCGGAAAGAAACAGGCGTTGCATGATATTATCGCAGGCACCGTCGTACTTATGCGTGACAAGTAATCTAGTATTTTGTGAACCGAATCATCAACCCCCAATCTCTCGTGGCGCCGTCCGGATATTCGCATGGAATCGAGTCCGATGGCAAGCGGACGATCTATCTCGCCGGGCAAGTCGCCTTCGATACGCAGGGAACGATCGTCGGCGCGCACGACCTCGTGAAGCAATTCGACCAGGCGCTTTCGAATTTGCAGGAAACGCTTCATGCCGCGCGGGCTGAAATGACGGACATCGTGAAGCTGCTTATTTTCGTAAAAGATAAGCGCGATTATCAGGAGCACCTGAAAGAGATCGGCGCAGTGTACCGGAATTATTTTGGGAAGTATTTCCCGGCGATGTCGCTCGTCGAGGTTTCGAATCTTTTCGAGGAGGATGCGCTAATCGAAATCGAGGGGATCGCGGTGGTTTCGTCTTAATTGGACGAAGTGGACTACGTGGACGCAGTGGATCGTCCAACAAGTCCACTTCGTCCACTCCCGTCCACCCCGTCCACTTTTTCTAATGGATTTCACTTTAACAGAAGAGCAAAAACATTGGCAGCGCGTCGCGCGGGAATTCGCCCAGCAGCGCGTGGCCCCCATGGCGCGCGAGATGGACGAATCGGGTGAAATGCCGCTTTCGCTGGTGAGTGAAATGGCCGCGCTCGGCCTGCTCGGCGGAACGATTCCCAAGTCGCTTGGCGGCAGCGAGATGGACCACGTTTCGCTCGCGCTTGTGTATGAAGAGCTGGGACGCGCCTGTTCGAGCGTGCGTGGATTTATGACGGTCCATACTTCGCTCGTCATGCAGTGCATCTACCAGTGGGGCACCGAGGAGCAGAAATCGCGCTACCTGCCGCCGATGGCGCGCGGCGAAGTGATCGGCTGCTACGCGCTCACGGAACCCGAAGCCGGCAGCGATGCGGCGAGCATTCAAACCACCGCGAAGAAATCCAGTCATGGTGTGTACTTTTTGAATGGCGAGAAGATTTGGATTACGAACGGCAATATCGCGCGGGTGGCGATTGTCTTTGCAAAGGTCGGGCTGGAAGCGCCGGCCTACGCGGAGAAGAAGCCGCACGAGCAAGTCACCGCGTTCTTAGTTCGCCTCAATCATCCGGAAATCGAGCGAGTTCGAATGCCCGGCCAGGAGCTTGGGCATCGCGCGAGCGACCATGCGCAAATCCGTTTTAAGGATACACCGGTGAGCGAGGATATTGTTCTCGGCGGCGAAGGCGTGGGATTTAAAGTGGCGATGTCCGCGCTGGACCACGGTCGGTTAGGCGTTGCGGCGGGCGCGCTGGGCGTGCATCAGGCGTGTCTCGACGCATGCGTTGCATTTACGAAGGAACGAAAACAATTCGGCAAGCGCCTCGCTGACTTCGAGATGATTCAATCGACACTCGCCGAGATGAAAGCGTCGCTCGATGCCTCGCGCCTGCTCGTCTATCGCGCGGCATGGATGAAGGATCGGGGATTGCCCACCAAGCTCGAAACATCCATCGCAAAGTATTTCGCAACCGAAGCAGCGTGCAAAGCCGCTTCCGACGCGGTGTTAGTGCATGGCGGGCGCGGATACTCCAACGAATATCCGGTGGAACGATACTACCGCGACATCAAAGGGTTGCAGATCTATGAAGGGACGTCTCACATTCAGAAGATCGTGATCGCGAGGGAACTGATCCGACCCTGAACCTGGATTACGCGGATTGGATGGATTCTCAGGATTATTTTGAGCATCTGAAAATATCAATCCAAAAAATCCATCCAATCCGCGTAATCCAAAGCCTGCCCTGAGCTTGCAGAAGGGTTCAGGGCCTGCTTCAGACAAGGATACCAATCATGCCGAGAACGACCAGCGACCCTATGCTGATCCACATTCCAATTTTCGCTGCCGTTGGAGTTTCAAGCCAAACAATGAGACGATGCTGTCCTTTGGGAACCGGAACCGTCAATCGTCCGAGGCTATCCGGCGCGGTCGTCGTGGGTATTCCATCGATGCTCGCCTTCCAGGTTGGCCAATAGGATCGGCGGAGGATCGCTTGCCCCGAATCGTTACTGGTGAAGTCAACGGTATCGGAATAGTTCTCGCGTTTTGCCATATTCGGCTGTATGCCTCCCGGCAATAGAACCGATTGTACATTATTCGCAAAGGGCGTGGCGAGCGTTGCCGCAAAATCGAGATACGCCTGCTGCCCGTGTTTTTGAAAGGTCGGTGGACGTTCCCAGTGCGTTGAGTATTCGGGCGCGTCCCCGATGGGCAGGCGATCGTTCGGGTGAATGTGAACTTTTGCAAACTGAAACGCGATGAGTCCAACCACGGCAAGCGACCACGCGGCGACAAGAAGGGAGACGATCGCGCCTTTTTTATTTCGAAGTTCCTTCTGCCATATCAACGCAGCCGCGATCAGCACCAGCACTGCAAACCGATAGGGAAGCTGCGCAACGGTGAAGGGTGGAACAAACGAAAATAGATAATAGGATACGATCGGAAGCTGCAGCACAAGCACAGCGAGAAGAATTGCGAAGATTCCCCGATTGCGTGTGCGGATTCGGAAGCATGCCGCGAAAAGAATTGCGGCGCCCAGGAACATGAGCAGGGAATACACATCGATCGTTATATTCTCGCCGGTGAAAATAGCGGTAAGCGGGGAACTCCAGGCCATCGGAACGGGCGTCCACAATCGTCCGATCTGAGCATCGCCGGAAAACAAATAGGCCGGCAAGAGATAGAACGCGCATAAGAGGCCGGCCGATAGGATTCCTGCTCCGCTCCACATTACTGCTTGCTTTCTCGCGTTCCCGGATTGCGCCAATGCGTAAATCATAATTCCGAGAACGGCCACGACGGCGGTGGGAAGGTTTGTGATAATCAGGAGGGCAATGCTGAACAGGAGCAGTACGAATCCGCGAACGGTGTTGCGCGGCGTTCGCCGCTCGATGATATGATCAATGCCCAAAAATAGAAGCGGGACAAAAATGAGCGATACATGCTCCGAAAGCGCGCCGCGCGTGGAGTAATCGAAAAAGCGATAGGGCGCGAACATATAAAGCAGCGCGCCCAAAGCAGGTGTGGCGCGAACGTTAGTTTGCGATTCGGGTCTGGCGTGAACGTTAGTTTGCGATCCGCGATATTCTGGATTGCGCCATCGTAAATAGAGCCACATCGTAAGCCCGGAGAGCGCAAGCGCAAGCAGCGTGAGTATTTTTCCAATCGATTCCGGCGTCATGCCTGGCATCACGGCATAGAGCGCACTCGAAAGGATATACGTAAAGGGCGGGTAGAAATAGAAAGTTGGCGCGCCGAAGCCGGCAAAAGAATCGGGAAGCCACCGGGGATAAAAAATTCCCGCAGTCCACAGCGTATGCCATTCGCCGATCCAATAAATATGATTGTAGGTATCGTATCCCGCGAAGGGAAGCGCGATACCGGCGATAATCTCGACCAATCCCGCGAGGAGGAGCAAGAAGACGGCCGCGCGCTGAAGCCGGGAGAATTCCTGCCACGCCGGCAGCGGAATGTTCCTTTCCGGCAGTGTCAAAATTCAAGCAATCGAACGAGCGTTTCGCGAATGACGGCTACCGTTGGGACCACAGAGTCCATCAGCGTCGTATTGTAAGGAACCGGGCAATCGGGTACGGCAAGGCGTTCGACAGGAGCATCGAGAAATGGGAAGGCTTGCTGCGAAATCGTGGCCGCTATTTCTCCGCCGAAGCCGCACGTCCAGCCATCTTCGTGGAGCACGAGCACGCGGTTTGTTTTTTTCACGGAAGCGAGAACGGCTTCTTTATCCCACGGCACAATAGTTCTCATGTCGATAATTTCCACATCCATTCCTTCGGTTGCAACGGTTGCGCGATCGACCATCGCGCCCCAGGTGATGATGGTAGCCCGTTTACCTTCACGATGAATGCGGGCGTTGCCAAAGGGGATGACGAACTCATCGCCGGGATAATTCGAGCGGGCGGGCGCGGTATCGAGCAGCGCGCGGTGCTCGAAGAAAAAGGTTGGGTCGTCGCCACGAAGCGCGCTTCGGAGCAAGCCGGTCGCGTCTTCCGCGTTCGAAGGATAAGCAATGCGCCAGCCAATAGTATGCGCGAACATCGCTTCGCCGGAAACGGAATGCCACGGATCGCCCGTCTTTTTTCCGAAGCCGACTGGAATGCGAACGACGACAGGCGCGGAAAATTTCGAGAGCGTGCGCCAGCGGATCGTTCCACAATCGTTAATCTGTTCCGTCGCGGGATCGGCGTATTTTCGGAACTGAATCTCGGGAACCGGCTTGAGGCCGGCCATCGCCATTCCCACCGAGCGGCCGATGATGCCTTCTTCGTTCAGCGAAGTATCGAAGACGCGGCCGGCGCCGAACTCGCGCTGAAGATCGACCGTTGCGCCATGCACGCCGCCTTTCGCGCCAACGTCTTCGCCGAAGATCAGCAGCTTCGGATTTTTTGCAAGTTCGGTTTCCAACACTTTGCGCACGGCATCCTGCAGGTTCATTCGGGGGCCGGTTTCTTTTGCTTCCTGGGACGTAGTGGACGTGTTGGACTGATTGGACGCTGATGCAAAAACATGCTGCAATACTATTTCAGCATCCGGCACGGGTGCTGACAGCGCGCGGTCAGCCGCGCTGCGAACGTTACGCCCCACTTCGTCGACGAGATCGGCCCACTCTTTTTTCGAGAGAATGCTTTTTGTTAAAAATGCTTCCAGCTTCGGGAGAGGATCGTGCGATTCTTCGAGCGCGCGAAGCTCCGGGGATTTATAGCTCTGCGTATCGGTGAAGGAATGCCCGGAAAGCCTGGGAACTTCCACGCGAATGAGCGCCGGGCCTTGCCACTTGCGAACGTATTCTACGGCTTCGCGAATATTTTTCTCGGCTTCTTCCGGCTCATAGCCCTTGCATTCGAACAGCTGAAGATCGGTGAAGGCCGCGAGATTTTTCGCGATGTTCCGGCCCGGCGTTTGAAAATCGCTGGTGACCGATATGCCGAAGCCGTTATCTTCGATGAAGAATAGCATCGGAAGCTGGAGGGTCGTCGCGATATTCAAAGCGGCCCAAAAGCCATTGGTTGCCGTAGATGCATCGCCGCCGAGCGACACGTCGATCGCGCCGCGATAGCTCTCATCCTTTAAAATATTTGCGTAATATCCTATTGACTGTGCCCATCCGGCGCCGGGTGAATATTGCGCGCCAACATCGCCGGAAGCGGGCAGCACGGTTCCGCGTTCGCGGCGCGGAAGCAAATGCACGACTCCGATGTCGCGCCCGTCCGTCATGCCGCCCGCGCGGGCGAGCGAGCCGCGAAACGCCTCTTCCGCCGTCAGTCCCTGACCGAGCACAAAGGGGCGAGAGCGATAGTAGCACGTTGCCCCATCGTGTGGATGCGTGATGAATTCGCTGAGAATAGCCTGGGCGAGATCATGCCCGCGCGCTGAAAATTGGTAGGTGACGAGTCCCTTCGGCGCCATTTCCTGCTCCTCGATGCGGTCGAGCGCGCGCGACGTGAGCACGGTTCGCGCGACACGGAGCCAGAAGGCGTGGGTATCTGCGTTTGGCTTCGGGGCCTCGGCGTGGTGGCGAATAGTTGAATCCATGGCGAATCCCGAAACTGGAAAGCCGATACGTTCCCTTGTTGTTGTTCGTTTTGACATGCGGATTATGCTTCTTTATGCTGAACAGCGGAGGAACGGATGAGATTTCCCGGAAGTCATATCTGGAAAACGGCCCGGCACGCTTTTCAACGGAATGGAGCAAACATGTATTAATTTTGGAGCAAGACTATGAACGAAAAACCTTCTTTCCGCTATCTCGCCGCGATGCTGTCTCTTGCAGGATTTCTTTTTTTCTCCGCCTCCGCGAGCGCGCAGTGGCTGCAGGTCTTCGGCCCCACCGGCGGGGATGTCGAAGCACTTGCCTCCGATGCCGCCGGACACATTTACGCCGGCACCGATACCGGAGTCTATTTTTCGAATGACAACGGTTGGCACTGGACACTGAAAGACAGCGGCCTCCTCGATTCGGAAATTTTTTCCCTGGCCATCACACCGGGCGGCATGGTGCTGGCTGGAACCGAAGGCGGCGGCATTTTTCGCAGCACGGATTCCGGCGATATGTGGGAAGCTTCCAATAGCGGCCTCCCGGATGGCTCGAATATTCTTTCGCTGGCGAGCGACCGGAACGGAAATATCTTCGCGGGGCACTCCACCGAAGGAGTGTTCTATTCTTCCGACGATGGCACGCATTGGATCGCCCGTAATGCCGGCATGGAAAGCCAAATAATTTTTTCGCTCGCCATCGCGCCGATTGGAACTATTTATGCCGGAGCCGGGTCCTATATCTTTTCCTCGACCGACTCGGGCCAGCATTGGGATACCTCGCTGACGCTGCCGGGAGGGGACGAAGTCCTCGCGCTCGCCGCCGATTCTTCGGGCGATGTTTTTGCCGGGACGCTCGACCGCTTTCGATACCGGCTCCTCGCAGGCTCGGGAACGTGGGAGAATATCTCGCCCAACTTCAGCAGCTCGGACTTCCAAGTCCATGCGCTGGCGACGTTTGGAAGCTCGGTGTTTCTCGGTCTTTTCGGAGCGGGGGTCTGGCAATCACAGGATTTTGGATCGAACTGGACGAATATTTCGAATAGCGATCTCGCCGATCCCAAAATTTATTCGCTGACCGTCACGCCCTCTGGCAATCTGTTCGCGGGAACGTATCTGGGAGATATTTTTCGGATAAGCGGACCGCTTTCCGTCGCGGAAAACGGCGCATCCGAGGCATCCCTGAGCGCCTGGCCGCAGCCGTTTCCAGGGCGGGTAACTATTTCGTTCTCGCTCGAAAAAACGGAAGTAGCGAAGCTCGAACTGTTCGATGCGATGGGCAGAGAAGTTCTGGCGACTCCGGACGCAATGATGATGGCGGGACGGCACGATCGAACGTTCGACCTACCGGCGCTTCCGAGCGGCGCCTATCTCTTTCTCCTTCGCACCCCTTCCGGAATACGGATGCTGCGCGCGGATTGCCTGCGCTGACGTGCCGCGAGGCTGAAATAGTTACATGCCGAGCCGCATCGCATGACCCCTCATGCATCTCAACGGGTAAACCGTTCGGCCCGCAGTTTTTTCTTTTCTCCCGCGAGTTTCTTCGACCGGAGCCGCGTTTCCTTCGCCGCTTTCGATAGCCTTACTTTTTTTCGCGGCTTGGGCCGCTGGAGGGCGCCCGCGAGCAGGTCTCGCAATTTTTCCATCGCCGCGTTTTTATTCCGAAGCTGGCTGCGGAATTCCTGCGAGCTAATGTGCAGGACTCCCGAAGAATCGAGCTTCGACGCCAGCCGTTCGAGCAGCCAGGCGCGGTCGGCATCCGAAACGGAAGGCGAGTGTTCGAGATCGAACGTGAGTTCGGCCTGCGTGGAGGTCTTGTTCACATGCTGGCCGCCCGGCCCGCTGGAACGCGTAAAGGAAATCCGAATTTCCTCGAGCGGAATGCGCAACCGAGGATGGATTTCGAGAAACGGCGATTCGGAATCGTGTGCCATGCCGCACGCAACCCGCGCGGGCAGCGCGGAGTTCTTCGCGAATAGTTTTGAGTTTTAAGGAATCTCTGATTTAGTCCGAATCTGGATTCCCGCATTCGCGGGAATGACAAGAACATGCCGTTGTTCGCGCTTCGCGCCATGATTTCTAAACCTGTCATTCCCGCGAATGCGGGAATCCAGGACTTAAAGAGAGGTTTCTTAACTCTTAATTCTTAACGTTCCCCAGGGCACTTTTGAGACATTTTTTCTCCTATCGTGTCTGTACGTAAGCGGGGATTATCTCGCCAGACCAACCGGGTTGTGAAAGAACACTCGACTACCGATCAGGACCTCATTCGCCAGCTTCGCGGCCCGCGCCGTGAGCAGGAGCGCGCGTTCGCCGAGCTTTACGCCCGCCACGCGCAGCGCGTCTATGCGTATATTCTCCGGATGTTAGGAGAGCGGGCCGCGAGCCAGGATTTGCTGCAAGAGACGTTCCTGAAATTTTACAATGCCGCGCGCGGCGATTTGGTCGTCACGAATACGCGGGCGTTCCTCATCATGATCGCTCGCAATTTATGCCTGAATTTCGAGCGGAACGCGCGGCCAAACGTTTCGATCGACGCGATGGAATTTCCCATCGTCGACGATACGGTGGAGCGCAACGATCTCACGCGCATCCTGAACCTTGCGCTCGAACTGCTCGATTTCGATCATCGCGAAGCGTTCGTACTTAAATATTATCAGGGATATTCGTATGAAGAAATGTCGCGGATGACGGGCGAGACCGTCGCCGCGCTGCGGAACCGGGTCTGGCGCGCGAAAGAAGAAATTCGCCGCGCGCTGAAACCCTATGCGAAAGAATTAGGAATTACGGATGAGCGATCATCCAGGGATGACCGATCATCCAAGCGGGATGACCGATCATCCAGGAAACAACCATAGCACGCATGACCTATCAAAAGCTCATCCACGATTACCTCGCGGGGGAACTTTCCCAGGAGGAAGAAGAAAAGCTCTTCGACGGCCTTTCGCGCCACGCCGAATGGCGCGAGGAGATGCAGCTCCAGCTCCAGATGGAGCGCGCGATGGAGCAGGACCTCCATTCGGTGACCGTTCCGCCGAACGCTACCGGCGCGGTGTTCGCCTCGCTCGGTTTTCGGCGCCCGGCAAAATGGTCCCAGCGCGCTCGCATGAGCGATCATCCGTTTCGCGGCGCGGCGATTGCGCGGTGGCCCGCTCGATCCATGATTCTTTCCGGGTTGGCTGGAATGATGTTGGTCGCCGGTTCGGCCTACTTCTTCCTGCCATCGCACGAAGTAGCGAAGTCCCCACGCGCGATTGCGCATTCGATGAACGTGCCCGGCATCGGGGCCGGGAAGGAGGCCCTTCCCGGCACACGCGGCAATGACCGGATTGCGGAACATGGAGTTCGGAACTCCTCTATGCATTCGGCATTCGCCGTTCGGCACTCGCCGATCGCCGCTCTTCCAATGCCGAAACCAGCCGGCATCGCTAATTCTGATTCCTCGAAGGCCGTTACGCCTCCTTCGATGCCGGACGAGCCGCTCCGCTATTATTCCGATTTTGGTAACCTTTATTCCGTCCATTATCTGACGCCGCAAAAGATTATCGGCGTATCCTACCGTGGACAAATTTTTATTTCGGAGGATAGCGGCCATACCTGGGCCCCGAAGCAGAGTGGGGTTTCGGCCGATCTCTTCGGCATCCATTTCTTCGATAGGACGTATGGTATTGCCGTGGGGGCGCAAGGAACTATCGTTCGCACCTCGGACGCCGGGGAATCCTGGCGAACGGTTGCCAGCGGCACAACGGCCACGCTCAGCACGGTCCGTTTTATCACGCCGGACACCGCCTATATTTGCGGAGATGCCGGAGTCATGCTCCGAAGCACGACCGGCGGAACGTCCTGGGAACTTCTCAGAACCGGCATCCACGCGAATCTTTTTCGAATGGAATTCCGGAATGGAATGGAAGGAGATGTTTATGGCGCGAACGATGCGCATATCGCAACAACGGATGGGGGCAGAACATGGAACAGTATCCAGTAGGGGATGAAATGAATCGGGTGTAAACGCTGAATTGATAGCAAGGTAGTTCATGAAGGCTTGAACTCAAGTAAAAACTTCTAAAAGAAAGAACTTTTGAACTGACTGATTGAAGGATAAGGGCTGAAGGCGAAAGCTAAAAGGATGGAATTCAATAGAACGCCGGCGCAATGCCGTATTTTTGTAGGTCGTTCTCAAGCACCCTTCGACAAGTTCAGGGCATGCTTTAGCACTCAACACTTTTTTAGCACTACCCAATTATGCCAGCAGCCGGACTTGCAATCGTCGTCGTCGTAGGGGCGTTATTTTTTCTCATTCTTTTTTTCTACTTCATCCCGCTGGGCCTTTGGGTTACGGCGCTGTCCTCGGGCGTTCACGTCCGGATTTTTTCGGACTTGGTCGGGATGCGGCTCAGGAAAGTTCCGCCGGATGTGATCGTTCGTTCGAAGATCACCGCGCTCAAGGCGGGGATTCCGGTGGACATTCCGAAGCTCGAAGCGCATTATCTGGCGGGCGGGAACGTTCCCAGAGTGGTGAACGCACTCATCAGCGCGGCCAAAGCGAATATCGAGCTCGATTTCAATCGCGCCGCCGCAATCGACTTAGCGGGCCGCGATGTACTCGAAGCCGTGAAGCTTTCGGTCACGCCGAAAGTGATCGAGACGCCGCAAGTTCCGGCGGTCGCGAAAAATGGCATTCAGGTGCGCGTCGTGGCGCGGGTGACGATACGGGCGAATATCGAGCGTCTCGTCGGCGGCGCCGGCGAAGCGACAATCTTAGCGCGCGTTGGCGAGGGAATCGTTACCACGATCGGCACGTCGGAATCGCACAAGGAAGTGCTCGAACATCCCGATAACATTTCGAAAACCGTGCTGGATAAAGGATTGGACGCGGGCACGGCGTTTGAGATTCTCTCGATCGATATCGCGGATGTCTTCATCGGCGATAACATCGGCGCGAAACTGCAAAGCGATCAGGCGGAAGCGGAACTAAAGATCGCTCGCGCAAAAGCCGAGGAGCGCCGCGCCGCCGCCGTCGCGACCGAACAAGAGATGAAAGCGCGCGTACAAGAGATGCGGGCGAAATTGGTCGAAGCGGAATCGCAAATTCCGATGGCGATCGCGGAGGCCTTCCGAAGCGGCCATCTCGGCGTGATGGATTATTACAATTTCCAGAATATCCAGGCGGATACGAATATGCGAAAGTCCATCGCCGAAGGTGGCGTCGGCGATACGGGCGACTCTCCGGCGACGGGCGCGACGCAGACGACCTCATAGGTAGTGAGCTCGTGTAGCATCGGGAGTATACTCTCGATGCTACACGGCCATTTGGAACACTTCGAGGAATGGAAGCGTATTTGGTTACATGGAAAAGCCAAGAATCATTTGCGATCCAGATATTATGGTCGGAAAACCGACCATTGAAGGTACTCGGCTCACGGTCGAACTCATCTTAGAAGAGCTTGCTGCCGGCAGAAAAGCGGAAGAACTGCTCAACTCGTATCCTCGGCTCACGCGCGAAGGAATAAATGCGGCACTCGAATATGCCCTTGGGGTGCTTCGAATGGACGAAGTGTTCCCGGTGTTCGTTAAAGTAGCATGACGATTGTTGCGGATGAAAATATCGATCGGCTCATCGTCGAACGCCTCCGGGAATACGGGAACCACGTTATCTGGATCACGGAAATAAATCCAACGGCAAAAGATCCTATCGTGCTGGCACAAGCAGTGGAGATGCATTCGCTTTTACTTACCAAAGATAAAGATTTTGGGGAGCTTATTTTTCGGCAGCGCCTGAAAAGCACAGGAGTTCTTTTACTTCGGATAAAGTCGTTCGATCTTGAACGCGTTAGCGCTCGCATTCAATTCGTGCTTGAAAATTCCGGTCGATCTCTCATCTCGAAATTCTCCGTTCTAACGGACTCTACACTTCGAATTGTCCCAATGCCTCAAGACAGATGATTCTTCGCTCTATCTCCGGCCTTCGTGGCATCGTTGGCGAACCGGATGGCCTTTCCGCCGAGATCGTCGCGCGATATGCTTCGAGCTTCGCGCGCTATAATGATTTCAAGGGGACGGTTGCCGTCGGTTACGATGGACGTTTAGGTGGCGCGCAATTTTATGAGATTGCAATCGATGCGCTGGTCATGAATGGCTGCGATGTGTTCGCGATGGGTATGGTTCCCACGCCAACGGTGATGTTCGCCGTGGAGACAAAGCCGGAAATTGTTGGCGGTATTATCATCACCGCAAGCCACAATCCGGGCGAGTGGAATGGAATGAAGTTCATCGCCGAGACGGGATTTTTTCTCGATGCCGATGAGAATAAAGTTCTTTGGGATATTGTCGATACGGGTCAACCACCCCCTAACCCCCGCCTTGAAAAGTCGGGGGGAATTTCTCCAATCGAGTTCGGAGAAGTGACGGATGGCCGCGATTTCGTCGAGCAGCATATTCAGGCCGTGCTCGGTATTCCCTTTATCGATCGAGATAAAATATCAGAGAGAAGTTTTCGAATCGTTCTCGATTGCGTAAATGCATCGGGTTCCCGAGTTCTTCCGCGATTGCTGCACTCGCTTGGCGTGGCGGACGTGATTGAACTTCATTGCGATGGTTCCGGAATTTTCCCGCATCGCCCTGAACCGGTGCCGGAAAATCTTACGTCGTTGAAGGAAGCGATTCTTCGGGAGAAAGCGGATTTGGGAATCGTTGTCGATCCCGATGCGGATCGGCTGGTGCTCATCATGGAAAATGGCGAGCCGTTTATCGAGGAGAACACGATTGTTCTCGCGGCCGAGCAGGTGCTGAAGCATTCGAGGCATCATCAAAGCATTGTGATTAATCTATCTACGACGAGAGCGATCGAAGATATTGCGGAGAAATATTCGGCGAAGGTTTTTCGAACGCCAGTTGGGGAAATTAATGTGGCGAAGAAGATGCGCGAAACGAATGCCATCCTGGGCGGCGAAGGCTCGGGCGGAGTAATTCTGCCGTTAGTGCATACGGGCCGCGATTCATTAGTGGGAACCGCGCTGTGTCTTTCGGCGCTGGCGGAATTCGGTGGACCAATCTCGGCGAAGAGAAAAGAGTTACCGCGCTATGAAATTGTGAAGTCGAAAATAGAACTGGTGGGTCCAGGGCAAATCCCATCCGTCCTATCGGACTTATCCGACCGATTTACAAACCGTGCAATATCAATAAACAAAGAAGATGGCATTCGCTTCGACTTCGGCGATTCCTGGCTGCATGCACGCGCAAGCAATACGGAACCGATTATACGGATCATTGCAGAGGCGCCAACGAAAGAAGAGGCGTTTGCATTGATCGACCAAGCGAAGGCAATTATTTGAATGGCAAAAATTGGCGTCTTCGCCGCAATCTTCGATGAGGAGCACCGGATGCTCCTCGTTCGCATGGCGTATGGGAACCGAAGCTGGACAACGCCCGGTGGAGCACTGGAACCGGGCGAAACCATCGAGGACGGCCTGAAGCGAGAAGTCCTCGAAGAAACAGCTTATCACATCCAGCCAAGTCATGTTATCGGAGTTTATTCGAAGCCATCGGAAAACGAGGTGGTAATTTTTGCGGAAGCCACTATTATCGATCGCGAAGCGTGGCAACCAAATAAAGAGATTTCCGAAGTTGGATTCTTCACGGAACGTAATCTTCCAAGTCCGATGAATCCGCGGCCACGCATTCGAATTGCGGATGCTTTTCAGGGCGAGCATGGAATTCTTCGAAGCTTCTGAGGCTTTTGTGTGGGAAGTCGGGGGATATGTTTATGAAAATTGGCAAATATACCGCAGTCATTCACGAAGAAGATGGAGGATTCGTCTCGCTTTGTCCTGAATTGGATGTTGCGAGTCAGGGAGACAGCGTCGAGGATGCTTTGAAGAATTTGAAGGAGGCGGTTGAACTGTTTCTCGAGATCGCTTCCGAAGAAGAAGTCGAGCGAAGGGAATTGCACACGGTTTTTGTGACGCAATTCGAAGCCGAAGATCGCTCGCTCGTTCATGCCTAAGTTAGGAACATTCTCAGGACGAGAGCTTTGCAAACTTCTTGCCTCACAGGGATTCCGCGAAGTGCGAAGACCCGGCGGAAGTCATATTATAATGCAACGAGTGAACGGCGTCAGAACGATTACGGTACCGGTGCCGGACCATAAGCAATTGAAGATCGGTACGTTGCAATCTATTATTCGTCAATCGGAATTGCCACGAGATATTTTTCTCAAATAGCATGCATAAATTTCTCGGCCTCGATAAATACCAGCAATCTGAAGACGATAAGCGCGTGCAGCTCGAACTGCGCGCGCGGGGCAAGCTGCCGCGCCACATCGCCGTCATCATGGATGGCAACGGCCGCTGGGCCGAAGAGCGCGGACTGCCACGAGCCGCCGGACATCAGGCCGGTATTGCAAGCCTGCGCGATGTAACACGCTCCTCGCGCGAACTGGGTATTGGCTATCTCACGGTCTACGCGTTCTCGACGGAGAATTGGAAACGCCCGAGGCGCGAAGTCTCGATGCTATTTCGGCTGCTCGTAAAAATGCTGCGCGAAGAACTCGCCGAAATGCTCGAAAACGGCGTGCGTCTGAAGACCATTGGCCAGACAAGCCTGCTGCCAAAGCTCGTCCAGCAAGAACTGAACGATGCCATCGAGCGCACTGCGAAAAACAAAGGACTTACCCTTACGCTCGCGCTCAGTTATTCGGGACGGTGGGATTTGGTCCATGCCATGCAGGCGATCGCGCTCGATGTTCGAAGGGGAAAAATTTCGCCGGAAGATATTGCAGAGGAGACGATTCGCGCCGCGCTCACGACGGCGGAGATGCCCGATCCCGACCTGCTTGTGCGCACTTCCGGCGAACTTCGGCTTTCGAATTTTCTCCTTTGGGAACTTGCCTACAGCGAAATTCACGTCACGAGCACACTCTGGCCAGATTTCCGCCGCGAGCATCTATACGATGCCATCCGCGAATACCAAAAGCGCGAGCGCCGCTTCGGACTTACCGGCGCACAACTCAAGCAAGCCCATGCCGGAAGCGATATCGAAGTTCCGGATGCTCAGAAATCGTATGTGGAAAAAGTTATTTCCGCGATGACCCGAACGAAACGGTAACCGCATGGTGAAATAGGTATAGTCATGCCAGAGGATGCTGCGGTATTAATTGTTACAAGGGCGTGCCCGAATTGTGGCGCTGAGAGTTCGGGCACGTATTGCCCACAGTGCGGCGAGATGATGGAGCCGCGCGTGCTTCGCATCCGGCATTACCTGCGGGATATCGCGCAGGAGGTGCTTTCGCTCGATACGAAATTGTTGAATACAATCCCCGCACTGCTTTTTCATCCGGGATTTCTGGCGCAGGAGTTTGTCGCGGGACGCCGCAAGCGGTATCTCTCTCCGCTTCGTTTGCATATTATCATTGGCATCCTCTTCTTCCTCGCGTTTGGGTACACACTGCACACGCGGATGGAATGGCAATATCAGAATCCCGCAAAGCGGCAACAGATCGACACCGTATTTTCCAAGATACGCCAGCAGCAGATTGCCAAGCGCGAGAAGCCAACTGTTTCGAACACGACCGACTTCAAGGACGTGGGCGACAAGGTAAACCAGCTTATGCAGGAGGTCGGCCCGTACGTGCTTCTCGTTTGTTCGACCCCTGTCTTCGCGCTGTTCCTCTGGCTCCTCTACCGCAAGCGGAAGCTACTGTACGTCGAGCACCTCATGTTCTCGCTCTACTTTTTTTCGTTTGCCTATCTGATCGCGATCCCCGCGGTCCTGTGGCTGCACCGGTATCTCGCGCCGGTGAGCGCGGTGCTGTTTTGCGTGTATCTCTACTTTGCACTCCGGCGGTATTACACGGACCGCGGCGCGAAGCTTGTGATGCGGACGCTTGCGAGTATTTTCGCCTGCTCGTTCATTGTGTCGTTCGCATTCCTCATCAGTTATGTGCTCGCCGCCGTGATCGGAGTAATGTTAGGCGAGCTTCCAAACGGGGTTCATGGGGTGTTCAACATTCATAGCTGAAATAATTCTCCTCAGTGGTCATGACGACACTTATCCCCAAAGACGCCATTATTGCGGAGGAGAAGATACGGGACTATCTTCTCGTTCCGCAGGAAAAAGGCGATAAGTCAAAATTTCTTGCGCTGGCCGGGTATTCCAAAGCGAACCATTGGGAATTATTACGAGATATTCGGGAACCGCTACTTCCAGGTGAAGCAGAGTTCCAGGAGCATCGGCATAACGAGGATGTTTACAGACTGCCCGGTATTTTGCGCGGCCCGAATGGAGTTCGGCTTGCTGTGCGAACAATTTGGGCCGTGAACTTCTTTCAGGAGATTAGATTTATTACATTACTACCGGACAATAATCGATATCGCAATGAAATTCGAACTCTATAAGGATGTGGCGTTAGCCAACGATATACCCGAGCACCGCCTGAAAAAAGGCGATATTGCAAAGGTGGTCGAGTATTTCGACAAGCCGGAGCCGGGTTATGCACTCGAAGTTTTCAATGCCGTTGGGGATACTATCGACGTGCTGACGGTTGCCGAATCGGAGATCGAGAATCTGAGCCCCGACGAAGTGTGGCACGCCCGCCATATCGAGACGGCAGAAGTGTAATTTAGAATAATCCGAACTCCGCAATTCGCAGGCCTGTTCGGATTCTCAACTTCGACCCGGAGCGCGACTGTCTTTACCCAGAACCTTGATAACAATTATTCCAAAAGACGCCATTATTGCTGAAGAAAAAGTCCGCGACTATCTTCTCGTTCCACAGCGCAAGAACGATAAATCGAAATACTTATCTCTCGGAGGCTATTCGAGGGATGATTTTTGGGAATTAATACGAGATATCCGTTCGCTACTGCCTGGGGAGGGAAACTTTCAGGAACGGATCGAGCAGGGCAATCTTTATGTATTATACGGAGCCGTTCATGGACCCAACGGACGGGAGCTTTCCATCAAAACGGTTTGGATCGAAACGTGGAAAGGCGAATGGAAATTTGTAACCCTTCATCCGGATAAGAGGAAAAAACGATGAAATTTGAACTATTTTCGGAAGTGGCTCTTTCTGTGGACATTTCGGCTCATGGACTAAAAAAAGGCGATGTCGCGACCGTGGTCGAGCGAATCGAACCCAAGCCGAATGGCGAACCCGGATACGCCCTCGAAGTTTCTAATGCCGTCGGCGAATCGGTCGATGTCCTGCTTGTAACCGAATCGCAGATCGAAGCGCTCCGTCCCGATGAACTATGGCACATTCGTTCCCTCGCTGGTACGTCCGCATGAGCGCACTACAATGGCCGAGGCAGCATAAAATAATCCGAACTCCGCAATTCGCCGACCTGTTCGAATTCTCAACTTCGACCCGGAGCGCGAGTTTCTTTCCCCAGAACCGTGACGACAATTATCCCCAAAGACGCCATCATTGCGGAAGAAAAGATACGGGATTATCTTCTCGTATGGCAGGAAGAAGACGATAAATCTCAATTTCTTGCATTGGCAGGCTATACTCGGGAAGATTTTGAGCAGCTACGCCGAGATATTCGAGAACAATTCCTTCCCGGAGAAGGACGCTTCCAAAAGCTTACCCGCTTTGGGGAACGTTTTGAACTCGAGGGCGTTCTCCGGGGGCCATCGGGAGAATCGCTTTTTATCACCACGATCTGGCAGCGGTCACCGTACGGAACTTGGAGGTTCATTACGCTCTTTCCTAATAAGGAAGGAAGAAAGAAGGAGGAACATCGAAATGAAATTTGAATTATTCGAACGAGTGGCATTGACACAGGACGTTCCAGGGCATCCCCTTAAAAAAGGCGACGTAGGAACGATTGTGGAATTATTCCCAAAAGGAGAATATCCCGAGGATGGCTGCGCCCTGGAAGTTTTTAATGCGGTCGGCGATACGCGCGATGTCGTGTTTATACCCGTGACCTTCATCGAGAAGCTGAATCCGAACGAAGCCCTCTGCGTCCGCGAACTGGAGATGGCCGAGTAGCGCGATCTTGCCAAGGCAGCATAAAATAATCCGAACTCCGCAATGCGCCGGCCTGTTCGGTT
>Ga0307374_10004155_pt1 | contig 24261 bp, 25 predicted proteins | sample OX3MG_FD_202532 | JGI IMG/M metagenome (GOLD analysis project Ga0307374, IMG submission 202532) | Soil microbial communities from Risofladan, Vaasa, Finland - OX-3 | ecosystem: Environmental > Terrestrial > Soil > Coastal area > Acid sulfate soil | place: Finland: Risofladan, Vaasa | collected... | reverse complement strand
AGACCCAAGTGCGACTGCTCCGACTCCTCAAAGTCGACCCCACAGCGCGCCTGCACTGAGCCGGTGAACCTCTTTGATCAATCGTCGACCTTCACGTCCGGTCATGTGCGGAATGCCCGGCTAGCGGTGACCGGCCAGGGCCATGAGGAGAACGGCCGGGGCTGCCAGCAACAGGGTGTCGAGCCGGCGCAAGGGACCAACGGCCGACCCGCCCTCGAGGCGGGCGACCAGTGGCCGGCCCAGACAGCCGCCGGAGGCCACCAGGCCGCCCAGGATCCACGGGTAGGCCCCCGACACCGGGGTGGGCTGGACCACGGCCACGGCGAGGGTGGCGCTGGCCACGGCGGCCACCCCGGCCACCCGTCCCTCCCACACACTCGGAGCCCCCCAGCCCACCAGGTACCGGCTGGCGTCGTGGCAGCAGGCGAAGGCCAGAACCAGGGCAATCAGAGTCATGCTTCTGCTCTCCAGAAGAACGAGAGATACCCCGCAGAGGCCCAGGGCCAGACCGCCTCCGGTCACTACGTTGGCGGGAGCGCTCACCGAGATCCAGGAGCTGGCGTCCCGGCGGTGAGCCAGAAACAGGCCGAGGCCGGCCGAGGCGAACAGGACGGCCAGGGCGGCCCAGCCCCCGGCCAGGGCCGCCACCAGGGGTGCCCCCAGTGCGGCCGTCAGGGCGCCGGCAGCCATGACGGGCTTGACCAGTCGGGTGCGGGCCAGGGCCAACACCGCCACCATGGCCCCCACGCCGAGCCATCCGGCCACGCTCCACCTCCCGCCGAACACGGCCCCGGCCGTGAGCAGGCCCCACAGAACACCGAGGCGACCGTGAGGGATGGCGGGGGGAACCGGGACCAGCCGCGCCGCCCCAGGTGCCGCCTTCGTCTTGGCCCCGGTGCCGGCCCCGACCGCGACCGGCGCCGCCGCTGTGCTCATCGAGCCGCACCCAGTCCGGCTCCGCCGGCGGGGTTTACTTCCCCGGCTCCGCCGACGGGGTTGGTTTGTCCGGCTCCGCCGGACACTGGCGGCAGGACGGCCACCTCATCGGAATCGCTCACTGGGTCCTCCTGGGCGGCAGGCTCACCGTTCACCCACACCCGGCTGACGGAGAGCACCTCGGCAAAGCCGGCTCCGTACCGCCCGACGGCCCCATCGAGCACCTGAGCGACCGTACGGCCCGGGATCTCGTCCCTTCCGGTACCCGCCGCCTCACGGGCTCCGGCGAACAGTCTGATCCTCGCCACCCCGGAAGGCTACCGACGCCGCCATAGATGGTTCACTTCTGGCCGATGACCAACGCCCTGCTCATCCGGCACGCCCAGTCAACCTGGAACGCCGAGAACCGGGCCCAGGGCTGGTCCGACCCGGCCCTGTCGGACGACGGAGTGGCCCAGGTCCACCTCCTCGCACCACGCCTGGTCGGCCTCGGCATCTCCGAGGTCGCCTGCTCCGATCTCGAACGGGCCCGGGCCACGGCCGGCATCCTGGCCGTCAGCCTCGGCCTGACCCCTCCCACGGTCGACGCCCGCCTCCGGGAGCGGGAGCTCGGGTGGTGGACCGGCCACACCGGTGAAGAGACCGCCGCCGGATGGCCGGAGGAGGTGGCCGCCTGGAGAGCCCACCAGCTCGACCGGCCGCCCGGAGGCGAATCAACCGACTCGGTGACCCGCCGGGTCTGCGCCGCGCTCCTCGACCTCGTGAAGGGCGTGACCAGAGGGACCAACGTGCTGGTCGTGACCCATGGCGGGGTGATCTCCGCCCTCGAGCGGCGCCTGTCCCACCCGGAGGACCGCTCCGGGGCCCATCACAACCTGTCCGGCCGCTGGGCCAGGGTCGGTGCGGGTGAGGTCAAGCTGGGTCGGCGCTTCGATTGAAATCGAGGTCCTGGTGGGCCAGGCAGAAGCGGCTGGCGGGGAGAGTCTCTAGATGCGAGTCCTCGATCGGCGCCGCACAGGCCTCGCAGATCCCATAAGTCCCGCTCTCCAGACGCTCGAGAGCAGCCTCCACGTCGGCCACCTCCGCCTCGATCTGGGCCAGGATGCCCAGGTCCCGGCCCCGGTCGAAGTCGGCGGGGGCGGCGTCCATTCCCTCAGTCTGTCAGTGGGAGAGGGCCGATCGGGGTACCTCGAACCACACTGCCTTCCCCTGGGGCAGGCGGCGGGTGCCCCAGGCCGAGGCCAAGGCGCTGACCAGGGCCATACCCCGGCCCGAAGTGGCTTCGGGCTCGACCTGGCGCACGATGGGCAGGTCAGGGCTGCGATCCAGCACCTCGATCCGGATGGACCGGGGGCGGAGCTGGACGACCACTTCGGCCTCTGAGCGGGCATGGAGCACTGCGTTGGTGACCAACTCGCTGACCAGGAGCTTGACCACGTCAGTGGGCTCAGAAGAGTCCCACGCGGCCAGGGTCGACTCGACGAAGTGACGGGCGGAACGGGCGCTTTTGACCTCGGCGGCCAGGCGGGACCGGGCCTCGGAGAGGCCCCGCTCGATCGCCTCCAAGGCCCCCGCCGTCGCCAGGAGGCCCTCGACCAGTTCGCTGGGGGAGAGTCCCTTCTCCAGGTACCCGACGGCGCCGAGCGAGCGGGCCTCCGCTTCCAGCGTGTCGTCCTCGGTGTTGGAGACAACCACAACCTTGGCTGCCGGGGCCGCCGCCCGGAGACCGGGCAGAGCTTCCAGCCCTGCCATGTGGGGCATGACCAGGTCCAGCAGGATCAAATCGGGGTGGAGATGAGTGGCCAACTCGATGCCGCGTTGGCCGTCCGCGGCTTCGCCCACGACCCGGAACCGGTCGTCTCCGTCGAGGACCAGACGCAACAGGCGGCGGGCGTCGGCCAGGTCGTCGATAACCAGGACGTCAATGCATCGCGGACTGACCTCCGCCGCTGCCGTTGTCATTCTCTGCCCACTTCTTCCCCTCCTCCGGGCGGTCGAGCCGGGAGGCGGCCGCTCCCAAATGGAGCCGGTTACCTGACCTGATTAAACCATCGCCAGGTCGGAGGCAGTCCTAAGGCGCTCGACAAGTTCTTCCAGCTCAGCGGGGGAGGCCAGGTCGCGAGGCCCGGCATAGACGGTCAAGAGCTCCTCGACCGGGGCGGCGACCAAGGGGCCGAGCTCGGAGGCTATGGACCAGATGTCGAGCAATGGGTTGAGCAGGCGGCTGGTGCTCACAGCAACCTCAGAGGCATGGGTCACCCGGAGCTCCTCGGCTGCTGCCAACAGCCTTTCCTTGGCGCCTTCATGAATCTCAACCATCTGGGCTCCCTTCCGGTTACCTGCAGTCCCTAAGACTTAATACCCTGTTTTAGGCCGATTGTTGCGGCATAAGCGCAGACTTAACGCTCTGGCAACACTTCCCTAACCGAGGCCGCCTCACACACGACTTCCTCAAGGCACTGATCGACCTCGTTGGCCAATACCTTTGAGGGTAAGTACAACCTGCGCCTCCGGCCTGGCATTCCCCGGCCGACCCGGATGGGGCCCCGGGCATCGGTAACCTGCCGGCATGGCACAGACCGGGAACAGGACGCGGCCGAGTCAAGAACGCGGGGGGCAAAGGCCGCGATCCGGCGGGGGCAACCGCTCTGGTGGGGGCCGCGGGCCCAGCAGAGGCCGATCAGGACGGGGAGGAGCCCGGCGCCAGACAGGCTTTCCCCGGGGGCGGCTGGCCATCCTCGGCCTGGTGGTCATCGTCATCGTCATCGTCATCGTCGTAGTGGCCGTCACCGGCGGCGGGAGCAGCAAGCCGAGCAGCGCCATCGATTCCACTCCCGCCGCCGCCGGGGTGGTCAGCGACGTGAGCAGCGTTCCCCTGGCCACCTTCAACCAGGTCAAGGTGCCCTCCGGCGCCGCCAGCGCTCCGACGGCCATCTCCAAGGCCACCCCACTGACTCTGGGCGGCAAGCCCGAGGTGCTCTACATGGGCGACGAGTGGTGCCCATACTGCGGCGCCTCCCGCTGGCCCATGGTGGTCGCCCTGTCCCGGTTCGGGACCTTCACCGGCCTCAAGACGACCATGTCGTCGGGCAGCGACGTGGACCCCGACACCAACACCTTCAGCTTCGTGGGCTCCAGCTATTCGAGCCCGTACGTGAGCTTCGTACCGGTGGAGATGCAGAACTCAACCCACGTCAACCTACAGACGCCCACGGCGGCGCAGGCGAAGATCCTGCAGACCTATGACTCCCAGGGCTCGGTGCCCTTCATCGACTTCGGCAACAAGTACACCGTGAACAGCACCTACGACCCCGCCGTCCTCCAGGGTCTGTCCTGGCCCCAGATCGCCAGCCAGCTGGCTGATCCGAGTTCCACGGTGGCCCAGAACATCGACGGTTCGGCCAACTTCATGTCGGCCATCATCTGCAAGCTGACCAACGGCCAGCCCGGGGGAGTCTGCACCTCGGCCGGGGTCCAGGCGGCCTCTTCCATCCTGGCCTCGGTCAAGTAATCACCCAAATGATCACCGCCGAGCTCGTCCTGTCGGCCGACGCCCTGACGCGAGGGCAGGACGCCGAGCCGGCGGCGTAGAACTAATACCGGTGCTGAGACTGGCCACGGCGGCACTGACGGTCGCCATGCTGACTGCCGCCCCCACGGCCGGCGCCATCGTGATCGGCGCCGGGCCGGCGGCCGGTGCCGAAATCGGCCATGTCAGCCGCGCTGGCGGGGTCCCCTCCGGCGGAGTCCGGTCGGAATCGGCGGGGTCGGGAGTGCCCGGCTACCAGACCGTCAGCGACGGTACGGATGGCAAGGTGGCGGGGGCAGCCATCGAGAACCTGTCCACCGACAGCATCAACGAAGTGGCCGACGCCGCCGAACAGCTGCGGGCGACCGGGATGAACACCATCGAGCTAGACGACTGGTGGGAGGTCCCGGCGGCCAACGCCGACACGGTCGAGCCCTATGTGGGCACGGTGCCCGACGCCGTGCTGGAGGACGAGATCAGCGTGGCCCGGGCCGCCGGGCTCAGCGTGGTTCTCACCCCGCTCATCTATTGCAACGGATGCCTGGGTAGCTTCCGGGGGGTCATGGCTCCAGCCAACCACCAGGCCTTCTTCGCCTCGTACTCGTCGTTCATGGACCACTTTGCCGGACTGGCCCAGGCATCGGGAGTGTCCACGCTGTTCGTGGGCAGCGAGATGTCCAGCCTGGAGGCGGACACAGCCCGATGGATGTCGGTCATAGCCGGCGCTCGCCGGGAGTTCCACCGCACCCTGGTCTATGAGGAGGACTGGTCCGTCCTCGGCCAGGCCCGCTTCCTCGGTGCGGTCGACGAGATCGGGGTGTCGGGGTACTTCCCGCTGGACGGGTCGGCTTCGCCGTCGTTGCATCAGCTGCTGGGTGACTGGAGGTCCTCGTCTATGGCGGCGTGGCGGGCTCGGAACTGGGTATCGGCTCTGGCTGCGCTGTCGGCCCGCTACCACCGGCCGATCGTCTTCGGTGAATCCGGCTACCTGTCGGGCGACTACGCCGCCGCCCAGCCCTTCCTCAACTACTACTCGACGCCGAACGAGGGCCTCCAGGCTGACCTGTACCAGGCCCTCCTGGAAACCTTCGAGCCCTACAGCTGGTGGAAGGGCGTCATCTGGTGGGACTGGTCGGCCTCGCCCGACGCCCCCGCCGCCAACGGACGGACCTTCACCAGCAAGAGTGCGCAGGTCATGCTGACCTGTTGGTACGCCGAGGGCATGCGCCCGGACAATCCGTCCGAAGCGCTGCCCTGACTATCCGGACGCTCCGCTCGGAGCTGAGCCGGGTGCCGTCAGCGCCTCGAAGCTGTCGATGCGCCGGCGCAGGACCTCGAGGCTGGCGGCCCAGAAGCTCTCCTCCTCGACCTTGATACCGAAGCGCCCGGCCAGTTCGGTGGCGTCTCCAAGGCCGGTGGAGGACAACAGGTCGTCGTAGCCGGAGCGGAAACGCTCCGGATCGTCCTGGTAGACCGCAAACAGCCCCAGTCCGAAGAGCAGACCGAAGGTGTAGGGCCAGTTGTAGTAGTGGGTCGAGTAGTAGTGCGGCTTCACGGCCCACATGTAGGCGTGGAGGTTGGACTCATCGAGGCCGTCCCCGTAAGCCTGGCGTTGGGCGTCGAGCATCAACTCGCAGAACTCGCTGACCGAGAGGGTGCGAGCCTGGCGGCGCTCGAAGACGGCGGACTCGAAGAGGAACCGGGAGTGGATGTCCACCACCACCTGGCAACCGCCCTGGAGGTCGTATTCGAGGATGGACAGTCTTCGGGCGGGATCCTCGGTGGCGGCCAGGGCCGAGTGGGTGAGGAGGGTTTCACAGAAGATGGACGCTGTCTCGGCCAGGGCCATGGGTGTCGCCCGCTGCATCGGGGTGCGATCGGCCAGGGTGGTGTTGTGATAGGCGTGGCCGAGCTCGTGGGCCAGCGTTGAGACCGAATCAAAGGTGTGGCCGAAGTTGAGCAGCACCCGGCTCTCACCCTCCCGGGTGCCCATGCAGAAAGCGCCCCCTCGCTTGCCCGACCGGGCCTCAGCATCGATCCAGCGTTCGTTCAGGGCCCGCTGGGCCAAGCCGGCCAGGGCCGGGGAGTAGCTGGCGAAGCTCGACAGCACGGTGGCGGTGGCCTCCTCCCACGCCACGGCGGCGGCGGAAGGGTCACCGACGGGGGCAAACAGATCCCACCAGGGCAGGCCGCCATTGGCGCCGGCCGATCCGAGCATCCGGGCCTTGGCCCGCAGGTACCGACGCCAGTCCGGCAACGACGCCACCACGGCCGACTGCATGGCTCCCAGGGTGGCCCGGCTGACGGCGTTGTTGTGCAGGGCAGGCTCCAGCGGGTCGGCCCAACCCCGGCGGCGGTTGACCGTGTTGGCCTCACCTTTGATCCCGTTCATGGCCGCCGCACAGGGAACGCCGACCATCTCCCAGGCCCTCAGTTCAGCCCGGTAGGCGCACCGGCGCCGCTCGGGGTCGGCGTCGGCGGCCAGGTTGCGCACCACCGTTATCGGCAGCGATTCGATGGAGCCGTCCGGGCCCTCCACATCGGCCGAAAGCAGCGACGTCACATCCCCGTGCAGGCGGCTCCAGGCGGTGCTGCCGGTGAGGGACAATTCCGAGTAGAGGGTCTCCTCACCTTCGGGCATCTGATGGGCGGCCGAGCGTTCCGCCTTGCGAAGCGGAAAGGCGTGATCAGCAGCCACCACGGACCCGGCCACCAGGGCATCGGCCCCAAGGGCGGCCACCCAGGCGTCGAAGCGGGTGGACAGCGACCGGACCCGGGCGGCCTGGGCCTGCAGCTCGGAGGAGAGTGCGGCGGCGGTCTCGTCCCGGGCATCGGTGGACACGAAGGCGTGGACATAGGCGCTCAGCAGCCGCAGCTCCTCGAACAGCTCGTTGGTGGCTGCCACCACCGACTCGAAGGCTTCCAACTTGGCCTGGTCGAGAACCGCCTCGCGGCCGCCGCGGACGTCGTGTTCCTCGTACAGGGCCGACAGGCGCTCCACATCGGCACCCAGACGTTCCTGTTGCTCGGCAAACTCCCTCGACCCCAGTGAGGGGAAGTATCCGGACAGGTCCCAGCGAGGCAGCGCTGTGCTCATGGCCCTGAATCTACGCTCGGGTCATGTCCGGTCACGTCCACGGCCACGGCCCAAGCGCCAGCGAAAACCACGCCACCGGAGACCGCGGCAGCCTGGGGCCGCCCCGCACCGTGGAGGTCGCCACCGGGGCCTTCGCCTACGTGCAACCCGACGGCAGCTGGTGGATAAACAACGCCGGCTTCCTGGTCGGAACCGAGCGGGTGACGGCTGTGGACACGGCCTCCACCGAGAGTCGGACCCGGGCCTTCCGTCAGGCCGTCGGTTCCGTTAGCCCCTATCCGGTCACCACCGTGGTCAACACCCATCATCACGGGGACCACACCAACGGCAACTGCCTGTTCCCGGGGGCCAGCATCATCGGCCACGTCCGCTGCCGGGAGGTAATGGTCGACCAGCGCATCGGCGGCCTGGATGCCATCTTCGGCCCGGTGGAGTGGGGCGATCTGGAGGTGGCGCCGCCGGATGTGACCTTCAGCGAAGGGCTGGACCTGTGGGTGGGCGACCGGCGGGTAGAGCTGCGTTACATCGGCGCTCCGGCCCACACCACGGGCGATGTGGTGGTGTGGCTGCCCGAGGAGAAGGTGCTCTTTGCCGGGGACTTGCTCTTCAACGGGGGAACTCCATTCGCCCTGATGGGCTCGATCCAGGGCTCGCTGGCCGCCCTGGCCGCCATCCGGAACCTGGGACCGGCGGTCATCGTCCCCGGGCACGGCGGGGTGTGCGGAGCGGAGGCCATCGATTCGGTGGAGACCTACCTGTCGTGGTTGACCAGCCTGGCCCGGGACGCCCACGCCGCTGGTGCCCCGCCGCTGGAAGCAGCCCGGCAGGCCGATCTGGGGGCCTTCGGGGAGTGGCTGGACCCGGAGCGGATCGTGGGCAATCTGCACCGGGCCTACTCCGAGCTCGACGGTCTTCCACTCGGCTCCCCCATTGATCTGGCCGTCGCCTTCGGGGACATGATCGCCTACAACGGCGGGCGTCCCCTGCGCTGTCTGGCCTGATCCCGCTCAGGCCACCAGACCACGCCGGCGGGCCCAGGCGATGGCGTCGCTGACGATCAGGCCGTGGTCAAAGGCCAGTTCCGGGCGGTCCGGTCCCTCCAGACCGGCGACGCTGAACAGCCGGGCCTCGGCGGCGTCGTCGCCGGCCCGCGTCGCACCCAAGCTGGACAGATGACCGACGTAGACAGTGGAGATGGTCCGGCCCCGAGGATCCCGACCCGGCTCCCCGTAGGTGCCCAGCTGCTCCAGTCGGCCCGGCTCGATCCGGATCCCCGTCTCCTCGGCCAGCTCCCGGAGGGCGCCGGTTTCCAGGTCCTCACCCTGCCCGGAGTCCCCGTCCCCGACATCGAGGAACCCGCCGGGCAACGCCCACCGGCCCCGGAAGGGGTGGCCGCCCCGCCGAATGAGCAGGAGAGCGGGGCCGTCCGGTGACTGGCTGAACAGAGCCACGTCGGCGGTGTTGGCCGCCATGGGGTACCGGTCCCGCCCGGCCCGGTAGCGCTCCAGATAGCCGGCCTCGTCCTGCTCGGTCTCGTCCTCAGGGTGCTCCATGCTCATAAGGCGATCCAGCTGGCGGGGTGGGGGCGGCGGGGGTCGAACCCGCGAATCTTCTGATTAAAAGTCAGCTGCCTTACCACTTGGCTACGCCCCCGGATCGAGGCTAGTCGGCTGCATATGGGCGGAAACCCGCATGTCGAGACCTCAGACCGTCGACTGCATTCCGCAGCCTCTTGGGCTAATAGGGTTCGCTTCCCTCCGCCCCCACTTCCGATGACCATCACCGAACTCCCACCGTCCGGCGCCGTCCAGTCGACCCCTGATGACAAGGGTCTGCGCGGCAGCGCCCTGAGCCTGATCTCGAGCATCGTCCTCGGGGTCGCCTCCACCGCGCCGGCCTACAGCCTGGCGGCCACATTGGGATTCGTGGTGGTGCTCATCGGAGCGCGGGCCCCCATCGTCACCTTGCTGGCCTTTGTTCCGATGCTGCTCATCTCCTTCGGGTACAAGGAGCTCAACCAGATCGACCCGGACTGCGGAACGACGTTCACCTGGGCCGCCCGGGCGTTTTCACCCCGGACCGGCTGGATGGGCGGCTGGGGGATCGTGGCCGCCGACATCCTGGTCATGGCCAGCCTGGCCCAGATAGCCGGTCAGTACGTGTTCCTGCTGTTCAACGACCACGGGATCGGGGACCAGGCCAACAGCATCTGGATCCTGTTGGTGGGGATCCTCTGGATCGTGGCCATGACCGTCATCTGCTACATCGGCATCACCATCTCGGCCAACATCCAGAAGGTCCTGCTCGGTATTGAACTGACCATGTTGGTCGTGCTGTCCGTGGTGGCTCTGATCAAGGTGGGAACGGGCTCGGCTCCCGTCGGGCACCTCACGCCGGCTCTGTCCTGGTTCAACCCCTTTGGCGGCTCGCTCCGCTCGTTCGTCAATGGCCTGACCCTGATGCTGTTCATCTACTGGGGGTGGGACTCGGCCGTCTCCGTCAACGAGGAGACGGTGGACCGTCGGGTCGCCCCCGGCCGGGCGGCGGTGATCTCCACCTTTGTCCTCCTGGCCGTCTACCTGCTGGTGGTTCTCTCCGCCCAGTCCTACGCCGGCCTGGGGACCAAGGGCATCGGCCTCGGTAATCCGGCCCACACCGGCGACGTCCTCTCGGTGCTGGGCGGGTCGGTGTTCGGCACCTCCGGCCTCGGTAGCTTCTTCACCCACCTGCTCCTGCTCATGGTGCTGAGCTCGGCGGCAGCGTCGACGCTGACCACCATCCTGCCCACGGCCCGGACGACCCTTTCCATGGCCGCCTTCGAGGCCATCCCCTCAGCCTTCGGCCGGGTCAGCCCCCGCTTCCTGACTCCCAGCGTGTCGACCATCGTGATGGGCGGAGCATCCATCCTGCTCTACGCGGTCATGAACTACATCTCCGCCGGGGCGGTCATAGCCGACTCGGTTACCGCTCTGGGCGTGCTCATCGCCTTCTATTACGGCCTCACCGGCCTGGCCTGCTTCTGGTTCTTCCGCAAGACCCTGACCCACAGCCTGCGCAACCTGCTCATGCGGGGCGTGCTGCCCCTACTCGGCTGGGCGTTCATGTGGGCCATCGGGGCCTATTCGTTCGAACAGGACTGGGGGCCCGGGAGCAGCTTCACTTCCTGGTCGGTACCCGGCACGCACTGGCATGTCGGCGGGGCCTTCCTTCTGGCCGCCGGGTCGATCGTGGTCGGCCTGGTCCTCCTGGCCATCTACGGCCCCATGAGCCCGCGCTACTTCAGCGGCCGGACGCTGGCCGTCACCCCCGTGCCCTTCCCGGACCCGGGCGGGCCCGGGGACCCCTCCAGAGACGGTCGGTAGCGTCACCACACGTTGACCGCGCTGCGTGGCTGCGTGAGTGACCGCCCACGCCCCGTGTAATGACATCCGTGGTGTTCATAACCCGCACTAGCCCGCCCGGCCGTTAGTGCGCGCAACATATGTAGCGCGATCAGATCAAAAGGCGATTAGCCCTTCCCATCCCTAGTCGCGCCGTTACACCCTTTCGTCCTACCGACTCGATCTCATCGCCGGTGCGAACGGCGTGGGAGCAAGGGTCCCGGACAGAACGGAAGGGAGGTCTCCAATGACCAGCCGTCGCGGCAGCAGCTGGAACTGAGACCTGCCCCTTGATAAAGGGGCAGGACTCTCAGCCATACGGATGGAGCTCTCGCTTGAACGGTCGAACGAGCTTCTTCCGGTCAGGGGTTCTCGGCTGTCGGGGAGGAACGCTTTAGCAATTCTTCTCTCCCCGGCAGCACCCCGGCCCGAGGGGCCGGCCCGGACCCCCGGTACAACCCGAAATACCCAGACGATCGAACCAAACCCTTACCCGAGTCACCAGAACTACAGGAGCCAGTCACTCCCGTGTTGAGCCTTCACCCCCGAACCGGTAGTCGCCTCTGGGACCGGACCGCGGCCGTGGTCCGCCCGCTGCGGGTCCGGGAGCTGCGCACCTTGTGGCTGGCCCAACTGACCAGCGAACTGGGGGACTGGGCCTCCCGCATCGCCCTGGCCGTCCTGGTTTTCGATCGGACCCACTCGGCTCTCGCCACCGGCCTGGTCACCACGGCCAGCCTTCTTCCCTACGCCCTGGTCGGCCCGCTCACCGCGGCCATAGCCGACCGTCATCCCCGGCGGCGGGTCATGGTGGGCGCCGACCTTCTGCGGGGTGCCGTCTTCCTGGCCCTGGCCATCCCCGGGGTGCCCACCCCGGTGCTGCTGGTCGGCGCCCTGGCCGCCGGCCTGGCCACTCCCCCCTTCGAGGCGGCCCGCTCGGCCATGAGGTCCGAACTCATGATCGACGATGCCGCCTACGGCTCCTACAACGCCCTGACGGTCATGACCGGTCAGGTGGCCGTAGCCGCCGGTTACCTGTTCGGAGGCGGGCTCATCCTCCTCATCGGGACCCAGGGCACCCTCGGCCTCAACGGGGCCTCTTTCCTGGTCTCGGCCCTGCTGGTCAGCCGGCTGAAGGTGTCCCAGCCGCCCATCGCGGTGAAGATGCGGCTGGGCCGCCAACTCTCGAACGGCGCCCGGGCCCTCTTCGGGAACAGCTCATTGCGCCTGTGTGTGATCCTCGGGGTCACCGCCTCGGTGGCGGGCACCGTGCCCGAAGCCCTCGGCGCCGTCTTCGAACACAGCTCCCCGACCCGGGCCGCCCTGTTGCTGGCCGCCGCCCCGGTGGCGCTGATAGTGGTCAGCGCCCTCATCCCCGTCACCGGGGACGACCGCCGCCTGCTCCGGGTAGCCAGCCTGGTCCTGACCGGCGGCGGCGCCGTGGCCATCGGCGCCTTCCTCCTGGCCTCCTCCTTCGGGTTCGCCCTGCTGGCCTGGGCGTCCTCGGGCACGACCTTTGCGGTCATCGTGGCCGCCGGACCGGTGGTGCGTCGGCGCCTGCCGGCCGAGGGGCGGGCGGTCGCCTTCGGGATACTGCAGGCGGCCACTCTGGCCGGGTGTTGTCTGGCCGGACTGGCCGGTGGGGCCGTGGCTGATCTGGTTGGCGTGCGCTACGCCTGCATCGGCGGCTGTGCCCTGGCCGTGGCCACCGGGCTGGGCCTGCTATTCGTCCTGACGGCTGGGAGCCGGGCCGGGGCCGGGGCCGGCACCGGATTGGCGCCCGTGGGTGGGACGGGAGGCGGGATGGCGCCAGTCCGGACCGCGTCGCCCGTGCCCTCCGCCGCCGCCGCCACGGCCGTGGCCGGCCCCCTGTAGCCCTTCAGATCTCCCGGTAGCGGCCCTCCAGCACGCTGCTGATGGAAAAGGCGAGGAAGCCGGCGGCCACCAGGGCGAGGACCCAGGTGCCGTAGGCGTGGCGGGACAGGGTCCGGATGACCTGATCGATACCCTTGGCGTCCCGGGATGTCCCGGCCACTCCCGAGACGATGAGCGATACCTCCACGGCGGCGAAGACACCGCCTCTGATCACATTCCCGTACGTCCCCGTGACCCGGGCCGTGGACGCCATTGCGCCCACCTACCCCGATAGGGACTACCAGTAGTCCCGCATCAGCTCACTGATCCAGGCCGGCTGGCGCACGGGCCGGCGGGGATCGAACTCCCGGACGTGGGGCTTGACGTCGAGCACCGGGGTGGCGTCTATGGCGTCGAGACCCCGGACCCTCAGAACCATCCCTTCGACCCCAAGCAGCTCACAGGTGCTCACGCCCAGCCGGTTGGGCCGGAGGCGGGCCCGCTGGGCCAGGATGCCGACCTCGGGCCAGTCGGGATTCTCCCTGGGGTGGCGGACACCCCGGGTGACCCGGTCGGGAGAGACCCGGTCGAAGACGTACACCACATCTATATGGGAGAACTCCTCCAGCCCGGTGGCGGCGTCGGGGCCCACCGCGTTCGCCTGGAGGACAATCTCGGCCTCCACGTCTCCCCAGTGGTCGTCCTCGGCCTCGGTCCGGCCGCCCCTGACCACGCCCAGAGCCACCAGGGTGAACGGGCCTGGAGGCGAGGCCATCGGTCTCAGGCCCCGGCCACGCCGGTGAAGTCGAGGATCTGCCGCCAGGAGTCGGCGCAGGCCTCGGCGTGCTCCTCGAAACTGCGGTCGAAGAAGCTGTGAGGCGCTTCGGGATAGACATGCAGACGGACCTCGACCCCGCGCTCGCGCACCTTGGCGGCGAATTCCTCCACCGCCTCGACCGGGGTGAAGTCCTTACCCGCCGCCAGCATGAGCAGCGGGGAGCGCATATCCGGGATGCGGTCCTCCACCCGGGCGGGCATCCCGTAGAAGCCGATGCAGCCGGCTAGGTCCTGGCCCGCGGCCGACTGCCGCCACGACAGGGCCCCACCCATGCAGAAGCCGACGGTAAAGACGGACTTCACCGGGGAACCGGGCAGCCCTCTCAACCAGCCGGCGGCGGCCGCGACGTCGGCGTCGGTCGCCTCCGGCTTCATCTGGGCCACGTGGTCCATGAAGGGGAAGGCCTCACCCCGGTCGGGTGTGTCGGCGGTCCGGGCGAAGTAGTCGATGGCCACGGCGTGGAAGCCGGCCTCGGCAAAGCGCACGGCCAGCTCCTTGTAGAAGTGGTGCAGGCCCCTCACGTCGGGCAGCACGATCATCCCCTTGTCCGACGGTCCGTCGGGGTGGGCGTAGTAGGCCATCAACTCGGTGCCGTCGGCCGAGGTCAGGGTCATGTCCCCGCGGTCATCGGCTCCGCCCCGTACCGGGGGCAGGGGCGGGCGGGCGTCATCGCCGTAACACATGGGCATTCCTCTCGATCGAAAGTCTCAGGCGCCCGAAAGGTAGACCGCCGCGTTCCAGATGCCCGTGGGCGGCACCACCGACAGCAACTCCCCGGCCCGCAGCAGCCACTCCAGCATGGCGGCCTCATCGGCCCCGGCCCCGCCGGCACTGGCCTCCCTGGCCCCGCCGGCACCGGTACCGGGGAAGGCGCTGGCGCCAGGGGGTACCGGGCGGGGATTGGCCACGCTGACCACCAGGCCCCGCTTTGGGTGGTCCTGGGTAACCCTCCAGCCGGCGGGCAGGGGCAGGCCCCGCTCGGCCAGCCGGGCCGCCGCCTTCACCCCGCTCGGATGCTGGACACCGAGGGAGGGCGGCGTCCCCTTCTGGCGCCGGCCTTGGCCCTCCGGCACCCAGGTGCAGAGAGGGATGGATGGACCCCGGGCCGACATGAAAGAGAACAGGCCCACTCCGGGGACCTCGGCGTCCTCGGGGACCTCGGGCTCGAAGTTGATCCAGCCCCGGGCGGCCCTGGTCATGGCTCGCATCTCGTCCAGGACGGGGCCGGTGTCGTCCCGTCCGAAGCGGAGTCTTCGATCCGGCTCGGCCATTGAGGACAGCCGGCCTTAGGTGGCCGTGACCAGAGCCTGGCGCAGGGCGTCCACGGCGTCGCTGATGGCCGGGGCGGCGGCGGGGATGATGGCGTCGAGCTGGAAGAAGGCGTGGATCATGCCGTCGTAGCGCCGGACCTTGGTAGGCACACCCGCCTCCTCCAGCCGCCGCCCGTAGGCCTCGCCCTCGTCCCGGAGGGGGTCGTACTCAGCGGTGACGATGAAGGCCGGAGCCAGGCCGGACAGGTCCTCGATGAACAGTGGGGAGGCGTCGGGGTGGTGGCGATCCCCGTCCGGGCCCAGGTAGTGGCCCTGGAACCAGGCCATCGTCTCGGCGGTGAGGAAGTAACCCTGACCGTTCTCCTGGATGGAGGGATGGGACCCGGTGGCGTCGGTGGTCGGATAGATGAGCAGCTGGAAGGCGACGGCCGGGCCCCCGGCGTCTCGGGCCCGGATGGCCACCACCGCGGCCAGGTTCCCCCCGGCGCTGTCCCCGGCCACGGCCAGGCGAGCCGGGTCCGCCCCCAAGTCGGAGGCATTGGCAGCCACCCATTGGGTGGCGGCCCAGCAGTCCTCCGCCGCCGCCGGGAAGGGATGCTCCGGGGCCAGTCGGTAATCAACGCTCACCACCACGGCCGGCACCCGCGACGACAGCTGCTGGCAGAGAGGGTCGTGGGTGTCGATGCCGCCGATGACGAACCCGCCCCCGTGGAAGAAGACCACCACCGGGTGGTTGCCCTCGGCCTGGGGCCGGTAGATGCGCACCGGGATGTCCCCGGCCGGCCCGGGAATGAGGCGGTCCTCGGTGGAGGGGGGCTCGGCCGCCGGCAGTCCGAGAGCGGCCAAGAGGGAGTAGCCGGTCCTCATCTCCTCCGGAGAGGTCTCGGCCATGCTGCGGGCCCCGGCCTGGGCCAGTCCGTCGAGGAATGTCTGGGCTTGCGGGTCGACCGGCATGACGCCTCCTGGTGGGACGAGAACGGCGCACCTTACCGGCGCGCCCTCAGACGATGCGGCTGGTGTGGTTGCCCCAGTAACGGTCCCGGAGCAGCCGCTTGTAGAGCTTGCCCGTTGGCAATCGGGGCAACTCCTCGGTGAAATCCACACTGCGGGGACACTTGAAATGGGCCAAATGCTCCCGGCAGAAGGCGATGAGCTCGCGCTCCAGATCGGGACCTTCCTCGACCCCGGGCATGAGTTGGACCACCGCCTTGACCTCCTCGCCCAGGTCCTCGTTGGGCACTCCGATCACGGCGGCGTCGAGGACCTTGGGATGGGTGACGAGGAGGTTTTCCGTCTCCTGGGGATAGATATTCACCCCTCCCGAGATGATCATGTACGTCTTGCGATCGGTCAGGTAGAGGTAGCCGTCTTCATCGACGCGGCCGACATCGCCCACTGTGCTGGTACCACGGACCTTGTCCCGTGACTCGGCCGTCTTTTCGGGATCGTTGAAGTACTCGAAATTGGCGTCGCCCTGGAACCACACGGTTCCCTCTGCCCCGGTAGGGCACTGGTGGCCGTCCTCATCGAGGATCATCAGGTTGCCAACCAATGGCCGGCCGACGGTGCCCTTGTGGGCCAGCCACTCCTTGGAGTCGCACACGGTCATACCGATACCTTCGGTGGCGGCGTAGTACTCGAGGAGGATGGGGCCCAGCCAATCGATCATTGCCTCTTTAACCGGAACCGGGCAGGGGGCGGCGGCGTGGACGACACCCTCCAGGGAGGAAACGTCGTAGCGGCGGCGCACCTCCTCGGGCAGCTTGAGCAGGCGGGAGAACATGGTCGGCACCATCTGGGTGTGGGTGACGCGGTAGCGCTGCACCAGAGCCAGAAACTGCTCGGGGTCGAAGCGCTCCATGATCACGATGGTCCCGTGGAGCCGGATGGTGAGGCTCACCCCGCCGGTCGGGGCCGAGTGGTAAAGCGGCGCCGGGGAGAGATAGGTCATGCCCTCCCGCAACTGCCAGACGGTGGCCAGCGCCCCCGGACCACCTACTCCAGGAGCGGTGTCGGGCAGCGGCCGCCAGATCCCCTTGGGCCGGCCGGTGGTACCCGAGGAATACAACATGGCCGCGCCCTGGGCCTCATCGGCGACCGGGTCGCTCGGATAGCGGGCGACCGCCGCCTCGTAGCTGTCGAAGGGGCCGTCGCCCTCCTCGGGAGCTCCCACCATCAAGAAGCGCTCGACCTTGCCGGCGGCTGCCGCCGCCTCCAGGGCAACCTCCCGCTTGGCGGTGGAGGTGATCAGAATGCGGGCCTGGCAATCATCGAGGACGTAGGCCACCTCCTCGGCGCTCAGGTAGGAGTTGATCAGGGTGTAATAGAGGCCGGTCCGGTCCGCCGCCGCCTCCGTCTCCAGAAACCGGGGGTTGTTCTCCATAAAGACGGCCACGTGGTCACCCCGACGCAGGCCCTGGTCCCGGTAGAGGTGGGCGAGGCGGTTGGCTCGGGCTTCGTATTCGGCGTATGTGACGACCTCACCGGTGCCGCCCATGATGAAGGCGGGCTGGTCAGGATGGCTGCGGGCGTGCTCGGTGGCGTACACGATCCCCCCGGGTCGGAACTGGAGCGCTTCGTAAGGTAGTAAGTGGCCGTGAGTTCCGCCGACCTACCCACCGGCACCCAGCACGAGATCCGCCGCGCCGGCCAACGGGCGGTGGTCACCGAGGTGGGCGCCACCCTGCGTCACTACTCGGTGGGAGGCCGGGACGTGATCGAGGACTTCCCGGCCGAGGAAATGAGCCCCGCCGGCCACGGTCAGGTTCTGGCCCCCTGGCCCAACCGACTGCAGGCCGGCCGCTACCGGTGGGCGGGGGAGATGCACCAGCTTCCCCTGAGCGAGCCGGCCCACCAAAACGCCATCCACGGCTTGGTGCGCTGGGTGGCCTGGACCTGCTCGGAGCGGAGCCAAGACAGCTTGACCCTGAGCCACCGCATCCATCCTCGCGACGGATACCCCTTCCTGATCGACATCGAATTGCGGTACCGCCTGGACGGCAACGGACTGAGGGTGTCGGCCACCGCCACCAACCGGGGCCTGGGCCCGGCACCCTTCGGCATCGGCTTCCATCCCTATCTGCGCTTCGAGAGCGAAACGGTCGACCACCTCATCCTCGACTGCCCGGCTGCCACCACGCTGGTCACCGATGACTCCGGCATTCCCACGGGCCGACAGGTGGTGGACGGTACGGCGTTCGACTTCTGCTCGCCGCGCGCGATCGGCGCGCTACAGCTGGACACGGCCTACACCGATCTGTCCCTGGGTTCGGACGGTCGGTATCGGGTGACTCTGAGCGAACCGGGTCCGGCTCCCGTCTCCACCACGGTGTGGATGGACCCCTCGTTCGGACACGTCATGGTCTTCAGCGGGGACACCCTGAGGCCCGAACGCAGTAGGAAGGCGCTGGCCGTCGAACCCATGACGTGTCCCCCCAACGCCCTGGCCTCGGGGGAGTCGGTGATCAGCCTCGAGCCCGGCGTGCCCTGGGTCGGAAGCTGGGGCATCCAGCCCTGAGCCCCTCGGGCCGCGTTGACGGTGTGCCTTCCGGTTGGGTCCGGGCCCGCGTCGATCCTCAGTGCAATCGTCTCAGTAGTGGAGCGAAGCCCTTATCGGCAGGTGGTCGGAGGCCCCGACCCGGAACACCTCGAAGCCATCGGCGTGCACATCGCGGTTCACTACGACGTGGTCGATCTGGCTGTGTGGACGGGGATTCGGCCAGGTCCGGCCCCGGCCGGCGGAGCTCCACCCGGGGGTGAGAGCCGAAAGCACCGGGCCCCACATGTTCATGTCCCCGGCCAGGGCGGCCGGCTGCTCGACACCCGGGAGCTGGCGCATCAGGTGGCGCAGTGGGATCGGCGAGCCGTGGGTCAAATGGTCCAGGTGGGTCCCGATGAAGGCGAAGACCGACCCGTCTACCTCGACGTCGGTCCGCAGGGCGAAGCGGCGCGGCGCGGCGTCCATCGGCATGCTCGGCATCTCGATGACCGACTCGGATCGAACAGAGAGCCGGCTGAGCATGGAGATGACGAGCATGCCCTGGCCATGGCCCTTCGTAACCAGCCGGGGCTTGCGGCCCGAGACCCGGGCTGGTCCCATGGGGACGTGCCTCACCTGATACCCGAGCCGGGCCGCCGCCCGGTCCACTGCGCTCTCCGAGTCATCGGGCAGCCAGGACTCCTGGATGACGAGAAGGTCGGCGTCGAGAGCCGCGCACACCTCGGCCACGTCGAAGGATCGGCCCCGGCGGTCACGGCCGTAGTGGGCGTTGTAGGACGCCACGGTGAGTCGGGGCACCCGCGTCACCGTAATAGGAGGGTCCTCCGGCCTTGAGCGGCGGGACGATCAGGCGGCTGGAACCCGGGGACCCCGACTACCCCCAAGGTCTGGGCCAACTTCGCACCCCTCCCCCACTCTGGCTGGACGGAACGCCGCCGGCGGGAGCGATGGTGGCCGTGGTCGGCACCCGGCATCCCGATCGAACCGGCCTCGAGCTGGCCGGGCATCTGGCCGAGGAACTGGTGCGGCGTGGCTACGCAGTGGTCTCGGGCCTGGCGATCGGTATCGACACGGCCGCCCACCGGGCCGCCCTCGACGCGGGCGGCCGGACCTGGGCCGTGCTGGGATGCGGGGTCGATGTCCTGCCCTGGGCCGGCGCCGCCGATCTCGCCCGTCGCATCCCGGCCTCAGGCGGCTTGCTGGCCGAGGTGGCTCCTGGCACCGCCGTGTCGGCTCGGGCCCTGGTGGCCCGGGACCGGCTCCAGTCGGTCATGAGCCTGGCCACCGTGGTCGTCCAAACCGACCTCAGGTCGGGCACCTTGCACACGGCGCGCTTTACGGTCGGACAGGGCCGACCCTTGGTGGTGGTGACCCCACCGGGGAATGGCCGAGGGCGAACGGCTTGGGCCGGCAACGCCGCACTGTGTGATCCAGCCGGGTGCGACCCTGCTCTGCTGCACGCCACCGGGGCGGCCGGGCGACTGGTGGCCTCCCGGCGACCGGTGGCCGACCTGGTCATCGGACACGAGGGACCGTGGACCGAACTGTGGGACCTCCTGGCCCGTCGTTGAGCGGTGCGGGGTCGGCCCCGGGGCAAGGGCTTTGTCGATACTCGCCACGCCGGGGGGTGGAAACATGGCGGAGTGGAAGACACCCGGGCCGACCAGTGGCTGTGGGCCGTGCGGTTGTACAAGACCCGCTCGGCGGCCACCGAGGCGTGCCGGGGCGGCCACGTGCGGGTGAACGGCTCCCCGGCCAAGTCGGCCACACCGGTCCGCCCCGGGGACCGCTTGGAGGTTCAGTTGCACGGATGGCAACGCAGCCTCGAGGTGGTGACACCCATCGACAAGCGGGTGGGTGCCCCGGCCGCCGCCGCCGCCTACATCGATCACAGTCCCCCCCGCCCGCCCCGGGAGGAGGCGGTGGCCATCTTCACCCGAGAGGCCGGGGCCGGCCGGCCCACCAAGCGAGACCGCCGCCGGCTCGACCGATTCCGGACCTGAGTAGCGTGCGCGCATGCGTTACGTAGAGGCTGGGGGAGCCCGGGTATCGGTGATCGGACTGGGCACATGGCAGTTCGGCTCCCGGGAGTGGGGTTACGGGGCCGGCTACGCCGAAGGCGAGGCCGGTGCCATCCTCCAAAAAGCCCTTGACCTCGGAATCAACCTGGTCGATACGGCCGAGATTTACGCCTTCGGCCGCTCGGAAAAGATCGTGGGCCAGGCCATGGCCGGACGACGCCGCGAGGCCTTCGTGGCCACCAAAGTCTTTCCGATCATGCCACTTGCGCCGGTAGTCGAACAGCGGGGCCGGGCCAGCGCCCGCCGCCTGGGCATCGAGCAAATCGATCTGTACCAGGTGCACTGGCCCAACCCGGTGGTCCCTCTCGGTAACACCATGAAAGGCATGCGCTCGCTGCGCGACGCCGGCGTGGTCGACCACGTGGGCGTGAGCAACTTCTCCCTCGGCCGCTGGCAGGAGGCCGACGTCGCCCTGGGCTCGCCCGTCCTGTCGAACCAGGTCCAGTACAGCCTCGTTCAGCGCAAGCCAGAGTCGGAACTTCTGGGCTGGGCGACGGCCAACGACCGAATCGTCATCGCCTACAGCCCGTTGGCCCAGGGGTTCCTGTCCGGGCGCTACCGGGCCGCCCCCGGCTCCCCCCGCCCAGGGGGTATGCGCGCCTCCAATGCGCTGTTCCAGACCGACAACCTGGAGAAGGGCGAAGCCCTCCTGTCCACCCTGGACCGTATGGCTGCTGCCCACCAGGCCAAGGCGGCCCAGGTGGCCCTGGCCTGGGTCGTCCACCACCCCAACGTGGTGGCCATCCCGGGGGCGTCGAGCGTCGCCCAGGTCGAGTCCAACGCTGAAGCGGCCGACCTGGAGCTGAGCAAGGATGAAGTGGCCGAGTTGGATGCCGCGTCGGTCGCGTTCCACCCGCAGACCGGCCCGGCGGCCATGGTCAAGGCCCGCTTACGCCGCTGAGTTTCTCCACCTGCGCTCCTGTGCCTTGACATTCTTAGCGAGTGCTAGATATACTTTGCATCAACCGAACAAGGAAACAGGAGACACCCCATGCCCACCGCACTCACCGAGATCACCGAGCGCATCCAGGACCAGGTCCTCGAATTCGTCAAGACCGGCCAGGAGGCCGTCATCGACGCCGTCCGCAACCTGTCCAGCACCGTCGAGGGCGTCCTGCCCGAGGCGGCCAAGACCGGTCTGGCCACCAATATCCCCGTGGCCACCGAGGCCGTCGATACTGCCTTCGGCTTTGCCGGCAAGGTCCTCGAGGCCCAGCACGGCTTCGTCACCCAGGTCCTCGGGGCCGTCACGCCCGGCACCTCCGCGCCGGCTACGCCCGCCGCCAAGACCGCCCGGACCCCCAAGTCCGGCACCACCGCCGCCGCCTGAATCCCCCCTCGGGTAGCGGTAAGAGCGAAGGGGCGACCTCAGCGTCGCCCCTTCGCCGCGCCCCGGACCGGTCGGTTCGACCCTGGCCTCCCCGCTCGGGTGCCCACCCGTGGGTACGGTTGCCGGGATGGACACGGACAGTGAGGACGAGGTCCTCGAAGAACGGCCCGGTCGGCGATCACGGGCGCTCAAGGACAGGGTGATAAAGGAGCAGTCCCAGTCCCTCCAGGCCCATCTGGAGACCCTGGGCAACTTCATCCACAGCCAGCGCAAGCTGGCCAACCTCTCCCTGCGCGAGCTGGCCGAGCGGACCAATGTCTCCAACCCGTACCTGAGCCAGATCGAGCGGGGCCTGCACGAACCATCCGTCCGGGTGCTCCGCTCCATCGCCCGGGCCCTCAATGTCTCGGCCGAGACCCTGCTGGCCCAGGCCGGCATCCTCGAAGGCGAGGAGGTCGGCGATAGCGGAGCGCCCGAACACAGCACCGAGGACGCCATCCGGGCCGACCGGTTCCTGAGCGACTCCCAGAAGGAGGCTCTCCTCACCGTCTACCGCACCTACCGGGCCGCTTCCGCCTGAGCGCCCCGCGCCGGCTGCGGTCGGGGGATAGGCTGGGAACACATGTTCGACCTGGATGGGCTCAATCCGGAGCAGCGGGCCGCCGTCAACCACGATGACCGGCCCCTGCTGGTCCTGGCCGGGGCGGGTACGGGCAAGACCGCCACTCTGGCCGCCCGGGTGGCGGCACTGCTCGAACGGGGGGTCCCACCCGAGCGGATCTGCCTTCTCACCTTTTCCCGTCGGGCCTCCACCGAGATGCTGGCCCGGGCCGGGCGCATGGCCGACCCCTCTCTGGCCGCCCGGGTGGTCGGAGGCACCTTTCATGCCGTGTCCACCCAGTTGCTGCGCCGCTACGGGTCCCTGATCGGCCTGGACCCGGGGTTCAGCGTCCTGGACAGCGCCGACACCACCGAACTCATCGGACTGGTCCGCCACGACCTTGGACTGTCCGGCACCCTCGGGGCGCGATTCCCCCGCAAGGAGACGCTGGGGTCGATCCTGAGTCATGTGGCCAACGCCCAGGTGAAGTTGTCCGATGTCCTGGCCCACTCCTTCCCTTGGTGCGCCGAGGACATCGAGGCCATCCGGGCCGTGTTCAGCGCCTACACGGCGCGGAAGCGGGCCCAGCAACTGTGCGACTTCGATGACCTGCTGCTCCTCGTGCGAGCTATCGGCACGAGCGATGTGGGCCGGCGGGCCCTGGACTGCCTGTTCGATCACGTCCTGGTCGATGAATACCAGGACGTCAATCGCATCCAGGTCGATCTGGTCGACCTCCTCCGGCCCGGCGGCACCGGTCTCAGCGTGGTGGGCGATGACGCCCAGGCCATATACGGCTTCCGGGCCGCCACCACCGCCGCCATTTCCGAGTTCCCTAATCGCTACGCCGGCGCCGTGGTGGTCCGCCTCGAGCACAACTACCGCTCGACCCCACCCATCCTGGCCGTGGCCAACCAGGTGATGGCCGACGCCCCCGAGGGCGCCGCCAAGACGCTGTGGTCGGAACGGACGGGCCGGCGCCGGCCGATCCTGCGTACCTGCACAGATGAATCCGCCCAGGCGGAGGCGGTCTGCGAGTCGGTTCTCTCCCACCGGGAGACCGGCGTGGCCCTCAACCAGCAGGTGGTCCTGTTCCGCGCCGCCCACCACTCCGACCTGTTGGAGCTGGCCCTGGGCCGGCGGCGGATCCCCTATGTCAAATACGGGGGCCTGCGCTTCGTGGAGGCCGCCCACATCAAGGACTTCCTAGCCCTGCTCCGCCTGCTGGACAACCCGTGGGACGAGCTGGCCTGGTTCCGCGTCCTCCAGCTCATGGAGGGCATCGGGGCCGCCACCGCCCGGCGGGTGATGGACCAGCTGGGCGTGCGCCGCTCTGGGGATGGAGCCAGTGCCGGGGCCGGCGGGACGGGGGCATCAATGGCCACCAGCCCCGCCCAAGGGACACCACCAGACGACGCCGGTGCTGACCGCACCCTGTCCCCGGTGGCCCAACTGCTGGCCGCCGCACCTCCCGTGCCCGCCCCCGCCCGGGACGAGCTCAATGGATTGCGCCGGATCCTGGGGGACTGCCTGGTGGAGCCGGCGCCGCCGGTCGGGACCCAAGCCGAGACGGTGGTCCGGTGGTTGACCCCCATCGTCCAGCGTCGTTATGACGCCGTCGCCGCCCGCTGCGGGGACCTCGAGCGTCTGTCGGAACAGGCGGCCGCCGCCCCGACCCGGGACCGCTTCGTGGCCGACCTGACTCTGGATCCGCCGGTGATAGCGGGAGACATGGCGGGGCGGCCAGTTCTGGATGATGACTGGCTGGTCCTCTCCACGGTCCATTCCGCCAAGGGCGGGGAGTGGGAGGTCGTCCATGTCATACATGCAGCCGACGGCGCCTTC
>Ga0307374_10004154_pt1 | contig 24264 bp, 28 predicted proteins | sample OX3MG_FD_202532 | JGI IMG/M metagenome (GOLD analysis project Ga0307374, IMG submission 202532) | Soil microbial communities from Risofladan, Vaasa, Finland - OX-3 | ecosystem: Environmental > Terrestrial > Soil > Coastal area > Acid sulfate soil | place: Finland: Risofladan, Vaasa | collected... | reverse complement strand
CGAAATGCCGCCCGTCGCCTGTCAGGAGATAGTCCGCTTTGCCATGAATCGCAGCCAGCAGGATCGGCTGGTCCTTTGAGGCGAGCCGGACGTTCTCGGGCAGCTTGAGGACTTGCGACGGGTTGACGACAACAGTCAGCGCCGTCGTGAGCCGTTTCAGTCGCGCGAGCGCTGGTAGCCGGTCCAAAGCCAGGTTGCGCCGCGCCTCCTCAATGGCGTAGGTCGAGCTCAGCAGCTCGATGTTCTCGAGCTTCCAAAGCCGGCTCAGCCCCGCGTCCTCCAGGTATGCGGCAGAATACAGGACGTTGGCGTCGAGGAAGATCCGGTCCAAGGATGAACTAGCGGCCGGCGCCCCGTCCTACCCGCGCCGCTTTGAAGGCCGATCGTGCTTGATGCGGTCGGGATCGAGGCCGAGGCGCTTAACTTCGGCGCGCGCCCGCTGATAGTCCTCCGCATCCACCGCGTTGTTAAGCAAGAATTCGGCGCGCCGCTCAGGCGTGTAAACCTCAACCGGCAGCACTGTCGCCGGGCGGATCAGGATACCGTCCTCGCGTGCTTCGGCGACAACTAACGAGCCTTCTTCGATACCCAGGCGGCGGCGGAGTTTGGCTGGCAGCACCACAGTGCCCCGGCGGCCCACCTTGCTGGCCAATGCTTCCATAATATGGCAGAATAACCGAAAATCTGAATGTCGGGCAAGCCGCCAATCATTCTGACCGAGGAGATCGCTCTGCCGCCGACACTGGTGCGGGCGGAGAGGGGTGCCTTGTAGGCTCCTCATCGAGTCCCGGCACGTCGACAATTCGACTGCACAGCGCGAGGGAGGGCCGGTGCTGATCCGTCTCCAGATAGCCGATGTGACTGGGTTTCACGTTGAGCTTTTGCGCCAACTCGCGCTACGGCCCATCCGCTATGCGGGTGCCGCAGTGCCGCCGGAGGTCGCGCAGCTCGTCCGCGCGAAGCTGAACGCCTTCATTACGATCTGACGAATCAAATCGTCTCCCAGTAGGCATTCTCGATCGCGCATTGACGGGCCGTTGCCATGCATTAACCCGCTTCGCCAAGCAAAGACCGGATTTCGCTTAATGAGATCGGGCGGATCGCATTCTAAGGTGTTGTCTTAAATTCGAATCTTTCGTTGGCTGTCCACTTTGCCAATTATCTGGCGTAGGACTTTGCACGCTAGGTGGCGTACTTGAGGCTGCCGTGGGCGCGGAATCCGGCTTCGGCCTCGACCAGCCGCTCCACGATCATCGCCGTTGGGGCATCGGGCAACAAACAATAGTGTTGAGACCGGACGCGCGCTTCGGTAATAATATTGTTATTACATCAGGAGGCTGATAATGCGCGCGCCGATACGAAAGATGGGCAACTCCTCTGGCGTCATTATTCCAAAGCCGATCCTCACGCAGATCGGGGTTGAGACCGGCGACGATCTCGACTTATCGATTGAGGACGGTCGGATCGTGCTGGCGCCCGTGCGACGGCATCCACGCGCCGGCTGGGCTGATGCGGCGAAGCGCATCGCTGAGAGCGGTGATGACCTCCTTGTCTGGCCCGAGTTTGGCAACGCCGGCGATGCGGACTTGGAATGGTAAAGCCGGCGAGGACGGGCTCTCTAACCGTCACGTGCGGCGACGTATGGCTGGTAACGCTTGACCCCACGGTTGGCAGCGAAATTCGCAAGACGCGTCCGTGCGTCATCATCTCACCGCCAGAGCTCCACGATTACTTGCGGACCGTGATAGTGGCGCCGATGACGACTGGCAACCGACCAGCGCCTTTTCGTATTCCTGTCAGCTTTGAGGGAAAAGACGGTCTGATTCTGCTGGATCAGATCCGCACTCTCGACAAGCAACGCCTCGTGCGGCGCCTGGGCGCGGTAGAGCGCAGAACGCTGCGAGCCATCCTCGCGCGTTTGCGCGACGTATTTGCGGATTAGGCGCCGGCGGTCGAACTGCTGATACCGCGTCACCTGGCGTTGCGGAGGAGGTCGGCCAAGACTTCCCGAAAAGTGCGCCAAATAGCGCTGAAAACCCTACGCCAGATAATTGGCAAAGTGGGTAGTGTCCTAATTTGGGCAACAATATACTTGACTCAGCAATCGTGCTAAGCTGTTATCGACGTGACAGGTCGGTCGATCGATTCGGGATCGTCGCTTCCACATACCGCTATCGTGTGCGACAATATCGTTGTAGCTCTGTGGATAATTGGCGCCACATCTATTGACTTTCTTTGTGATTTGAGATCGTTTGGAGCTTATCGATGGCAGAAAGACGTGTACAAATTCCTTTCATGGGGAAAGTTATGGATGGAGTGGAAGTCCCTGTCGAAGAATCAACGGAGAGATGGAGCGAAATTACGCTCGAAGACGGAACCATCATTCGAGTGAAGCAATCTATCGCGTCGGTCGTTCGGGTCGATGGTCAGTACGACATGGAAGGGAACCCAATGTATGTCGTGAAGAGTGCCCCGGCCGTAGCAATCGTCCATGTCGAAGAAAAATACCGCCGAAAAGTGAACTAAGATGAACTCGCAATCCAGACGTTACGTAGCCATTGCGGCTTGTTGTGTTGCTACGGTAGCCGGTGGCGGAGGAACGGTTGAGATGGTAGCGAACGCGGATTTGCCGACCTCAAGCGGATACACGTCTCCCGTAAAGGCCTTCGAGTCCGATTGTGACCTCAATGAAGGGCAGTCGGTTTCCGCGATTTCAGACTCTGCTCGTTTTCGTTTACTCGCAGAGGACTGGCGGCGAAATACGCGATATCGATCTGATATCACGCGGGCGATTCTGCATCCATCCTATGTAAGAATTATCAAAATGCGTGAGGCCGCGTTACCTTTCATCTTTAGAGAACTGGAAGAACATGGTGGCCATTGGTATTGGGCGCTACAAGCTATCACCGAGCAGACTGTGGGCGATTCAAGCGACAATTTGACCACCGCTAGAGCGAAGTGGTTGGAATGGGGGCGGGCGAACGGCTATCTGCGCGCCTAATCCGCAACTCGAAGTCGATTTCCCAAATCTCGCCAGAAGCGGCTATCAGATCACAAGCTGCCCGACTGACGAGCCGAACTGTATTGGCTGGGCACTAGAAGATGGCCGTTGCTGGGATCCTCTTGGAGCACTTGGCGTCCCTGGCTACTACTGGCCATCCGATCTTCCGTGGAACTTCCAGATGGAGACGATTTCGGAAATTTTCTCACGGCATGGCTATGTTGGCTGTATTGATGACACGCCTGAATCCGGGTACGAGAAAATCGCATTGTATTGGGATCCCAGAATCATGGTAATTACCCATGCCGCACGCCAACTTCCTGATGGGCACTGGGCAAGCAAACTCGGGCCGGACGAAGATATCGAACACAACGACCTTCAAGCTTTGGAAGGTGATCCCTTAAAGTTTCCGCTGTGTTATGGAACAGCTATTCGGTTTATGAAAAGGCCGACTAACTGAGAAAGAGCGGTCCTCTTTGATGGCTGGAGGTTCAACAAAGAAAACTAAACCAAGCCCGTTCGAGCGCTTCGAGCGTCTTATTCGCGGTCTGGCTGCTGTGCCGAAAAAGGAAGTAGAAGCTGAAGAGGCACGCTGGCGCGTTGATCGATTGTCGAAGAAGAAACCCGCAGGCTGACTCGCCCACGCTTCCCTCTTTGCTGCCGCGTCTCTCAGACGGGTGCCGTCTGCTCTTTGCCGGTTAGCTTTTGATAGGTCACGCGGCGTCCGGTCACACCGCTCATTATCTCTAGAAAACGCGCACTATCATCTGCTTTGCGCTCATTGAAACGGAATGCTTGTTCATCGAGATACCGAAACAAATGGAAGGGCTCGACACTAACGTAAGTGCCCTTCAGGCCGCGCTTTAGCAGACTCCAAAAATTCTCGATCCCGTTCGTATGCACGCTGCCCTTAACGTAGGTTTCGGCATGGTCGATCACTTGGTGGATATATTCGCGATCCAGTCCAGTGTAAGCCACCCATGCATCGCTGTAGACATACGAGCCGCCCTCGATGTAATCGCGGACCACGCCCTGAAGTGTCTCGCGCTGGGTGTTGGGGACGTGTCGCAATCGAATCTTTTTCGTTTTACGATCCAATAGACCCATCACGATTGCCTTACCGGCCCCGCCAGTGCCCGTGATTTTGGCTTTTTTATTCTTGTGCATGTTTCGAGCGAGGCCGCCGATAAAAGACTCGTCTACTTCAAACTCCCCTGACGCCTTTTCAAACGTGCCAGTTTGCATCGCTAGTCGGATGCGATGGAGCATGAACCACGCGGTTTTCTGAGTCACGCCTAAATCGCGGGCGATCTCATAGCTGCTGATTCCGTTCTTGCAGTTGGCGATCATCCAAGCTGCGGTAAACCACTTATCAAGACCAATCGGCGAATCTTCAAAGACCGTTCCGACCTTGACGCTAAACTGGCGCTTGGGGTGTTTGCTCTTGCACTCCCAAATGCGCCGCGTGGCGAGAAAGCGGACTTCGGCGCTTCCGCACGTTGGGCACTTCACGCCATCTGGCCAGCGCGAGGCCGCAAGAGTTTGGACGCAGCGATCCATATTCGAGAAGTAACGGATCGCATCCTGTAGGGTCGCGGGTATCGGTACGCTGCTCATGATTCGAATCTAGCATTGACAATCTACTGAGTCAAGTATATTGTTGCCCTAATTTGAAATTAGGACACTACCGCAAAGTGACATGTTCTTTAGAGCTATTACCAAAAGTTGTGGATTGATGACGGCATGAAAAAGGCGGCGTACCGTCGAGAAGCAGGATGCAAGGGAAGCCAGTGAGGAGCATTTGCCGCTGGATGAGATCGCGCGCGAGGGCGCACGGCGAATGCTGATCGAAGCGCTTAAGGCGGAGGCCGACGATTACGTCGTGCGCCATCGGGGCGAGCGCGACGAGCAGGGACGCGCGCTGGTGGTGCGCAACGGCCGGGGCCAGGGGCGCAAGCTTACGCTGGGAGCGGGGACAGTAGAGCTTAAGGCCCCGCGGGTCGATGACCGCCGCCGTGATGAACAAGGAGGTCGCCAGCGCTTCACCAGCCGGATCCAGCCGCGTTACATGCGCCGTTCGCCCAAAGTGGCAGAGGTGCTGCCCATCTTGTATTTGCGCGGGCTCTCCACTGGCGATTTTCGCCCCGCACTGGAAGGGTTGCTGGGCGCGGACGCGGCCGGTCTGTCGCCGACCAACATCGCCCGGCTTACCGCCTGCTGGGAGCAAGAATATACCGCCTTTCGCCGACGCGATCTGGTCGGACGCGAGTATGTTTATGTGTGGGTCGATGGAGTGCATTTCAACATCCGGCTAGAAGACGACCGGCTCTGCACCCTGGTCATGATCGGTGCGCGGCCCAACGGCGAGAAGGAGTTGCTCGCGGTCGAGGATGGCTACCGGGAAAGCGCCGAGAGCTGGAAAGCACTGCTGCGCGACCTCAAGCGGCGCGGGATGACCGCGCCGGTGGTGGCGGTGGGCGATGGCGCGCTGGGATTCTGGGCCGCAGCGCGCGAGGTCTGGCCCGAGACCCGCGAGCAGGGTTGCTGGTGTCATAAGCTCGCCAACGTGCTCGACAAGCTGCCCCGACGTCTTCAACCTCGCGCCAAGCGCGCGCTGCACGAGATGATGTACGCCGAGTGCCGCGTCGAGTGCGAGGCCGCACGCGCGCGCTTCGAGGCCGAGTATCAACCCAAATACCCCAAGGCGGTCGAGTCGCTGACTGGCAGCTGGGAACGGCTAGTTACTTTCTTCGACTTTCCCGCCGAGCATTGGAAGCATCTGCGCACCACCAACGTGATCGAATCGCCGTTCGCCACCGTGCGCCTGCGCGAGCGCGCGACTAGGGGCGCCGGTTCCAGAACCAAAGGACTGCTGATGGCGTTCAAGCTGCTCGAGATGGCGCAGCTTCGCTGGCGCCACCTCGATGGCGCTCAGCTATTGCCGCTGGTTCGTCAAGGAGTGAAGTTCGCTGATGGAGTCCAGCGCGATCCTGCGAAACAGGTTACTCGGTCAACTGACAATCATCCTAGGGAAGCCGCCTGATCATGACCCACCGATCCACAACATTGGACAATAACTCTGCTCTTTACGCCCTCGCCCCTATCATAACGTCCTTTATGATGACGCAGGGCCAACTCAGGATCGCTCTTGAAGGCGCGGAAGAAACGCTGCGGGGGCCACATGAAACCGTTCGGCCAGTCTGCAAATCTGCCTGACGTTCAACTCGCGCTTGCCGCTCAAGACCTCCGATGCGACACTTTGAGAGCCGAGGTCGGCGGATAGGTCGGTCTGTTTAAGATTCTGCTCTTCCATGAGATAACGCAGCATCTCGACCCCCGATACATCGGGCACCTCATAGTGCTCGTCGTCGTAAGCCTCGACCAGCGCACTGAGAGTCTCGATGAGCCGATAGCGCGGATCCTTTGTGTTGTCGCCGATTTCGTCGAGCAGCCGATTAAGCTCGGCGACGGCTGCGTCATATTCCTTTTCATTGCGCGGCATCAGATAGGAGCCAAGAGCCTTCGGGTCCTCGATGGTTCGCCCGATGGTTCGAGATTTCATTTTTTCCAATCTCCCTTGTCGTAGTCTGCGTGGGTCAGGATGAAGCGGATGTAGAGACGCTGCTTGTCAAAATGAATTGCCGCTATCAAGCGGAACTTATTGCCGCCGATGTCAAAAACGTAAAGGGTGCGACCCTTCGCCCGAACTGGATCGAGGCTATTAAAGGTGCGCTTGAGTTCGGTAAAATTCGTATAAGTCCCTGTTGTGATCGCCTTATGCCATGAGCCGAGCGGCGCGGCTGCATTCTGGTGGTTCCGGCTGAACTCCCGTATCGCTTTCCGCGAAATCACCCGCACCGACAGAAACTATCGCAATTCGCGATATTCGTCAACCGCATTTAAAAAAGGGAAGCGGATTTCTGCAACGGCTGCCGACGCGACGGGGAACAGACCCACGCGTTCCAGCCCCATCGTGTCAGCGGGTTAGTGAGGTGGCGGGGTTGGTTCAGATCGGCACGTCGTGGGAGGCGCTCTCTTTGGTGGTGCGTCTGGTGGCCGCCTTTTTCGCTGATGGTGAGGGTGGCCTCTTCGCCGTCCTGATGAAAGTCGCGCACCCGCAGGCGGCAGGCGGTGGCGAGCCGCACGCCGGTGTAGGACCGGCGGCAGCTCGGCGGCGGGCGTGGTCAGCGTGGTCAAGATCGCGTGCGGCACCAAGCGCGTGGAGTTTGCTGGCGATTGGAGCTTGGTTTTCGGCCACCACCATAAGAAACGCGGGCACACCCATGAAGGCGAGCTCGATCGCCGTGGTGCCGGCGGCCGCTATAGCGACGTCGGCCACGACCAGGTTTTCGGCCATTTTCCGCGTCGCCGCTATCATTTCCGTCGCACAATCGAATCGGACGGTGTAATAGCGGCACGAGTTGTCCCGATCGCGAAGGCGAGCGGCCAAGCTCGCCCTCCTCAATCATGCGGCAAGTTCAGCCCACCTCGCTTCACGGTAACCACTCGATGGTCTTGCGCAGGCCATCGGCAAAATCAGTGGTCGCGCGGAAACCGAATTCACGCTCGGCGCGTGAAACGTCGAGGTAGCGGCGCGGCTGGCCGTCCGGCTTCGAGGCGTCCCATGATATTTCGCCGTGAAAGCCGGTTAGTTCGGCAATCAGCGACACCAGCTCACTAATAGCGATCTCGCGTCCCGCGCCCAGGTTGACGGGCTCGGCTTTTTCATAGCGTTCGGCGGCAAGAGCAATCGCGCGGGCGCAGTCCTCGACGTACAGAAATTCCCTGCTTGCCTGACCCGTACCCCACACCTCTATACGCGATTGCTTGTTTTCGATCGCGTCAACGAATTTCTCGACTCCTGGCCGGCGCGCCTGCTCCATCAGTTCGACTCCCATCAAAAGGTTGTCGTAAAAAAAGCTATCGGGATTTTCGCGATTGGCGCCGATGCCTCCCACGACTGCGGCGAGATGGATAATCACTTCGGGACGGGCGTCGCGGTAGAGTCGCGCTACTGCTTCCGGCGTGCGTAGGTCGTATTGGCCGGAACGCGGCACGAAGATGTCGCGGCATCCCATGCCTTGGAGCTGCTCGACCAGGTGGCTGCCGAGGAAGCCCGCTCCACCCGTGACGACAATCCGTTTGTTCGGCAACCAAGCCATTGATTCCTCCAGGCAGAATGTAATTGCCGGGCCTTTCCCTCCATCTTTAGCAGGTTACGGAAGAAGTCGGCTGTTTAGTGGATTTCCTATTTGAAAGTGATCTTGGTGATCAGGCGGAGAGAGTAAGCACGGTTTGAGGCCGGCGGTTGAGGGTGTTCAAGGAGTGAATTATATCTTGGTCGCGACCTGTCGGTTGATTTATCCCGACGGCGAGCGCGCGCCGCGAGGGCGGAAATCATCGAATCCGGCGAGCGACGAGGGACAGCTTGTTTCCCCAGCGGCCGAGTCCGACATTCACGACGCCGAAAGCGACGCGGAAGCCGAAGTACATCGGCGCGTTGTCGAATACTCCGAGCCATCGCCAGGGGCGATGCGGGTAATACATCAGCGTGCGCCGCCATGCGACTTCGCCAAAACCGCACTCTTTAAGTACAGTCGCGACCTCACGCGGCGCGAGCCGTTTGACCTCGTTCCCGGCTTCTTCAACATCTTCGGCGATTTTCAGCCGCACCGCGAGCCGGGTCAGCGCCGCGCGGGCCGGATCCATGATCAGCACCGCATGGCGCGCGACGCGGGCCATCTCGCAGATCGCCCGGTCAGGATGCTCGAGGTGATGGAGCCCGTCGTGTACCGCGACGATATCGAAGCTGCGGTCGGCAAACGCAAGATGTTCCGCGTCGGCAGTCGTCATCCTGAGCGCGAAATCATAGCGGCGCGCGCGCTCGGACGCGCGCGCAATCGCGGCGGGCGAAAAGTCCGTCGCTGTCACAGTAGCGCCGGCGCGGGCGAACTTCTCCGCCATCATGCCGGAGCCAGCGCATACCTCAAGTACGGTCCGGCCAGCGAGCGGAAAGCCAAGCAGGCCCACCGCGGTCCGGAACTTCGTATCGATGAGATACTCATAGACGCGGCCGCAGCCGTGCGGCCGTGTGATCTCGAACTCGGGATCGCACTCCTCGTTATAGAAATGCCGCTGCCGTCCCGACCGGCCTAAGGCGTCGTCCGCATCGAACTGCGCCGTGGTAGGGTGAATCATAGTCCGAGCTGGTTCATCTCGCGCGACCAGGAAGTCTTAAGCGATGGCAGGGCATCGTGCCAGCGCCTTGGAACCGCCAGGAAGTTGGTGGTGTCGGTGAGATCCTCCACGAGCCGGTCCGCGTCTCCAATCCAATATCCCAACGCGGAAAGAAATCCGCAGATTTCGCTCCCGCCATGAAAGCATTCTACAACGATAATTGGCTGGCAGGTGCGAATCAGATCGCATGCACCGCGGATCACCGCTTCCTCATGTCCTTCGACGTCGATCTTTATCAGATCAGGTGGATTCGCGATATCCCGCTCGGCGTCCAAGGTTACGCTGGTGACTGCGATCTTGCTGCCGCTCAGGCCCCACTGGCGTTCTGAATAGGTCGTCCCGGGTTCCTCGACTCCGCCGGTTGATCCCGATACCGCGTCTCTTATAAATGTCTTGAATCCGCCGCAATCGCTGACCGCGACCTCCCGAAGCGTAACGCCTAAAAGCCCTGCGCGGAGCATCGTCGCTCTGAGCAGCTCGACATTCTCTGGTTCCGGCTCGAACATGCGCACTGCGAGCTCAGGCACGGTACTCTTTAGGAGCCAACCGTAGTATCCGATATTGGCCCCTACGTCCCAAAACTCCGTTAGATCCATCTGTCCAGAGAGCGCGCGAAATAATGCGTAGATTCCCGGCTCAACGCCACCCGCGAGAATGAAAGCGCTAGCGTGACGCACGAGACGTACACGGACTTTCCACTCGACCCCCGGAAGTTTTTTCCATACTGCGACGTCGATCGAGTTGAGCAACGCACGACCCGCCGCGTGCTGACGCAATCTGTTCAAGGGATGAAGTCGCGTGCGAAGCCGGTACCACTGACTATTCATTTGATTGAGCGAAATGAGGTTTCAGAAGATGCATCCGTGCGGTCCGCCGACGGGGTCTCAGCCGTTCGGGGTTGGTATCGCAGGAGCGGCGAGGTCGCAGTTGACCGGAGTTCCATCAGTTTGAGGCTGACCTGGTACTCATAGAACGTCTGCAGGAGGCAGTAGCGCAAGCCGGCTCGTCCGTCGAGAAACCCGGCCCGTGCAAAATACATCCACAAGAATTTTACCAGCGGCCGACACGGAACGTAGCGATACGCTAACTGCTTCAGAACGCGGCGGCGCTCCGGGCCACGCCGCCAAAAGCTCGGCTGAAGAGTTTCAGCCCCAGAACCATTCAGGAACCGAAATACCTCGATGGCCTCCATGCTGGAATAGACGTTATGACGGTCGAAGTAACGTGCTAGGTCTTTGTAGTCGTTGTGGAGAATCTCGCTGTGAAGGTATCCAACCTTTCCTCTAAGATGAATGTGCTCGTGCACAAGACGTTCTTCATACCGGCCAATCTGATGCTTGAAGAGCCGCAGGCTCCAGTTTGGGCAGATGCCGCCGTGACGGAGCCACTGATTCATGAAGCAAATTTGCATGGAAACGAAATACCCATCAAACGACTCCGGGCGGTCGTTCAGGACCCGAAGTACTTCCTGCCGTAATGCCGGCGTCGGTCTCATGTCCGCATCCAGGAAAAATACCCATTCAGTGCGAAATGGTAGATTATCGAGCGCCCAGTTCTTTTGTGCGGCGAAGTTCTGGAATTCGTGCTGCACGACGATCGCGCCGTGTTCACGCGCTATTTCGCAGGTCCTGTCATCGCTGAAGGAATCGAAGACAAACACCTCGTCAGCCCAGCCCTCGATCGCTCTCAGTGTTTCAGGCAGGTTGCGCTCCTCATTGCGCGTCGGAATCACTATGGTCATCGGCGCTCTGCCTGATTGGTCCGCCGGATTACTGTGTGAAGTTATTCGCCGCATTGATTTCTCCAGCCGCTCGATGCCATTCAAAATGTGCATCGAGCGGCTCATGCTGCGGGGATTACCGCCGCGTTCCACCATCCAAAGGGACAGCGACTACCTGATCGCGCCGTGCCGTCGCGCGCCTGCCCGATGCTTTCGTCGATATCACGCCAGCGTACAAGTCCATCAACCGAGCTCCGGCCGATTTCCAACTGAAGTGCTCACGGGCCAGGCCTCTGCCGTTCCTCCCCATTTCATCCGCACGCTCTGGCGCCATCAGCAGCGTGCCGATCGCGTCGGCAACCTCACCTGCGTCGGTATTCACAACCAGCCCCGCGCGCACTGCGGCGATCTCTCTCCAGATATTCACGCGGTTGGAGATGATAACCGGCAGACCCGCTGCCATCGCCTCGACCACCGCGATTCCAAAATTCTCTGTGTAGGAGGGCAGCACGAACATCATTGATTCAGCGAGCACCGCAGCCTTCGCTTCGCCCTCGACCATCCCGGTGAACGTCGTCCTGTCCAGCACGCCCTGTTCCCTGAGCCAGAGCTGGACTTTAGCGGCGTATCCGTCGCTGTCGGGTCCGGCGATCAGCAGATGCACGTCAGACCATTCGCAGGCTATCTGACCGAAGGCCTGCGCGAGCAAATTGAGCCCTTTCTTGAAATTGAGCCTGCCCAAGTAAAGCAACACTCTCTTGCCGATGGTTTCTGGCCAGCGCTCGCCAAGCGCTCCGCGCACGAAGGAGCGCGGAGAGTCGTCGAGGTCAATCCCGAGCGGTGCCACCGCCGGCCGAAGGCGCAGTCCGTGCGTGGCGGCCAGGATACTCTCCTCTTCAGACGTGAATTGGACCGCGGCGGCGTGACGGAGAGTTCTCCGTTCAAAAGCCACTTCGTAAAGCCATTTGCGCGCGCGGTGCCGCCGGAAAAGAAATGGGTCGAGCGTACCGTGTGGCCGCACTATGTATGGCACACCGTAGCGGCGACAATAGTAGGCGGCCACGGTAGAGGGAAACTGGTAAAGCGAATGAATATGCACCACATCATAGCGCGGAATAGCAACTTTCAATGCCGCGGCGAGCGGCCGCGATATTTTGTAATAATTGCTCAGATCAACCGGAAAGTACGTCACCCGAACACCCCCGAGCGTGACCGGCTTGCCAGGCGGCACGTCAAGCACACCGCGGCCATCCACGTTGGTGGTATAAATCTCGGCTTCCGCGCCGCGTCGGACGATTTCCCGGCACATCTCGACGGCCACTTTCGCGGGGCCACCGTCGCGGGCGGCGAGGCTCGGAATTACGTGCAGGATGCGCATTGTCCAGGGGTGTGTTGGCTGCCGTCAGATATTCTCTTTCCGAATTGACACGACCAGCAGCCAGCCAAGCGTCCTCTTCAGGAGATGGTCCACGAATGGCGGTACAATCGGCACCATCCGCTTGGCCATCTGGGGTTACCGTGGCATTGTAAAATATTTCTCACGATTCAACTTCCGGTCAGCGCCGCGCTATTGGGCCGCACTGTGATGCCGAACTGCCCGGCGAGAAACAGCGCCCATCGGCGGAGGGACTTTCCGTTCGGCACGCCGGGCTCACCGCCGAGCCATTCGCGCATCGGGGTCGCGAACCCGGTTTTGGCGCGGTCGCGCGCCACGTCCGGCAGCGGCTTTCGTGGCGTTTCGGCCATCTCGCGCTTGCCGTGCAAATGCGCAGCGAGAGGAGCCACGGCGCGTAGCAGGTCGAGGTCCACTAGCGGCACGCGAATCTCGACCGAGTGCGCCATCCCAGCCCAATCGGAGTCGCGCAGTAGCTGATTGCGCATATACTAGCCCATCTCGAGTGCGGAGACCCGCAGCCGGGCGCTATGAATTCCGCCGATTCTGCCCTCCAGCGCAAGCATCGCTTCGAACTCGCGCCATCCGGCGCGCGCCACGTCGGGCCCGAAAAGCGCGGGCAACTCCCACGGCATGAACAGTCCGCGACGCAGGAGGTAGGCTCCTCCGTAACATTTCGCCGTTGAAGACGATGCGGAGCGCGCCGTCAGCGTAGCCATCGGCTAGGCGCCCGCCTCGCTAGCATCGATGATCGACGGCCTGTGATGGGCGAGTCCGACCCGTCGGCGATTGCTCGCCACAATGGATCCAATAACCAGCGCTGTGAACCATTACCTCAGCAAGCGGCTTCAGGGACCAACGAATGTTTCTGACGCTCCTCTTCCGGCAACTCTTCCGCGACGATCGCGAACTTGCGCAGATGCTATTGAAGGATCCAAGATGACCTGCGCTCTATCGCCGGTCGAAACATTATACGGGTATTCGCATCCGCCTACGTGATTGTCCTGAAAGATCGTCCCGATAATTCCCGGGACCGCGGTGTCCGAAGATGTCTCGCTTGTACCACCATGGACGTAGCGCACCCAACTCCACAGGCCATTGGCCAGCACTCCGTCACCCGGTTCGTTCGCATTGCAGACAACCATGTTATGCCTAACCTCGACATCATATACGCCGGTTCCGTATAGTGTGCCGGATTCCACCTGACTCAGCTCTGTCGTGAGAAATGCCGGGGTGTTCCCCTTAGCGGCGACGATGTCATTGTCAGCGACCACTGCTCCGATTAGCAGGTTGAATCTGTCCAACTTCATACGCTGATCGGCCCGAAGCCAAATTCCCGATGAGTCGTGCAGTGCGTTGTTGACGATCGCGACGTCGGCACCACCGCAATACATCCAGACGCCTTTGGGATTGTCTGCGAGAATATTGCTTTTTATTAACAGCGTCTGCGCACTCCACTGGGTAATTACGTATTTGCTACCGGTCGGTGGAATCAGCAGCCACGGACGATCCACCGTCAGACTGGTTGAAGTATTGCTTAATATATTTCGCCATTGCCCTGCACCAAGCCCTGTCACCACTGCTACTGCATAGCCCGCGAGAGATTGCCAATGCTTGGATAGGTCTTCGATCTGGGTAGCAGATGCGCTTTCCACAGATCCGAGGTCCTGGTGGGGAGCATTGCATCCTTGGCTATTTATAGTTTCTCCGTCGTTAGCCGATGATATCGTACCTGCTGTGTCGAAAGCATTATTAAGTACTGTCAGATCGCGTACCGAATCGATTTCCAGCCCCCCCGAATCGCCAGGCTGTATCAAAGGCATGGTGAAATCGCGAGTTGAGTGATTTCCTTCGATCAGACCATGCCGGCTGCTGTCGACATCCATCCGCTTGCGCAGATACCTGAAGGAATTGCCACGAACAATGTACCAGGATGATTGCTGAATGGTATAAGGCATCGACGCACGCGGGCCGAACGTAAAATCGGAGTCTGCCAGCAGAAGTTCATCCGCGGTCTTCCAGGCGACTCCGATACCTTCTGTGTTCAAATCAGCGCTAATATTGTGCACGAACAGCTCATGACCGGAAGTGCCGAGATTACGAATGTTGCACATCCAGTGTCCGTCGCCGTTCGAATTATGAAAAGATATGCCTTCAATCCCGCTCACTGCCGTCTTGTCGACCCAGGCCACACCGCATGCGCCGAGCGGCGACGGTTCGTCGCCGTACTTGATGATGGTGCGATCCTTGCCCGCTCCTTCAAGAACAACGCGTGATTCCAGAGTAAGACCTTGTTCACTGCCGTAAGCGGCAGATGTCTGTGCATTTGACTGGCCAGCGGCGGTCGCAAGCGTAAGCTCATATCTGCCAGGCGGCAAATAGACTACTCCGCCGCCATCGGTGTGCGCTTGCTCAATCGCTTTCTGGATCGCTGGCCGATCGTTTGTTATGCCATCACCCACTGCATGTTGCGCCAGACGAGGATCGGTTTTGACGTTGTACACATTCCCGAAGAAGTCGAAGTCGGCGGCCCACGGTACTCCTAGGTGCCAGTGGTCTGGGCCGGACTGGCGAACGGGTATGGCAACAGAATCAATGGAAGCACCCCACTGCCCGCCGTAACCGTTTGATACACGCATCCGGTACGTCACCCCAGGAACCAAGTTGGGTGGCGCAACGACCGTTAAAATATACTGATCGCCACCAACGACGGCTCCAGGCAGAGATTGGCCGTTTCTAGGATCGGTAAACCAAACGTGGCTCCGGCTACCTCTGAATGCAAGGTTGCGTCCCCAGAGTCTGAACGTGCCTGCGGGGACAATCTGCGGGAACTCATAGCCGCTAAGGCGAGCGCGGTTAATCCAAACTAAATTAGACTCCCTTCCAAGGTTCTTGATCCATACTGCGTAAAGCCCGATCGCAAGGTTTGAGGGAATGCGAGCCGCAACAAATATATTCGAGTTGGTTAAAACCTTCAGCCGTGTGGTCGACGCGACTGCATGCTCGTTACCCCTCACGCGGGTAAGCCAGACTTGAGAAGCGCTTCCGAAACCGGAACCTTGCAGCCCCATCGCATCGTTAGGCTGTGCGGTCTCGGTCCAGTTGAAAATGACTGGGCGATCGGAACTAGAATAAGCTGTGGTGCTATACGCGAGTAACCAGACCATAACGGCCGCATATTGCAATGGTCGTGAAGTCACGAGCCAGGAACGGCCTGATGATCCCGTTAGCATCCCGCTTCCATTCATCGGTGAGCGTTTGAATATTGACGATGCTGGATACAAATCAATTTTCGTCCCGAATCTCAGCCAGCCGAACGTTTTCATAGCCCTTGCGTTTAGCGACGATTCGATAATCGAAGCTGCAAGTCCTCGAACCCCGCAGCTCCTTTACCGTGAATGCGTTAGGCTGCTTGCGCTCGATATAAAGACTGCAAGGGCCGTTTGCCGTCAGAAACACGTGATAGGCGTGACCGGTGGTAATGGTCTCACCGAACACCAGGTCAATTGGAATGACCGCTCGACCGCGAACTAACCTGGCATCGCCAAAGTCCTCGAACCATTCGCCCGGGCTTTCGACAGCATATACTTCGCGTTTTCCGTAGGATGCAGTTTGAACCAGTGCCGCCTTGGATCCTGCCACCATTAAGTTGCCTCCAACCACAAAACTCCCGTCCGTGCGTAAGGTGTTGGCCGCATTACGGTAAAGGTCCGTGTCTGCAGGCGCCGTCCCGGAGCCCCAGTTTATCTCGCCGTCAGCGAACAGGGTGAAACGCGGTTGCCTATCGCTGCTTTCGGGATATGAATTGAGCAGCATCGCTCCAGTTCCGACGCTCTCAAACTCCATGAGAGGTTCCCCGTAATCCCATTCGCCGCCAAATTTCAGCACTCCATAATTACCGAAAGCGTTCGCGTCATACTGCGGGTTGAGGGCAAAATTCAGGCGAGGGACGCCGCCCGCCCTCCAGGCAAAGCTAGCGGTTTGGTTCTGACGCTGCATTATTAGCATATTGTCCGCAGCGCTGCTTCCGGTTCGGTCCAGAATGATTACTGCCCCAGACGTCCCAGTACCGCCCATCAGTGTGACCCCTCCCGACCCTGGCGCGAACATCGCGTTGCCGATACCGAGAAGTGTAACTGAACCATCATACTTCGCCGTAAAACCGAATGGGCGTCGTTGAACAGTCGAGCTCGCGGGACTGATATCGATATTCAGTTCCGTGCTTCCATTCCAATACGACTCCAGTCCCAACGAGGTCATTGGTTGAGTTATGTCGTCACGATTGAAAGCCGTAGCATTATTCCAGGAGCGATTGGACGAGAAACCAATAGAGTAATCAGTGAACAATCCGTCAGGACTGGCTTGTTGCGCATGTACTACGCGAGCCGATGTGTCTGTGGAAGAGTTGAGGATCGCCAGAGAACCCACGACTGCGTTACAAGAAGAACTATCCGGGCACGTCTGGGCGTAAAGCAGGCCCGGTGCGATACATAGGCTGACGCTCAGTAGAAGAAAGAAGGTACTTTGTTTCGCCCTCGGCATGTAAGTTGCCTCCTGACTGTAAAGTGTCGCCCTATAAGGATTCGTCAAACTGCAATTGGTCATTGTGTTCCGTCCGAAAAATGAAGAGACCTTCGGGTGAGAGCATGCGAGAGATGTCCGACGCGATGGACTGAGGTTCGGCCGGGTGCTCCACGACCGAGCCGCCGAAGAGCAAGACTGTACGCCACGATCCGCACTATCTGTGCCGGCGTCGCGAACATACTACGATCCGCAACTCAGCCATCGGCAAGCGAAACCAGCCCGAGCATGCCCGGAAAATGGCTGACACTGTAAACGGTCCGGCGGCGTGCTCGACGGATCGGAATCACTGTGAAAATCCACACCTTCAGGCCGAATCCGAGGTTGAGCGCGAGGGAGTTCTTGGCTGACGCCGTTCTCTAAGCTCGAAGTTGAACTCCCCGGTCAGGCGCATCGCCCATCCCCGAAGCCCCCGGCCGATTGGCTCGCCGTCCATCGCCGAAATCCATTCCCGCACCGGCGCTGCGAAACCGGTCTTGCTCCGTTCCAGGATTGCCTGCGGTAACGGCTTTGAGGGCAGCTCGGCCAAGTCGCGCTTGCGCGGACGGCTTCTTGCGGAGATCGCGGCAACCGCGCGCAACACCTCGATATCGGCCAGCGGAGTACGAATCTCCAACGAAGACGCCATGCCGGCCCAGTCAGAATCCCGCAAGAGTTGGTTGCGCATGTACCAGACGATTTCCAGCGCCGACACCTTGAGCCAGGGTGACTGGATCGCCCTCGCAGTCTCTTCAAGACTCTGCTCGATCTGGAGCCGTTCCAATCCCTCACGCGCGGCTTGCCGGTCGAGAACCCCATCTATCTCCCACGGCATAAACAGTGCCCGGCGCAATAGGTAGGCGCCGGCGTAGGTTCCGCCGTATTCGAAGAGGCCCGCATACTTGGGCGACATGAAACGTTTGAGTGCCGGCGCCGATGCGACGCGCAGCGCTCTGCCAAGCCAGCGAGGCGTCATGTAGCCCAATGTTCTGGGGATCCGCTGCACTTGCTTGAAGCTCGGATAGCCGCCGAATAGTTCGTCGCCGCCAATCCCCGACAACGCCGCCTTGAGTCCGGATTCGTGCGCCGCCTTGGCCACGAAATAGGTGTTCACCCCATCGATCGACGGTTGATCCATTGCGGCGATCACACGGTCGAGGTCCTGCATGAACTCGTTTTGAGTGATCCATCGGGTCTGATGTTCAGTGGCGTAGTGTCGTGCCGCTATGGCGGCCAGGACGGTTTCGTCATTTTGGGTACCGCGATACTCGTCGAAACCCAACGTAATCGTGTGCAGACGCGCCTGCGGGGATTCAGACGCAAGCGCGGTGACGACGGAGGAGTCGACACCCGCCGAAAGGAAAATGCCGACCGGCACGTCTGCGATCAAATGACGGTTGACGCTATCGGACACCACGCCGCGGAGGCGTTCGCGCATCTCACCGGGCGGCAATACCTTGCCGTTATTGGACGCCGCCGCGGCAAGTTCCTCTTCTATCCGGCAGAATTGATGAATCAGAGGCGGTCGATCAGCGGCGGCGACCAGATAGGACCCCGCCGGCAGGTTGCGTATCGCCCGATAGGTCGTGAACGGCTCTGGTACGTAGCCGAACAGTAAAAATCCCACCTGGCCGGCTGGGTCGCGCTTGGCGCTAACTGCTTCACCAGCCAACAGGGCCTTGACCTGGGAAGCGATCCTCAGGGTCTTGCCATCGTCAGCGTAGTATAGGGGCTTTATTCCTAAGGGATCGCGCGCCGCGAAGACCCGTTTGTTAGGTTCGTCCCAGATGACGAAGGCATACATTCCGCGTAGCGCATGCACCATCTGGAGGCCTTTGTCTGCATAGAGATTGAGCAGGACCTCAGTATCCGTTCCCGAACGGAAGCGAAATCCCTTTGCCTCGAGCAATCTGCGCAGTTCGCGGTAGTTGTAGATTTCGCCGTTGAAGACGATCTGCAGAGAGCCGTCTTCGTTGGCCATCGGTTGGGCACCCGCCTCGCTCACGTCCAGCAGCGAGAGACGCCGATGCGCAAGGCCAACTCGTCCGTCAGGCGACGTCCACAGGCCCGCACCGTCGGGTCCGCGCGCCGCCATCGCTTCACGAATCGCAAGCAATTCGTCCCGATCGATGAGCGGTGCGTCGGCGGTATAGCCGACTATCGTAACCAGGCCGCACATTTCAGACCCAAAGCTGCCCGGAGTCCTTGCACGTCCTCCTCGAACCTCCAGCGGTCGATGATTTCCAGGCTCCGGCGACCCATTTCCGTGCATCGTTGCGGGTCGGCCAAGATGTCGCGCAACGCGCGCGCCAGATCAGCGACATCGCCGGCCTTGAAGATAACCCGTTGACGCCGTCGCAAACGAGATCAGGCCTGCAACCAACTTGATCGCTGCCGATCACCGGTTTGCCCGCATTGAGAACTTCGTTGACCACGAAGCCCCATGGCTCAAACACTGTGGGCATGACGAACGCATCGCAGAGGTCGTAGTAGGCCGGTAGTTCGCTCTGATTTAGGAAGCCGAGGAACCTGATCGACTTCCAGCCGGTGGTGGCCGCCTTCCCCTCCAACTCACGCCTCATCTCGCCATCGCCGGCGTAAAGGAAATATAAACGCGGTTCGGACTGGCTGTCGGGCGACACGCAAACGTATGCGTCCAGTAAGTCGGATGGCCGCTTCCGCATGTTCATCTTGCCAGCATACAAATTACCGGTCGCTCTGGTTCAAGGCCGAGCTCAGCACGCAAGTGTCCACGCTGGTCGGCGCACTCCAAGGTCCGCACCTGAAAGAAGGCGTTGTCGACCGTATACAACATCATGAAAATATATGTTTCCGGCACACCAAGCTCGCGGTAGTACTCGGCGTTGAGCGACCCGATCGCCATGAATTCATCCGCGATTTGCTGCAACCAAAGGAAGAACGCCCGCTTGAGCTTCCCTTTCAGTGTTCCGCGCAGACTGCTTGTCGCAGTCGCTTCGTCACGTACCAGCACCTTCATCCCGAGCCGCCTAGCGGTCGCCATCGCGGTCCAGTGCTGCCAGCGCATATAGCCATGAACCCAGAGCGCGTCGAACCGTCCAGCGTTGAGTCTTGACGCGAGGCCGTAGTTCATCGGGACGCCAAAACGACAATTGGTCCTTAGGCGGCAACGGACGATGTTGATGATCATGGAGCCTGGCGATCGGGTGCCCCGTGAACATCCGCTGCGGCGGGTCAAGGAACTCGCCGACGCGGCACTCGCGCAGCTTTCGCCGTTGTTCGATGAGATGTACAGCGCGATCGGGCGGCCGTCGATCCCGCCCGAGCGGCTGCTGAAGGCCTCGTTGCTGATGGCGCTCTACACCGTGCGCAGCGAACGGCTGTTCTGCGAGCAACTCGACTACAATCTGTTGTTCCGCTGGTTCCTCGATATGGATGTGGCCGAGCCGAGCTTCGACCACTCGACCTTTTCGCGCAACCGAGCGCGGCTGCTGGAGCACGACGTGGCGCGCGAGTTTTTCACCCACGTGGTGGCGCAGGCCCGCGCCATGCAGTTGCTTTCGGACGAACACTTCACCGTGGATGGTAAGCTGGTCGAGGCTTGGGCCTCGCTCAAGAGCTTCAAGCGCCAGGACCGGGAACCGAGCCAGCCGCCCGACGACCCCGGCAACCCGACGGTTAACTTCCACGGCGAGCGCCGCGGCAACACGACTCATCAGTCGACCACCGACCCCGAAGCGAAACTGGCGAAGAAGGGAGCGGGCAAGGAAGCGAAGTTGTGTTACTCGGCCAACGCGCTGATGGAGAACCGCAACGGTCTCCTGATCGAGTTCGCGGTCGAACCGGCCGACGGTTACGCCGAGCGCAAAAGCGCCCGCGCCATGCTGGAGACCGCGTTGCCGGGCAGCCGGCGGATTACACTCGGCGCCGACAAGGGCTACGACACTGCAGAGTTCGTCGCGTCCTGCCGCGCGCTCAAGGTCACCCCGCACATCGCGCGCAATGAGAATCGCGCTGGCGGCTCCGCACTCGACCGCCGCACCGCCCGTCATGTCGGCTACGCGGTGAGCCAAAGGATACGCAAGCGGGTCGAAGAGATCTTCGGCTGGATGAAGACCGTGGGCGGCCTGCGCAAAACTCGCTATCGCGGCCTCGACCGCACCCAATTGCACGCCTACTGGGTGGCCGCCGCCTACAACCTGCTCCGCATCGCCAAACTCAGCCCGGCTCCCGCATGAAGTACGACTCCACCATACCACCGCGCTTGCCTCGACCAGCGAAAGCCGTCGTATCGGGCGGCTGAATCCAGCGCTTCTATCACTGCCATGGCGATCACACTGACTAATCAAACCCTTCCTCAACAGCCTGCTAGGGCCAACAGCGGACAGGAATTCATATTCGTATCCGTAAAGCAACGGCGTGTCCCATCGAATTGACCGTTTGAACCCGGGGTCGATGAAGCTTCGTAAGGACACATCGCTCGCGAAAAAGAAACCTTGAGATGAATATCCGGATCGGCGCCTTCTCCGCAACAGCGGCGCTTGGTACTGGATCGGATGCGTGGCTAGGTACGCTGGGCGGATGGCTTTCGTCGTCAAAGTAGTAGCGTAGAACGACCGTTGTTTTAAACTTAAAAGACTGCCGAGGCATCATTCAATACTGCCGACACTGCGCCGTACATTTCGTTAACGCTTACAGAAGTGATGCATCTCTTCTGAAATTTAACGCACTGCTCTAGCCCGCAACCCTCGCAGGGTACGTGATGGTAAATGACGCGATGGTTATTACCCTGAGGGAACCATATTTGCGGAAGGTTACGCGCACTAAAGACGGCAACACATCGAATTCCTACCGCCGCCGCCAAGTGCATCGGTCCGCTGTCGTGTCCGACGAAGAGCTTAGCCTGCTCCAGCACTGCCGCTGTCTCGCGCGGCGTCGTCACGCCGGATAGGTTAAATACTGGACCGCGCCATTCAGCGCTTGCCTCACTGCTCACCGCCGCTTCCTCGGCCGAGCCGACCATCACAAGGCCGAGGCTGGGGTAGCGCTTCCCCAGCCTTGCCAGCAAGCTTCGCCAGTTATCGACACCCCAATCCTTTACTTCAACCTTAGTTCCCACGCAGCAAGCGACAAAGCTGTTTTTACCGGTCCACTCACGCAAGAGCTCCTGCGCCCGTTCACGCTCGGCGCCGGCAAGATGTAGATCCCAGCTCGCCGGCTCACGGAGCCGCGCGTCACCGAGATCGCTCACGCAGCCTGCTAATCTGGCCGCCTCGGGCTCGTAAAATCCGCCGGCTGCGATCCAGCGGTGCCGACGATGTCTCCGTCGCCAAGGAAGCCCAATTATCCTTTTCACCCCGCTGACGCGAAAAAAACAGGCGTCGCGAAGTGAGGCAACAAGTCCGCGCGGCTCCGCAAGGTACACCAAGACGTCGGGGTTCCACTCGCGAATCAGCCCCGACAACCGATGAAAAATTCCGAGTTTCCGTGCTCCAACTGGATAAGACATGTACGAATGAACGAGGCCGCTCTCTCCAAGCACCAAAGCCAGCGTTGGAGCCTTGGCATTCACGGGGATATTTGTGAGCATGCGCCGCTCGGCGTTTGGAAAGGTCCGCGCGACCAAATGAAGGCATGGCAACGCAACTACTGTATCGCCCAAGCTGCCCAAGCGATAAATGAGCACCCGCTTCACCTGGTCACTTACCGAAGCCATACGTACTCAGGCCTGGCGGACTTTTCTCGCCACTACACAAAGTGTGTCTTCCTCACCGCTGACCAGTGTCTTGCCCGCAATGAATTTCATCACTGCAGTTGGTAGAGCCGCCAGTTTCGCGCCCGCCCCCTTCTTCAATCTGTAGCCCGAGGCTACCAACAACTTCCAACCCAGTTTTTCTATGGGTGCGCTGCTGAAAAATTCTTCGACCTCGAATCCATGGAGAGTCAACTGCCGGCGCAAGCATCGTTCGGACATAATAAATCGGTGATACTCCGGGATGCCGAACCCGTGCCATCCATCTCGATAAATGCTGCGCCACTTGCTGTTCTTGTTTGGCGTCGTAACGATCAGCAGGCCGTTATCCTCCAGATAACAGTCCACGCATTTAAAGAAATCATCCACTACATCAAAGTGTTCGATAACATCGAATGCGGTTACGCATTCAAACTTTCGCGCCGACAGGTCCAGAGGCGACCAGAAGCTGCCGTAACCAGCCTCCTTGGCGAGCGCGATGGCATGCTCGTTGACATCCGTCCCCTCGCACCGGGCTCCATTGCGCGTCGCAACCTCAACGAAAGAGCCATCGTTGCACCCGAAATCCAGACAGACGCAAGAATCGATATATCGACGGAAAAGTCGCCAAAGCATTTCCGCGCGTTCGCGTGCTTCCGGCGAGCGCGCGTTGATTCCGAAGTAGTAATAATCCTTGTCGTAAGCCGCGGCTGGTCTTCGACTCATCAGAACGTCGCATGCTAAGCACTCAGTGTACGAGGGCTCAATAACGCGGGTGCAGCCTGAACAAAATATACATGGCTCTAGATGCGAAGGGGGCTTCAAACTCTTCTCTATCACTTATTTAAGAGCGACGGCAAGCAGGTTCTGACTGAAGATGGCGTCGCGCCCGGTTTCACCGGTCTCGATCGCCAACCACAGGCGCAGCCCGGCGCGGATACCCTGCCACAAAATCCCACGAATTGCGCTTTTGATACCGTGCCGAACCGGCGCGTCCTCGTAGCATTTCACCTGTGTAAAGCCAGAAGAGAGCAATAGTTGAGTAAGTGATTCTCGCGTAAATGCATTCTCGTGCGTAAAATCCCAATAGCGCATCCTGCCTCCAAATGGAGATTCGCCGTTCGGCGCATGAATAATCCATCTGCCACCGCTTCGCAGGACGCGCCACACTTCATCAACGAATGGCAACAGTTCATTCTTCTTAAAGTGCTCCAGCACGTCGAACGTGATCACTGCATCGCGCGAAGCGTCAGGCATTGAGGAAACTGCTTCCCTCAGATCGCCTTCGGTTACGCCGTCGATTCCGACGCGCCTCGCCGCAGCGACTTGCTCGGGAGATCGGTCGATGCCTTCAAGGTTGCGATAGCCAGCTTCCCGCGCATAATGCAGAAGCGCCCCATGACCACAACCGAGATCGAGGATCGTGGCGCTGCGATCTAACGGGAAATGGTCGCGAATGAGCTTTCGGAGATAGGCCGCCCGCGGCCGCAGGCCATCGAGGGTCGTCGGAGCCAGGGCCTCAGGCCGGGCGTTGACGTATTGCCCGTAAATCCGGCCACGATACCCTTCCGCATCTTGGTGCCGTGCATTGCTGGCCGGCGCCTCTCTTATCATGGTCCCGCGATCACCTCGTTTTCCGTAGG
>Ga0307374_10004152_pt1 | contig 24265 bp, 19 predicted proteins | sample OX3MG_FD_202532 | JGI IMG/M metagenome (GOLD analysis project Ga0307374, IMG submission 202532) | Soil microbial communities from Risofladan, Vaasa, Finland - OX-3 | ecosystem: Environmental > Terrestrial > Soil > Coastal area > Acid sulfate soil | place: Finland: Risofladan, Vaasa | collected... | reverse complement strand
CATTTTCAAGGGCTTTAGCCCCTGAAGCTCCACCCCATTTGGGCAAGGAATTTCTGAATCACAACACTAGCAATTCGCCGCAGCGAATGAACAGATGCTTCGGGTAAAATCCAAGTGCTTTCTTTGGTGTCGCTTACAGCCCAAAAGGGCTTTCCAAACCTTCCTCATCTGTCCGTAATTGTCCGTAAAATTGTAGGCCGATATCGGAAAAATGATTTCAGAAAAAGTGGAAATGACGGTTTGAAAGTAAGCGAGGCAGAATGCTCGCACTGCCATCTCTCTCATTGGATAAGTTTTGGCTCCTGACCCCCAAACTGAACCCAAAAGCCGATAATCCTCTTTTCGCAAATATCAGGCTTCCATCTGAATCGAACGGAACGTCCCTCGGCAACCGCTTGGTCTGCGCGTTTCTGCCCCTCTCCCGGGTGAAACTTTTTGGGCAACGGATATTCCTCTGACAACCCATGAATTCTCGCCCTGAGTTGCGGATGCAGCCCGTAGCGAACGTGCCAGTCGTTGAGCCGGATTCGAACTGGTCCGGTCAGAGCGCTTCCGCCAAGAACCGCTTTGGCCACGAAGAAACGGAGTGCGCGGGCTTCCACGCAATTATGATACCGGCAGAGCCATTGAACGACCTCCTGTTGCGTAATGGAGTTGTATCCGACGTGGTCCCGCTGCAATGGGCCTGAGCAGTCTTCGTTTTTAAGCCGGCAGACAACCAGTAGGCTCTCTGCCTTTACCGCACTCGGTTGCTGCTTCCCGCCGGCCATGCCTAGCCTCGCGTTTTTAGTTTCGTTCGGGTCCGCGCGTCCCAGAAGTGTAACAACAATCGCTCTTGAACATCATGCAACACACGGTCGACTATTTCGGAAAAATAGGCTACATTTTCCGCGTAGGGGTGTAATGCGAAGGACGAGCTCCCCTGAGAATTCTCTATAAGGATACGGACATCGAGTCCAAAGCTTCGCAGAAAGACAGGCGCGCCAGCAAGCTCCCCGCAATTGTCGACCTCTTTTGCGGTGCAGGTGGGTTTACGCTCGGCGCGTATCTCTCCGGGTTTCGTACTGCTGTTGCACTTGATATCGACGAAACTTTAACGAGCTCGGTCAAAGGCAACTTTCCCCACATCAATCTCAAGGTTGCCGACGCCACGACAATTGGCGCGTCCGACATTCTACGCGAAGGCAGGCTAGAGAAGGGCGAAGTCGCGGGTGTAATCGGCGGGCCGCCGTGCCAGGGCTTCAGCCTGATCGGAAAACGAGATCGCAGCGATCCACGCAATGCGCTCGTGTCGCATTTTTTTCGAATCGTTCGCGAACTGAAGCCGCGCTTCTTCCTCATGGAAAACGTGCCGGGCCTACTGGTCGGAGACGCCAAGAAAACTCTCGATGAATCGCTCGATAGCTTGTCGGGCCTTGAAATTCTCGGTCCGATTTTGATGGACGCTCTCGACTTCGGCGCAGCCACCCGCCGCGAGCGAGTTGTCGTGCTCGGCTATAACAAAGAACACGTCGAAGTCATCGGAGAGAAGGACTTCGCTGCCGCTCACGTGAAGTTAGAAGCATCGGTGCGAGACGCGATCGCGGACTTGCCCGAACCGAACGGATGCGAATGGCTGCCGTACAGGAAGAAGGAAGACGCCGAACTCTCGGCCTACGCTCGACGAGCGCGGAGGCGGCCGGAAAGAGGGATGGGCTCCGAAACTGCGCGAAAGAGACTCGATGCCGGCGAGGTATCCGGCGTCAAGGCGACAAATCACACAAGAGAGGTTATCGAGCGGTTCGCCGAAATTGGGCCCGGCACAAGGGACAGAGTCAGCCGCTGCCCGCGCTTGGCCTGGAGCGAACCGGCGCCGACGCTACGGGCAGGGACGGGGCCAGACAAAGGTAGTTACCAATCGATACGACCAATTCATCCGAAGCAGAACCGCGTAATCACCGTGCGCGAGGCAGCTCGGTTGCAGGGATTTCCCGACTGGTTCCAGTTTCATAAGACTAAGTGGCACAGTTTTCGTATGATCGGAAACAGCGTGTCACCGATGATGGCGGAGGCGATGCTGACGACGCTCCGCAGCTGTTTGGAAGACTAAAACGTAACGCGGTAGTAGTGCGGGTAGTACCGGTAGAATTTGATGTAGCTGTCTATCATCTTCCGTGAAACATCGATGTCCGGAGCAAATTTCAATCTCATTTTGGTTTGCACCGCCGCCGGCTTACGCTTGCCCCTTTTTGTGAAGACGATCTGATCCAATTTCAATTTTTCCCGAAGGCTCAAATCGGGAACATCGATCCTTAAGACCTGCCACGACGAGCCTCCTAACTCAAAACCTGCGATTTCTGTTTTGTCCAGGAAGTCCTGCACCTCGCTGTTCCGCAATAGAATCGCCGTGAACGTGACGATCTGAGTCATGTCTTTGTAGACGTAGGAGCCGAGCGGCTGGAACACGTTGTCGACGCTCTCTTGCATCGCTTGGGACACAGCTCGTCGAAAAGCCGCCGTCAGAACACTCGGGTAGTCGCGCTCGTTCATTTGCTCGGGCGCCACGCCTTCGGGAAGAAACTGCGTGCCTAGCCGAGTTCGTAGGACCTCAAGCCGCCGTTCATGAAGTTCCGCGTCTGCTTCGTCCTCGCGCCTTGACGCAAGGGCCGTGGGACTAGCAGGCAGCGTAACTTTGAGAATATCGCCTGGCAGGAGCTTCGGAATGAGACCTCTGATTTCGTTCAACTGTTCGGGTAGTTTGGCCGACGCGGAATAATCCAACCAGCAAAGGATATTTTCTGCCTTGTATTTGGTCCGAAGTTTGTCCAAACCCTGAACGAAGTCCGCACTGTCCAACTGTTCCGGTTGGATACAGCCGTATGGGACGTTAAATTTCTGCCGCTCGTACACCCATTCTTGGTTTTCGATGGAAAGCATCTTTGCCATATTGAAATGGCCATGAAGCAGCTTGAAGTCTTCGAAGTAGATCCCGCCGAAACCGACATAGAGATATTTCGAAAGCGGTCTCCATTGGTTGACATGATCGAGTAAATCGACGAACAGATGACGCTCGACATGCTTGTTCGGGCGGAGGTAATATGCGACACTCGCGCCGCTCACTGCTTCTTGACCTCCCGGTACGCGCGATCAAAACACTCGGCCCCTACTTCCGATGGACCCAGTTCTTCATCGAACAAGAATTTTGAAACTCGGCGCACCTGATCGGCCGGTCGCGAGAACCGAATTGAGCGAATATTATCGTCCCTCAGTTTCGGAAGCGGCATGTCATAAGTTTTCCCTGCGATTTTGCGGTCATTCGTCCAGTATTTGCGATGAATCTTAGCCTTGCGCAAGCGTAGCATTTTCAAGTCGACCGTCGATGTTCCTTTGAACAGCTCCGCACGGTCCCTAGCCGGCAAATTCTTCAGCTTATTCGTGAAACTAGTGAACTTGTGCAAGCCCTCCCGCATCTTCTGCCGCACCTTCAGATACACCGTCGAATTCATTTCGATTCCGCGCTTGGTTGTCGTGATCGGCAGCAGGGCCGGTTTACCCGACGTGAAAATAACCACACCCGCGATCTGTCGAAATTGCGGGTGATAGATCGGAGCACCCTCGCCCCATCCCGTTACCACCGTCTTATCCTTGTAGAGCACAACCCTGTCGTTACAGACGACTGTCCAGCCGGCTTCGTCGGATTTGAACTGAGTCGCTTCTTCGTCGGGATCTTCGGAGAAAGGCGTATAGAATCCAACGGCCAATTCCACATCGACTCCATCGACTGTGCCCTCGTACAAGTAGGGCGCGATACCGCCTTCCCTCTTGGAAATATGCGCGAAGTCGGCCGTTTTGAATGTGATCGGAACAGGGTTAACGGGTTTCTCGTCGATCAAGACCTTGAAGCCTTTTTCAATCAGCACGCCGTAATACTGACTGACCTTTCCGCGGAAGGCATCAACGAATCCGCTCGGCGAGCTGAAGCGGTGGGCGACTGGATGAAGAAGACCCCGAATTCTGATCGTGGTGCCAATCCTGTTTGGATCACCCGCGAGATCGGTAACGGGCAGCGCCCAATCGTCCTCCCGCGAGAACCATCCTGGTTCGATGTTGACCCGAAACCCGGACGATTTCGTGCGGGTCTCGATCACGCATTCGCGCCCGAGCTTGAAAATCGCCCGTTTCATGCCGATGCCATACACGCCGACAGTCGGGAGGTCGTTAGTGCCGTCCGCACCGAAGGGCCTGCCCAAACGAAAGGCGGTTTCCCTCAAGCCGTCTGGTATTCCTCCGCAGTTGTCGGTGATCCTAAATTCGTCTCGTGAGAAATGTAATTCCGCGCGATAGCCGTCGTAAGGACGCTTTGAGTTAGCGCCGATTGTCCTACCTCGCATCGAACCATCGACGCAGTTGTCCAGCAAGTCGAGGATGGCATCGTCCAGCTCGATGTCGCGAGTTAGCATGTCTACGAAGAGGCGCTTTGTAGGCGTCAGAAGGACTTTGCCTGTCGGCGGCATTTCACTTCTCCAAGAAGCGCTGTATTTTCGCCACGTCTTTCGGGCCGAGATTACGCAGCTGACATTGCCATACTACTAAAACCTTCCAGCCCTTGTTCCTCAATCTTCGGATATTTCTTTTGTCCCGTGCGACATTGGCCTCCAGCTTCGGCCTCCAATATCGCAACTTAGATTTTGGCAAAGCTCCCAGTTTGCAGCGTGCGTGCAAGTGCCAAAAGCACCCGTGAACAAAAATGACCTTTCGTCGCCTTGAGAAGACGATATCGGGGCATCCAGGCAGGTCGCGCCCGTGCAATCTGTAACGATATCCCAAGTTGTGCAGGGTGCGGCGTAGCGTTCGCTCGGGGAGAGTGTCCTTGCTCCGGATACGCGACATCAAGGCGCTGCGGCGCCCACAGGACAGACGGTCCATGCCCTATCCTCGCTGCGAATCTCGGAATGACCGATGGTCTAAAATCTTGTCGAAGTTGACTGCGACCCTAGCACCGAGTTCCAAATCGGTGTTGATGATCGGCTGATTGTCCAGCCTCCCGAACACCAGCGGCCTGGTTTCGTTCTCGTCGTCAACCTTGACCCACGCCCATTCTTTCAGCCCGGGCAGCTTGTCCGGAAGCTCAATCTTTACATGGTCGCCGCGTCTAAATGTAGCCATCACTACCGCCGATTGACGATGAATTCTATCACTCTCCACTACTCAAAAACCGCCTCCCGCGATTGTGGCCAGTGCCGCTCTACTCCTCGGCAGTCGGCAAAATGCGGGGCAGCACATCGTCCTGTCCAAGTTCCACGCTATTACTCTCTGTTCTCCTCGCGGCGAGACTATCGCCACCCGAAACGAGAATCGCAGGTCAGGTCATCCACCGAATGAGGCGCCCCAGGTTTCAGGCCGCAGCCGTACGCTGTTTTCCAACGGCGGTGCCAGCGTGAAGATTCGGGGTTCCTTCGCGAACTGATGCACTCGATAAATTCGCCAATCCGTTGGACGTTCGGTTGCCACCTCGCGCTCGGTCCGGGTTAAGAAGAACGGAGTCCGTGCGGGGCCATTGGTGGTTTTCACTTCTAGCAGCCGCTCCGCACCGGAAAAATCGAATGACAGAACATCGTAGCCCGCTCCGTCCCCGTCTTCGGCGGAAACCCAACGAACTTTCCGGGCCAGGTCCGGCCTGTCCGCTGCAGTCAATCTCCGGCGCTCAAGGCGCATTACGAATTCTTCGCCTGCTCTCCCAAGTGACCGATTGCGATAATCCCGTTCCACGGGATCGAACTTGCGAACAAGCCGCTGCAGACGAACGGAAACGCGCTTTTCAGCGGAGAGTTGAGGGGCCGCAACGAAAATGCCCTGTAGCGTGCTCATGACTGGCGCTGAACTAGCCGCAACAGGTTCGAGAGCCGAAGGATGACTCGATAAATAACGGTCGATCGCGTCGAAGATTGCGTTCTGGTAGTTCCTCTTCGGCCTATAGCCTTGAATCCAGGGAAGGCCGAGTTCATCCAGAACAGCAGAAATGTTCTGGTGCTTGAATTCTACGGAGCGATGAGTCCGGCCAATCCGAGCCATGAGGGCTGCGCTATGCTGCGACTTGATGTATGGTTGGCCAGCGAGATCGGCCGCCAGCATGGCGAAATAATCCTCGACGATTGCGTCGAGTTCGTCATGCTGCCAATTCGTTCCGACCTTTGTGTCATCCGCCATTAAGACGCTTACCTGTCTTTTGCCGGGGAAATTGCGCAGTATTTTGGCCGCATCATACTGATCTTATCCATGCTGCCATCTCCCTAACGCCCGGATCCTGCCAGGCGAATCATCCACGCTTTTCTTGTAGATTCGACGCCTCCGGTGGAGGACTGAAATCCAACGTTACGTACGTTACGTTATGCACCAATCCAAGGGCAATCAAAATAGCCTGCCAGCCGCCACTTCCGAGAAAGAGATTGGGATTTTCGCACCGCATTTACGACAAGCGTTGTCGAGCGCGGGTCCTTCATAGCCGCAAGAGTACTCGACATAAAACTCCTTGCGAATAATGTGGTGCGGCGATTCCGGGTGCTGCTTGGCCCGTTCCTGGCGGGAAATGTCGCGGGAGCGGCGGGGACTGGCCCGCCCGTACGCCGTCAGGGAATCGGCCAGGAAATTGGCCCGGGTCTTTTGCCTCGTGGGGAATAGGGCTCGCGGATCGCCCAGTCGGTAGCGGAACAGGTGGGGCTTGGGTTCGATTTCCCACAGTTCCAGGACCCAATTGTCCGCAATGCCCGTAAAAAACGGGCCTCGGTTGAAATCGGAGTAGCCGCGTAAATGACTGAGCGAGGAAGGTTTGGTTTGGCTCCCCGGGCTAGATTCCCCGATGAGGGCCTCGGGGTGAGCTCCCTAGCAACTCGCCGCAAATTGACTGCCGCGCACGAAAACTCGACGAAGGAAAATGGCATGGCAGGGAGGATTGGCTCCCCGGGCTAGATTCGAACTAGCAACCCTTCGGTTAACAGCCGAATGCTCTGCCGTTGAGCTACCGGGGATCTGAAGGGCTAAGAATCGCACGGGAAATAGGACTAGGCAAGCGTGCCCGCTTGGGCAAAAACAGGCGGCGGGGAACACAAATCGGAAGGAGCAGCAGGGGAAAAACGACGGCTCACTGGATCATGCCGTAGCTTCTCTCGCTCACCACCAGTGAATCGAAGATCGCCAGGACGCGGCCGCGATATTCGAGGATGCGTTCCAGCAACGCGCGCTGCTCGGGAAGCATGCCGCGGTCCCGACCCCACTTCCGAATCACTTCGGCCGGCACTTCGATATCGCGCCTCAATTCCTCAATCGAGTGGCCTCGCAGGAACAGCCCATAGAAGAAGGCTGCTTCCCGCTGGGGGAAGGCAAAATCCCGGTCCTCGTCGAATGTGGCCGTCGCCGTTGCCATAGAAATAAGAGAGTGTACAGATTCAGGTGGCTGCGTCAAGCATTGAGAAACGCCCGCCAAACCACGCTCCTACTAATACTTATATACCACGCGTTGAGCTGCTTCGGGGCATTTGCCTTGGCCGGGGGAGCTTGCCCGCGGCTACTCGGCCAAACAACCGGCCTGCTATACTGACTGGGATTTATTCCCACTAGGACACCGTTACCGATGCCCGCACGCGCCATCGTCGTCCACTATCATGAACTCTGGCTGAAAGGCCGCAATCGGGCTTTTTTCCTGAACCGGCTGGTCGAAGCATTGCGCAGGAGCCTCGAGGGGTTGCCGCTCGATCGCATCGACCGGCCCGGCGACCGCGTGCTGATCTGGCTATCCGACGATGCGAATGCCGAAGAGGCCCTCGGGCGGATCAGCCGTGTGTTCGGGATTGCCTACTTCGCCCTGGCGCGGCCGGTGGAACGGGATATGGACGCGATTTGCGAAGCCTCCTGGGAAGAGATGAAAGATCTGGAATTTGCCAATTTTGCCGTCCGCGCCAAGCGCAGCGACAAATCCTTCCCCTGCCACAGTTCGGAAATCGAGCGCGTTGTGGGCGCCTTTCTGCTCGCGAAATTGAACCAAAGCCAGCGCCCTGTTCGCGTGAAACTGAGCGACCCCGACATGGTTTGCCGGATTGAAATTTCACCGGGACCGGCCCTCGTCTACGCCCGAAAATTTCCGGGAACCGGCGGTTTACCGGCAAAAACGGGCGGCAAGATGGTCTGCCTGCTCTCGGGCGGGTTCGATTCCTCAGTCGCCGCCTATAAGATGATGAAGCGAGGCGCCCATCTCTCTTTTGTTCATTTTTACGGCACGGGCGCCCAGGCCGGCGAATCGTCCACTCACATCGCCCGGGAGTTGGTGCGCCGGCTCACGCTTTACCAACAGACCGCCCTGCTCCACCTGGTTCCCTTCGAGCCTATCCAGAGGGAAATCGTTCGAATGGCGCCGGAAAGCCTGCGGGTATTGCTCTACCGCCGGATGATGCTGCGGATTGCCACCGCCTTCGCCGAGCGCAGCCGCGCCCTGGCCCTGGTGACGGGCGACAGCCTGGGTCAAGTCGCCTCGCAAACCCTGGAAAACATGGTCGCCGTGGGCGGGGCTTCCCCTCTTCCCGTCTTCCGGCCCCTGGTCGGCGATGACAAACAGGAGATATTGGCCCTCGCGCGCCACATTGGCACGTATGAAATCTCCGCGGAACCTTTCCACGATTGTTGTCCGGTCTTCCTGCCGCGCAGCCCGGCGCTCCGCGCCACGGCCGGCGAACTGGATCGCGCGGAAACCCGTCTCGACGTTCCCGCTCTGACGAACCTGGGATTGCAAACCTCTACGCTCGAAAAATATCGGTTGGTCGACGGAAAAGTCGAAAAGGTCGCGCGAGAGGCGGCATCGCCAACGCATTCCCTGGCCGAGTCTTTGCCCGGCTCGTGCGAGGCGCCTGCGCCGCAATATTAGATTTCCCGCCGCGGCCCGTTCCCAATACCAGAGCAATCAAGCGAACGCCTGGCGTCCCGGCGCCCGTCTCCACCGCGATCCGGTCGATTTCCGGGAGAGAGAGTGCCAGCCGCCGGGCGTCGCCGGTCCAGCGGGGATTGAGCCTTAGGTGCGGTAACTGGCGTTGATGCGAATGTATTCCACCGTGAGGTCGCAGGTCCACACGCGTCCGCGCCCACGGCCGGCCCCCAAGTCGATCGCCACATTCACCTTGGGCTCGAGCATGCGCCGGTGCACGTCCATCTCATCGAACGGCAGCGGCTGGCCCTTCCGGAGAACCAGTTGGTCCGCCAGCCAGACCCGCACGCGCGAAGGGTTGAAAGCCACGCCGGCGCGGCCGGCCGCCGCCAGGACGCGGCCCCAGTTCGGATCGGCCCCGGCGAACGCTGTTTTCACCAGTGGAGAGTTTGCAATCGTCTCGGCGACGTGCTTGGCCGCATCATCGCTCGGCGCGCCCCGCACCTCGACCTGCACCAGGCGGCCCGCGCCCTCGCCGTCGGCGACGATTTGCAGAGCCAGCTCCTGGCAAACTTTCTCGAGCGCCTTCTCAAAGCGGCGCTCATCGGCGCTGCCGGACCCGAGGGACGGGGCTCCCGAGGCGCCGCTCGCCAGCAGAAACACAGTGTCGTTGGTCGACGTATCTCCGTCCACGGTGATGGAGTTGAATGTCCCGGCAACGGCGCGCCGAAGCGCGCGAGAGAGCCAGGCAGGGCTCGCGGCCGCATCGGTCACGATAAATGCCAGCATCGTGGCCATATGCGGATGAATCATTCCGGCGCCCTTTGCACAACCGGCCAGATGCACCGTCTTGCCGCCGACGCGGCAGCTGGCCCATGCCTGCTTGGGCCGCGTATCGGTGGTCATGATCGCCCGGGAGAAGCCGTCGAAGGATTCCGCGTTTGTACCGCCGGCCTTGGCGATCTGCGGCAACGCGCCGATGATTCGCCCGGCGGGAAGCGGCACGCCAATCACCCCGGTCGAGCAAATTAGAATTTCCCTGGCGGAGCAGCCCAGCTCTCGCGCCAGCGCGGCCGCCGTCGAACGGGCGTCCTTCATGCCGCGCGCGCCGGTCGCGCAATTCGCGTTGCCGGAATTGACGACGACGGCCCGCACGCGTCCCTTCGACGCAGCCAAATGCTCGGCCGAGACCAGAACCGGAGCTGCTTTCACCTGGTTTGTCGTGAAAACCCCGGCCGCCGCAACGGGGCGATCGGCCATGATGAGGCCAAGATCGAGCCGCCGGCTTGGTCCCTTGTCTCGAATTCCGCAGCTCGCCGCGGCAAACGAAAAGCCGGCGGGCAAAGTGTTCGCTGATTTCTTGGGGCTCATGGTATGGAATGAAAGGCCGCCTCCACGGCCGTTTGCTGCAGCATGCCGGCTACGCGCCGGCTGGTTCTCCCTGTTCGTTCTTCGCCGGCGCTTGCTTTTGCAGCCAGGCGCGGCAGTTTTCGAGGCCCTTCCGCACCGCGGCGGGCGCCGTGCCGCCGGCCAGCGAGCGCCGATCGAGCGCCGCTTCGAGCGTCACCGCGCGGTGCCAGTCCGGCTCGAAGGCGGGTGAAAACTGCCTCATCACATCGAGGGGCAGCTGGTTCCATGCCTGTCCCCGGCGCTCGCCTTCCTTCACCAGCGCGCCGACGATTTCGTGCGCCTGACGGAAAGGAACGCCGCGCCCGGCCAGATAGTCGGCCGCCTCGGTCGCCAGCAGCGCCGGATCGGCCGCCGACTTTCTCATCCTCTCGGCGTCCACGCCCGTTGCCGCGACGGCGCCCGCCGCCACCTCCGCGGCCGCCAGCATCTGATCGTGCGCGTCGAAGAGCGGCTCCTTGTCCTCTTGCAAGTCGCGCTGATAGCCCGCCGGCAAGCCCTTCAGCGTGACCAGCAGCGAAACCAGCGCGCCAACCACCCTACCGCTTTTGCCGCGAATCAATTCCCAGGCGTCGGGATTCTTTTTCTGCGGCATCATGCTGCTGCCGGTGGAAAAGGCGTCGGACAGGATCAGATAGCCGAATTCCGACGTGGCCAGCAGAATGAAATCCTCGGCCAGGCGCGAGAGGTGCAACGCCAAAACAGACAACGCAAACAGATATTCGAGGGCGAAGTCGCGATCACCCACGGCATCGATGCTGTTCGCCGTGACGCGCCGGAACCCCATGTCGCGCGCCAGTTTCGCCCGGTCGATCGCCAGCGTCGAGCCGGCAATGGCGCCCGCGCCGAGCGGGCAGGCGTCGGCGCGGTCCGCCGAGGCCTCCAGGCGCTCGGCGTCGCGCTGGAACGCCTCGGCGTGCGAAAGCAGAAAATGAGAAAAGAGGATCGGCTGCGCGTGCTGCAAATGCGTCATCCCGGCCACCGGCACGCCGAAGTACTTTTCCGCTTGTCCGGCCAGAGCGCCCACCAGACCGACCACCTGTTCCCGCACGGCCAAGGCCGCGTCCTTCACAAAGAGGCGGAAATCGGTGACCACCAGATCGCTCCGGCTGCGGCCCGTATGGAGCTTTGCGCCCACCGGACCCAGCTTTTCGACCAGCGCCGCCTCGACGAATCCGTGCAGGTCTTCGGCTTCCACCTGGTCGAGCCAGCCGGGTTCGGTCCGGATGCGGCGGCCGATCTCATCGAGAGCGCCGCTGGTTTGCTCGGCCTCCTCGCGCGTCAGTATGCCCACGTCCACGAGCGCCCGCGCCCAGACCTTGTCCACCGCCAGCTCGTAGGGGAGCAGCCGTCGATCGAATCCGAACGAACAGTCGAAACGCCGGAATGCCTCATCGGGGCCGCCCTCGAAGCGTCCCCCCCAAAGCTTTCCTTTTTCCGTCTTCACCATCAATGGCCGGCCCCGCGCCGCGGGATTGCCGATAGGGCCAGCAGATGAATGAAGCCCTCGGCATCCTTGGGGTCGTAACCCTCCATGCGAAAGCTGGCGAGCGCCGTCTGGTAGAGCGAATTGGGCGATTTCCGCGCCAGCACCGTGATATTTCCCTTGCGCAATTGTAGCCGCACCGTTCCGCTGACAGGCTGCTGCGCCTGGACGAAAAATCCGTCGAGCGCTTCGCGCAGCGGCGTGAACCACATCCCGTAGTACACCAGCTCGGCGTAGCGGACGGCCAGTTGCTGGCTCAGATGCAGTGTCTCGCGATCCAGACAGATCGATTCCAGCTCCTGGTGAGCCCGAACCAGCAGCGTTCCGCCGGGCGTCTCGTAGGCCCCGCGCGATTTGATGCCCACCAGCCGGTTTTCCACCACGTCGGTGCGTCCCACGCCGTTGGCGGCGGCGACCCGGTTCAACCGGTCGACCAGATGGACCGGATCCAGCCGCGCGCCATCGACCGATACGGGCAGTCCGCTCTCGAAACCGATTTCGACTTCGACCGGGCGGTCGGGCGCGCTTTCGGGCGCGGTCACCCACTGCCACATGGCGTCGGCGGGCGCGTTGGCCGGATCCTCCAGCTCCCCGCCCTCGTGGCTGATGTGCCAAAGGTTGCGATCGCGGCTGTAGATCTTCTTCGAGGTCTGTTCGATGGGAACGTTATGCTGGTGGGCATATTCCATCGCCTGTTCCCGCGAGTCGATGTCCCATTCGCGCCACGGCGCAATGACCTCGAGCTCGGGAGCCAGAGCCTTGTAGGTGAGTTCGAACCGCACCTGGTCGTTGCCCTTGCCGGTGCAGCCGTGCGCGACGGCGTCGGCGCCGACCTGTTTCGCGATTTCCACCTGGCGCTTGGCCAGCACCGGCCGCGCCATCGACGTGCCCAGCAGGTATCTGTATTCATAGATGGCGCCCGAACGCAGCGTCGGCCAGATATAGTCTTTCACGAATTCCGATTTCAGATCCTCGATCGTGGACGCGATGGCTCCGGTTCGCAGCGCCTTCTCGTTGACCGCATCGAGGTCTTCGTCTTGTCCCACGTCGCCGACCATCGCGACGACTTCGCAATGATAGTTTTCCTTGAGCCACGGAATGATGATCGATGTGTCGAGTCCGCCGGAATACGCGAGAACAGCCTTCTTGACCACAGTTTTGTCTCCTGGGAGTTTTTTTCGGTTTAGCCGACCAGCGTTGCCAGAATTGCCTTCGTTATATGTAGACGGTTTTCCGCCTGCTCGTAGATGATCGACTGCGGGGAATCGATGACGTCTTCGGTCACTTCCCGGCCTCGATGGGCCGGAAGGCAGTGCAGGAACACGGCGTCGGGCGCCGCCTGATCGAACAGGCGCCGGTTCACCTGATACGGCGCGAACATTTTCTCCCGCACCGTGGATTCCCGTTCCTGCCCCATGCTGGTCCACGTATCGGTGTAGACGGCCTGCGCGTCCGTGACGGCTTCTTCGGGGGAATCGAAGAATTCGATGCTCGCGCCGGTTTCCCGGGCCAGCCGCCGCGCCGTCCGGACCACTTCGCGAGCGGGTTCGTAGCCGGAAGGCGAGGCAATGCGAACCGCCACGCCGGTTTGCGCGCCGGCAATCAGCAAGGAATGACACACGTTGTTCCCGTCGCCGACGAATGCCAGCTTGAGTCCGGCCAGGCTGCCGAAGCGTTCCTCCAGCGTGAAGATGTCGGCCAGCGCCTGGCAGGGATGAAACCGGTCGCTGAGCGCGTTGATCACCGGAATCGCCGCGTGGCGCGCCAGATCGTCCACGTTTTCCTGCGAAAACGTTCTCACGGCAATCGCTTGCACCCAGCGCTCGAGGTTCTTCGCCACGTCGCGCACGGGTTCGCGCTCGCCGAGGCGCGACAAACTGTTGTCGACGAAAACCGCCTTCGCTCCCAGGCTGGTCGCTCCCACGTCCAGCGTCACGCGAGTTCGCAGCGAGGGCTTTTCAAAAATCAGCGCGACGAATCGCCCGTCCAGGGCATTGCGATAGCGGTTCGGGTGGGCTTTCATCTTTGCCGCCAGGCGAAGCACATCCCGCACCTGTCCCGGCGTCCACTCCATGCCGCTCACCAGTCCCGGCGCGGTGACGCGTCGTTCCACGGCCGTTACGCTCATTTCAACCTCTCTTCGCCCGGCGTCGCCGCCGGGCCGGTGGGGCTGGCGGACTGCCTGCCGGCGCCGCGTTTGGGTTTCCAGACCAGCACGCGCTTCATTTTTTTCAGGAATTCGGCGACGTGCTTCTCCTCCAGGATGAACGGGGGCAGAAAACGCAGCACCTGGTTGTGGGTGCAGTTGATCAGCAGTCCCCGCTCGCGGGCCCGATCGACGAACGGCCCCCCTTCGATTTCCAGTTCCATTCCCAGCATCAATCCTTCGCCGCGCACTTCGCGGACGAATCCGGCGCGCGTCGCCAGCGCCCGCAATCCTTCCTGGATCTGCGCGCCCCGTCGCCGCACGTTCTCGAGCAGGTTCTCCTCTTCGACCGTGGCGATGAATTCGAGCGCCGTGGCGCAGGTCAGCGGCCCGCCGCCAAAGGTCGAACCGTGCATTCCCGGCGTCAAGGCGGAAGCGACCTCCTCGCTCGCGGCAAATGCGCCGAGCGGCAGCCCTCCGGCCAGCGGTTTCGCTATGGTCACGATGTCCGGCCTGGCGTCGAATCGCTGGAACGCAAAGAATCTCCCTGTGCGGCCCATGCCCGCCTGAATCTCGTCGGCGACGAGCGCCGCCCCGTGCCGGGTGGCCAGTTCCCGCGCCCGGTTCCAGAACGCTTCGCTCAGCGCGTGAATTCCGCCTTCCCCTTGAATGGATTCGAGAACCACCGCGCAAACGTCGTCGCCGAATTTCGCCTCGATATCGGCCACATCGTCGAAGCGGACAAAATCCACTCCCGGAACGAGCGGCTCGAACGGCTCGCGGTAAGCCTGGGTCGCCGTAATGGAAAGCGCGCCGAACGTGCGGCCATGAAAGGAATTTTCCAGGGCCAGAATCCGGTACTTGCCCTCGCCCCTCTGGTGCGCCCGGGCCCGCGCCAGCTTCAGCGCCCCTTCGACCGCTTCCGATCCGCTGTTACAAAAAAACACGCGATCCAGTCCGGTCCATGCCGCCAGTTTCGCCGCCAGCGGCTCCTGAAACGGATGACGATACAGGTTCGATACGTGAACCGCGCGGCCGGCTTGCTGCCGCATCACGCGCAAAAGCCGCGGGTGCGCATAGCCGAGCGCGTTCACGCCGATTCCGCTGATGAAATCGAGATAGCGGCCGCCGTCGGCGTCGTACAAATAGCAGCCGCGCCCGCGGACGAATACCTGCGGCGGGGGCCGGTAGGTGTTCATCAAGTGGGATTCGGGCGCCGGGGCCGAAAGGACACCCGTACCCGGCATCTGCGCTGTGGCTCCAGATTCCACTGGTTTCTCCTCAGGCGACATGGCACTCGGCCATGCCCAAGACTCGTGTTCCCGGCGCCGGCTCGCCGCGGCCGGCGGCCGTCAGCGCCCCCGGTACCATGCCCGGCACGAGCCGCACTTCTCTCACGCCGGCGTCGAGCGCCCGGCGGCAGGCTTCGAGCTTGAGCGCCATGCCGCCCTGCACCTTGCCCGAACGCACCAGCTCGTCGACGCGGGAATAGTTGACGCTTTCGAGCACGGCGTCGCCGTCCAGCACCCCCGGAACGTCCGTCAGGAAAAGGAGCTGGTCGGCATGGCAGTATTCGGCGCAGGCCGCGGCCATGTGATCCGCGTTGATGTTGTAGAGTTCGCCGCCAGGCCCCATGCCGAGCGAAGCCGCCACCGGCACCAGTCCCGCCTGCCAGAGCCGCTCGATGAATTCCACGTTCGCACCGGCCAGATACCCGACGAAACCCAAACCGCCCTCCTCGCCCTCGACCACCATCGGCTCGGCCGAAAAGGCCAGGGCGTCGGCGGCGCACAGACCGACGGCCGGAACGCCGGCGGCGGAAATGGCGGCGGACAGGCGCTTGTTCAACAGGCCGCCGAGAACCATCACGGCCACGTCGCGCGTCTGCCGGTCGGTCACGCGCAGCCCCTTGACGAACCGGCTGGCGATTCCCATCCGCGCGAGCGTCGCCGTAAACGCCTTGCCCCCGCCGTGAATCACCAGCAGCTGGGCGCCCTCGCGCGCGAGTTCCGCGATCTGCCGGCTCGCGTTTTGCAGGCCTTCGGTCGTTTCCAGCAGAACCCCCGCCACCTTCACTACGATTCTCATAGCAGCCCTTCCGTCTCCTGGAGTCCACACATGACGTTCATGTTCTGCACCGCCTGTCCCGCCGCGCCCTTGCCGAGATTGTCCAGGCAGGAAACCACCACCAGCCTCCTGCCGCCGCGGTCCAGGACGAAGCCGATGTCGCAGAAATTCGTGCGCGCCACGTGCCGCAACTCCGGCACCTCGCCCGCCGCCCAGATGCGAACCATTCCCGGCCCCGCGTAAAAGCTCCGGTACAAGGCTTCGATCTCGCCGGCATGATGCGGTTCACCGAGCCAGACGTAGACCGTTGCCAGGATCCCTCTTTCGATCGGCAGCAGATGCGTCGTGAAGATCATCTGGTCGGAATCGAGACCGAGATGCCCGGTGATTTCCGGCGTGTGCCGGTGCGTAAACAGCCCGTAGGAGCGGAAGTTTTCATTCACTTCGACGAAATGCGTTTCCGGCTTCGGCTGTTTTCCCGCGCCGCTCACGCCTGACTTCGCGTCGCAGACGATCCCCCGGAACGGGTCGATCCAGCCGGAACCGAGCAGGGGTTTCAGGGCCAGAATCGCCGCCGTCGGATAGCAGCCCGGGTTGGCCACCAGACGCGCTCCCTCCAGCTCATCCCGATAAATTTCCGGCAGCCCGTAAACCGCCTCCTCCAGCAGCGCCGCCGGAGCCGGAGGCAGCCGGTACCACTTGGCGTACGTCTCCGGGTCGTGGAAACGGAACGCGGCGCTCAGATCGATCACCTTCATGCCGGCCGCTACCAGCGGCGGCGCCACTTCGGTCGAGACTTCATGCGGCATCGCCAAAAACGCGACCGAGGCTTCGCTGGCAATCACCGCCTCCACCGAAAACGTCCGGCAGGGGGCATCGGCGCGGCCGCGCAGATCGGGATAGAGCTCGGTCAACCAATCGATGTGCCGCTCGCCCTCCCGCCCCTCGCGCAAATAGAAAACGGATTCCCGGATCGAGGGATGCCGCACCACCAGCCTGGCCAGTTCCCGCCCGGTGTATCCCGTCGTGCCTACGACCGCGACTTTCGGTCCCGTTGTCATGCGAGAAACGCTTCGATCCTTTCCTTTACCGCCCGCGACGAACCGGGCGAATCGGTGATGACGAGCACCGTATCGTCTCCGCCGATCGTTCCCAGCACTTCCGGCCAACGCTCGCGGTCAAAGGCCGCCGCGAGCGACTGCGCGCCGCCCGGCGGCGTCTTGAGCACCAGCAAATTCTGCGCCGGCAACACGTCCCGCAGATTCTCGCGCAGCACCCGAGCCAGGTTCGGGCGGCTCGTCGCCTGGCCGGTCGAGCCCAATGTCTTGTATCCCTGGGCCGTCTTCACCAGCCCCAGCTCGCGCAGATCCCGCGAAAGCGTAGCCTGCGTAACGGCCAGTCCCAGCTCGGCCAGATGGCGCCTCAACTGTTCCTGGTTCGCAACCGGCTCGGCAGTAATCAGCTTCAGGATCTGTCCCTGCCGGAATGACTTCTGATCTGGCATAAGGGATAGATTATTTATTCATGTCCATTCAATTTTATACAGGAATAATCATGATTCCGTCAAACAGATTTTTGCCGGTGACTTCCGGAATGTCAGGGCCGTGGCCGGCTGCCCCCATATCGGGGGTACAGATCGGGCCGCACAAAGATAAATGCCACCGGCACTATCGATTTCACGGGTTTCCCACCGAGCGTGGCTGGATTGAACCGCCATTGCTTGATGGCCTCGAGCGCCTGCCTGGTCAGCGATGGAACCGGCCGCGCCACTTTCACGTCCTCGATCGCTCCGGTTGCATCCAGATGCACTTCGAGAACCACCGTCCCAAATGCCACCGAATTGATGGGATAGGTCGCATCGGCGGTTGCAACGACTTCCGGGGGCTGAAATTTCGGGGTGGAATTTGAACTGGAAGATGCAGCCGATGAGGAGGAGGAGGACTGCGCGGCGAGCCACCCCCCGCCCATGATCGATGCCAAAATCAGAACAGACCCTATCGCCAGGACTCGTCGCATAGTTCCAACCTTCCTTGCCTCTGCCCTAGCCGTCCCGACCCGCCCAGCTTACCGCCGCAGGCCGCCTGGAGCGAAGCCCATCCCATTGACGCCGTGGGCACACCGCCCGCGGTACTTTCGTACTCCGCTGCCGCAAGCCGTTGTGCAACCTCCCGGTTTCGGGGGTCGGCGCTTCAGCACCGACAAAAAGCCGCGAAAAAACCTGGGCTTCAGTCCCTGAAGTCCGCGGCAAGCGCCAAGGGCGCGGACACCCGCCATCCTGATGGGCGGGTCCGCGCGGCTCCGCCACCCGCCTCCGCGCCTTTCCCAACTAAGGCCTTGGTGTAAAACTGTGAAGCATGCGCCGTTCCTCCCTGGCCGATTTCATCGCCGAGTTCCGGCGCCATGGGCGCCAGACGGCTCTGCTCTCTTCGCGCGGCTACAGGACCGAACGCTGGAGCTACGCCGAACTGCTCGACACGGCCGCCGCCTTCGCGGGCGAGCTCGACCGGCGGGGCATCGCCAAGGGCGAGCGCATTTTGCTGTGGGGCGACGATTCGCCGGAATGGGTGGCGGCCTTTCTGGGTTGCGCGCTGTCGGGAGTCGTTGCGGTGCCGATGGATCGCTCCGCGCCCCCGGAATTCGTCTCGCGCGTCGCGGCCCAGGTTCATCCGCGCCTGGCCCTGCTGGGCCGCCATCAACCGGCCGTCCAGATCGCCCCGGAGTTTTTCATCCTCGACGACCTCCGCGAAGCCGTCGCCACCCGTCCCGCCGCCCTGCCCCCGCGCGCCGGACTCACGCGAGACGACATTCTGGAAATCGTCTTCACCTCCGGCACGACCGCCGAGCCGCGCGGGGTCATCATTTCGCACGGCAACTTTCTCGCCAACCTCGAACCGCTCGAAACCGAAATCCGGAAATACGACCGCTACGAGCGCTGGTTCCATCCCCTCCGTTTTCTGAATCTGCTTCCGCTCAGCCATCTCTTCGGGCAGTTCATGGGGATCTTCGTTCCCCCGATGATCGGCGCCGCGATCGTGCTGCTCGATACGCTGAACCCGGGCGAAGTGCTGCGGGTCATCCGCCTGGAGCGCGTTTCGGTCCTGGTAACCGTGCCGCGCCTGATCGAAAGCCTGCGCGACAAGATCGAACGGGATCTCGAAGCCGAAGGGCGCATCGACCGTTTCCACCGGGATTTCGAGCAATCCAAAAATGAGCATTTTCTGCGCCGCTGGTGGCGCTTTCGAGCCGTCCGCCGCCGCTTCGGCTGGAAATTCTGGGCTTTCATTTCCGGGGGCGCCGCGCTCGGGGAAGACGTCGAGCAATTCTGGACCAGGCTCGGCTACGCCGTCATCCAGGGCTACGGCCTGACGGAAACCGCCTCGCTCGTCAGCGTCCAACACCCGTTCCAGCTCGCCCGCGGCTCGATCGGAAAGGCGCTGCCGGGCCGCGAAATCAAGCTGTCGGAAAGCGGGGAGATTCTCGTGCGCGGCGAAAACGTCGCCAAGGGCTACTGGGCGGCCAACGGAAAAACGTTCCAGGCGGTGGCCGGCGACGAGGGCTGGTTCCACACGGGCGATCTGGGCGTTCAGGACGCGGCCGGCAATCTGTATTTCAAGGGCCGGCGAAAAAACGTCATCGTCACGCCGGCCGGTTTGAACGTCTATCCCGAGGATCTCGAAGCCGCGTTGCGCCGCGAGGCCGGCCTGCGCGACGCGGTCGTCATCGGCATCGATCGCGACGGCAATGCCGAGCCGTGCGCCGTGCTGCTGCTGCGCGAGCCCGGCCCGGCCGCCGCCGAAGCCGCCGTCCGCGCGGCCAACCGGCATCTGGCCGATTTTCAGCAAATCCGCCGCTGGCACATCTGGCCCGAAGACGATTTTCCCCGCACGCCCACGGGCAAACCCCAGCTTCACGCCATCGCCAGCGCCGCTCGTGCCGCGATGGGCGCCGGGCCACCTTCGCCCGCGGCAGCGCCTTCCGGGGGACTCTCCGACATCGTTTCCCGCATCACCGGCCGGCCGGTGGAACGCCTCGCCGAGGGCGCCCGCCTGGCTAGCGACCTCAATCTGACGTCGATCGAACGAGTCGAACTGCTCGCCGCGCTCGAAGACCGCTATCAGGTGGAGCTGAACGAAAGCCAGTTCACCGAAGCGACGACCGTCGGCGAACTCGAACGCCTCCTGCGGCAGCCCGGCGCCCGCCGCACCAGTTACGTCTATCCCCGCTGGGCCCAGCGCCGGCCGACGGCCTGGATACGAGCCGCGATCTACTATCTGCTCGCCTGGCCCGCGACGCTGCTTCTCGGCTATCCCGCGACGCGTGGCCGCGAGCGCCTTTCCGGCCTCCAGGGTCCCGTTCTGCTCGTTTCCAACCACGTCACGAGCATCGACATCGGCTTCATCCTCGCCGCTCTTCCCGCCCGCTTCCGCAATCGCGTGGCCGTCGCGATGGGAGGCGAACGCCTGGCCCGCATGCGCCAGGCTCCGCCCGAGCGGAACTCAATCTATCGCTGGTTCTGGCGCGCGATCTATGCCCTGGTCGTCACAATCTTCAACGTGTTCCCGCTTCCGCAGCAGACCGGCTTCCGCGAAAGCTTTTCTTACGCCGGCCAGTCGGCCGACCGCGGATACAACGTGCTCGTTTTCCCCGAAGGCGCCGTGACGCCCGACGGCAAAATTCAAACATTCCGCGCCGGCATCGGCCTGCTCGCACACGGTCTCGGATTGCCCGTCGTTCCTATCCGCATCGACGGATTGTTTGAATTGAAGAAGGCACGCCGCTGGTTCACGCGTCCCGGCCGCATTCGCGTGACGATTGGCGATCCGGTTCGCTTCGAGGCAAGCGCCACGCCCGAGGAGATCACCCGGGAACTCCAGCGCCGCGTTTCTTCCCTTTAACCATTCCACTCCAAACTGTTTCAGTCGCCGCCATTCCAGGTTTCGGTGAAGCCAGGCGAGGAATCTTTCCGGGAGGTCTCCCCGCCGATTCACCCGCAAAGGAACGCACAAACCATTTCAGTCGCGCAACTGGGCCGCCGTAAAACCAGCCGTATGGACACAGGCAGCGGTTGGCCTGCACTGATGCGCGCCTCGAACCCGACGGGGAAACAAATGAAGAGCGCTGTCCGACCCCTGAACAGGGCAAGGTGCCTCCAAAAGTCGGCTCTCGGCGTGATATGCTCAGCCCCGCATAGCCGATTAGCGAACACAAACCCTTGCCATGAGATGTCAGCTTGCAAATCAGCGACAAGAGACGGCAATCGGTCGAGAAGGCGCGTCAGGCCTGGATCAGGCAACTGATTGACCTATCCCGCCGAAACAACCTGCTCTACTACAGACCCCTGAAATGGGGGACGTTGAACCTATCCGTCGACAGCGGCGAGCGTTGGAGCGCTCTACTCCGTGGCGAGTCGGTCTCGGTAAAGAGCCTAGTAAGAGATACCCCCGACGACGAACTCACCTCCAAAGCCTTGGCGATCTGGCGAAGGTCACTGGCCAACCAGGAGGAAAAAGGCCTGGCAACCATGTTCGTGGCCTTGGGCATGGCAACCTGGAAGGCGTCTGACGGGGGGCGAGATGCGGGATCTCCTATTCTCCTCCTTCCTGTTGCCCTGGAAATAAAGGGACACGCCGGCACATCGTTGTCCATTCATCGCACTGGCCCGGCGCAGACGAATCTAGTTTTCACACACGTCCTGGAAACGGAATTCGGAGTGTCGATCCCTACGGAGCAGGCGCTCTCGCTCTTAGAGGGCGAGGATGAGGATGGAATTTCTGATCCATCTGCCGTATACGAGCTTTTCAGGCAGTCGTGTGCATCTATCCAGGGGTTCGAGACGCACGATGCGGCGGTTCTGGGCAACTTCGCGTTCCAGAAAATGGCAATGGTGCAAGACCTCCAAGCGGGCTCGGAACAGTTGCTGTCTAGCGACATTGTTGCGGCAATTTCCGGCGACACAGAAGCAAAACAGTTGATTGGGGCGGAGGCGCAGAATCCGGACCCGCGGGAGTTCGACAGGGTACCTCCTCAGTCCGAGTTCCTCATCCTGGATGCCGATTCGAGCCAACAGTCGGCGATAAGCGCCGTTCTCGCGGGACAAAACGCGGTGATCCACGGCCCTCCCGGTACCGGTAAGAGCCAGACTATTGCGAATTTAGTGGCTAGTTTAGCGGCGGCAGGGAAGAGCGTTTTATTCGTCGCCGAAAAGAGAGCTGCACTGCAGGTAGTACTGAGGAGGTTACAACAGGTCGGATTAGAGAAGATTGTTATCGATCTGCATGGAGCAGATGTATCGCCTAAGCGGGTCATGGAGCAAATAGCGGCCGCCCTGAACGCCGTTCGGCGCGCCCTTCCCGTGGACTTCGACGGGATGCATCGACGCTACGTTGAACGTCGCGACCGCCTTAACCGGCATGTGGAAAGCCTCCATCGGAGGCGGAAGCCTAGCAATATGTCGGTATACGAACTACAGGGATCGCTGCTCCGACTCCGCGGAGTAGCGCAGGGTCAAACCCAGTGGCGGGGATCTGAACTCACCACCATCGAAAAAGCAGGGCCAAATAGGATCCGCGATCTTCTGAGAGAGGCGGGGGGGCTCTCTTCTCTCTTTCTCCGGCGCGATCCCTCGCCATGGAACGGCGTCAGGCTGCAAGATGGGGCGGCTGCTCAGCACGCGCTCGACGTTGTCGGACGGCTAGGTTCGCAGACGTGGCCAGCCTTCCTGGAATCCATGGCGGCAACTACGAACGCGGCGGCCTTCCCAAAGCCAGATACGCTGAAGGACGCGCGACAAACGTTCTCCTTGTTCGAGGCCGTCCAGAAAACGCTTGACTCCTATTCGAACGAGATTTTTTCAGAGGACCTGCAGGCAATCACTCGCGCACTCGCCCCCGCCCGGAACGGGCGACTGGGAGCCTTCTGGGGATGGTGCACGAGCGCGGAATACCGGCGGGCACGCAAGCGGGCACTGTCCCATCGCACCGCAGGCAGGACTACGGGCAACGAACTGCTTGCCGAGTTGGCTGCCGCCGCGGAACAGACGGCCAGGTGGGCCGATTTTAGTTGCCGCACATCCACGCCCCAAGGGGTTCCGGGATGGGCAGATGCCTGCAAGAGACTCGAGACGGCACTTGCCGATCTCGCGGTACTTTCTTCAATTCTCGAAAGAGAACAGCTCGGCACACTACCCCTGGCCAACATTTCTGACTGCATCGAGGGCCTTGCTAGGGACCGGCTTACACCGATGCGGCTGCCTAAACTGTGGGAGGTGGAGCGCGGCCTGGAGAGTTCGGGGGTCGCGAAACTGGTCGAGGAGATCCGCAAGAAAAAGCTGGCGCCAGAAGGGTGGGCCATCGCTTTCGACTATTGCTGGTATGCCTCCTGCTTGGAAGCTGCGCAAGCTGAAGATCCGGAGATCGCCGGGTTCAACGGGAGAACGCACGACGCATTTGTCCGAGAGTTCAAAGAGCTGGACAAGGAGCGGATTCGAGTAGCCGCGGCCCGTGTGCAAAGGGCATGCGCAGAGCGAGCTATTGCGGCTATGAACGAAAACAAGAACGAGGAGCTCATCATTCGGGCCGAAGCGGAAAAAAAACGTCGGCACCGCCCACTCCGCATGCTCTTTTCGGAGGCAAGACACGTCCTTACCGCCATCTGCCCCTGCTGGATGGCCAGTCCCCTCTCCGTTAGCCAGCTTTTAGACATCGCGTCGCGCTTCGACTTCGTAGTCTTTGACGAGGCAAGTCAGGTTCTGCCGGAGGACGCGATTCCAGCAATCATGCGGGCATCTCGCATGGTCGTCGCCGGTGATCGATGGCAACTACCCCCGACAACCTTCTTCGCGGCGGCAGACGAGGACGAATTGGCAGATGACGAGAAGGACGCCGCGACCGGCGGTTATGAAAGTCTGCTCGACACGACAAACGCGTTCATGCCGTCGCGGTACCTCGACTGGCATTACCGGAGTCGAGACGAAGCACTAATCAGCTTTTCCAACCACCACATTTACCAAAATCGGCTGGTGACGTTCCCCGGGCCGGGAGGATCCCCCGTAATCCAGCACTTTCTCGTCGCACAACAGCCCGGCCTTGATGGGCAGGAAGAGAGCTGCGCGGCAGAGGTGCAGAAAGTCGTCGACCTTATTCTAGAACACGCGGAGAACAGGCCAACCCGTTCCCTGGGCGTCATCGCTATGGGAATTCGGCATGCAGACCGCGTGCAGCGAGCCCTTGACCAAGCACTAGAGCAGAGGCCTGAACTGGGCCCGTTCTTCGAC
>Ga0307374_10004151_pt1 | contig 24269 bp, 18 predicted proteins | sample OX3MG_FD_202532 | JGI IMG/M metagenome (GOLD analysis project Ga0307374, IMG submission 202532) | Soil microbial communities from Risofladan, Vaasa, Finland - OX-3 | ecosystem: Environmental > Terrestrial > Soil > Coastal area > Acid sulfate soil | place: Finland: Risofladan, Vaasa | collected... | reverse complement strand
ACTTAAGGCCCAGGGATCTTTGCCTGGCACATTCTGATAATCCTTCCACAGTTCAATTGAAACGGAGACTCCCGCCATGGTCAGGAAGAGAAACGCAACCCCAATCAGCGTATGAAACAACTGCTTGCCACGCCGGAACAGCCGTCCGATTAAGATACCTGTTATGCTCGGCATGAGTTCTGGACCTCGAGTTGACATCAACAGCTTAGACATCTTAATGCTAAAACCGTATGGAACCTACAGTCAATCGAGGATTCCCGAAGGTGTCCTGATTTCCGTTAGAGGTTGGGCGACGGTTCTCCGACCCGGTTCGGATAGAATCGGGTTGGGAAAATCTGAGAAAAGGAGAACCGTCGTGGAGAAACCATATCACATCGTCAGGAAGGAAAACACCGCGGAGTTGGCAAAGCTTCTGATGAAGAACGGGCAGAATCTGCTGCCAATGGTAGAACTGATCGAGCAATCGCAAGTGGCCGTGGATGAAGTAATCGACGTTTTGGGACGGGCGACGATCGAGGCGGTGTTGAGGCTGTCGGCCGGGCAGATCGCCGGCCCACCACATCCGGGGAAGAAAGGCGGGGCGGTGGGTTGGCATGGGCGAGAGGAAGGCACCATCTGCCTGAAGGAACGGAAGCTGCGAGTGAGCAAGCCGCGACTGCGGAAGAAGGGCCAGGGCGAAGGTGGTGAAGTACCCATCCCCGCCTACCAAGCGATGCGGGGCGAAGAGAAGTTGGGGAGTCGAATGCTGGAGATTCTCCTGCGCGGGGTGTCCACCCGGCAATATCGGGCCGTGTTGCCGGAGATGGCGGAGACGGTAGGCGTGTCGCGGTCGAGCGTGAGCCGGGAGGCCATGGAAGCCAGCGAGGAAGAGCTCCAACGGTTGTGCGAACGGCGCTTGGAGGAGCTGGACCTGCTCATCCTTTACGTGGATGGGGTCATCTTTGGAGATCATCACGTGCTGGTAGCCGTGGGCGTGGATGAGGAAGGTCACAAGCACGTGCTGGGCTTAGCCGAAGGCGCCAGTGAGAACCAAGTGGTGGTGCGAGGCCTGCTGGAAGACTTGGCGGGTCGGGGACTGAAGACGGATCGGCAATACTTGTTTGTGATTGACGGGTCGAAGGCCCTGCGCGCGGCGATTGACGCCGTGTTCGGAACTCAGAACCCCGTCCAACGGTGCCGCCACCATAAGATCGAGAACGTGATGGGCTACTTGCCGGAGGATCTGAAAGAGCAGACGAAGGCGGCGCTGCGGGCGGCGTTTCGCCTGCCGGCGAAGGAAGGCATGGCACGGCTGGAGAAGCAAGCCGAGTGGCTGGACCAGGAATATCCGAGTGCGGCCGCGAGCTTGCGCGAGGGTCTGGCAGAGATGTTCACGGTCAACCGTTTGGGCTTGTCGCCGAGCCTCTCTCGATGCCTGGTCTCGACCAACGTGATCGAAAGCCCGCACAGCGGCGTGCGGCTGCGCACGCGCCGCGTCTGTCGCTGGCGGGACGGGAAGATGGTCTTGCGCTGGGCGGCCGCCGCGCTGCTCATGACCGAACAAAACTTTCGCAGGATTATGGGCTACCGGGATCTGTGGATGCTGAAAGCAGTCTTGGATGAAAATCAGACTTCGTTGAAGAAGCAGGTGGCGTAGAATGAATTCAACCGCCGCTCACCTCCAACGACGAGCGGGACACCTTCCAGTGAGATCCTGGCGGTCTATTGGTGGGGGACAAGAAAAAAGCAGCGGATGTAAACAGTTGGCATCTCCGTGATGTTCAAGCTCTCCTTGAACAATCGGCATGCGAAGGGGGATGCAACTGCACCGGCGTGCTCGTATCTTATTGAATATAATTGTGTTGTTCGCATTGCCAAGACCTTCCCACCTCCCGTAGCCGGAAAGTTTAAAATCTTCCCGGTTGCTCAGCAACGCTATAAATCAGCTATTGGCACGCTAGTTCTTGCCCAAACTGAATTCCCGATATATGCTAGAGGTAGTTTTGGCCTTATACGTCAAAGACTGGATCGATGCAATCCTCGACACACGGCGGATATCCTAAAGGTAAATACGAACATGCAAGTCCGGTTTTTCCTGGTTCTGGGAGGGGGCTCCATCTGAGGGAAAAACTCCAATCGAAGGAGAATAAGCAAATGGCAGCCTCTATGATGAAAAAACTTGCGTATTTTTCGATAGGCCGATGGTCAAGAAACCTCTTGCCCGAGGGCAGGCTGCTGTGGCGGGGAGTTGAACTGACCCTCTTAATCGCTTTCGGCGCGGCCTGCGCGTTCCCCCAAGCGGCGGCGGAATACGGGGGAGCAACTTCAGGCATTTCCGGAAGCGTCAGCGGCATCAATCTGATGAACAAAGCTAAATTCCCCACCGGGCCTAAGGAGAATCCGACTGTCATCCAGAGCCAGCCGACAAATTCCAAGGGGACGAAGTTTATTGATGACTCGCTGATCGATGGTTCAGTCGAGGCCAATCGCCAGGCTCTTGAGAGCCACGCCGGAAAGGACGCCGGCAAGCTCATGCTGCGATCCGTTCCCAACCAGGCTTACGTGCGCATCAACGGAAAGATCGTGGGGAGGACACCTTTACTTCTGGTCATATCGCCCGGCCAATATAAGTTGGCGATGGATGGGACCCGGATGGAACATGCAGAACGGGAAATCGACCTTCTTCCTCGCGAGACGCGCGAATATTCTCTTACGCTCAAACCGCGCTACCCGACCCAGGTTGAAGTCAAATTGCATTGAAAAATTAGCCGGTCGGCAGGGAGTATGCCATGGGTGGATTCGGGTATGACCGTCAGGTCTTTGTTAAATCCAAGCAGCCGTCTCCGCCTCCGCCTCCGTCCCGTTCTCCGTTGCCAGGAGCGCTCGTCTTAATCCTGGTGGCGGCCTTGGGGGCATTCGCAGCTTATCGGTACATCAAGGCCGGTGGCCTTTCAAACGTCGATAGCGGCAACAATAACAGCACGGAGGTAAAACAACTTCAGCATAAGATTGAGGTTCTGCAAGCCCGGATTGAGGAAATCGAGAAGAAGCGTCGGTCGCCCATGCCGAGCCCCGCTGCGGAAGAGAAGAAAGGTGAGAACCAGGAACCCAAACTTCCCCATGTCCTGTCTGCCGAACTTGCTCATCGTCCCGTGGCTGCGGTGCCGGGATCTCCGGTTCAAAAGCCCCTAGTCACTGCGTCCTCACAACCGAAGGCTCCACTTGCTACCCATCCAACCAACACAGCAAAGCCAGATCCTGGCTTAGGCCTGCTGCAGGGCGACCTCGCCGCGAGCCATCAAGAATGGGAAGCAACCGTCAACCGTCTGGGCAGCGTGGTTGGCGAGCTTGATACACAACGGAGCCAAGTCGCCGAGAATCAGAACGCTGTCAACCAGCTCTTAAAAATTACGCGGCGGACTGGGATTCCTTTCAGCCTGAAGAAGCAATCGCGATTTCAGCGTGTGGGACCCATCTCGATAAAACTTGCCAACACCAACGTGCCCAACCAGCGTTATACCTTGCGCCTAATTGTAGACGACAAATCGGTTGAGCTGAAAGATCGCGCCTTGAACGAGGTCATCCAGTTTTATACAACGCGCAGCCAGTTCCCTGTTGAACTCGTCGTGTCCCAAATTGATAAGGGACAAGTGTCGGGAATGTTGGCCGTCCCCGATGATTTGAATCCCGCAAATCAAAATTCCCAAGCGCAGGCAAGGTGAAGTCCGCTCTCTGTCCGACTCCCTCACGATGTTTTTCTTATCTCGGGGGATGACGGGGCCCGCCCCCCCTCTGCGTTGACTTCTCGTCCCACAGTCTCCATAATGCAGGTCTTCGACGCCACAAGAAGTACGCCTAACAGGAATGAGCAGGAATGAGAACGGCAGGCAATTTGCGCGTTCTTATGAGACCAGGAGAGTCCCATGCGTGTGATCTTCAATACCAGAATTGTATTCCTCATTTTCTCTTTAATTCTTTTCCCTTCCATACTGTCTCCGGCAAAGACATCTGAAATCGATCTTCTGCACCATCGTTGGCCGGCCGAGTGGATTGCCTGTCCTGGCAGTCCGCATCGCGAATTCGGGGTTTATTATTTCCGCAAGGACTTTTCCCTCACCCGCAAGCCGGAGCATTTCGTCATCCACGTGAGCGGAGATAACCGCTACGAGCTGTTTGTGAACGGCGTGCGGGTTGTGGAAGGACCCGCGCGGGGTGACCTGTTCCACTGGCGATACGCCACGCTCGACATCGCCGCACATCTCCGCGCCGGCGCCAACGTTCTTGCGGCGGTTGTGTGGAACTTTGCTGAACTTGCACCCATGGCTCAGATGAGCAATGAGACAGGCCTGATCGTTCAAGGAGATGGCGCCCAGGAAGCCCTGGTGGACTCGAACTCGAGTTGGAAGTGCCTGGCCAGCCAGGCCATTCAAATGATCCCGCTCAACCGAAAGCGCATTCCCTTTTACAGCGTCGTCGGACCTGGCGAGCGCTGGGATGGATCGAAGGTGCCCTGGGGCTGGCAGGAGCCGGGGTACGACGACTCCGCCTGGAAGTCCGCCCTGGTTCTCGCCCAGGGTGGCCCGCGCGGCATTCAAGACAACCCCTCGCGCTGGATGCTCGTGCCGCAAAACATCCCTTTCATGGAAGAAAAACTCGAGCGGCTGGTCCGCGTGGTGCGTTCGAAAGGGGTTCATGCGGATGCAACGTTCCTCCAGGGCCGCGCCCCGGTCACCGTTCCCGCCCACACTGCCGCGAGTCTGCTTTTCGACCAGACCTACGAAACAACGGCCTATCCCGAACTGATCGTGAGCGGGGGCCGCGGAGCCGCAATTACACTGACCTACGCAGAAGCGCTCTGGAAGGACGGCAGAAAAGGCAACCGAAACGTCACGGCTGGGAAAGAGATTCTGGGATATCAAGACGTGTTTCTTCCTGACGGGGGAAATCACCGCTTGTTCCGGCCGCTCTGGTGGCGCACCTACCGATACTTGCAAATCGATATCAAGACAGGGGCCGATCCTCTCGTGCTGGATGACTTTCGCGGCATGTTTACCGCGTATCCTTTTGTCCTGCGCGCAAGATTTCAGAGCGGCGACCCGGAACTCGAAAAGATGTGGCAAGTCGGCTGGCGTACCGCGCGCCTCTGCGCTCATGAAACTTACATGGATTGCCCCTACTACGAACAGCTCCAGTATGCCGGCGACACCCGCATTCAAGTCTTGATTTCACTCTACATGACCGGAGACGACCGGCTGGCGAAAAATGCGATCGAACTGCTCAACGATTCCCGCATTCCCGAAGGCATCACCGAAAGCCGTTATCCGTCCTATCTGCCTCAATTCATCCCACCCTTTTCTCTCTTCTGGGTCGGCATGATGCACGAACTCTGGTGGTATCACGGGGACTCGAACTTCCTCCGCCAGTTCCTTCCCGGAATGCGGGACGTGCTGGGCTGGTTCAAGCGGCGATTGACTCCTTCCGGACTGCTCGGAAAGATGGACTGGTGGAACTTTGTGGATTGGACGAAGGACTTCAAGAACGGAGTTCCGCCTCAAGAAGCCGACGGCCAGTCGGCGATTCTCAGCTTGCAATTTGCTGCGGCTTTGCGCGAAGCGGCCGACCTTGAAGCGAATTTCGGCAGCCAGGCAAAGGCTGAAGCGGACCGCGCTCTCGCGGCAAGAATCGCGCGCGCCGTCTATCAAACCTGCTGGGATCGGTCTCGTAGTCTATTGGCAGATACTCCCGCGCGAAGGCATTTCAGCCAGCATGCAAACATCCTCGGCGTCCTGACCGATACGATCCCTCGAGAGGAGCAACCGGCGGTGCTCAAAACCGTCTTGACGGATTCCACGCTTACACAGTGTTCATACTATTTCCGGTTCTATTTATTCCGCGCCATGGATAAAGCGGGCCTTGGCGACGACTACCTGAGCCAGCTAGGCCCGTGGCGCCACATGCTGGAGCTCGGGTTAACCACCTGGGCGGAGATGCCGGAGCCAACGCGCTCAGACTGCCACGCCTGGAGCGCTCATCCGAACTTCGACTTCCTGGCGACGGTGGCGGGGATTGAACCCGCCGCGCCCGGATTCCGCGAAGTTTCCATCCAACCGCATTTGGGTCCGCTGACGCACCTGTCGGCTACACTTCCCGTTCCGGAAGGAGAAATCACCGTGAGGTTCGAGCGGCAAGGCAAAGGCCTGACGGCTGCGGTCTCATTGCCGGCTGGAATTAAGGGATGGTTCACTTGGGCAGGAAAGAAAATGCCGCTTCACGGAGGGATGCAGCACTTACAGTTTCCGCAGTAACACCAGAGGCCGCGAATCGCGCGGAAGCGGTGACAGAAGTTGATAATCCGCCGGGTTGCGCTCGCCGACAGTCGGATTACATCAAAAGCCGGAGAGCTGCAACTCTTCCGAACGCAATGCCGCGGTCACGCACCTTGCTTCGAATCCGGATTCCCCTGCCCGGGGACTCTGGGCAAACACTCATGGGCGCCCTCGGCCCGTCTAACACCTGCTGAAAAATACGGAAAGTGGAAAGGTCGGAGGTCCTGTTGGAGATGATCTAATCCGCTCCCGCGCGAACGGCGACTGCTCGGGGGCCTTTTGGACCATCCTCCATCTCAAATTCGACCGCTTGTCCTTCTTTCAGGACATCGAAGTTAAGTTCCTGCAGGCTGCTGCGGTGGAAAAAGATTTCTTTCCCGTCCGTCGAGCGGATGAACCCGAAACCCCGGTCCCGAATAACCCTCTTGATTGTCCCTTGCATAAACACCTCGCATGGAGGAAGGCAGGTTGTCTCTATCAGGAATTCTCAGTCGAAACGTCGGACGGGGACCTCCGAAAAGAAATTCCCTCCTTCACATTGTCTTCAATCTAACAGCGCCCAGGTGGTTTGTCAAACCTGTTGAAAGGGCGGAGGGACCGGTCTTGCCGTAACCGGAATTGATAGACGCCACGTGGATTTGAGTGGCCGGGTCCGCCGGGCAGCGCACGGCGCCATCGCTCCCAAACGGCACAAGCGCCAGCTACTCAGCCCCGGGAGGATTAAGAACCCAGCGGTTCTTACGCAAAAATTCATCGACGAGCGGAATATCCTGGCTGTCGCAGGCGATCAGCCGGCAAAAGGTTGCCGCTGAGCGAACGCTCGGGTCTTCCTGTGCGGCTTGGCGGAACGCGGCTTGCGCATCCTGCTTCCGCTTTTGCTGCCAGAGTTCGATGGATTGCAGGAGAAGCATGGAAGCGGAATGGGGGTCGGCGCCGAGCGCCAGGGCGCACTCTGCCAGCGACGACTCCAGCTTGCGTTGTCGCCACATCACCAGCGCCAAGAGGCGGTGGCCTTCCTTGGCTTGAGGATTGCGCGCAATCAAGGCCTGGGCTTGGGCCAGTGCGCCCTCTTGATCGCCTTGCCGCAGCAGCAGCAGGCCCAGTTGCTCCCGCGCCGGAAGAAAATCCTCCTGCTGCGCGACGATGCCGGTCAGCATATCCTTGGCGCGCGCGCTTTGCCCGCCTTCCATGAACAAGACCGCAAGCTGGTATCGGGTGTGCCAATCCTGGGGATCGAGCGCCACAGCTTTTTCGAATAAGGACTGTGCTTCAGTATGTTCGTGGGCATTTGCCAAAAGTTCCGCAAGCGCCGCGTAAGCAGGCTCGAGATCGGGCGACACCTGAATGGCGCGCCGGAAATACCTTGCCGCTTCCAGAGGCTTGTGTTGGAACAGGCGCAGTTGTCCGAGGCGCAGGTAGGCCGTGCCGTTCGCAGGATTCGCTTGAAGCGCCTTCTTGTATTCAGCTTCGGCTCGATCCTCGTCGTCAGTCGAAACCAGCGACCGCGCCATCATCACATGCGCAAGGGAGCGTTCGACGGGCGAGCTTGCAAGCCCGATGGCCTGCCCGGCATCGCTTTGCGCCTGCTTGTCGCGTCCCACAGCGAGGTTTAATTCCGCAAGGTCGAGACGCATTTTAAAATTGCGCGGGTCGAGCGCCACAGCCTTTTCAACCTCGCTCAGGGCGAGAGCCTGCAAGTCATCTGGATTAAGGCTCTGGGCCTCCCCGCTCCGGGCCTGGGGTTGTTGATAAAGGAACCAGGCAAGTTTGCCCAAAACGTAGTGAGCGCTTGCAGAGCCAGGATCGAGCCTCGCAGCCACGCGAAGCTCCTTCCAGGCAGCCTCTGCACGGCCTTGCTCCCAGAGCGCCAAGCCAAGCCCGCGATGGGCCGCTGCAAGAGTGGGATCACCTTCAACGGCCGCCCGAAAGACCGCCTCCGCCGCCGCAAAGTCCTGGTGCGCCAGCCGGTCATCTCCTTGCTGAACCAGTGTCCGGGACTCCGATTCGTTCTGCGGCTCTGGAGTCGCACGGGCGGCAGCCGCCTGTTCCGCCAGACTATTGCCGGCTGCAACGCTTATGCAACAAACAATAAACAAGGCTATAAGAACCCACCCGCAGACATCCAGCCCGGCCCGTTCTCTTCCCGCCAGCATGAAGTCCTCATGGAGCGACGCGAATTTGCTGCGGCTTGTGAATAACGATTTCAGCACGGCTATTATAGGAAGTTATTTCTCCCCTGATTTCTACTTTTCTTCCTTCGAGCGCGGCCAGATTGCCGAATTGAGAACGATCGGAGGCAAAAATCACGCTCGTAAAAGGGCAGCGCCGGTAATCCGTGCAAAAATCCAAAAAGGTGTTCCCGGAACGCGACGTAAACACCCGAAGCACGCGCCCCGTGACGCAGGTGTTTTCGCCGCTGTGCCCGCTCGCGGTGTGGAAGTCCAGGCATCCGCTTTCCGGGTTCGGTTCCGCGGCCCGCGACGGTTCCGGGCCCGCCGCGTGACGCAAGCCCAGGCGATAGGCTAGAACGGAGACCAGGATGAACGCCGCACCGCCTGCCAGTATCGCTGCTGTCGCTTGCCTTCTTGTCATACCTTGCGAACGCCGGCTTTATCCGCACCTTGCGTGTGCAGCCGCCTTCTGCAGCCGGGGTAACACCGCCGCGCCGGCGCCTTCCGGATCATGAGTATACCAAAGACAATGCAGGCGAGACGGCAAGGATTCATTGGCAAACTTACTTCCACCGCACGGCCGGTTCTTTCACGCTTCTCCGGTCTGTTTGAAACTGCACAGCGATTTACTGATGTTTACAAAATATAGTGGCGCCGTTCTTTGTAGCGCCGCTCGGCGGCAAGCATTGCTTGCCTGAGCGGCGAAAGACGCGGGTCATCGACCCGCGCTACCGTAATAGTTGTCACTATATTTTGTAACTCTCAATAGTTGCGGCTCCTCAGCCCAAAAACGCCATGGGGATCGTGTTCAAAGTGATATAGCTTGGCGGTTTCAATTTCAAACCTCTTCATGGGGGGGAAGCGATGAACTCCGAGAGCCAGAAGGGTTCCTAAAAGAGGTCCAATCCAATACACCCACCAACCATGCCAGTCCCCTGAAATCACCGACGGCCCGAGAGTGCGAGCCGGATTGGTGCTGGTGCCTGAAAGCGGGGCTTCAATATAGACCATCAGCGCGTACAGGAAAGGAAATAGCAAGGGGGTATAAGGACGAAGGCGGCGGTGGCCGATAAACAGAAATATGCCCGCGATCAGGCAGAATGTCGTGACGATTTCACCGAGTGCGGCCTGCCATGCCGTGTAGCCGGAACCCGGAAACGTCGCGCCAAAGTCTACGCTCGTCCCCATGCGCCCCCACGCGAGGAGGGGCAGCGCTCCCAGCAAGCCGCCGCCCAACTGGGCTAAAAAGTAGCCGGCGGCATGACCTCGCGTCATCTTCCGCTTGATCCAGAAGGCCAGCGTCACGACGGGGTTGATGTGAGCGCCGCTGACTTTGCCGACCGGGGAAACCGCAATGCTGCCGCCAATCGCCCCGAACAAAAAACCGGTGATGAGGCGCCGAACTCCAGCGTCGGGCAGGAGCGCAGCGACCGGGCTTCCGGTCCCAAAGTCGAGAATGACAATCGACAGGCCGGCCGCCACGAGTAAAGCGGTGCCAATAAACTCCGAGAGAAAGAGTTTCCCGTAAACCCTCACGGCACTGCTCTCAGTCGGATTTGAAGCCGGCACGGTGGGTTAAAATATCCTTTTCGGAAGAGTCGAAGATGACCGCCGCGCGAAGCTCGCTAATGGGGCGCGGGGCCTTCAGTCACCTGGACCAGATCGTTGGGTCGGATCCATTTTGCAAAGGCCCTCTCAACCTGACTGGCATTCAGCTTGATGTATCGATGGGCAGCCAAGGTTGGTTCATCAAGGGGCAGGCCAAGCGTAGCCCGGTAAATCAATCCGCCGGCAATGCTGTCAACGCTCGACTCTCCGAGTGGAATCTCACGCAGCAGCATCGCCTTAGCTTGTTGCAGCTCGGCGGCGGTGACGGGCATGGTCCGCATTTCATTGAGATCGCGAATGACGATGGCGCGCGCTTTAGAAACATTGGGCGGGTCACAGGCATAGCTTACCTCATAAACTCCGCGCGTCTTCCCGATATCAAACGACGATGACACGTAATACACCAGGCCCGCATTTTCCCGCAAGTCATGATAGAGCCGGGTTGCGTAAAAGCCCCCGCCCAGGACGTGGTTCCCCAGCTCCAGCGCGTAGTAGTCCGGATTGAAACGGTTGAGGCCCAGCGTTTCAGCCAGGGTTGCACTCACTTGCACCCGGCTCTTATCCGGAACGGCGGTGACGGATGGCTCGTTTGTGGGCACTGCTGGAAGGACGGTGTTAGGCTTAGGCCCCGTAGCGTTCCAGCTTCCAAAATATTTCTCGACGACCGCTTTCGCTTCTTCAGGGGATATCTTGCCGATCACGACAATCGTCGTCAAGTCGGGCCGGAAGACATGACGATAATAGCTCTTTACATCCTGGAGCGTCAGGGCGTTGACCGTTGCCGGAGTCGCCTGGCGCAACGTCGGATCGTTTTCGGGAAACAATGCGGAATGCAGAGCGCGGCTGGTCAGGTAATCCGGACTTTGGAGCTGCCCGGCCACTGTTTCAGCGAGTTGCCGCTGCGTAATCTTGAAAGCCCTTTCGGGCAAGGCGGCGTGCAGTTCGTTATCAGCCAGCAGCTCGACCCCGCGGTCCAGGCGGCTTGCGAGCACCTGGAGCGAAAAATCTTCTCCCGCAGATTCGTTGGCCCCAATGTCGTCCAACGCCTTCTGGAAAGCAATGCGATCGAGGGTTGTCGTTCCGTAGGCAAATAGGTTGTCGAGTTCCCCCGCCACACCTTCCTGCCCTTTGGGGGCTTCAAGGTCCGGATTGTTTTTGATATGGCCGTACACACTTACCGTATCGCTAATGTTTTCAGGTTGAACGATCAACTTGATCCCGTTGGGCAAGGTGCTCACGGCCGGGTGCACGGTTGCCTCGGGCACTGAAAGTTGCTTGAGCGCACTCGTTGCCCACGCGGGCAGATCGACCTTCCCCACATGTTTCGGCGCAAAAGATTCCCGGCCGCCAAAGGATTTGGAAGAAATCGGTTTGCCGGATGCCTGGGGCGTCAGCACGGCAGTGATGGTGTTATCCAGATGAAGGTACTTCCGCGCCGCACGGTCAACGTCCGCCACCGTGACTTTCTGGATTGCCCGGACGTCGTCTTCCGGTGATTGCCGCCCTTCAACAGCGAGCGCCGACGACCATGCCATGGCCAGACCTGAAACCGAGTTTTTCTGGAACTCGGCGCTTGCCAGCTCATGACGTTTGGCAGCGGCCACAAGGTCAGCGGGGATGCCGTCGTTGACGTCCGAAGCTAGAACCTCCCGAATTTCTTCCACCAGCTTGTTTCCATCGTCCCCTTTGGGAAAAGCTCCGATCGCGTAACCCAAGGCCGCCTGCGGCAAGGAATCCAATGAAAAGCCCGCGTAGAGCGCTTTCCCTTCCGGCACCAAAGCGTACAGGCTGCCGCGCTGGCTGCTAAGCACATCCGCAAGCACCTGTGAAGCTGCGAAATCGGGACTGTTGGATCCCGGCATTCGGAAGGAAATCACGGCCAGGCCGTAGGGCAGATCGGTGTCTAAATTCAGCGTTTCAGCCTTCACAGGCCTTAAAGACACGGCAGGTTTTTCTGGAATCTTTTTGGCGGGGATTTCTCCAAAAAGCTTTTTGACCTCCGCCAGCGCGCGCCCCTGGTCAACATTGCCGACAATCACCAGGATGGCGTTGTTTGGCGCGTACCATGTGTCATAGAACTTCTGGAGCATCGCTCCGGTGGTCTGCTTGAACGACGGACGGGTTCCCAGCGCATTGTGCGCGTAAGGCGTCCCCCGAAACATGGAAGACAGAAGCTTGGTATAGAAGACATACTCGGGATTGGACAGATCCTGGGCTACTTCCTGCTCGATGGCGTTACGTTCCTGGCTCCAGAGTGTTTCCGAGTCGAGAATGCCTCGCATCCGGATTGCCTCGATGTGCAATGCAACGTTCAGGTCTGCGGCAGGCACCGTAAAGAAATATTGCGTAATGGTTTGCTGAGTATCAGCGTCGAACTGCCCTCCCATCGCAGCCGAAATATTCGCCAACTGGCCCGCGGAAAGCCCTGGGCTGCCACGGAACATCATGTGTTCCTGGGCGTGGGCCATGCCCGGAAACCCTTGCGGCGCCTCGTTTGAGCCGACACGATAATTTATGACTGTTGTAACCACCGGCGCCAACGGGTTTCGCACAATCACCACTCGCATGCCGTTCTTGAGAGTAGCCCTCAGAACATTCGAGCCCTCCACAGCTTGCGGCCTGGCAGTTCCCTGCACCGAGGCCCACAGAAGTGCGAGGAGAACAGGTAAGACTCTCAGCGCCGCGCGCTGGCGGTCTCGGTGTTTGAAGCGGCGATTAGAACTCTCTCTTCCCTTATCTTTCGGATCCGCAGCCTGACTTTCGTTCATTCTTATAATCCCTCACTCGAATATCGTGATTCACCGGCTGAACGGAACCTTGAACGAGATCGTCCTGCAGGCCCTTGAGGACGCCGGATTTTCCTGCCACAGGTCTAACGTCCGGGCTGATGCCCCATGGAAACCTATGTCGATGCCGGTGGTTGCTTCTTATTTTTCAATGATGACTGTTCGTGGTATCCGCAGACTTAAAGGCAGTGCTTTTCAACACACAATCCCGGAAATTCTTCCCTCCGCGCCCACAATCTCATTAGATGCAAGGTGGCAGGCCCTGGGATAGAATAAAGTTCGCACCTGAAAACGTTCTCAGCCCCAGGAGATGGAACGATGCCCCGAAAGAACAACTCCAGCTTAAAAGATATGGGCCTTATAAGGCTATCACAAATCCTGATTGTCTTGCAGGCGCTCCGGCCAATCGCGTCGCGCAGAGCGAGAGAGAGTGCAATCCTGTGATCCAAGTCACAAGGCGCCGTGATTTCGCTCACCGATCCATTTTCGTACCTGTATCTAACATGTAAAATAGATCTGTCGATTGGTTGTTTGGGGGTGATGATGGGGAAGCTGCATGACAAACTGGCGCAACAAATTCCGGGGCTTCGTGGTGGGGCCCACTCACTGATCAAAGACCATGGCAGCATGGTCATCTCGGAAGTAACAATTAGCCAGGCATTTGGCGGCATGCGCGGAGTCAAGGGTCTGGTGTGCGATACCTCGGTGGTCGAACCAGACAGAGGGCTGATTGTCCGCGGAATCCCTATTTCAGACCTCACACAAAAATTACCGGAAGAGATTTTTTACCTGTTGCTGACAGGCGAGCTTCCTGATGCCAGCGAACTGGCGAGTTTACAGGAGGAGTTTCGCCTGCGCGCCCAAGTTCCCTCCTACGTTTGGGACGTCCTCAGGGCTCTGCCGTTGGGCTCTCATCCGATGGCGATGTTTAGCAGCGCCATCCTCGCCATGGAGGGCGACTCGGAATTTCGAAGGCGATACACGGAGGGCTTGCATAAAGACGAGTATTGGGAGTCTACTCTCGATGACGCCCTGACCCTGCTGGCCAGACTGCCGGCGATTGCCGCGGGCATCTATCGAATCCACGCCCGCAAAGGCGAACCTCTTCCTTCCAATCCCGGACTGGACTGGGGCGGCGATTACGCCGCCATGCTTGGCTTGCCGGACCCCGCCGGAGACTTCAAGAACTTCATTCGTCTCTATCTGACTTTGCACTGTGATCACGAAGGCGGCAACGTCAGTGCGTTTACCTGTCACACGGTCGGTTCGGCGCTGTCCGATCCGTTCTACGCCGTGTCCGCAGGGATGAATGGGCTGGCAGGCCCGCTCCACGGGCTGGCGAGCCAGGAGTGCCTCCACTTCGTACTGGACATCCGCAAGATGTACAATGGCGTACCGGGCGACGAGCAGTTGGCCGACTACATCCGGGAAAAACTTAAAGACGGCCGGGTCATTCCGGGTTATGGCCACGCGGTTCTCCGGGTCACGGACCCGCGGTTTACCGCTTTCCATGAGTTCGGCCTTCGCGTCTGCCCGGATAATGAAATCTTCAGGATCGTTGACCGCCTGTTCCACGTGGCGCCCGGAATTCTCAAGGAACAGGGCAAGATCAAAGACCCCTGGCCGAACGTCGATGCGGGTTCTGGATCCCTCCTCTATCTGTTTGGACTCACCGAGCTTGACTACTATACGGTTTTATTCGGAGTATCGAGGGCTCTTGGAATGTGCGCACAGCTTGTCCTCAATCGCGCCCTCGGGACCCCCATCACGCGGCCGAAGTCCGTCAGCACCGACTGGATTAAGTGCACCGTAAGCAGCTCGGCGCGCGTCGCCTGAGGAAGCAAATTATGCTCGAAGCTAAACTTCGCCTGACCACGCTGGAAGGAGGCGGCCGTCAATTTGTGGGAGAGTCCGGCTCGGGACACAGGATCGTGTTGGATGACGCCCAGGGGAATACGGGGCCGAAACCTATCGAGTTTGCGCTTCTGGCGCTTGGCGGATGCACCGCCTTTGATGTGATCAGTATCCTGCGCAAGATGCGGCAGGATGTCACCCGATATGAAGTCGAGCTAAGCGCTGAGCAGCGCAGCGAACCGCCGACCGTCTTTACACGGGTGAACATCAAACATCGGCTTCACGGCCACGTCACCCCGGAAGCCGTCCAAAAAGCGATTCACCTTTCGGAAAGCAAGTACTGCTCGGTGAGCGCCATGATTGGGAAAACGGCTGAAATCACAGCCACCTTCGAAATCGTTTCGGAAGATCCTCCCGCCGCCGCAGGTGCGGAAGCTCAGCCTGATGCCTGATCTTCCGCACAAAATGTCCCTGCGGGAAGTCGAATTTGGTCACTGATCTCGCTTGCCTGTTGTGATATCCTTCATACTTTCTTGACGGCCCATTTTGGCGCGCAGCCGGCCGCTAACACTCCATTTGAAGACGGCTTATGACCCAATATCGATATACCTTGACAGAACGTGACATTCCCAAATCCTGGTACAACGTGATACCGGACCTTCCGGCTCCCTTGCCTCCGCCGCTCCATCCGGGGACCGGGCAGCCGGCAACCCCTGGCGACCTTGCGGCGATTTTCCCGATGCAACTGATCGAGCAGGAGGCATCGAGCGCTCCCAGCGTGCCTATACCGGAGCCGATTCTCGATATTCTTCGGCTGTGGCGCCCCACGCCCATGTACCGGGCACACGGGCTGGAGCGGATGCTCGGAACCCCCGCCCGGATTTTCTACAAGTATGAAGGAGTTTCTCCCGCTGGCAGCCATAAGACGAACACTTCCGTTGCCCAGGCCTACTACAACAAAGTTGCGGGTATCAAGCGGATTGCTACAGAGACGGGCGCCGGCCAGTGGGGGAGTGCGCTGGCCTATGCCTGCAATGTGTTCGACATCGAGTGCATGGTCTATATGGTGAAATGCAGTTACTTCCAGAAGCCCCACCGCCGCACCATGATGCAATGCTGGGGTGCAAATTGCCTTCCTTCGCCAAGCGACCAAACAGCCGCCGGGCGCGCAGTTCTGGCCGAGGACCCGGAGTGTCCCGGCAGCCTGGGAATTGCCATCAGCGAAGCCGTCGAAGACGCTGCGAGCCGCCCGGACACCAACTACTCCCTGGGAAGCGTCTTAAATCACGTTCTGCTCCACCAAACGGTGATCGGACAGGAGGCGATTGAGCAACTGAAGCTGGCCGGAGCGTTTCCTGACGTCATCATCGGGTGCTGCGGCGGCGGGAGCAACTTCGCGGGCTTGGCGTTTCCTTTCATTCCTTACAAGGCTGCTGGAAAGCCCATTCGACTGGTCGCGGTTGAGCCTGCCGCGTGCCCCACCATGACCAAGGGCGCTTATGCGTATGACTTCGGCGATAAGAGCGGCATGACGCCCCTCCTGAAGATGGAAACGCTCGGACACGATTTCATTCCGCCCGGAATCCATGCCGGCGGTCTCCGCTATCACGGCATGGCGCCGTTGGTCAGCCTGCTGCATCGCGCCGGAGTGGTGGAGGCAGTCAGTTATCCCCAACTGGAATGCTTTGAAGCGGCGATAACCTTTGCGCGCGCGGAAGGAATTATCGTGGCGCCTGAAACATCGCATGCGGTCTGCTCGGCCATTGATGAGGCTCTGAAGGCCAAGGAAGAGGGCAAAGAAAGAACAATCCTCTTTAACCTTAGCGGCCACGGCTACTTCGATATGGCGGCGTACGAGAAATACTTCGCGGGCGAACTTACCGACTACGAGTACCCGGAAGAAAAGGTCCGGGACGCCCTGTCCCGCTTGCCCAAGGTTCCGTGATTTCGCTCGCGCCCTACGATGCGCGCTCAGGACGCCTGCGGGTAGGGCATCAATCGAGCCGTGTCGTAGAGGGCGAGCACGTTTTCGACAGGAACGCCGGCCTGGATGTTGTGGACGGCAGCGCACACGTAACCTCCGCCGGGCGCCAGGACGCGAAGGCTTTCTTCGACTTCGCGTGAAACATCCTGAGGGGAGCCGAACGGCAGCGTGTGCTGGCAGTCGCAGGCCCCGCCCCAAAAAACCAGCCGGTCTCCAAATTCCCGCTTGAGCCGGACGGGATCCATCCCCGCTGCCGAGGTCTGAACGGGGTTGAGAATGTCGATTCCCATTTCAACGAGAGAGGGGATCATGGGGTAAATTGCCCCGTCGGAATGGAACATGACCTTCATCCGGGTATTCTGATGGATCCAATCAAACGCTCGCTTGTAATAAGGCATGATCAATTCGCGAAACATTTTTACGGAGATCAGGGTGGCTTGCTGGGTTCCAAGATCGTCATAGCATACGATGATGTGAACTCGATCACCGACGGCCGCGGCAAAATTGCGCAGATTTTCCATCCACGCCGACGTTACCTTTCCAAGCAGCGCATGGACGTAGTCCGGCTCCGTCGCCAAGGTGATAAACCACGCGGCCAGATCTCCGGTTCCCATTTGGGCAAAGAGCTGCTCAGGCGGTCCAAGTTCCGCGATGATCGCAAAATCCGTACGATCGTACAGCGCCTCTGCCTGCGCCGCATAATATTCCAGTTCCTGCTCGGTCAGGATGTGGGGATGGTATTCGTCCACATCCACATGAGCCGCGCCGGGATTTTTCGCAACAAGATCAAAATAAAACCCGCCTTTGGGCATCCGCGCGTAGGGTCGCCCTTCATTAAGCAAAACGAGGTCGCCATTATCCTGTTCGGCAGGGTTGAATCCGCCGGGCACTTCAATAGGTGTTCCGTCGAAGAGTCGCCAAGGCTTCCAGTTTTCATACCGTATTCCAAGATGGGCGGCCGGCGGGCGCAAGGCAACCACGTCTGCTCCCAATCGCTCTTTGACGGACTGTTCCACGTCCGCCACCATTGCCAGAAGGTGGTAGATGCGTGTTGCAGATGATATTCCGAGCTGTTGCTTGAGCCGGTGGTAGGTCGAGAGGGCGATTCCGGTGGCGCTTGTTCCACCAAGATCAATGGGAATGCGGTCAGGTTGCTGGTGATTGAGGGCGCACAAGACCCTCTCTCGCGAGGTCATCGATCCATCCTCCTTTTCACCCGTTCGACAGACTATGCCACCGATGGTATCAAGGCCTTTGCCCGATGCCAACACGCGCATCAATAAGCGAGTTTGGCGCGCGTTGTCCGCGCGAACGAGAGCACGCGCGAGGGGAGCTTCGCTACTGAAACCTTGGGTCTCGCTCGCCCGGAGGATTCCGGTGTTTTACCCCGCTCATGCCGGGGAATTCGGCCATGAGCTGTTCAAGCTCGGCCTGAAACGGAAAGCTGTGGGGTAGGTAAGAACAGAGCGGGTCTTCGGCGAGCGGGTCGCCGGTCGTGGCGAAGGCGCGTGACCGCGAGCCACCGCAAACCGGCGCGAACTCGCACCGGCCGCATCGGCCGCCGAGGAGCGACGGGTCACGCAGATCATTGAGCAATGCGCTTGTACGATAGATGTCGTTTAAGGTCTTGGCGCGCATGTCGCCGGCTGAGGCCGTGAGGAAGCCGCTCGGATGGACGGTGCCGATGTGGGAAACAAAAACAAACCCGCGCCCCGCGTTCACATCCATCGGAGTTCGCCGCGACAACTCGCTGCAGGGCATGGAACCCAGTTTCGCGCGAAGTCCGTAGTAAGTCGCCCCAAGACCGAGGATCAGCTCAGGCGCTAATCCCAGACGCTTTAGCACCGTGCGCTCCAAAACAACCCGTTTGTAATGATGTCCCTCAGTGGTTTTGGTGGGCAGGGCCAGGCCGACGTCGTACACAAAGTTCATGACGTCCTCGCACTCCTGGGGCGAGATCTGTTCGAGCGTCGTTCCCCGTCCCACGGGCACAAGAAGAAACGTGCTCCACGTCATCGCGCCCCGCTCAAAGAGCATGCGCGCGATTGCGGGCAAGTCGCGGAGGTTGAGCCGCGCCACGGTGGTATTGATTTGCACCTTGAGTCCGCATTCGAGAGCGGCCTCCCACAACGCCATGGTCCGGGCGAATACGCCATCGATGCCCCGGAACGCGTCGTGCACAACGGCGCTGGCGCCATCAACACTGAGCGAAACAGCCTTGAGGCCGGCCGCACGGAGTTCACGGAGCGCGCTGGGTGTAAGGAGTGGAGTGGCCGAAGGCGAGAACGCCACAGGAAGGTGCCGGGCGCTGGCGTAGGCCACCAGTTCAACCAGGTCCGGACGCTTCATGGGGTCACCACCCGTCAGGACCAGCAACGGCCACGGCTGACCGAAGGCTGCGACTTGGTCGATAAGGGTGCGGCCCTCGGTGGTTGTCAGTTCGGCGGGGTTGCGCGCGGGAATCGCCTCAGCGCGGCAATGGGCGCAGACCAGATCGCAGGCTCGCGTCACTTCCCAGATGACGATGAAAGGACGACCAGCCACATCGAACTTGGGATGTCGAATTGCCGGAAAACGATGAGGTTCGAGCGGTTGAATCACACGGCTCTCTACTGGAACTTCTCAGTGGTCAACACCGAAAAATATCTTACAGGTCAGTTTATCTTATACCGGGGATAAATGGAAGAGATTGGGCGGATGGTCTCTCCATGCTCGGCGCTTCCAATCAGCGCAATCATCCGGTCCAGGAAGGTTTATCCGGGATTGGAGGCGATTCGGATCTTGATCTGGTCCGATAACACCTTTGTCCCCCCCCGTGACGGCGCTCCGATCACAACTTGGAAGCCGGAACAATATCGATCTTGTCCTGAGCCAGGAGGCGCTTGGCCATCGAGTCCGTCTTGGTCTTGCGCAGGGTGTCCGCCTGCGCTTTGCCGCGCGCTTCGGCCATGGCCTCAGCAAAATTGGCAAAGAGCACCGTGAACCAGAGCCAGAGGATAATCTGAAACTCAAAACCGATGCCTGACGCTTTGCTCAAGGCGTCCCGGAGCAGGAGAGCCGTGGTCAGCAACCTTCACCACGAACATGGCGGGATTCTTGGCGACGATGAGCGGGTTCAGCTTGACAAAAGACTCGCGGATCTCCCGCCGGAGGATTTCGCGTACTGCCCATCCCCCGCCCAAACAATCAATTGTGCAACAACCTGCTGTACAAATTCCCTGCTCCGATGAATACGTCATGGTCTACCAGACCGCGAGCGATCTTTTCCGGCCGGCAGGGTGAACCCCGGCCAACTTCACTCCTCTTCACCCTGAACGGTTCCGGTTCCAATGTCTGAACTTGCCCTGAAGGGGAAATCCTTCGTGGAAGTCTGGCTGGGAATGGGAATATTCCGAATCTTGGACTCGCAAACCCCGCCACGGCTTGGCTGAAAAGGAACTGCCAGATTCGGCTCGGAATAATCAAGAACTCGGAATTACGAGACGTTCCTTCGGCTTGAGCTGCTCGGTCACGTCACATTCGATCGAGGAAGTATGCACCCCAATTATTGAGAGTTACAAAATATAGTGACAACATTACTGTAGCGCGTCTATGACCCGCGTCTTTCGCCGCTCAGCCAAGCAGTGCTTGCCGCCGAGCGGCGCTACAAAGAACGGCGTCACTATATTTTGTAAACATCAGTAAGCTGACCTATACCCCTATGTCGCATAACTTGCAGAAAACAACAACGAAACTGGTAGGCGTGGAGGGACTCGAACCCCCGACCCTCGGATTAGAAATCCGATGCTCTATCCAACTGAGCTACACGCCCACAAGGACTGTAACATATTATCATGCATCAACTTACTGAACATAGACAGACTCGCTCAAGACCGGCTCAGAATGCCTGGTGCTAGTTTTAGTGTCAGTTGGTTCCTGAGAATCCACCAGACTTCAGAGCCGGGCACCTTCTCATAAATCCCGCGTACCTTGCGCCGCGCGTTGCTTGCTGGTTTTTCTTGCTTTACGGTGTCAGGTTGCATGGGTTTTCCTCTTCTTCAGCGGTCTGCCACCCTACTTGGCCCACTTGCTCAAAGTAGCCTTGTCATATTTCGCGGCGCGTGTTCAGCGCGATTCTGCGGCGGAAGGGGACGCTGCCCTGCCTGTGGGGTAAAGAGTTGGGGGCTACCGGCCGGGCGAAGCGACGGCGAAGAAAGAGAAGGATGAAAGGTTAGGATCCGAGAATTGCGCCGAAACGCACCCAGGTTACCGGTGGGCTCCGACCCGAAGAAGGTACCGCTCACTCTTCACGGGTACCGGTACAGATTTCGGCGAGGCGACGGCGAAGACTTGGTCGCAATCGAGGCGACTTGCTGTATCCTTTTCGATGCCGGGAGGCCAAAATGGAAATCCCGGTTAGGCAGAGGTCCAAATCGGAATTCAGACAATCTGAATCACCGGGGGACGGAGACTTGATGTATACTTGCACGCGCCGCGGAGCCTCAGAAGGAACCCCCTGGTCAAATTAAGAAATTGAATTGGTTCTCGCTGGAGGTAAAGGAATGAAAGAGAATTGTTTTGCGCCTGCGAAAATATCCTTCCGCTATTTCTGGATCGCGCTGGCCCTCGCCCTGTCCACTCCGCCTCTGATGGCTCAACCGGGCTTGACTATTGGGCGAGCAAGGATTCTCCCATCCATCGTCAAGTTGGCCCTCGGCCAACAGCAACAATTCAAGATCTTGCAGGCGCACCGGTTAATTTCGACGACCGTCATGAAAGGCGTGCGGTGGTCGGTAAACGACATCCCCGGCGGCAACGCGGAGATTGGCACGATCGATTCCAACGGTATTTACCATGCGCCGGAAAAAGCTCCGAAGCCCCATGAAATTCACATCTGCGCCGTCGCCAACGGCGCTGCAAATCGCTATCTATGGGCCACCGTCATCATTGGCAACGCAGCCCCAACCTACAAAATGGTTCGGGACTGGGGAGAACAAAAGGGCAAACTCGTCCATCTCAAAGCTCCTCACGGCATCGCCATCGACGCGAACGGCAACCTCATCATCGCGGATGAGGGGAACAGCCATGTGCTGCGATACAGCCCTGACGGGAAATTCCTGGGGGAGATCGGATTGGGTCCGGGTGATTCGGAAGAACGTCAAATGCCGGGCGGGTACTTCAAATCTCCCCGCGCCGCTGCGGTGGATGCGCAAGGAAACATCTTCGTCAGCGATGAGGGAACCGGTCCACGCATCCAGGCATTTACCCCCGACGACAAGTTTCTCTACATGTTCGGGCTCAAAGGCAACCGCCCTGGCATGCTGCTTCGCCCCCATGGAATGCAATTCGATACCGAGCAGCGACTTTTCGTCGACGATGTGGATAATTTTCGAATCAGCGTTTACGACCATTCCGGCAAATTCCTCTATTGCTGGGGCAAGGACGGGCTTTACCCGGGTGATCTGAATCCCCCTCACGGTCTTGCATTGGACCGCAATAACGATGTTTTCGTCGACAGCTATTACGGACCCGCCCAGAAATTTACCGCGGACGGGAAGTTCCTCCTGGCATTTGCGTACCCGGACCCGCCCGCCGGCGGCATTATTTATCACACTCTGAACGGCGATCGTTGGGGTAACATCTATCTCCCTGTGCTTACCTTGAAGGATGATCCGAAGAATTATGTCAGCATCCTAAAATACAATGACAACGGAGACTTCGTAACAACCCTGCGCTTATCGACCCCGGATCGCCATGTCAAGTGGGTTGCCGTTGCAAAAGATGGCACAGTCTATGCCCTTTACCAGGGGAAGACTGAAGTCGGCGTCCAGGTTTTCGTCGAGCAATAGTAACCGCAATGCCGGTTTCCCGGTTCGGCAGCCGGGACTGAATTCGAAGGCCGATACATGTTTATTGGGCCCTTCGCAGTCGGTTCAGTGGCCAAGCGCGCGGGCCCGTGAGTATCTCTCGGCGTCCGAGCGCATGGCCGGGGCAAGAAACTGCGCATACTCCTGGCCCGCAAATTTGAGCGGCCATCGGTTTCAGCCTGCAATTTCAGAAGACACACTGGTTTCTTCAACGCTCTGATTCGCGTCGACCAGCATAAAGAAACCGCCCGAGCCGAGCGTTACCAACGCTGCAAAGTCCAGAGCGCGAGTCCAGCCGAAGCGGGTGGCGAGAAACGCCGTCAGGATCGGCGAGAGCCAGCCCCCAAATTGCCCGAACATATTCATCAGGCCGGAAAGCGAACCTGAATAGTTCGGTGCAAGATCGATGCATGTGGCCCAAAGGGACGAGCAAGCAAAATAATTGAACCCTGCCGCGCCTGCCAGAAGCAGGATGGCCAGTATGCTATTTGTCGCGTGGCTGCCCGCCCAGAGAAGAGGCGCTGAACACCCCATTCCCACCCACATGCCGACACGCCGCCCGCCGCGCGCGCCGAGTCTGTCCACGGCACGATCCGAAATCCATCCTCCAAGCGGAGCCAGGATTGCGATCGCCAGGAATGGGGCGCATCCCCATATGGCCGCTTGCTCCAACGTAAGACCTCGTACTCTTATCAGGTAGATGAAGAACCAGGTGAAAAAGATATAAACCGGGTACGCCATGCAGACGGCGCTGAACAACATGCCCCAGACCGAGCGGCTGCGCAAAATCTTGCGCCAGGGAGGGGAGCCTCGGGGCGGCGTTTTCACCGGAGGGTGAACGGCTGCAGCAGGCTTGTTTCCTCGAATGAGTTCGATTTCTGCGGCGTTGACTCGACGGTGCTCTTCAGGCCTGTTGGTAGCGTAGAGGCGCCAAACGGCGGCCACGACGATCCCGAGCAGAGCACAGACGTAGAACGATATCCGCCAGCCCCAGTGCCGCATGATCCAGGCGATGAGGATCGGCGTCAATGCTCCCCCGACCCCGATGCCCGCGAACGGCAGGCTGTTGCCGACCGCCCGGTGCTCCTTGCTCAACCACAAAGCGACAACCTTGTTGGAATTGGGAAAAGTGGCGGACTCGCCAACGCCGACCAGGAATCGGATGATTGCGAATGACCATGCTACGCCGAACCAGCTTGCCAGCGGCAACTGAGGTGCTATTGCCGTCGCAGCTGTGAATAACGACCACCACAGAAGCGCCATCATCAGTAAGTTCCGAGGTCCAAAACGGTCGCCAAGCCAACCCACAGGCACCTGGAAGAGTGCATACCCGAGCATAAAGGAGCTCAGGATCCACCCCATCGTCTGCGTACTGAAGGCGTATTCGGTCTGGATATACTCCCCTGCGATGCTGAGGTTCAGGCGGTCCAGGTAAGTGAGAGCCGCAATGACCCCGAGCAAACCGACAATGTACCAGCGAACGCGGGTCGGAGAGGCTTGGCCTTGGGCGATCTCATTGTTGTCGAGTGCGTGCATTGGAAGAACCTTTGAAGTTGGATCACCGGCATCGGTCATAGGCTTTGTGGGCCAGCTAGTGTAGTGCGTCACAAATAGCTTTATGTATTATCTGTCTTCGTATATCATGTCCGGCATGAGCCGAAGAGCCAAAGCGATTTTTCTTTCCAATCAGGAGCGGACCACTTTGCAGTCTTGGG
>Ga0307374_10004148_pt1 | contig 24284 bp, 23 predicted proteins | sample OX3MG_FD_202532 | JGI IMG/M metagenome (GOLD analysis project Ga0307374, IMG submission 202532) | Soil microbial communities from Risofladan, Vaasa, Finland - OX-3 | ecosystem: Environmental > Terrestrial > Soil > Coastal area > Acid sulfate soil | place: Finland: Risofladan, Vaasa | collected... | reverse complement strand
AGCGCTCGAGTGCGTAATCGAGCGAGGCACCATTTGGAAGTTGCGCGGGATGCAAGATGATCGGAATCTCCAGGTTCTCGATCACCGACCAGAGTGGTTCGAGCGAGGGATCGTCAAGCTGGCGTTCGGGCGATGAACATGGCAATGCAACCGCTCCAAAGCCATATTGGCCAATGCACTTCTCGAGTTCGACCGCGGCATTCTCGTCATCGATGCAGACATGAGCGGTCGGAATGAATCGGGTTGGCCACTGTTCGGCGACCGCCGCCATTCCCTCGTTGATGTCACGACAGATGTCGCGACCGAGAACACTCAGTCCAGATTGGGAGAGGACAGATACATCGACCCCACTATGGTCCATTGCCTCGAGGTGAGCCTCGCCATCGGCGAGATCAGGATTCAGCGCGATCGAGATCTTTTCGGTGATCAGGCGCTGCTTGCCCCCAGCGACGACTCGAAGCTGTTCAAGTACGTTGAGTGGCATGAAATGGTGATGGAGATCGACGACTTGCATGAATCCTCGCTTTGGCATTGCCTGGTGAGCCGAATAGACCGTGCGGGCGAACAGTAGCGACTCAATTGCATGAGTTCAAGCGTGGATGATCGTGATCGCGCGATTTTAGGCCCCGCCGGTGATCTGTCTGATGGTGTTGTGGTGAATTCGTGGCGCCGAGGCAGCAGATTTCGAAGTCAAGTAACGAAATCTCGGGCAAAGCTTGACCCAGGATCGCCCAACCCTCCCGGGTGGAGCCGCGATGTGTGTCTGTGCGACGACGACATCTCGAATTGCGCAGGATCAACTCTGGCTGTTTAGGGATGTCTCGTTCTTGATGGATAGGTCAAAGTGAGTCGTTGGGCTCTAGCGCGGCAGGAGCTGGATGTTGTGACCGTCCGGATCCTTGATGTAGATACAGCTCGGGTCTCCAAGTCGCGAGAGGATTTCAATGTTTTCTTCGGCAAGGATTCGCCGCACCTCGGCTTCGTCGACGTCGCTGAGCGTCAGCGCCATGTGATTGACCTCACCGCCTCCGTGGACGACACCTGAATCTTTCAAGAAGAGTCCGAGTTGGTTGTTTCCACATTTGAGAAAACATCGAATGTCTACGTCGAACTCCTCTTGAGTTGGAGGAACAGCGCTTGGTTCGAGATGTTCATGAGTGACCACGAATCCGAGCAGGTTCATGTAGAAGCGTTTGGACCGCTCGATGTCTTGAACATAGAGCACGAGATGATCGAGTGAGGTCGCGACGAGCCGTGGCTGTACTGACACCTGCGTACCACCCTTCAACGATGAGATCGACCGGTGCTTTACCAGTGATGAGCAATTGATTGTCTTGTCGCGAGAGGCTAAACGCGCCCCTACTCGCTTGGCAATGGATTGGTTCTGAGTTTGAGATATCTCCATGACTTCGGGTTCAAGGCGCGAGGCGTAGTGTCGCTCGCTCGGCAGGTCATGGGTTTCGTCATAAGCCAGTTCCTGCAGATCGGGCCATGGCGATCGGTACCAGGTGTGCATTCACAGATGGGCGCGCGGATCAAGGATGATCTTGCCGGTGATCGCGTTTGCCTCGACCAAATCGTGGGCACGACGCGCCTCGGAAAGGGGCATGACCGCACCAATCAACGGTCGGAAGGCTCGGACACCGTCTTCTCTGAGAACCCAATCGACGTCCCGATCGGTTCTGCCGCTCGATCCGAAGATCGAAATCCGGTTCTGATAGAGCCGTCGTAGATCGAGTGTGACCGTGCCTCCACCGTGTGCGCCGGCCGTCACGACGCGACCATCACGGCCAACGCACGAAAAGGCCTCGCTCCAGAGTTTTGGCTCGCCGATGTTCTCGACCAGCACATCGACTCCTTTGCCGTTGGTGAACTCCATGACACGATCAGCCAGATCTTCGCTGCGATAGTTGACGCCCCACAACGCGCCTCGGGACACACCGGCCTGCACGCGCTCCACGGCTCCAGCACCGGCTATCACCTCTGCCCCGAGGCGGTCGGCAACCTCGACTGCAGCAGAGCCAAGTCCTCCCGCACTCCCAAGAACCAGGACGCGCTCTCCTGGTGAGACCTTTCCGACCACCGCAAGAAGATGATGGGCAGTGGGGTAGTGGCGAAAGAGCACCGTCGCCTCGGCAAAACCCATCGTCTCTGGAAGAGCGAGAAGTGTCCATGCAGGAACGGTGATGTATTCGGCGTAGCCACCCCATCGCTCTACTCCCGGATGGAACTGTCGCTCGCACCGGTCTGCATTCTGACACGATGCACACTGGCCGCACCGTGTCGCTGTTACTGCCACCCGATCTCCCGGGTGAATGCTCTCCACAGCGCTGCCGATCTCAACAACGATTCCCGAGGGGTCGACTCCGAGAATGTGTGGCAGTGTCACTGACCGGCCATCGCCATTTGTTCGAACATTGAGATCCAGGGTCCGGTTGATCGAGACCGCATGGACCTCGATGAGGACCTCGTCATCGCCGGGAGCTTCGACGGGAACCTTTCGATATTCGAGAACCGACGAGGGTCCGAATCGATCCATCACGACGGCGTTCATCTCGAGCTGCATGTTGTGCTCCTTCAGCTACAAGACCTGTCTGACGTCGGTGTTGAGCAATATTGCGATCTACCCAGACCTGATGGTTCTACAGATGCGAGGAGGCGTCAAGGCAGATCCATTGCACGCCAGTTCGTTTCGCGCGAGTTTGAGCACTGGCGGGGGACTTCACGGTGGTCCTTTTGTTGACGATCACGTCACATGGCAGAGTTCGAGCATTCGCAGATCGCCTTTGGAGGTGTGTCGTTGACACTTTGACGCAGATGTATTGAGTACTGTCGAGGTATCCGGGGGAGGCTTTCGTGGTCACAGAAGACTTGGAATTCATCATCGATTTTCACTGCCATTACGCGGGGGCTGATTGGCCAGCCCTTCCTCCGGTGAATTCGCTTCCCGAGCACGTCGCTCGCTGGATGGGTATCGCAAAACGCATCGCGGATCTTGATGGACTGATCCGTGACCAACAAGAGATGGGAGTGGATCTGCGGGTTTTGAGTGCTCCACCCGCGCTCGTTACACGAGATGGCGAGCACCTCGACCTCGCAGCGATGAGGGCGATGAACGACCATCTTGCCGAGGTGGTGGCGGGTAGCGCTCACCTGGCGGGACTCGCCACGGTCGATGCCTTTCTGGGAGACGCGGCGGCATCAGAGGTTGAGCGGGCCGATCGTGAACTTAGTCTCTCAGGGATCGTGGTCGACTGCGCGCACGGCGATCTCTTTCTTGACGCTCCAGAGGCGCGTGCAACGTTGCAGATGGCGGCCGATCTTGGAGTGCCGGTCTTTGCACATCCGGTAAGTCCAGCTGAGCTCAGCGCTGAACTTGCTCCACTTGGGAACTGGGGACGCATGCTGGCGCGTGGAACCTCAAGTGCTGCGAGTCTGTTGTCGTTGATCAACTCCGGCGTACTCGACGAGGTACGCGGATTGAAGATTGTATTTACCTGGCTTGGCGGCGGGGGACTTGTCGTTGCTGGCACACTGTCAGGAGCCGAACGAATACGCAACACTGCGCCACCACAAGAGCGTTGGCATGTGTATTTCGACACGATGGGGTTTGAGCCAAGTGCAGTGCGCTACGCGGTCGATCTCCTCGGTAGCGATCACGTTCTCGTCGGGAGCGATTGGCCGATTGGACTCAATGTCGCAAGTCGCGCCCGGGTCGAGGAGACGCTTGGTCTCGCCGGTCTCGATCAAGGAGATCGACGACTGGTCTGTTCTGGCAATGCACTTGGGCTACTCGGTCACCCTCGTTTGCAGAGGGAGAGCTGAGCTCTTGGACAGGACGCGCAACGTGTCACGAGAATCCCGGCCAAAGGGTGTTCTGTCTGCTTAGTGGCTCGTGATGAAGGGCCAGCTGTCAAGGAGATACTCCGGGGAGCCATAACGCCCTGCGCACTCTCGAACCTTTGGATCATCAAGAGCACTCAGGCGGCCATTCTCGACGACGGTTACGCCATTGACCGTGATGGTCGCATCAAGATCGACAAGATCCATGTGTACCGGCGGTTCAGGCCAGTCCGGCATCATCTCCTTGATGTATTGCGACTCCTTGACGAGGTCCATTCCATAGTGAATACCTCCTGGGGAGTTCGTGCCCGCGGGATAGACCTGGTCGCGTGGCCACTTGGGGTTGAATCCGCAACCGAGCTCGATCAGTCGGCTCTCCATCAGCATCTCTTCAAGTACATCGCCATACCAGGTGCGCGATCCGTCCACCTTCACGACCCGGTTGTCTTGTAGGGCAATCGTGACCGGCCGGTCAAAATAATCCGGAAAGCCGACGGACCATTGCGGGACGAGGATGCCGTCGACGTGATCGATGATCTGGTCTGCCTGGACGCGACCGTAGAAGTTTGGGCCATGTGTCGTGAGGTAGTGCACGTAGCATCCCGGATGATCTGCCATCACCTGACCCTTCCAGAGCGCCCCGTTCATGGTGTGTTTGACGGTCGCTTCGTCCATGCGGAGGATGAGATCTGTGCCGCGCGGATCTGTGACATGGATCGTTGCCTCTCCCTCCGAGGGATAGCTCTGAGCTGTCGTTGAGAGGAGAAGGCTGATGACATCGAGTGGGAATGCCGCGGCCTCGGTGTTCAACATATCGAGATTGCGAAAATAGGTGATCTTCACCCAACGCTGGCCCTCGCGTCTGCGTTTGTTGAAATAGGGGTTCGACGCGGATGAAAACCATGTGGAGACGACGAACGTTGCCCACTCACAGAGCGGCTTCACGTCTTCTGGTATTGCCGGGTTGACTGAACTGTGTCCGCCCGAGAGACCATGGAGATCAAGGGTTACCGCCTTGATCTCGGCACCCCGACCACGGGCAAACTCCCAGATAAACCGGACAACCCGGGGATCTATTGCATTGTCAAGCAACAGGAGGACCCGATCGTCGGGCTTGATGGCAAAGACCTTTGAGAAGTTGTCAACCGAGCGTGCGCGAATGGATTCGTCAAGGGTGCTTGCATAGTCACTCACCATGTAATGCATCCCGGGAGAACGACGGTCTGTCACGTTGAGTATCGGTCGGTTGCGATTCGAAGCTGATGGATCTTCGGCGCTCATTCGGACCCCCTTGTTCGGTGCGTTTTAACAGCATGGATTTTCGCGCGTGTGAATCGCCGTGGATTGGTCGACGGTGCCGGTCATTCATTCTCGTTTGCGCAGCTCACAAACTCCAGTACAAAAAAGAATTCGGCGATCCCGGTCGGCCGTCTGGAGCGGGTATCTCTGTTCTATCTCGATTGGTACTACGGATTTACCGAGATTGACTGGCGTTGTCTGTTTGACCACGAACTGTGAGAACCAGCTCGCGACCGGTGCAAAATGACAGGACGCGTCTGGGATTTCGTCGGCCTGGCTCGGTGGAGCGAGCCTGTTGAGCGTGGATCAGGCTTGGTTCGCGCTATTTTCCAAATCTCCGGTCCCGGTGCACAAAGTCCCGGAGTGCCCGGAGAAAGTCAACCCGGCGAAATGCGGGCCAATAGGGGTCGACAAATACGAATTCCGAGTATGCAGCCTGCCAGAGAAGAAAACCGGAAAGCCTTGCCTCTCCACTTGTTCGGATAACGAGGTCCGGATCCGGAAGAGAGCTTGCGTAGAGATGCTGGGAGAGAGCGGCGATGTCGATGTGCTCAGCGATATTTTCAGGGGTGACGCCTGAGTGCGCGAGGTCCGATACGAGAGAGCGACATGCGTCGACGATCTCCTGACGACCTCCATATCCGAGCGCGAGGTTGAACTGCCATCCGCCAAACTGCGAGTCTCGTTCAGCCTCTTTTGCCGCAAGCGCGAGAGAGGCTGGCAACAGGTCGATACTCCCGATGACCTGAAGCGAAAAACCGAGGCGCTTTGCCAAAGCTGGCATACCTCTGAGAAGTTCCTCGAGGACGACAAACAGCGGGGCAAGATCCGCCGGTGTTCGATCCAGGTTCTCTGTTGAAAGCACCCATGCCGTAATTGCCGGGATCTGCAGCTGCGCGCTCCATTCGAGGAACTCTTCGAGCTTTGCTACGCCCTGACGATAGGTATCGAGCAGATCCGCCTGTCCCTCTTGCTTTGCGAAACGACGGTGCCCGTCGAGGATGACGCCGATGTGTGCAGGCATGCGATCTTGTGGAAGCTTGCCAATCAGCCGATGCTCGTAGAATCTATAGAGCGGCGAGGACCAATTCATTTGGTCTCTCCTTCATTAAAGAGAATTTGTCAATCGGTGTTCGGCCAAGTGGCCTGAACTTTTCTGTGAAGAGCTTTGCAGAGATCGGTCGCTGATTGGTCGCGCGACCAACGGACGCGGATCTCTTTTCGGACCCGGTCTGCCCGCGAGCGGTCAGGGTCACCGCGATCGGGTGAGAGAAGAGGAGGCTCCCACCGCCAGCTTTGCCCGTCGGGCACACGTCGCAGTTAGGGTAGGTGAGGAGCTGTGAACCGTCTCAGGGAGGAGGATTGTCGATCTCGATGACGTTATCCAGTGAGCCGCGTTCAGCGGAGTCAGATCACTTCAATTGGGGCCAATACCCAGGCCCTCCCATCGGTGGGATCTCCGACGAAGAACTCTCAGAACTCGCGCTCGGTGCCGAGGTGGATCGCCCCCTCGCCGACGACGCCATCGCAATCGGCCTTGTTCCGGAGAGTTCATCGAGCCTGCTCGGTGCCTGGTATATGGCTCCGGTTGCGGCGCGACGGGTGGCGGGTTGGCGAATGTGGGTGATGCTGTCAATCGTCGGGATCTTGTTGATTCTTGAGGCTCTCGGACTCTGCAGTGTCTTTGGTCAGGTCGTTATCGGCTGATGAGCTCGTACTTGATCAGGCCCGACCTCATGCTCTGGTTCACCACCGGTGTGCCACGCGACGCGAAAACTGACGTCCTTCGCCAAGCCTTGAGTTGAACCGTCACGGGCTCGCTGTCAGCCAAGGGCACAGCAATTGTTCGACAGACATTGAACGCGCAAGTTCTATCCGTGGATCAACTCCGCACTGGGTAACGAATCAATGACATCAATTTCCTGTGCCCACACCTGGGCCAAAGGCGAACGCACCCCCGAGAAGTCACTCTTAGACAATAGAGGGGGGCTGTCGCTCGAGAACTTTCACGCTGCATTTCTGTCGTCAAGACTGTTCGCGAACAGTCTGCATGCCAGAGACGGTCCTCCTTGATTCGAGCGAGTGCGCAGGTAGAGTCACTTGGGCTACAACAGGCGGTGCTGGGGCAGTTACAAACGGGGGGCGTAAAGCATGGCTACTGGTCAGTCGACTCATTCGGGTACTGCTGAACCTGACAGAACGGAGGCACAGCTTTTCTCCGCGGACTCGCACGTGATTGAAGAGCCGAGCCTGTGGGAGGGAATTTTGCCGGATGGCTACTTCGGGGCTCATCGTTTTTATGAGCGCGACGGACGAGTTGACCCTCTTGCCCGTCTCGATGAGATGAAGCTCGACGGCGTCGATGGCGAAGTACTTTACCCATCACTTGCGTTGAGACTCTTTGGTCTCGATGACCAGGCTCTGCAGGAGAGCGCATTTGAGCGTTACAACTCCTGGATGATCGACTTTTGCCAGGTCAATCCAAAGGTGCTCATTGGGGTTGGTCTCATTTCGACCTATGACATTGATCACGCGATAGCTGAGCTCGAACGTTGTGTCCGAGGGGGGTTGCGAGGGTGCGAGGTCTGGCAGTCTCCTCATCCAGATCTGCCGTTTACGAGCAGGCACTATGAACCATTTTGGGAGGCAGCGGCATCTTTGAACGTGCCGGTCAGTCTGCACATACTCACCGGATTCATCTACGGTCGCAAGGAACCCCAGGCTCAGACTCATCCCGAAGGTTCCATTGAACACATAGTCGACGGATACAAGACGTCGATCACTCGAAAGTTGCTCGCGGTGAGCGACTCGCTCCTCGAAATCATCTTGTCCAGGGCCCTCGACCGGCATCCAAATCTGAAATTTGTCGTCGTGGAGAATGAGATCGGCTGGATACCGTTCCTTCTTGACCAACTCGATTATTACTGCGAGCGATTCCGCGAGAGCCGCCCGACGAACCTTGCAAAATTGCCATCGGAGTACTTTGGCCAGCAGGTATTTTCCACCTTCTTTCGTGATCCCGTGGGATCGAAGATGTTGGGATGGTGGAAGGGCGTGAGCGGTTGCATGTGGTCAAGCGATTACCCGCATGCCAATTCGACCTGGCCCAACTCTCAACAGATCGTTGCAGAGAATCTTGGGTATCTTGACGAAGAAACTTTTCGAAACGTCATTCGAGGCACCGCCCTCAGGCTTTACTCGCTCGATGATGTGCGATAGAGGCAGTCAACAACATGATCTGTGCCGAGAGGTTCTGACAGAGCGCGACTCAGTAGGGTCAACCCATCACCCGAGGTAGCGCGTCAAACGAGCGAGCCACAAGAATGGCTGGCCAATGCGCGAACTGCAGACGCTGTCGACGCTTTGGGATACAAGATCCAAAGCGTTATGTCGATGCGAGGGGGTTCAGTTTCACCATCTTGACGATGGTGGCTCTCTGGATCAGTGGCGAGAGAGAAACTCTCCGACGACTTCGTTGAAGATATCCGCCGATTCGACATGCAGTGCGTGGGCGACCTCTGGAATCACGACCAACTCCGCATTGGGAAGTTTTTCTGTGAGATATTTCGAGGTATCCAGGTGACCCGGCGAGGAGTAGTTGTCCTCGGCGCCAACGATCACCAACGTATCCGTGAGAATCTCAGAGAGACGATCCCTTGTGTCGTGGCGGACACGGGCATCGAGATGGCGTAGGTAACTCAGAAGATCCGTACCGAACTGGCCGCGGTGAGTCGCGGCGAAGCGTTCAATGACGTCAGAGCTTGCATTGAGGAACATGTTCGAGCCACGCAGGTGTTTCTCGTGATATCCCGGCCAACCAAGTTCGACGAACTCCGCTGCGTGTTCTGGAGTGATGCCGGGGAGGTGGGGACGGTCATCAATTGGGCCAGGACCTGTTGCCGCGAGAATGAGCGACCGTACGCGCTCTGGATGATCAAGGGTCATCCACTGTGCGACGCGACCCCCCATCGAATGACCCAGAATATGTACGGGTTCATCAATGCCAATGGCGTCGAGCATTGCAATCGCATCGTTGGCGAACATCCGGGTTGAGTACCGTCCGGCTGGCCGATCAGAGTGGCCGACGCCTCGATGATCGAAGACGATGACCCGATTCGTCGCTGAAAAATACGGAACCTGCTCAAGCTTCCAGTGCTCGCCACTCCAACCTGTTCCCGAGATGAAGAGAAGTGGATCTCCGTCTCCAGATTTCTCGAAGTACATACGGATCGCGTCGGTCTCAACGTACGGCAATTGTTTCTCCCTTGAATTCAACCTTCGTCAGTCTGTTACCAGGCGAGATATTCGTCAACCGAGAGCTTGTCCAGACTTTCTAGGCGTATAGGCATTGCTTCACGAACCGCCGAGTCATGCAGATGATCCATTGTTGATATTTTCGCATCTGAAATGCTGGACCGTCAGGAATCATGGGAAGTGGATGGTAAATTATTATCTCGACAGCGGGAAACGGGTGAACGACACTGTATGGAATGGATTCCCAGCGCTTGTTCACTCCAGGATTGTGCTGTAGCTGTGGTAGTTCGGAGGTAACCATAAATTCCCCTCTATATTGCTCAGTCGTGTGCAAAGAGTCTGCGAGTTATGTCCGGTATGCGCGCTCTTATCGTTCTGACGGCAGAGACCAGCGTCCAGATATCGCAGAGGGAATAATTTTGAGACTGGCCTTTGTTTTGCAGGGCATTGATCCTGCTCGTGAGCCAACCGCACCAGAGCAATTTCGTGAGCTTGTGTTTAAACGAGCTGAAGGACATTGCGAGAAGTGTGGCAGACCGTTCGATTTCGATCCATTGACTCGAAATCTAGACAGCGTTCCCAAAGTGCACCATCTCGATGGAGGCTCGAATGACGACCCGAATCTGAAGGCGTGGTGCGGAAAATGCAAGCGGGATGATGCACAATCACGTTTTCTTCCGGCCGAAGAGGGATCTTCGCAAAATCCTTACGCACGCGAACTTGAGTTGAGGGTTCTCTCTGAAGTTCCTCTTCGCCCTTGCGATGACGAAAAGGAATGGAAGCTGATCTGGCGTCGGTTGTCGAAAGAAGCAAAAGAAGTGCTACGGAATAAATCCCAGCTGAAGTAGCCGAAGCATCATGCGAGCCAATCGTTTGCTGCCAGAAGTTAAAGCACGATTCTCAACCTGTTAGTAAGGTTTTGACGGTCGAGGTAGGTGCACAGAGTTTTACATGGAATTAACCATTTGTTAACGTGTCAGCTCAGAATTTCCACCGGAATCGCTTCCGAAACTTGCGGATTAAGAGCGAGATAAAGACCATTTCATGCAGTCGCAGCAGTTCTCACGGCGTCGCAAAAGTACAGCTCACTGTGCTTATTTGAATATTATCCTATAACCGATTGAGCCGAGCTGGGAGCACTTTGGACGGATTTGTTTGGTTTTTTGTTTGGTGAAAATCCGCAGGTTTGGGTATCTTTCGTTTTTCCGCTGTTCGCACGGACGCAATTGGCCAAAGTTCCATTGGTGTCTTTGAAGTGATCAAGGCGACGAAGATCGGGTGGTCTGAGATGAAGAGGCTTGTGAGTTCGTATCATTTGAGTCCGACACTATGAGACACCCCATTCAGGAACTTCGAGCGTTCATCGCCGATGAGTTCGCCGAAGACCTTCCCTTGGGGGTATCACCCGTTACCGAATGGTGCGCGGAACCCCAGTTCTTTCCTGGGGCCTCTGGTTTGGTTTCACTTCCAGCATGGGATCTTGTGGTTCCCGGTGAACTTGGATTCACTGAGGAACTTCCAGGCCCTTCGCTCGGCGGCGTTCTCGTGCTTGGCAATTATCAGGCCACGCTGAGTTCGTATCGTCGGATCCTCTCGGGTGAACTTGGTGGTTTCCCGACGACTTGGCGAAACCTGCGTCTCCTTCTTCGCGATGTAGACCCGAGAGAAGTCTTTCTTACGAATGCGTTCATCGGTCTGCCCGATCTCAAAAAGGATACGGAGCCGTTCCCGTTGACGTCGACATTTCTCAATCGATGTCATCGATTGCTCGAACTCGAGACCGAACTGTTCAAGCCACGTTGCATCATCTGCCTCGGGGTTCCTCCGGCCAAGTTCCTGGCTCGCACGTTTCCTGAGCTCCGAGAATGGAATCCGTGGCCTGGATATGCAGCCCTTGATGCAAAAGGTTCCCGTATCGTCAGAGGAGTTGCTTACGGTTCGAACTTGATGACGTGCGTAGCTGTGCGACATCCTTCAGCAATAATTTCAAGCATCGAACGTAGAAATGATTCGGCGCTCATCGTTTCCGCACTAACTCTTGTGCGAAGTTAGAAAATATAGGAACATTTCTAATCCTAAGGACCTTACGCGCCGTCCCGGTTCAAATCAAAGTGACGTCCGACGCCGGGCCTTAGATTCAAATACTCTTTTTCGTTGAGACCGTATTATGCATATTTCGAGTTCAGCGAGCTCTTCATGATTCGAAAATTCTCGTTTTTTCAGTCGTGTTTAACAGGTGCAGCACGTCGAAAACAGTGTGCAGTTCGTATCGCGTATCTCCTGAGACTCTTCGCCACTGCTCATGCGGCCCCACAACCTGAATCGCGTCGCCTGTGAAGCGAATGACAAGTGCTGGAACATAGCGTCCTGAATTTGATCCGTGGTATTTGTGAGATCCGAAAAGCTTGCTTATTCGATAGTCCCAAGCCACAGCGGATGTTGCAAATTCATCGCGATAGAGCTTTATGCAATCGTCACGCTGAAAAGAGGAGGCATCGTGAACTCTTACAATCTCTGGGTTCAAAGTCGATGCAGTCTTGAGAAGTTCATGAGCGGCCACAATATTGGCGTTCTCTGGCACCTCTCGGAAGTAGTCCTCGGGCCACCAAAAATTAATACTCGAGACAGTCAGACTAGGAAGCGCTGAAAGCGTGTGAATCATGTTCTCCTCAATTTGTATTTGGTAGTCGTTGCATAGAACTGGAGCCCCGGTACTAACTCGACCGAAAAATATGCTCCTGATGGAACTCAAGGTAGGGAATCTGACTCGACCGAAATCGTCGTGTCGTCTCAGTTAGATCGAGCTTCCAGCGCTTCACAATATCTGTGTTCAATTGCGCAGATGCGACAACTTGTCCGTTGCTCTCAAATGTTATGAAGCCCCGATCAAAAAGATGATCGACGTGGGGCGACAAAAGCAGACCGTTATTTCCATCGAGTCGTTCGCTGTTATCGGAGCTACTCCATGGTTTCATGTGACTCGCGATGAGATGGCGAGATTCACTTACTCCCGTGATCCGACAGACTGGCTCTAAGCGTCGCACCTGCTCTTTAAAGAAGCCTTGCCCGATTCTCGCTCGAGCCAGAACGTGCTTCTCGGTCGCGGTCAGGTGTGTATCCGCAAGTATCTCTTCGGCTTCATGGAGAAGAAGGTCGACCGAGGGATCAAACTTGGCATTTTCATCGACTATTGCCGAACTCAGCCCGCCAGTTTTCAGGTAATGCTCTCCGAGGGCACTCGGAATCGCGAAGAGGTATTGCTGGTTGACTCGACCAGCATTATTCATAGGACCGTATCGCTCAGGTTTTACCGAGTCGTAGAGTTGAAGATGTTCTTGGGGTTGAACAACAATTGGTAGTTGCGTAAAGCGCATCTCTACCGACCAGCCATCATTGGCCCACGCGTTTCCCGCGAATCCGAAATCCGGCTTAGGTTCCGAGACGGCTCGGCTCACGACCACTCCTGCGTAACGAAGGGCACCGTCGAAGTAAGAAAGGACAACATCTCCTGGCTCGAGAAGCGTCATGTTGTCATAAAAGATGCTTCGCCGACCGCCGGCTGCGGTCTTGGGAGACCAGAGGTATTCGCCAGAGATCTCATGACGCCATGTCTGTTTCTGGTTTACCCACCAGTACGCCACGATTGCGACAATAGTGCTTCGTATCGGGCAAGTCAGCTAAAAGATTTGAGGCGACTCGATGCTTTTACCGCGGCCATGACTCGGTGGATCAAACCCGCGGAATAATCAAGGCACGTAAAACTGTGTGCTTTGACGAATCTATATAGCGAAACATCGAATGATTTTATTAACCGGGCGCAACGGAATCTCATCGCGAATTGACTATCTGACCGATGCTTCGAACAACTTTGATGTCGCCTTGCATTTCTGCTTTAATCTCGTTGTCTTGAAGAGCCGCTTGTCTAAATTTAGCGACGTTGAATTTTCCCGGCGGGCACTAACGTCACGCGCGGGATTCCTTGGCGAGCGGTTCTATAGTCAAAACCTGCGACTACCGGATACGACATGTATGCATCGGCAGTAAGCCATAAGCTCTTGCGGTTGCCAAGAGAACGGAGAAGTTCGCCGAACGCTAGACCATTGGTGGTGGCAATCTCTCCGTCGCCACACACTTTTAGCGTGAGGGACGAATCCGTCGTTAAAGCTTCTTCAATTGCAAGAATCCTGCGCGTATCTGGAAAGCGAACCTGCCGAATCTCACCCCACGGTGCATGAAGTTGAATTTCAGCGGAATCCAATCCTTCCAGAGATCGAAGCCAATCGGTAACTGATGCTGCAACTTGATCGCGATATTTGTAGGTAAATGTTTCAACGCAGTTTTGTCCTTCAGTCACAATTATCTGGTGTTCACCCAACCCAGCCGATTCGAGAGCCATGATCACAGGCTTTGCCTTGAGGTTGACAACTTCGATAATGACATCGCGACCTGATAAACAATCTTCGAGCATGCCCCGCATCACAAGGTCAGCTGTTGGCAGCGAGTAACCGACAAGCACCACCTTCTTTGCGCACTTTAGAACGGCAGCAGCATTTCGCCACACTTGGCGCATGATTGGGTTTCCGTAGCCCATAGTCTTAGTGATAGAAGGTGGAACAATAAAAGTCTCTCGGCCCGGAACTAGCTGTTCAAGCGACTTCAGGTCGAACTCCTGAGGATGCTCGAAAGTACCCAAGAGTGGGGTCCTGCTCAGGGTTGCACCGGTTGTATCATTCGTGACCGCGTACCAGTCGAGCGAACCATGAAGCTTTAGCAGCTGAAATGCGGCCGTAAGCTGTTTGTGCGGAAGAACTCCGGGAGGAAGTGGAGGTGTCCCATTGAGCAGATCGGCTGCATCAATCGGCGCACCTTCTCCACCCTCCCAGAGTCCGTGATCGGCAACACCGGCTTCTATGGCGAGGTCGTAGTTTAGAGTCAAGACTGGCGATCGCCGCGCATGAAGAAGACTCAAGAGTTCGCAGAACCAAGTTTTTGCTGGATGACCAAGCATCTCTCGTTGCGCATCCTGTAAAACCTCAACGATGTTTCTTCGAACAATCGAGCTGAGAGTCGCATTCCAGAGGTTGTTGGATTCGCTCAAGTACGGTTGCTCCACGGAAATTCGTGATAACCACGCTTCAAAGTTGCCGTGTTTGAAGCCACCTTCTGGAAAGCCTGATTTAATGTGGGCACGCGTGATCACCGTGTTACCGAGGTCATCAGTGTCTGGGAAAACCTCCGAGAGAGATATTGAGAATCCAGCACCGAAGATGAATACTTCTTCGATGGTTTCGGTGATTTCGAAGTCGTTTGCCCACTCTCTGCTGTGCATACGGATCCGTTCAAGCTGTCTGATTATTCGCTACACCGAAGCTTACGACTTTGAGAGAAACGACATTCCAAAGGCGTGGTCTAACGGCGGGGTGTGCCGCTTGATCACGTATAGAAACTTCTCACAGCAGATCTGACTTCTCAAGGTATTGATCATCGTGAAGTCCAGACCCCAGGGCTACAGGTCCGGGGTCTGGACTTCACCTCTGTCTCAATGCGTCCGAGAGCGTCGCAAAGTGTGCATTTTGCTTCTTTTTATATCTAGAAATTCGGTAGCTATATCAGTAGGCAAAAGGATTCAGCTTGGTGCCATGGAACAGACACTCGATCAGAAGGTTCTCAATGGTGTCTATGAGACCTGTCGGACAAAAGATGGCTGGGAAGGTTTCGAGGCGCGTGGAAGCTCATGTTCCTGGTGCTGCGAACCCGTTCGACTGAGAGCAACCGCTCGAGGAGGGACCAACTCTCACGCCGAGTACTTCAAGTCCTGTGGCAACAGAAGATCGACCCGATGCCCGTCCTGTGCCGATCGCTACCGCAAAGACGCTCGCATGCTCGTCCTCTCCGGTCTCGATGGTGGCAAAGGGATATCCGAGGAGATCAGATCGCACCCGGTTGTCTTTGCCACGCTGACCGCCCCTTCGTTTGGCGCGGTACACCGGTCATTAAGACGCGACGGCCGAAACCTTCCCTGTCGTCCGGGAAGAACAGACACCTGCATTCATGGGTAACCACGGTCGTGTGCTAGGAAACACGCTCCAAGTGACCAAATTGTGGGAGCTCCGCTGCGCGTTGATTGCCACGACTATGAACGCGCGGTGCTCTTCAACGCGCTTGCCCCAGAGCTCTGGAGACGAGTCACGATCTACACCCGCCGCAATCTCGCAAAGCTCTACGGACTCACCCAGAGAGCCTTCAATCAGGAGATCCGGCTCTCGTTCGTTAAGGTCGTCGAATACCAAAGGCGCGGCGTGATTCATCTCCATGTCGTCGCGAGACTCGATCAAGTCGACGAGTCCTCAAACCTCAAGCTCGATGGCAAGTTGCTCGCGACAGCGATTGAGATGGCCGTGGCCCAGGTGGGTGTTCGATACCCTCAGGGCAGGGGCATCGCCCGGTCCGGATCCCAGCTCGATCTCCAGATCATGGACCAAGACAATTCGACGCCCCGTCGAGGAGTTGCCGGATACGTCGCGAAGTACGCGACGAAATCGAGCGATGACGACGGCGTACTCGACCGAAAGATCAGATCAGAAGACGACCTTGCCAATCGCGATCTCACCCCTCATCTTCGACGACTCGCGGAGACTGCCTGGCATCTTGGAGGCGATCCCGAGCTCGGCAACCTTGGCCTGCGTCGTTGGGCACATACCCTCGGATTCCGAGGACACTGGCTCACCAAATCACGGTCATGGTCGACGACCTTTAAGTTCCTCAGAGCCGAACGTGCGAAGTGGCAAGAGGACCGCAGAAAAGCGATGTTCGGAGATGATGCCCCGAATCGTCTAAAGCCCGAGTATGAGTTCGTCGGCATCGGATGGATGAACCCCGGCGAGATCTTCTTTGCCAATCAGAAACAGCGCAAGATGTTCGAAATCCGGGCGATACTTCGCGAGGTCACCGTGTCAGCAGTCACGTAATGGTCGGTGCGGGGCTACTTCGTGGTGATCGCGGAGGTCTACTCGTCCTAGTGGATCGATTGGTTCTCCCACGCCTACGCTCTGTTGATGGTCGTTCTTGCCTCTCCGAACACCTTCCGCTTGAGGGTAACGCTCTCTGGTTCTGAGCCCATTGTCTGGTGAGAGCTTCTCGTACCCTCGAATGTGCGACTCGCCCGACTGCACCGGATCATCCAGGCCGCTGGCGAACCGTTCGCATGGACCGAGCCAGCGGCCCGCGTGGCTGTTGGTCGCACCACGAGAGCCTTCTCCGTCTTTGCAGTGCGCGCAGTCGGCTCGGTGGACCGGCGCGTACTTATGCACCCAGTTCTCGTAGGTCCAATACACGCTCCCACCGTATAGTGATGGAGACGGGGAGGGTGAGATGTCGAAGGCACAAGCAACGGTTGATGAACTCGTCACTATGGTTGAGACTGGACAGCTTCGCCTCCCAGAGATGCAACGGCGCTACGTCTGGCGTGCAACTCGGGTTCGTGACCTCCTTGACTCGCTCTACCGGGGATACCCATCAGGGACGATCTTGATCTGGGACACCGAATACGACGTCCCTCTGCAGGAGTTTTCGATCGAGCAAGCGAAAAACCCCTATCCGAGCACGAGGCTGCTTCTCGATGGCCAGCAGCGCATCACTTCGCTTGCGGCTGTCATTCGCGGGATTCCGGTCAAGGTCCGGGGGCGCAAGAAACCCATCGATCTTCTCTTCAACCTCGACCATCCCGAGGGACTGTCCTTTGTCACTGAGGTGGAAGAAGAGTCGGAGGATGACGAGGCGATCACCAGCGGTGTCGAACCTGAGTTCACGGAGGATGAGCTTCAGCGGCGCTTCCAGCAGATGACCTTCCTGGTGGCGACGAACAAACTCGCGAATCAGCCCAATTGGGTGAAGGTCTCCGAGGTCTTCATCACGACGAGTGACTCCAAGTTCCTCTCCCGGATGGGGATAGAAAGGATCGACGATCCTCGGTACGAGAAGTACTCGGAACGACTTGCCAGATTGCGGAGCATCAAGAACTACGAGTACCGAATGGACATCTTGGAGCGGACGATGTCCTACGACGAAGTCACCGAGATCTTTGTGCGTGTCAATTCGCTGGGCGCGAAACTCCGCAGCTCCGACCTCGCTCTCGCTCAGATCACTGCGAAGTGGCCCAACTCCCTGGCGCTCTTCGAGAGCTTCCAGGGCGAGTATTCAAACTCGGGGTTTGATCTCGATCTCTCACTCTTCTTGCGGGCGATGGTCGCGATGACTACGCACCAATCGCGCTTCAAGTCCGTTGGCAGTCTTCCACGTGAGCAGCTCGAAAAAGGCTGGAAAACAGCGTGCGAGGGAATGAACTTCGCCCTCAACATGATGAAGAGCAACTTGAGCATTGACAGCCCCGCTCTGCTCTCGTCTCCGTTCATCCTGATTGCCGTCGCCTACTTCGGCCACAAGAAGGACTACAAGTTGTCGCCGGAGGAGAGCCGGCTCCTCAGCAAGTGGATACTGCTCGCCAACGCAAAAGCAAGGTACTCGCGCGGTTCGAGCGAGACCATCCTCGACCAGGACATTGCGCTTCTGCGAGACGGTGGGGGTGCAGCGGAGATGCTTGAGCGACTTCTTCTCCAGGTTGGACGTCTTGAGGTCTTGCCCGGCGATCTCGAGGGCCGTAACCAGCGAAGTGCTCTCTTCAAGACCATGTTCCTCGCCTTCCGAAAGGCCGGCGCCAAGGACTGGTTCTCTCAGCTTGAGATTTCCGTGGACCATGTCGGTGTCGCGCACAATCTGCAGTTCCACCACATCTTTCCCAAGGCAATACTCAAGGGCATTCACGTCACGAAGGACATCGACGACATAGCCAATCTCGCCTTCATCGCCGGACGCACGAATCGAAAGATCAGCGCAAACCCGCCGAGCGAGTATCTGCCGGCGCTGATAAAGAGCCTCGGTAATGGCCCATTCGTGGCTCAGTGCATACCTGCTGACTATGAACTGTTGACCGTAGATCGTTACGAGCAATTCCTTTCTGAGAGGCGTAAGTTGATCGCCGAGCGGCTCAATGTCTTCCTCGAAGTTATCTGAGCCAGCCTTGAATGCGGCGGGCTCATTGGCGGCTCTGCCTGTAGCAGCGTTTGAGCGTGCGAGCCGAGCCTGCTTTTGTCGTTCAGAGATGATCGAATCGAGCGCAGTCGCCTGAAAGTGTCGCAGCGAGTGGAGATGGATATCGCGTGCGATGCCATTCTTCTTGTGCGGCTTGGTGAAGTTGCGCGTCATGGTGTCGGGATGCGGCGGCAGCATCCCACCAAGGGTGTAGGAGAAGATGTACCCCATCTGCAGTGCTTGTAACGAACTTGCAACGATATTGAACGGTCGTGAACGTGGGTGAACTAATCCAAACGGCATTTCAAACCATCTATGAAATCTTGCGCGTCAGCTGTGGTCACCTCCGAGGCGAGACCGCCGATCGCCGAGCGTGACCGCTACCGGCTCAGTATCTGGCAGACGCGCGTCCGCGAACCGCTTGAACTGTTCTTTGGTCGGCTCCGCACAGCAGAACCACGGCTCCGATAGTCGCGGACGGCTTGGTCCGTCACCACGTCCTACATTGATCGGGGTAGGTGGTCCTGGGTCGTTGAGATCAAACGTCGAAAAGACCAGAGCGCGGATCTGTTCATAGGCGGCATCGGTGCGAACGTCGTTGTGTGTCGCCTGCTCCACGGTGTTGCTGATGGCACGCTGGAGATCATCGAGTAGCGGATCCGCATGCTTCCAGGTATAGCCGAGCTCTTCCGCGTTGTAGCCGATGAGCGCGGCCCGGGTCTCTACGTCCTGATCATCGAGAAGGAGAGAGCCGGGCGGCAGGAGCAGCCGGATCGTGTACTGGACCGGGTCGACGTTCCAGACGAGGTCGTAGGAGGCGACGAAATCCAGCAGCTCGATGAGGTCTTGCCGGGTTGTCCAGGGAGTAAAGGGGAGCAGCGACGGTCGCGGCTCGACTCCCACCGCGCGCAGCACTTTGACAGCCTCGCCAAGATCGCGTGAAGAGTGTCCCTTGTCGAGGCGGCTGAGCACGAGATCGCTGGTTGATTCAAAGGCCGAGATGACGAAGGCGAGGCCCGTCTCGGCGAGCTCTGGGAGCAGGTCGCGGTATCGAAGGAGATGGCTGATCTTCGCGGTGATATCGAAGCTGAGTCCGGGGTGTTCATGAGCGATCGCCTTCGCAACGCGCCGCGCGTGCTGGGGCCGGTTCAAGAAGTCCGGGTCGGCGAAGTGGATGTGGCCGGCACCGAGTTCAACGAGCTGGCCGATGTCGCCGAGGACGAGGTCCAGATCGACCGCGTGCGAACGGCCGTGAAAGACGAGCGGCACCGGGCAGTGCCGACAACGGTGGTTACAACCCGTGCTCGCTTCGACCGCTCCCACTAGGAGCTCCATGCCATCTCGTTCGAGGTGCGCATAACGGTCAAGCGGAGGCAACAGGCCTCGCCTCGGCAGCATGTCCCCCTGCTCGGTCGCGTGCAGCGTCTTGTCACCGAGCTGTGCCGCCCAACCAAGCAGCTCCAGGCTATCCACGCCTGTCGTCGCGAGATCTTCTGGCCTGAGCACCCCGAGCCTCTCGGCGACCGGCGCGTAGAGGCCGACCAGCGCGATGGGGAGTTGTGGGCACTCAGTGAGGACGCGCTTGATCGCGGCGACTGCCAGTCGGAGAGCGGTGTGCATCGGCACCGAGCAGATGACACCGTCGACCTGCTGGAGCTGGTTTGTCGGCCAGGTGTCGAGCGAGAGGTCAGTCGCTGACAGCTCGTGTCCGGCCGCGCCGAGGACCGCAGCTGGCAACGCGATGCCGAGAGGCTGTTCGCCGAGCTCGTAGGTTGACAGCAGCAGGAGGTGGGCCATAGCTACGCGACCTCTGTAGCGCAGGCGCTAGCAGACCCGGTAATGCGATCATGATTGATCTGTACATCGAGCTTGGCGTGTGCTCGTCGCAGCGCCTGTTCGACGTCAGCGGGATGGCGGCCCCTCGCGAAGAGGAAGCCGAGGTAGCGATTGCCCTCGGGAAGCGCCTCGACCCACGTGCCCGCCCGGATCGCGATCTCGATCTTCGTGATGCCTTCGGTGGCAAGCGCCTCCTCGCACCCATCGACGGCGACGAGCCATCCCGAGGAGGCGATCGGGAGCATCATCACGCCGCTCGCACCCGAGGCCAGCCGTCGCGGGTTTCTTTCGTCGAGACCGAGCGCGTGCGCGATGACGATCTCTTCCAGGCTTTTGCCCCGTGAGAACGAGAGTACCTGCGAACATCGCCCCCCAATGGTGCGCGCGGCAACTTCGACGAGGACGGGCATGGCGCCCCCAGGGCCAGCTTGGTTGTTCACAAGACGCACCTCTGCATGCACTGGTCCATCGACAAGGCCTATCGCCGCGCAGGCCTGTCCAACCAGCCGCGACGCGGCACCAAGAAGCACGGGGTCGCGAGAAGAGGGCGTGACATAGATCGTCTCTTCGAAGAAAGGTCCGTCGAGCGGGTCCGGCTTGTCAAAGACGGCGAGTACCTCGAGTTTGCCTTCATGGAGTAGTCCCTCAATCGCGATTTCGGCTCCAGCGATGAAGCGCTCGACGAGCAGCGGGGAGGCGTGGTCGTTGTCCGATGCGAGCAGCGCTTCGATGCGGTGCGCGGCCATCGCCGCCTGCTCGTCGTTATCGATGCGAATCACCCCGCGGCTTGCCGCCTGGTTCGACGGCTTTACAACACATGGGTACCCGAGGCGTTGGGCAGCTTTGACGATGCGGCAGTCGAGTCCCTCGACTCCCTCGACTCCGCGATCGATCACCTCGAAGCCGGGCTGGCACACCTCGTGTGTGGCGAGGACGGAACGCATTGCGACCTTGTTGCGGGTAATTGTTACTGCCGATGGAGGGTTGGAGCGCAGCCCGAGCCGCTCAGAGGCGATTGCGGCGATGAGCAGGCCCTGGTCATCGACGCCAATGACCGCATCAAGCCGAACGCGGCTATCGAGCAAAACGATCTTCGCAGCAGCGTCGTCTGGTCGATCGAGCTCGAGTTCGATGAAGTGGTCGCCCATGTTTGCAGCGAGAGTCGCAGGCGCGTCCGAGCCCGTCACAACGTCTACTCCGAGCTTGGCGGCGGCTGCTAAGAATTCTGCTGCGCGGTAGGTAGCGCTCGGGATAATCAGCATGACCGTGGGCACGTCTTCCATTATGACCCCGAGGGAGCCTCGACCGATCACTTGAATGACGGATGGCCCGAACTGCGCTTGCCATAGCATGGAGATATGAGCGTCTTCTCAAATGAGCAGTACGAGGCCAGCGCAGTCCTCCATGTGACGCCCGCCGCCACCGACCTGATTGTCAGCGCGCGAGCGAGTGAGGAGCATGCCGGGAGTCTCGCCCTCTTTGTCGAGGTGAACGGCGAGCGAGACGGGGCCTACACCTACGACATGTGGTTCGCAGCGATCTCGGACGCAAGCGCGCAAGACGCGGTCGTCGAGGTCGGCGACCTATCGGTTGTGGTAATCACCCAGAGCATCTCGTCCATACGCGGAGCGACCCTTGACGTCGGTGCTGACGGTCTCGTGATGCTGAATCCGAACAGGCCATCACTACAGTCCACGTTCCGGCCGCCGCCGGTGAGCGACCTGTCGAGTTCGATCGAGATCGCGGTGCTTCAGATCCTGGAGCAGGAGATCAATCCGCAGATCGCGGCGCACGGCGGCCACGTCGACCTCGTCGCCGTTGAAGAAGGCACCGCGTTCTTGCGACTGTCGGGTGGTTGTCAGGGCTGCGGGATGGCTGCGGTGACGCTCAGCCAAGGCATCTCGGTGGCAATCCGGGAGGCGTTTCCGGAAATTGTAGAGATCGTCGACGTGACGGCGCACGAGGATGGTGCAAATCCCTACTTCGAGGCCGCCAAAAAGTAGTCGGCTCTCAAATGCGCCAGCCGCGTGGCGATCAGAGGACGTATCTGCCAGTCGAGTTGGTAAAAAGTCATGAATAGTGCAGCACCGTGATGGGCTCTCGTCTCGACTCTTGTGTGTGACAACATGGAGTCCCGGGTAAATCTTGGCGCCTCAACTGAGAAGAGGCAACGACAGGTTGATGTTCGAACACACCAGCAAGTTTTTGCATCAATGCCTTTAGTTTGCGATCCTCGACACTCTGTCACCGATCACGGTCAAGGATGAACCAGCTGGCTGAAGTATTGGTCGTCAACCTCGTGGCCATACCCACGCTTGCGCGCCTCGGAATATATCAAGGACCCCATCGCGGCAAACTGCAATCCGAGGCCCTTGAAATTATGGAAGCAAGTGGTATCGCGTACACTCGTTCGTCCAGCGACCTTACCTGCAACAACGTCTTTCAATTCAGGGTATTCGTGCAGCTTAAAATCGCCCCAGTCTGGAACCGCGTAGTCGCCATTTATAAACTCTGGGATCTCCTGAGCGCGGCCAACGGTAGCGTAAGCCGTTACCATGTCCTGGGTGTGTACGACGAGGTGATCGACGGCTTCCAATAATTGAAGAGAAAGTTCCGACGCCCGCACGCTCGTTACATGGAGCCCAGGCCGTAGCCACTCCCGTTGCACCGTTGGACTCATGGAGTTCGTAGCGGAAACAAGGATATCCACTCCGTCGGCCGCTTCGTCAGCACTTTCCACGGACCTGACCTCGATCCCGAGAAGCTTGCGATATCTTTCGGCAAAGCCATCCCGGTTCTCTCGCCTCGGACTGAACACCTTTACCAACCGAAGAGGGCGTACAGCTGCCATCGCCTCGATCTGCCCCGTTGCCTGCCAACCAGATCCAATCAGTCCAAGAACTTCGGCATCCTCGCGGGCGAGGTACCGAGCAGCGACACCCGAGGTCGCGCCGACCCGAGTCTTTTGAACATAGCCATCGTTGAATATGGCCAAGAGTTCACCGGTCTCAGTAGAGAAGAGGAGGACAATCCCGTTATATCGGTTTCCCTGCGATAGGGGTATTTTGACACGACGCGGTGCCTCATCGACCACTGGCCAATGCACAACGTCGGAGTCGATTCTGACCGCTGCGACTCCTGCTGCTGGCCAGCTGCCCGACATGGTCTTCAGACCGTGCACTGCTCCCGGCCTCGGGTTTTCGACGACCCCATCTTGGCGCGGTACCTCAACGGCAGCACCATTACCGAGATCGCGATAGGCCGCATCGAGTGCTTCTACGCATGCTGGCATCGTCAAGCACTTTTCGACCTCGTCATTTGTAATTAGCAGCATTGTTTGCGCCCTTTATGCGACACCAGTTGGATACCTTGGCGAGACATTCTTGAAGTTGTCTGTCACTTGGTCGATAGCGAAGATCATTTAGGTGTTGGTCCTAAGTGTGATTTTTGTCAAAGTAAGTGGAGTATGCACCGGCCTTGTCGATGATCTCTTGAAAACCATCTTGACATAAAAGCAAAGTCTCCCGGATTTCTCTTGCCGGTCCCACACGCCGTCGTCGCCGAGTTGCCAAAAGACCGCGTCCGAAACCGACTGCTCCTATTGGGTCGGGAATCTGCATGCCTTAATGCTCGCGCTTGGACTTTTTAAAATCATGGATAGTCGATGATCACTAACTGGTGGCTGGGGCAAACCGCTTCAGTTCCGTAAGCAACGTCGATGACTTGAAGTGGTTACGGTTGGACGAGGATGCACCAAATCCTCAGTGTCGACAACGATATTGAATGGTCCTGAACATTCATGAACTGACCCAAACGCCGATACATTCTTAGTTGCTGGGATCGCGTCCCACCAAGTGGTGTAAATCGGCTGAGCCGAAATGATCTTGACCCGGTCAGTCTGTCACGCAGTAATTGCGAGTGCCATTGACGGGTTTTCGATCCCTGGTTCGGGCGCCGCGTCGATC